>VFQN01001137.1_pt1 | contig 46255 bp, 75 predicted proteins | sample 3512371 | NCBI WGS metagenome assembly VFQN01 (sample SAMN10412370, study PRJNA504923) | tailings metagenome | isolation source: Replicate 2 from Balatoc abandoned mine | place: Philippines: Itogon, Benguet | collected 2017-08-28
GTCAGTACACCTGCATCACATCGCTTTTCCGCGTGCGTGCCTTACTTTGCTCCCCAGCCCCGCCCTGCCGTTCCATACTGCCCACGCCTTACACACTCCCCTCCTTCGCCCAGACCCCCACCTCACCCACCCTTCCGCAGGCCAGCCCCACAAATCCCAAAACATCCTCCTCTTGCGTCACATCTACTAACAAGCGAGCTCTGCTTGCCCTGTCGCTGGAATCCAAGGCGGACATGTCAACACCTCCGGCAAGACCAGGTTCCGCTCCACATCGGCACGGCTTTCGTCTAGACTGGCCAGTATACTAACAAGCACGAAGTGTGGCGTGGCGCGCCTTCCGTGAATGCCGCGGCCTCGGCAGCCACCGATAGCGTTGTCACCAACACAGCTACCTGCTCTCCTGCTTCTGCTGCCTATCCTCATGCGTGCTGCACCCTCGTCACCAGCACCTGCACGCCCACCTCCGTCTGCTCCGCGAGCACCGCCGCCCGCTGCTCCTCCGCCCACTTGGTCATCTCCCGGGTCACCGCGATCTGCGCAGCAATGTCGGCACTGCTCAGCCTGATCTCAAGGTTCCCGAGCTCCAGCTCCGCCTTCGTCAGGTCCCGCTCCTCCAACTCATCCTCCTGCTCCTGCGCGCCATTGCCCCCTCCCCGCTCCAGCTGCTGCCGTCGCTTCCCGATCGCAGCCCGTATCTCCGCGTGCAGTCCCTCCATGTGCTCCCTGCAGCGGCGGCACACCACCCTGCCGCCGCTCACGCCTTCCACCAGGCGAAAGTCGGGTGCACAGGTGCCGCTGCCCTCGCCCCCCGCCAGCAGCACCTCGCACGCATGGCTCCGGTACACCCTGTGCCATGCGACACCGCCCAGCATTGGGTCTCGTGCTTCATCCACCAGCAAGACAGCTCGCGGCACGTGGCTGTAGTGCTCCACGGCCGCGCAGCTGCTGCCGTTGCCGTTGCCACCACCGCCGTGGCCTCCGCCAGCGCCACCACCGCTACCGCCACCGCCACGGCCACCGACGCCAGCGCCATCACCGCTACCGCCACCGCCACGGCCACCGACGCCATCGCTGCCGCCACCATCGCCGCTGCCGTCGCAGCCGCCGCCCTCGCCGCCGCTGCCGTCGCAGCCGCCGCCCTCGCCGCCGCTGCCGCCGCTGCCGCCGCCATCGCCTCCGCCGCCGCCACCATCGCCGCCGCCGCCCCCGCCGCCAACGCCGCCGCTGCCGTCGCCGCCGCACGGCTCCTCCCCAGCCACGCCGTCCAGGCGGCGCAGGCGCAGCAGGACCTCCATCGCACTCGCGGGCGCACCCCCCTGGCAGGGCATAGTGTCCTGCAGGAACTGCAGCAGCGCCGCCATGGCCGTGGCCGTGGTGATGCGTGCGCTGGCCTTGAGCGGGCATCCCGTCGGTATGGCGGCTAGATGCACGCCGCCGTACAGCACCTTGTACGACAGGTCGTTGTCGATCTCAACGAAGAGGCCGTTGGCGCGGTGCCTGCGGTTGTAGCACTCGAAGACGAGCTTCTTGGGCCTGTGAGCGCTGCCGCCTCCCCCTGCCTCCGCACCCTCCTCCTCCCCCTGCTTCTCCTCTTCCTCCTGCTCCTCCCCACGTTTCACGTTGTGACCCCAGGAGTTGATGACCTCGGGAGACCACGGGGGCTGAATGCGGTACAGCTCTCTGTCGTGGATGGCCTGCCTGCCAATGAGGAAAGCGTCGAAGACCTGGCGCTTGAGGAGAGCCAGCCGCTCGCCGTTTTCAGGCTGGTTGCTGTTGGTGGTTGCCCTGTGCGACGGCTGTACAGGAGCCGTGGCGGCGATAGCGGCAGGGATGGCGGCGCCCGCCGGCGGCGGCTGACCCGCCGCCGCCGACCAAGCGGCGGCGGCGGCGGCGAGGATGGCGCTGGCGGCGAAAGGGCCGCCAGCCGCCATCTTTAGCTCCAGCCGCCGCAGTACCGCCTTGGCCTGTTACAGCATGCATGGCAAGAGGAGCACGGCAGCGGAGGACATAGATAAGCAGCATCGGCGGTGCTGGGTGATGTAGCAGCACGCAAAGCATGACCCTGATGGATAAAGATACTTGCACGGCACGTGGGCTGTGGCTGGGTATGCTGCAGGCCGCAACGCCTACAGCTGGACGTGCCGTACGTGGGTGCCGATGGGGTACGGTGCGGCACGTGTGCGACACTCCTTGCGTTGTCCTAGGCCATGTACAGTACGACAAGTGAGGCTGCCGCTCCAATGCCACACCGCTGGCACGAACCTGCACGAACACACTACCGCAGACGCCCGGTGCGCGAACCCGTTCACACCACACGCACGCACGCGCCCCAAGGGCACTACCCACTTAGGGGTCAACACGCACCTCGGTCGCGCCGCCGTCCAGGAGGTCTTGCAGGTACCTCCCCTGCTCCGTCTCCGCAAACGCGGCGACGCTGGCCGCAAACGCGTGCCTCCGCTGCGGCCTCCCGCGCACCTTGGCCTCCTTTTGCACATAGCCCAGCAGCTGCTTCTCTGCGTCGCACGCCAAGCCCGTCACGGCCTGTACGACAGCCGCCATGCCGCCCAGCCCCCTGGCCAGGTTGCGGGCGTTGCATACGCTGCCGTAGAGGTGCCAGAAGAGGACCTCCAGGCCTGTAGGGACGCCGCCTGTGAAGGGAAGGGCCAGCTGCCCAGCTGCCGCCGCTGTTGCCGATGCCGCCGCCGCCGCCGCTGCTGCTCCCTGACGCTGTTCCACATTCTCACGCTGCACCTGAACCTGTTGCTCCTGCCGCTGCTGCGCCACCTGCTCCTCGTTCTCTTGCTGTTCCTGCTCCTGCTGTAGCACGTGCACCTGCTGCTCCCGCTGCTCCTCGTTCTCTTGCCGCCGCGCAGCAGCATCCACATCATGCTGCTGCTGCTGCCGCTGCTCCTGCCGCACCGCAAGCTGCACATCCGCTGCTGAAGATCTGTCATGCAGCCTGGCGTGGTTGCTGCGGTTGGCAGCGACATGTGCGCTGCACACCTTCCACGCCGCGCCGCGGCGTGGGGGAGGCACCAGGCCCGTCACGGCCTGCTGGTGACCTAGCACACTGCTGCTGCTGCCCTGGCCAGCCGGCTTCTCGGCCATGCGGTTGGCTGTCGTCAGGCCATCAAAGTGGATAGGGTCGCCGCCTTGGACTGCATGCGCGCAGCATGCGGGGCCGCCTTGGCAGTAGCCGGGCTTGGGGCCGTTGGCCTCGACGACGGGTGTGAAGGACTCGGCGTTGGTGCGCTTGCCGCACACGACGCAGTGGCCCACCAGCCTACCCATCCTCACTTCACTTCATTGAACGAGTCTGCGTGCTAAAGGGCCAAAGGGCAGGTGTCAAGTTTGGGTACTTGATTGGGGAAAGGAAAGGGGGGCAAACACCGATCTGTGTCCTCGTGCAGCCGGCGGTGCACGCCCACGACAAACAACGCATGTGGGTGCAACAACTAGACACCACCTGTAATTGCGCATCTATACAGGTGTGAAGGTTGACTACGTGATGAGGCTTTAGAGCTACGTGCTAGCGCGCAGCCGGCGCCGCTCGCGCAGCCCTTCCGCGAATCCGGCGGTTTCCGGCCCCTGTCCTGTCGCTCCGGTCACCTTTGGGGCCTTGCGTCGCAATAGCCTAAAGTATATGGCAAATCGTAATCGTGCAGCCGTCCAAGGTGCTGAACTCAGGCTGTTCCCGAGACGTCTGCGCTTCTGAGCCTGCTTTCTGGCCGAGGCAGCGTATACCGTGCGTATGAGCTACTGCTAAAACGTGCTCTCGTGTCGGTACATACATCACACAATTGCGGGTTGCGACTGTTGATTCCATCTGGGTCCGCGTGAAGACGTTTCCCGCCAAACAAACCCCTTGGACTGCCCATTGACCGCGAGCTGCGCAAGGGAGCTCCCCTGGCCCCGCCCTAAACAGAAGGGACCGTGGATACGCAAGACCGCCGCTGTCAAGACCTATTTCCATGTTCAGCATTGATACAGCTGACACGTGCACAGGCTTATGCCATACAGCGTTGAACGCCCTCGGCCGAATATGCAGAGCACTGAAGGAGAAAACTCATTGCAACCCTGACCACTTTCAGCTATCCGACAGGAGTTCCCCTGGGAAACGGTATCCTCCATGTCTCATGTCGCGTCTGGTGGCAGCAGCAACGGGCAGTAACAGCAGTGTGGCACTTTAGGCCACAGTGGCCAGTGTACACACCTGCGCTACCAGTTTCTCGACCTGTTGTCGACAGCCATGCACTGCAAAATTCATGGGTTTAGCGCAGTAGGTACGAGCATACTGATATCTTACCACTCGTCATAGACCACGGGGTACCGTACTGCACAGAGCCGCGCAATGGTACGGAAGCACAAAATTGGTCGCGCCAAGGCCTCAACGCGTTAAGCCATCCGGTGTACAGGGGCCTGCAACTACGAAAGCGCCAAAGATGCAATGTGTCGAACCGCTACTGTGTACCAATCCAGTGAAGCACTACACCATCAAGTTGCTCCCCGTCCCCCCACGCACAGGTACCTAGTTGCTAGCGGCGGTTGCTCCACTGCCGTAGCAACTGCAGAAACTCAAAGAACGCCTCGCCCGCCGCCCGCACCGCCGCCATTGCCTATACGTGCTGTGCTTCTTGCCCCCTCGCCACCAGCCACGCCCTGCTCTCTTTAAACATCCCAGCCCGGTTGATGCACACCAATGCGTGGTGCACTGCCTGGCTGTCCCACGGCGCCCCCTGCTCCACCATCCACCGCAGCACCGGCAGCTCTGCACGCCGTTCCACCGCTTCCCGCAACACGTTCCTACCCCACGGCACCCCAATGTGGCGCAGGTGGCGCAGCGTGGCCAGGTCGCCGTGTCGTCCCGCAGCCGCATATGGGTTCCTCCCGTACTCGTTCTGCAGTACGCGCTGACCGCCAAGCTCCAGAACCAGGTCCACAGCCGCCTCGCAGCCGCCGTCCGCCGCAGCGTCCAACGCGCCGGGCGCAACAGGAACCCCATGCTCCTCCCCCACCATTGGGCTCACGAACCGAGCAAGGTCCAAGGCCCCCAGTTGCAACGCCCAGCGCTGCACTTGCGCAACACCCAACACCCTCCGCCACTCGTTGCTTGACTCACACTCAAGCAGCCTCCCCACAGCCTGCACATGTGCGGGCCGCACCAGACCCATGTCGGGCTTAGGCAGCACCACGCGTGGGCCATCCCGCTGGCACGTGCACCCCCGTTCCTGCAGCAGCCACAGCACCTCAATCTGTCCGAGCTCAGCAGCTACAGCATACAACTGTGCGCCGAAGCCCTTGTCGAGCAGCCAAGACACCAGCGGAATGCTGCCTGACCACACCGCCTGTTGAACAACGCGTTCATCCAGCACCTGGCCGCACTCCTCGTGCAGGAAGCGTACCTCTTCCAGGCGCCCACGCGCAGCCGCTCCTAGCAGGCCTATCGGGTGCACCGGCAGCCCCCGTCCCACAAGCCACCGAAGCTTTGTCACGTCCCCATGGATCGCAGCAATCCTCCATACCGCGTTTAACCTCACTTCGTCATCCGGCTCAGGCAGCGCACAGCCTCCCTCACCCACCAGCCACTCCGCAGCAGCCAAATCTGGAGCGCACAGAGTCCAAGGGAGCATATGAACTGGGCCGCGTCCGGGCTCGCCGGGAACTGCGCCTGGCAAATCCAGTCCCTGGACCTCGGTGAGCCACCGCAGGAGCGGCACATCGCCCGCACGTGCAGCGCCGGTGGCGGCTTCCAGCAGGAGCTTTTTCCGCTCGTCTCCGGAAGCCGGCACGGTCCCAGCACCAGGCGCTTGGTCCAACAACCATGTGACCTTCTCCCGGGCGTCGGGCCGACCCGACTCGCATGCCGCGCACACCACGGTTGGTTTAAGATAGCAAGAGATTGTGCCCATCTCCACCATCCGGGCGATAAGGAGCTGCCAGGCTGACTGCAGCGCGGCCAGGTCGCAGTGCTGCGCCGCCGCTTTCAGAGTGTAAGTAGGGCTCAGCGGGCAGCCGTGCTGCAGCAGCCACGGCAGCAGGTGGACATGCCCCGCGCTGGCAGCCGCAGAGCCCAGATCGCCCCACCCGTATGGCATGCCATTTTGCACTTCGCTGTGAGGAATCAGCTCCGGGAACAGGCACGGCCGCACCAGGGCCCAGGCGTGCTCCATGGTGGCCTCGCTGCCGCTGGCTGCAGCGGTCGACAGCAGCCGCAGCTTGCGGCCGAGTGTCAGCAGCCGCATGCCCTCTTGCCACTGCTGCGCCCATTGACACGGCTGGAACCAGGGAGGCCGTGGTCGACAGAAGTGAACTGTGCGATGGTGCACCTGGCTCAGCAGCTGCGCGGCCAGCTTGCACACCAGGCGGCCGCCCAACGCCTGCTCATTCTCCGGCAGCTGCTCGAGGATGCGCCGGAACAGCTCGGTTGGGAGCTGCATTGCCGGTGCTCTGGTGCCCACTGGCGAACGGCTGAGCGTGACCTGAGTCCGCGATGATACCAAAGGATCGATAATGGTCACCAGGCAAAACTTAGGCGATGAACCAGCGCGCCGTCGAGTTCAATGCTGGTAGGTTTCAAATGCGCGCCTAGCACCACCGACGGGACTTGGTTCACTCATGAAATACACGTATGCAAAGTATGACAACTTCGATATGTATGTCCGGTGTACAGGAGGCAAAGACGGCATCGAGCCGGAAGCTAAATGCAGGAGGGCAGCAAGGAGGTTGGGTGGGGTTTAACTGGGGGTCACGGCTGCAGGCTGCAACAGCACTCCTGCGACCAGCCCACTGGCGCGTCTTGGACGGCCAAAGATGCTTTGTTACCCCTCAAACCCTGCACCGCATCCTACTACACGCCGCACAGCGTACAAGAGCGCATGCCCCTGAACATGTTTGCCGAGGCTGCCAAGGTTACGGCGTCGCACGTGCTGGCCGTGCACTGTACGGCAGATGTCGTGATCTCCGTGGAGGACGCGCACGCGCTGGACCGCGTCATACCTCGCCACCAGCTGTTTGTGGTGCAAGGACGGAGGGGACCACTGCGATAAGATGTAAAATGGAACGGTGGCGGTCACAGCAGCAGCGTGGGAGCTACCTTACAGACGTATCAGCAGCACTTGCGTCAACGCCCCTCGAACAACCCATCCAATACCGACATCACCTCCCCTATGCGGGGGCTCTCCGTCCTCCTGAGCTCAACCCGCCACCGGAGCACAGCGCACCAGACCAGCCCAGGTTGCACAGTCTCACATAGCGTACCTGCCACGTGCCCTCCTGCTCAAATTCTAGGACACCAGTCCCGTCGTTCTTACCCATTCAGCGTGGCCGTTCACGTGCGCAACACGACGCATCCTCCTTCCTTCCCACAAGAAGAAGGCTTTCCGAGGAAAGCATGGCACGCGCCAAACTCCATGGGTCGCCCTCATCCCGCACCCAACACCACTTCCCGGCACCAACGTCAAAGTCATTCAGTCCAAGCCACACCGGCACATTGCGAACGTATGTTGTTGTCATGTGTGGTCAGTCACACAACAGCGCCCGTCAGCCACCCCCCTGGCCCGCGCAACAGCCCCAACCAACCTCCACTGCCTACATTTGCAACATCCCTTCCAAGCGCCGCACTCCGCCGCAAGCGACAAGCTTTGCACAGCCCAACCGCCCAACCGCCGCCACGCCGTCGCAGCCGCCGTACGTGCAGGTACGGCGTTCGGCATGCGCGTTCCGCTCAGTGCCTGAAGTGGCGCACGCCCGTGGTGAGCAGTACGACGCCGTACTTGTTGCAGCAGTCGATGGCGTCCTGGTCGCGCATGGAGCCGCCGGGGTGCACAATGGCCGTCACGCCCGCCTTGCACGCAATCTCCACGCTGTCATTCCAGGAGAAGGGGAAGAAGGCGTCAGAGGCCAGCACCGAGCCCTGCGGATAGAGAGGAGAGGACAGGGAGAGGACAGCGACACGGTGAGCCTCTGAAAGGAAAGGAACTGCAGAAGGGAGTGAGGCGAGAGACCAGAGACACGGTGAAACTCTGAAAACAAAGGAAGTGCAGCCGGTCGTATCCAGACGCAGTCTTTTGGGTTGCTGCAAGGCATTAACGTTTCAGGGGTGCACGCTGAGTTGCTCCGAGATCCCTTTGTGACGGTCACAGCGCGCTTTACCTTACACGAACATCTTACACGACCCCGCCCACACCCCTCGGGATCCCCCGCCCACAACCATACGGACCACCTGCACCTCGTCGCCATTCTTCCCCATACCTACATGCAAACGCGGCGACTGTGTATAAGCGACACACACCCATCCACCGCCCACGGCTCACCTGCACCTCGTCCGCCGCCTTCTCCAGCGCGATGCGCACGCTGTTGACGCGGTTGGGCTGGCCGCTGCCCATGCCCAGCAGCCGGCCGTCCTTGGCGATGGTGATGGCGTTGGATTTGACGTGCTTCACGGCGCTGCGGGGAGCAACAGGGGGTGGAGAGGACGGGGGTTCGAGTCAGCAGCGAGACGGCAGCTATGTTGGTAGGCGTTGGGCTTGACGTGCTTCTCGGTGCTGCGGGGAGCAACAAGGGAGCAGGGGGTGGGCAGGCAGACCTTTACATCACGTGTATGTGTACATAAACCTTGCACCTAATGCGAGTGACAATACTTCACTTTGCAGCCGCATCCTGCCCCTCCTGGCGACCGACATGGCCATGCGTTACAGGTGACTGTGTGTATTTCGGGCGGTGTGTACGCCCAGTTTGTACGCCCATCGCCACGGTTGCCCGCCGCCGAACGAACTTGACGACATCATGCTTTAAAACATATGAGAACTATATAATATTGCACCCACCGCCTCACGCATTTGCGGCTCTCCAGCTGCTTCTCCGTGGGCCTTCCCCTTGTAGGAAACCCCACATCAGAAACCAGTGGGTTTGTATTTTTACTAATAATATTTGAAATGTTTCACTCACCGCCACGCGAACTTGAGGTCCTCCAGCTGCTTCTCCGTGGGTTGCGCGTTGGACACGCAGGTGAAGGTGATGGCCTCGGGCGCCAGCGCGTCGGCGCCCTGCCACAGCCAGCCGCCCGCCACCTGGCGCAGCGACAGGCCCGAGGGCGCGCGCGCCTTGGCCTCCAGGATGCGCAGGTTCTTGGACTTGCCCTTGAGCACCTCCAGCCCCTCGGGCGTGTAGCCGGGCGCGATGACGATCTCGTAGAACATCTTGGTGGTGTCGTCCTGGGGAGACCTGCGGCAGGCCGACGGACAAGATTCAAGTATATAAAATATACATTGTAGTATGGCGATTGGGGCTGCCGACGGGGTCAAGGCGTAATTTATCCAGTAAGGAAGCAGTCCTCAAGTGTCCTCACATGCTGCAGGTTGCCCCAGGTCTCCCACAGTTCCCCCCAGGCTGCTCCTGTTCCTCCTGACTCTGGGAATGGCTTGTCTTCATGCGTGTCACTGCCCACCCGCGCTGCGCTGCCCACGGCTCATGCCACGACGCCCCTTCGAAGGACCCGACTTTCCTACCAACTACTGTGTGTAGACGCCCCCATACAAAAATTACACTCTATCCATGCTGCACGCCGCACCTGAACTCGCGGATCTCGCGGGCCAGGTCCGCGTCCACGGTGCGGTTGACCGCCTCGACGACCCTTTACACTCCTTGACTTCCCGAATAAATTACGCGCAACTGCGCTGCATAGTGCACACACCCTAACACACCTGAACTCGCGGATCTCGCGGGCCAGGTCCGCGTCAACGGTGCGGTTGAACGCCACGATGCCCCCGAAGGCGCTGATGGGGTCTGCGCGCACCGCCAGGCGGTACGCCTCCCGCAGGTCCCCCCTGCTGGCGATGCCGCAGGGGTTGGTGTGCTTGACGATGACGCAGGTGGGCTCCGTGTAGTCGCAGCAGCACTGGTAGGCAGCGTCGGCGTCCTGAGCGGGCGAGCGAGGAGGAGGAGGAGGAGGTTGGCAACGAGGACTGAACTTCAGTACATCGGACGGATAGTGGAATGGGTAAGGGCAGCGGGGCATGGCAACGTCATGGTGGCAGTGGTTGTGCGCAGTGAGGTACACGGTCAGGCGGGTTGGTGCGGCGGCCTGGGAGGGAGGGAGGCAGGGAGCTGTTGAGTGCGCCGGTTCTGGCGCCTCAGGCCAAAGCTTGTATTGCATGCCCCGCCTAACCCCCCACAGGCCGTGAATGCCCCTCTGTGACTGCCCCTCCTCCCCGCCACCAGCACCTACGCCGGCAGCCCGCCTGCCACGCACAGCGACTGCTCTATGACGTGGGCCGGATCCCGTTTCCCTCTCTTCCAAGTACCAGCTGGATGCCACATTGAGACGGTACGGCGTCCGTTACGACGGTCACCATACCACACCAACCACACGGGCCCCGGCCACACCAGCAGCCCCCATCGCACCAGGTAGTTGTTGTACGACACACACCCCATTCACCACGACCCGACCTAACCCACGCACCAGGTAGTTGTTGTACGACATCTCCTTGCCCCAGTGCACCACGCTGGTGGCCACGCCGCCCGCGCCAGCCTCGCGCAGGCTCTGGTCCGTGTAGAAAGCGGCGGCCTAACGGGGCGGAAAACAACGTACCAGTAAAGTGTGGAGCATTGCGTAGCTTAACATGTGGAAGGGGGGACGGCAGGAGGTCGGTCCAACTGCGCGGACCGGGAATTGGATAATGAACGTCTCCAAGTGGCTCAGCGGCGTCAGCGCGCCCAATCCCAGTTTGGACGGTCCCTCTCAAACATAAGCAAAACTAGTATGTAACGTTCTCATGTCACGTTGGCAGGCAGCCTCACCTGGTGTGGGTTCTCGCCGTAGCGCAGCGTCTGCGCCAGCTCCATGGGCACCGTCATCTGGGGGGCGGGCCCGCTGCCCACCTGGCCCCACAGCCACTCAGACACCTGCGCGTCGTACGACGAGCAGTGCTGCGGGGGGCAAGATGGAATGGGGGGCCCGGTTGGCGGGGGTTTTGAGGGGGAAGAACGACATGAGTATGACGAACGAGGATTGTAGGTCGTACGACGAGCAGTGCTGCGGGGAAGACGGGCAAGGGATGCGGGGACGGGGGTTTGATGGGGGAAGGGGACGTGAGTGGGACGGACGAGGGTTACAGGTCGTACGAGGGGCAGTGCTGGGGGGGACAACGGGTGCGTGAGGCGTGGGGCGGGAAGAGGGAAGTCAGGCGATAGGGAAGGCAGGCGCAGTCTGTACTACGTGCTTGTTGTAGTTCTTGCGGAGTTGGGTAGATGTCGTGGTGCTACAGGAGGCGGCACGCTACTCCCGGAATGCGTGCGGGTTGGGGGGCAGAAGCGGGGCGGGCCAGCGTGGGTCGGCGCTTGGACGCCGATATAAAGAACGGAAGGGTTGCATGGCAGCCTGCATCGTACACGTTGGGGAACAAGAAAGCAGTAATGCGAATTGGTGGTGGTGGTAGTAATAGTGGTAAGAGGGGGACATTGGGGAACGGATGGGCGGTAGTGCGGATGGAGGGCACGCTCCTCGCCTGTGCGCCTGTGCGGAGAGCAAACCTTCCGCATTCAAGATAGGGACACGCGCACTGTCATGAGGGAGGCCCCGTTCTCAGGCTAACCTCATGACAGTGCACATGTCCCCACCTTGGATGCGCAAGATGTGCTCAGCGCACAGGCGCACAGGCGAGGAGCGTGCCCTGGCCTCATACCTGAACGACTTGTGGTGTCACATGAACATAGTCCTGCCTCGACGGTTGGGACTGCATGTGGATGTTGATGCCTAAGCGCCGTCATCTGTCACCTAGATATCTAACCCGATGTTTCGTCCTGATGGCCCGTTGGCTCTCCGGACGCGCCCTACTGGGCCTGTGACTGTAACTGTAACCTAGCACCCCTTCTGCAACCCAACCTCAACTCCTTCAATGTCCTCAACTCCTGCAGAACAACCGCGGTGTCCCTGAAGCCAGCGGTGAAGCTCCATGCAGTCTCCGTCGCCCGCTGCTGCATCCTGTTCAGCTGCGTCCGCCCCGACCCTGGCGTCCGCGCTCCCCATGCACCTCTGTCGCCGGGAGCCCACCCCGCACCGCCGCTCTGCCGCCAGGACCCCAGGTGCCCACCCCGAACCGCCGCAGCCACTCCCCTGCGGCCGCACCGCCCACTGCCATGTGCCATCCAGCACCAACCATAACGTGCTGCCCTGCCGTACCGCCGTACAGCGCCGTCGGGCGAGCGGCGCGGCCGCCGGCCTTGCCGCTGGGCCCACCTCAGAGCCGTGCGGAGGGCTTTTGCTACCCGTCAAACTGCAACCCCTTTGCTCTCCGCAGGTCGACTGTTTCCGTTTGCCACTTAGCCGCTCTTGCTACCCACCCCACTGCCATCGTGCAATACGTGCACCGTCCCGCTCCATACTCTATGCGCATAGCGGCGCAGTGCCCAGGCTGGGATGCTGCTGGCCCTGGCGGTGCTGCCCACCTGGGAAACCCCCCGCCCCTGACCGGTCCTCTCACGCGCACAACCCTGTCCCTCCATCTGAAATGCCTTCAACGAATATCCATGCGCGCAACCCTGTGCCCTCATCTAGAATGCCTCACAGCTCACAGCTTTGCCGTCCTGCCCGGGTCAGTACACTGGTGGCCAATGTGGCATTCCTGTGCGATGACAAACTGACACGTGCACACGTCTAGCGCGATGCTGCCCACCTGGAACGCCTTCCACGCCAGCTTCTTGCGGAACTCGGCAAACTCCGCGCTGCCGCTGCCGGCAGCCAGCTGCTTCAGCAGCTCGGGGTAGTCCTGTGGGGTGCCAGGTAAGCAAGTGAAGCAATGCAAAATGACTTACGTACGTGATGTACGGTATGTGTACGGCCCTCCAGTCTTAGCCACATGCTTTCCCCAACACCTGGTTCGTCCTTGCTGTTGTCCACCTCACTCTGATCACCACAACCCGAATGGGTCCACCCGTCCCCCATCCCCAACCGCCCTGACCCAACCAGTTCCATCACCGCCCTAACGCCGCCCTGACTCACACGCACCTGGGGCCCCACCACCATCGGCACCACGCTCCAGCCGACAACACACCTCGCAATGCTTCCTCCACCTCCACCCTGGCCCAGTTAATACACACGCACCTGGGGGTCCACCACCACGGCCACGTGCGCCATGTTCTTGGCGGCGGCGCGGATCATAGCCGGCCCGCCGATGTCGATGTTCTCCACGCCCACCTCAAAGGCGGGCGCAGGCTCCGAGGTGACCGTCTTGCGGAACGGGTACAGGTTCACAATCACCTGCGGGATAACATCATTTTGTGTGCACCGGTATCGTCAGGCGCTGTGAAAGTCCACGCCCATGGCCCAACACCCGAAGCCCCTGTGATCTTGCACACCCTTTCCCCGTGGAGTGGCTCACCGCCACACCAGCCCGCAACCCAGCCCGTATCCCAACGTCAGGAAATGTCCCTATCGTTTCCTGCATCGTGTAAGCCATCCCAGCTCCCTCAAGCAAGTAACCCCCATCCTCGTCTTGGCAGCTCTGCACAAGGCGCACGGCCCCACCGCCCGCTGTGGCGTCCCTCGTCCCGCGTGTCTGCTGCGCCCACACCATCCCCTCATGCACCCAGCTGGCCCCCGTACGTATCCCTCTCCTCCCGCCCTTTCCGCGCAGCGCCCCGCCCCCCCCCCCCCCCCCCCCCCAGGTACAAGGGGCCTGCTTTGCGTGGCCCGTTCCCCCGGCAAGGTGCGCCTATCCTGGGAGCCCTGGTAAGCCCCACCCGTGTGGGCACATGGTTTCAGCACCTCCCGCCTGTCAACTACTCATGATATTGCTCCCTGCTCACCAGGTCGATTGTCCCGATGTTGTGCTTTGCAATAGCGGCCATGTGGTCGGCCTTATCGCGGATGGCCAGGATGCCGCCGTGCACAGCGGGGTGCAGCGTCTTGACGCGGCCTGGAGGGGAAGGGTGACCGGGGTGGGGTGAGGTAGGCCTCGGTGCCACTGGACCCGCGGCCTGGTTCGTGCAAGTACGTAGCAGCTTATGCCGAGCAACATGGGGAAGCTTTTGGCAGCATGTTGTGATCTGTTCGGGTACTCCCTTGTGCCCTGCCCCCTGAGAGCGGCGGCGGGGAAGGGGTCCAGACGTTGGGTTGTGGACAGCTGCCGCTTGGTGGGAACGCCGGCACATAGCCCAGACATCAGAGTCATGCTACTTGCAGTATACTATCCCACTGCCTCACCGTCCAGCATCTCAGGGAAGCCGGTCACGTCCTCGACCTTGGTGCATGGCACACCCGCGCTCTGGATAGCGGTGGCGGTACCGCCAGTCGAGATGATGTCGATACCCAGATCCTTAAGACCCTGTTAATGAAAGGGACCAGCGATTAGGCGAAGTTGGCTCAAGCTGAAAACCTTCCATTCCAGAGTACTGCCCCAAGCGCCAAGAGGCTTTGCTTACCTTGACCAGCATATCCAGGTTGGTCTTATCAGACAGAGAGATCAGAGCACGGGGCCGGCCGGTAGCGGCTGCGTGAAGAAAGTCCGTCGGAGGTGAGCATGTGCGACGGTCGGCGCAAACTGCTCCAAGCCGCTATACCCCATTTCGCACCATGGCCAGAGCTGGAGCTAGAAGCCGGGGCTGGGGCAGAGGTAGCGGCCTTCATCTGAACGCGAGCCGAGCGCCTGTGGTCGCAGTTTCGCGGGTAGGGTCAAAGGCGTGTTGCGCGTGTCGGCGTGTCGCTCGGCGGCTAGTCGACCCACCCGACCAGGAGCGAAGAAGCGTCCGCGACAACGGGGCGACCGGCCAGCAGCGGCTTGGCAGCAACGCGAGGCTGCACCGCAACAGCGGCCGGCTGCTCAGCGCGCACGGCTCCGGCGACCTTCTGCGCTGCCTTCATACACGCCATGGCTTCAAGTCTTCTAACAGACGAGCCGAGCTGGGTGTGATACAGGGCTATGCCTCAGTAGGAGCAACACAAAAGTCACTCTCGGCCATTGATCGACTCGCTTTTCCTACACGTGCCCCGTCTTTGTTTCCGTACCCCGCGTGGGCTGGGCGTGTCGACCTTCAACGAGCTCCAAAACACCAATCATTACAATAGCACTCGTTGTATATCTGAGGTTACACTGCGGGAAGAATCATTGCACGGAAGACAAGTGCACTGTGCCCCGCGACAGACGGACCTTTGCAGACGGGCACCAGGGGAAGGCTGCAATGCAAATAATAATTTACATAAAAATAGCGGCCTGTAAAAGTACCGCAAGCCGTGCAAAAGTACCCGACCGAACTGCAGTCTGCATCCCTTGCCTCTCCCCAGTGACTCCAGCTGGTCAGTGCGGCCCAGACCGCCATGCAAATGCTGCTCCAGACGTGTGCGTAACATGGCACGGCAGTGCAAAACATGTGGCCAAGGAGGGTCCCTACAGCAAGCAAAGCCGAGGCCACGTGAACCTGCTGCAGCCCCACCGTGCAGCCCCACCCTAGCCCAGGTGTCTACCTGCCTCCTTATCACCCTACAAATGCCACACACAATGAAACATTGCACGATGCATACGACATGCATATGCGTCCGTTTTACAAACGTACTAGGCCACTCTCCGTTGTGCATCATCAGCCCCAGCTGCCCCTGGCTCCGACCCCCCCGCCCCTGCATCCTCTCCCTAGTCCCTGCAAGCCCCATCCCTGACCCACATCACCACGCCGTGGACTCGGCGTACACAAACCTGTCGTACATCGCCACGTCCCGCGCCGCCTCCTCGCCGCACAGGCCGTACGGCAGCGGTACGGCGCACAGGAACTCGTCAAACTTGGCGGCGGCGTGCAGCTGCGCCGCGTGGTAGTGCAGCAGGGCGCGGTGGTCCGCCTGCCGCTGCGCCGCCAGCAGGCCCGGCTGCGCATTCAGGTTGCTAACCCCGCACGTGGCACGCCAGTGTGCGTTAACACACCCTGCACCACCTGCAGCTGAAGCTCCTGCTACCGCCGTTCCCTGCCGCGCCTCCGGTGGCGGCACCGCGCCCGGTGTCGTACCACCTGTGCATGTGTTTGTGGTGGTGGCGGTGGCATTGCTGCTGCTGCTCCGCAGGCGCGAGGGGTGCGGCTCGTAGTCCCGTGGCTCGTAAGCCACGCGCGGCTCGGCCTGCCACCAGGGCTGCAGCTCCCAGTTGAGGCCCAGGTCCTCGAAGCCCACGCCCAGGATGTCGCCCACCTCCATGCCCGCGGTCAGCAGCTTGCTGCGAATGCAATTGCACAAGAAACGAGATTTCAGTCATGGTGGCCATTACGCTATACCGCCACTCACGCGCGCGTAGCCGGAGGTCATGGGGCAGGTCTGTTCTGTGCATTGGCACTCGAGGGAAAGGGCAAGGAACCTGACGTGCAGGGCCAAAGTTGGTGCGCACCACTAGTTGCAGCCATCCACTCCAAACCCTGCCCGGATCTGCCATCGCGCAGCTTTCTGCAAGCCAAGCCCAATCCCCGTGCACTTATCCTCATTCCAAAGCCACCCTCATCCCTGCCCTCCCCGCCTCACTTGGTCCGCTCCTCCTCTCTGGCGCGCGCCGCCGCCTCCGCCACCGCCCTCCGCCGTGCCGTGGGGTCCATCTGCCGCCCGTCCGCGCCGCCGCCCCCCGGCCCCTGGCCCCCGCCGTACGGCCCCGCCGCCACCTCGATAAAGTCATTTAGCACCGGGATCGACGGCGCAGCTGCACCTGCAGCACCACCCCCTGTGGGTGCTGCACCCCCGCCTCCCACGGATGTCACCCCTGCCTGCCCCTTGCCTCCCCCGCCCGTAGGACTCAGCAGCGAGCCCCCTAGCGTCGACACCGACCGCACCACACTCCGTACGTACGGATCTCCCCGCACGCTACGGTCCACCGTCGTACTGCCCGCCTCCCCGCCGTCCGTTGTCGTACCGCCCACCAGCCACTCGCCGTCCGCTTCCGCGTCGGCGTCCGGCTCGCCCGCTGAGCCGCTGCGCGCCAGGCCGCTGCCCCCCAGCTCCGGAATCATCTCCGCTGTCGTACGGCTGTACGGCCCGTGGTCCCGCTGCTCGTCCACCATGTGGTCCGCGTCCACCATGGACGTCAGCACCTGACCCAGGTGCCGTACGGGCGCCGTACGGTCGCGCTGGCTCTCGGACCGCGGGAGGGCCTGGCTGGCAGACGGCTGCAGGCCGCCGATCGCGGCAACCGCCGCGCTGGCGGCGCCGCCGCCAGTGCTGCTAACCGAAGAAATCGTCGCCATCAGGACGCGGGAGGAGGGCGTGGGCGATACGAAGCCCCCGCCGTACGACGTGCCCGTACCGGTACCGCCCGCGCCGTACACGCCGGCGGCCGTGGACCTGCCGAAGGGGCTGTCGTTAGGGAAGACCCCGGGCGGGTGGAAGGACCAGTCCTCTGATATGCGACCGACCGGGGCCACGAGGCCCCGGCTGTGGCGTGACAGGGAGGGTGTGAGGGTCCCCGGTGTAGCGGGTGGTGATGATAGAGGGGAGGTGGGGCGGCCGTTGCCTCCCAGGCTAGAGGCGGGTGGTCGTGCGGCCTGCTGGCCTGGGGCCGCGCCGGCGGAGGACATCTGCGGACCCGGCCTGCGTGGTGGCAGGGTTAGGAGTGTGCACGGTGTCAGCTCCACAGAGAAACAGATTTGCACGATGCCAAGTACAATTGTGAAATGGCGGGACATTGCCGCAGGCAGCGGACATTGTCATCATGTCTGTCAACAGCGCGCTGTATAGTTCCACCGTGAAGAGATACCGTCCTGGCTCTGGGTGCCGCCCCACGGGCAAGCGTCCTGCTCTGCTGCTAAAGCTGCCGTTGCTAGCGCTTGCAACTGGACAACACCGACAGGACCCTTGAGGAAACGTCTTGGCTTGCTGTCTGCTTCTGCCCCCACGGCCCAGCCCTCCAACACCACCCTCTCACCACAGCTGCTTACGGCCTTCCTTCCTGAACTCTGTCAACCCTATTGACGTACCTCACAAGCTGTGCCCAAACCCACCTTGGCGCGTCGTCCAGGCGGTACCCCTTCCCCGAGCCCTCCCCGCCCGCGCCGCCTGGGCCCCCCGTTGCCCAGAAGAAGGAGAAGGCCGCCTGCACCGCCGCCCAGGTCAGCTGGCCGCCCTGCCGGTTCTCGCCGTGCAGCGTGACAGGCCACATCTGGGGGACCAGGCACGGGGCGGGGGCAAGGGGACGAGGATAGGGTGAGGGGGCGGCGCGGAGCAAGCCAGCAGAAGGGTGTCACGGTGTTGCAGAGTCCGCTTGCAGGGACGTGAAGCATTGTGGCATACGGATCGTGCGTACCTTGTCGGTTGTCCAAGGTCCAAAGCTGACCAACTTGCACGGTCCGCTGTCTAATTAGCCCCAAAACCACTTCCTACCGCCCCGAGTCCAGTCCCCAAAGTCTAGCCAGAATTGCCTTGTCAGACCTTGTGTGCATGCCGCGACAGGGCCACATCAAACGACAGCAGCAGCTGCGCCGCCCCGGGCGCCTGGTCCGCCGCCGCCGCCGCCAGGCTACCGCGCAAGCTGGCGGCCGCCGCCGCCGCCGCCGACGGCGCCAACAGCGCCGACATCCGCTCGAAGAAGCCGCCGCCGCCGCTGCGGCCGCCGACGGCGGGCAGCAGCGACGCCATGAACCCACTCGACGGCGCGCGGTGGAAGGGGATGGCGGAGGAGGAGTGTGCGCCGCCGCCGCCGCCAGCGCCGCCGCCAGCGCCGCCGCCGGCGGCGGCGTCCGGTCCCCCCGGCGCATGGTACGAAGAGGCTGACGCGTCATCGTCATCGTCATCGTCAGACACGTCCAGCGGCAGGGGACTGTCTGGCGGCAGGCCGAAGACACTCCGCCGCCGCCGGGCCGCCGCCGCCGCCGCCACCCCGTGCTGCTCCTCCATCGATCCCCGCCTCAAACCCTCCCCGCCGTCCTCCTCCCCACCACCTCCGGACGCCGTCCCGCCCGCCGCCGTGGTATCAGTCGCGGTGGCTAGGCTGGCCAGGACGCCCGCGCTCATGCCGCTGTGTCTTAGCTGCCCCTGCTGCTGCTGCAGGTGCTGCCGCTGCGAGGGGGACAGCTGCTGTGGCGGTGTTGCCTGGCCGGGCAGTCGTGTGTTGTCTGTGTGCAGGTACTGGTCCGTGTCCAGCTGCCACAGGTGCGGCTGGCCGGGGAGGGGCACGAAGTAGCCCAGGAACAGGTTGATGGCGTCCTGCTTCTCGGCGTCCGTATAGGTGTTGGAGTACAGCCGCCTGGGGGAAGGCAGAGCGGTGATTATAGATTTTGGATGCAGTGCACCAGATAGGGCAGGAATATAACCACCTGCACATGGGAACCTGCTTCTCAGCGTCTGTGCAGGTGGTGGAGTACAGCCACCTGGGGGAAAGCCATGTGGTTGCGGTTGGCGTGAGACACCGCTACACTAGGGTGGTTAGCCATGTATCGGAGTACGGCCACCTGCACAAAAGAATGCTTCAACGGCCATTGACGTACAATCATTACGCAATACGTGCAATTCATGAGGGTCGTGAATTCAGGTAACATGCCGAGAATATCGCTTGCACTTGACTCCCCTCCTGCCCCCATTTCCGCCCTCACTTGATGCTTGTGACGATGTCCTTGGACTGCATGGCCGCCTCCCACTCGCCCTTCTTGCGCTGGAAGAACACGGTGTGCGCCTCCGAGCCGCCGTACTGCAGCGACAGCACGTGGCCCATGGCCTCGTACAGCGCCATCAGCGTGAAGGCGGCGGAGGAGTCTGCGGGGTGGTGGTCCATGAACGGCAATAATTCTGACACATATGTTTGCGATACTAGTAATTGATTGTGTGTTAGATTGTCGTATGGTACAAACTACATGCATATACGCATCCTGGCGTCCAGGACCGGCAGGCCCCATGGCAGAAAAGTCTACGGGTCGGCACGTGGGCACGCGGGCAGCATGGCGTGATACGGTACCGTGTACGGTAGGGTAGAACCACCGCGGCGCAATGTCGGCATGCATGCTGGCGTCCAGGCCTGGCACGTGTACGTGTACTGGCCCATGCGCCCCTGGCAAATCACCGTGTCAACTACGTGTTAGGTATCTTGCAGCTACCGTAATCCCCTGCTCGTGGCCCACCTGCGTCAATGTCCCGCACGTCGTGGATGCCCAGCTTGTACAGCTGCCGCCCGAACGCCACCAGCCCAAACGCAAACTGCGCCACGTTGGTCCGGTCCAGGCAGTCGATGCAGTTCGTGCGCAGCACGCCGCGCTGCCCCTGTACGGCACCGTCAGGGCTGTTGTACGGCCCCACGCCCGCCGCCCGCACAGGCCCGCCCGCCAGCGCCGCCCGCAGCAGCGCGTTCCCGCTGAGCGCCCGGCGGCGGCCGCCGTCATACTCCGCCGGCCCTGCGCCGCCACCACTTGCAGTGTACACTCCGCCGCCGCCACCGCTAAACCTGCCCAATGCCGTACTGCCGGCGGCGGCGCCGCCGCCGGGGCTGCCTCCGTGCAGGTCAGCGCCGCCCTGGGGGGCTTCCGCCGCCAGGCGGCGGGCGGCGAAGCCGCCGCCGCCGCCGCCGCCGCCGCTGCGGCTGGCAGTACGGCGTACGGCCGCCGTACGGTGCGCGGCGGCGGGGTTGTGCACGAAGAGTCCGGTCATGTCCAGCGCCAGGCGGGTGATGGCGCACAGCTCGGTGAGCAGGGAGGCGCCAGACTGCTTGGCGTGCTTGGAGAAGTCCCACGGGCTGCGGGGCCGAGGGAGTACAGTGCGAGCGCGAGGTCAGAGCATGCGGGGTCGGAACCGGCGGGGGGCCATGACTTGCGAATTGGCTACCTCGATACTGGCACAGCGCACTGCCGCCGTACCTTGCTCCTGAAAACCAGTGCCCGTCTAGCCAAGGCCACGCTCTGCCCTGCGGAGCTGGGGTTGCTGCATTATGAAGCACTCTATATGTACACGACATGCGGCTGGCCCCTGCCCCTCTTCTGCGTATCAACCAACCTAACTAGCACACGCTCCACCCCACCCGCACCCACATGTACACGATGTGCGGCTGGGCCCTGCCCCTCTGCGCGTTGAGCTGCCCCACGGCTGCCGCCAGCTCCCTCCGCAGCAGCAGCTCCCGCGGCCGCCGCTCCTTGCTCTTGAGCAGGTTGAGCACCACGGCAGGCGCGCCGTAGCGGGACTCCAGGTCCAGGAAGTGCGCGTGGGTCACCTGGTCGTTGAGCGGTTGGCGGTTGGGCAGTTACGGTTGAAGTTGGTGAGTTGAACGGGGAGCTAGGGGCTGGGAAGCTAAGGCACATGTCCGTGCTTTCGTGGGACTTGAGGATTGGTGCAAGTCGTGCACGTGGGGCGTTGGCGCTTGACGGGCCAACAGTGGATAGATGCATGCAGGGCGGACAGAAGCAAGGTCTCAATGGCGTGTTGTACCAGCGTACGACAAACCATCCGTACCTCGTACAGCGGGTCGAACTGCTGCAGGATGATCTCAGGCTTGGGGCTGAGCGCCGTCAGCTGCTGCGACCAGAACAGCGGCACCGAGCCGCGAACCTGCGGGAGGGCAGCGGCGAGAGTGGTGCAATAAGGAAGATAAGTGCAGTCTTGGGGACGGCGAAGGAGAGGCGGCGTGGGCACAGGCAGAGGGTGAGAGTTGCTCGTGGTCTCGCACGGACTGGCGGTTTCGAAACTTCTCACGTGCATGCAGGCAAGGCCTTGATGCGAATTTTAAGCGAGTGGGAGGGTTGAAGAGTGCAGACTCACAGCTGCTAGGCCGCAGTCCCTACCGCCTGCCCGCACCCACCCGCCCACCTGCACCACAAACAGCAATTACCTGCCACTAAACTCAAACCACCGCACCAACACCCACCTGCACCACGGACGACAGCAGCGGTGTGCGCGTGCGGTAGTCCATGCCTGCGTCCACCACCTGCGTGCCAACAGGGCAGGTGGGGGCATGGAACATAGAAAGGATGAAAGGCAGCGGCAGTAGGGCAGGGGGGGATGTGGACTGGGGGGCGTGCGCGTGCGGTAGTCCATGCCGGCGTCGATCACCTGCGTACCAGCAGAGCACGTGGTTTAGGAGTGGCCTGTCAGTAGGCCACATGTGGTTCCGCACACCCCTTGTGTAAAGGCACAGGCTGGCTCGTGCACTAGCTCTGTTCCCACCTCGCTGATCACACGGTGGCTCAGGACAGGCATGCCAATGCAACGCACCGTGGTTAAACCCGCACTGTTCGGCACGCAAGGACGCATTGACCAGCGCACCTGCCCCGTCTCCTCGTTGGCCACACGGCCTTTAGTGGAACACGTAACACACACTGGCCTAACACACACTCAGGTGGCCCACGCACCTGCTCCGTCTCCACCTCGTTGGCCACGCGGCCGCTGTCGTTGATGCCCCGCTTGCGGAAGCGCGTGCCCGCAAAGTGCCGCGAGCGCCGCGCGATGAGCGTCAGCGTCAGCGGCCGACCGTAGACTGCGGGGCAGCAGGCCAAGTTTTGGCAAGGGGCATTAGATGAAGAAGGTTGGTGGGAAAAGCCCTTACTTCATGATCGGCTTTCGGTACCGCATCAGTAGGCGCGCTCTGGGTCCCACAACGCCCGGGCCAGCAGGCCAGGTTGTCAAGGGGCGAGGAAAGGACAATTCAAAGCTCCTGCCTTGTGCCAGCTTATGGGCTCCAGCTGGTGCCCACAAGACCCATACCTGTACTTGTAGTGGCTGCAAATGGGAGACGGAGCTGGTAGCCAGTACAAAAGTGCAAGGGTTCATGGCGTCTATATGCAGGGCGCAAGCAGTCCATTCGCTGATATGCCGCTGCTGAAGCGACCCTCCTAACAAGACCGTTGACTGCCACGGCCCGCCGGAGTGGCGGAATGGTTCATTGAGAATTTCGGCGTTGCTGACAGAGGTTATAGATCACTCACTGGACAGCCTCCGCTGCTCGAAGAACCCGTGCACTAGCGGCACCGTCCAGCGGGAGTCGCCGCCCAGCGCCCGGCGCAGGGGGGCGGTCAGGTAGGCGTTCCACGTGAACATGCTGTCGTACATGGCGGCGGAGGGGGAGGGGGAGCCCGCTGGGAAGCTGGAGGAAGGTGGAGGGTTAGCGGGGGAGGCGGGGGTGGCGCTGGCGGCGCCTCCCGCGGAGAAGGACGCCGCGTGGCGATGCATGGGGTGGTGGGCGGCCGCGGGGTCCTGTGGTAGGCAGAGTACAAAATAGTGGGATTTCTGTCCCTGTTTCGCCATCAAAGGAACATCACTATGGTAAAAGCAGATGACCAACTAGCAGAGCCAGGGCGCACCTGCTGCTGCTGCTGCGCCGGCCCCTTGCGCGCCGCCGCCGCCATGAAGTTGTGCTGCACGGTGTGGGCTAGGTCGTAGGTGTAGGAGAAGTAGAAGTGCTTGGTCAGGTCCATGCCCATAAGCAGCTTGACGTAGCTGGGGGAAGGGAGAGCAGGGGCAGGGGCAGGGGCAGGGTGGGGTGGGGCGCAAGACGTGCAGGGCCGTTCACGAAGGCAGTGCCCGCAACCATGCCAGACAAAGCCCTGTCCCCACCCGCCCTGACAGCAGCAGTGCTAACACCCCGTTCCCTCCCTTGACAGAAAAAGGATGCCGTCAGGGTTTTCGCTGGACATGGCTGGGTGTGAAGACCGTTTTCCCTGCCACCTGCACATTGTTGTATCCCTGCATCATCCCCCGCCCTGACCGCGCCAGCGGGTCTGCCCCAGCCCCATCTCGCTCCCGCTGCCCATTCGATCCCCTCTGACCCACCGCTTCTCCGCCGCGCTGCTGGGCTGCCCCCCCGCCGCCGTGTGTCCCGGGTGCAGCGGCACCAGCGCCGTGGCCGCCACGCTGTACACCCTGTGGCCGCCCAGGCAGCCCACCAGCGCCTTGCGCGTCACCAGCAGCAGGTAGTACGTCTCAGTGAAGCGGAAGCAGCCCAGGATGCCGCAGCACTGGGGGCCCGAAGTGGGTGGGGGCGGGACATTTTGTTGGTTGAAAGCTTTATGGAAAGTAAAGCGAGCCCCAACACTGTGCACATGCGGCGGGAGCAGCAGGTCGTTTGGTTGGAGGCTGCAGTGAAGCGGAAGCAAACCAGGATGCCGTTTCACTGCGTTGTGCAAGGGGAAGGGCAAAGAAATCCAGGACTGTGTACTGTGCATAGAAGGTTAACATGCGCAGGCAGCCCAGAGGCCGCAGCAATGGGTGGGCGACAGCGTGGGTCAGGGCGTTGCGTTGGTTTAAGACTGCAGTGAAGCGGAAGCAGCCCAGGTTGCCGCAGCACTGGGGGGGAAAGTGGGTGGGCAGGGGTTGGGAGGCGAGGAGGGATGAGAGGCAGAGGAGAGGTAAAGAGGGCATGGGGACAACACGAAGCGGTAGCACCGGTCTCCGTGAAACGGAAGCAAGATGCCGCAGCACCGTGTGAAGGGAACACTGGTGTTGGTTAAGGGGGCTTTAATTGACGGGTGCAGTGACCAGGACGCAGCCCAGGATGCCGCAGCGCTGTATTTCAACCCGTTGCTCTGTGTATTGTTCAAGGGGAGAGGCAGGATGCTGTGTTGATTGAAGGCTGCAGTGAAGCGGAAGCAGCCCAGGATGCCGCAGCACTGTTTTGTACAAGGGGCGGCGGCACAGGGAATCCATTTAAGAAAAACAAATTGATACCCCCACGCGCCGACCTCGGCCCAGTTTCGGTCCGAACCCCAAATCCCTCCAGTCCCCTAGCCCTGTGACAACTTTAGCCCTCCGCTCAAAGGGTTCCCCTTTATCGCGTTGTTTCCTGCCCCAAAAACCACGGCATATCCGTATGGGTGGTCCGTAAGACCGACAGCGTGCTGCGGAGGGGTGCCCCGCCAGCGCGGGTTCGCCTTTAGTAGGTGGGGCCAAGCATGGCACTGTCCCCAGGAGGCGGTCGTGTATCATGCATAACTGCTGCTTCCTTTGGGATAAGCCTTGACAGCTTCCTGTCTGCAACAGAAAAAGTGCTCCATGGGCAGGGCCCACCAGCAGCACAGCGTGCATGGTTTTGGGGCTACTGCCGCACGGAAAGTGCAGTATCAATACGCACACGCAGGGGCAGTGGCTAAAGTGTCATTGGGAAATGTACGGTAGGTTGGGCCGAGTGTGAAGTGGCGACTGGCACATGAGTGTCAGCCGATGAGGTGGGGTGTAGACTGGGCGCCAGGCTTACGTGGGTGACGAGCTGCAGGCCCCCCAGGTGAGCGTTCGCCGCGTTAATCTGGGACAGCATGGCCCGTATCTCCTGAAGTGAGTAATTGCCGGCTACCTCCGCCACATCCAGCTGTGTGGGCTCCTGCTTTGACAGCTTCAGGAACGAGAAAGTCGAGCGCATTTTGCAGTAGCCCACGATGTATAGGCGTGCTTTCGTCTGATAGATTGAAAGCTTCTGGTAAGGCACGCATTGTGGATCCATTTCGCGCTGCAGCGCTGCAGCGCTGTGACAGAGAAGGTTGAAAGCTCTTCAGGTAGCACAGACACTGCGGGTCGCTAGGGCCTACATGGTGAGCGCCTAAGATACTCGTAATTGTGCATCAGCGCCTTTCTATGTTCAGTGCTGTTGAATGTGCAGTCTTGCCCGGGAAACTGTTTTGCTGTGTTGGTTGTCCCGAGCAACGGCTTTTCGGCATGCCCCAGCTCGGCAGCTCGGCTGCCTGCGTAGCGTTTGCTCCGCAAGTCTTAGCTGGTAGCGCTACCTGAATCGGTATCCTGAACCTGGATAGCTGACAAACCCCTCCGCGTTTGCCGGGACATAGCGACCATGCAGTCTGTTCGCAGGGCTGCCTCCCAGCTCCTGCCGGGTTTCCGGAGGATGGGAACTGATGCTTCTGCCACCCAGGAGAAGTTTTGGGCGAAGTGCTTCCCCGAGCCCGCGGTGACCCCGGAGCAGGTCAAGAAGAACGTGAGCAAGGAGATGCTGGGCTTCATGCTGCTTGGTAAGTGCTCTTGCTTTGATATGTGATGCGAAATATGAGCAGGGCCGGCAGCAGAAATTTGGCGATGCTCCCGCTGATGATGCTGGGCCTGACTGCACGCAGGCCCTGTGGGAATCGGCTTCATGCTGTACGACTTCGTTGTTGGCCTGGAGGAGGAGCACCACGTCGTCATTCCCCCGTAAGTACCGAAGGAAGGACTGTACCATACCGAAACCCGCCCCGCCGCGCCCAGCACAGCACGCAACAACATATACGTATCTCAAATCACCAGCATTCGCTAAATGGCCTCAAACGTATCAGCAGTTGCAAGGGCTAGGAGCCCAGGACCCCCTGCCGACAGCACGTGTGCAGCCCCTGGGCGCATATCAGCGTCGTGCTTGCTGCGTTGCCCTGCTTCAATCGGACAGCTCGACTGAAGTGACATAGTCGTTGAGGGGGCACTCTGCGTAGACACGCGCGCCAACACGCTTCTCTGCCCCTTGTCCTTTCCCTGCCTCCCCAGGTACCCCTGGATGCGCATCCGCCGCAGTCCCGGCATGCCCTGGGGCGATGACGGCCTCTTTGAGGTGCACCCCCGCGTGGCGAAGGTGTGGCCCCCGGAGGAGGGCGCTGAGAGCAGCCACCACTAAGCGACTCGGTCGACGCCTCCGGGGCACCTGCATTGGCACTGCTAGCGCAGCTGGTGTCGTGCGCGGGCCCGCAGTGGGCCCATGGCTTAACACGCTAATAGATTAGCTGTCGTTCAGGTGGTGAAGGCCTGGCATAGGTGGATTGTGGGGGTTTGGGGGATGGTCGCTTGGACTGTGGTTGCAGATGCGTGGTGCGCGTGGCTGTGGCGGCCGGGTGTTGAGTCAGCGCCCACGCGTGGAGCTTGGGCTGTGCATGTCTTCGGGGCTGAGTGCGAGGCAGACAGGGGAGCGAGTTGGTATGTGACTGCTGGCGGCTGTTTCTGGTTCTTGTTGTGCTTGACAAGCTGTGCGGTGTACGGCACGCGTAAGCTGTTCGTGTAAATGGAGAAGATGCGAAATGTTTTGCTACACCTTGCGAGCCTGTTGCAACGCCCACGTGGCGAGCTGTGGGTACACAAGAGGGCCAGGTCTCCTGAGCTAGGTACTAGGATGCACCACAAACTTGCTGGCTTGTTGGGCTCGGGCGAATGTGCACCGGTTATCCCGCAAAAAGGGGCTTCTCACACAAAGTTTGTTGTGGGTTTCTTACAGAGCTCTTCCGGTCGCGGTGCGGTACGGTACCACACCCAAACGCACCCACCACCCCGACAGGGCAGCGGGACGGCCCTTCCCGCGCAACACGAGCCGCTAGGGCCAACCGGCCAAGGCCATGCAGCAGCTATGGGACCACACTGGACCACACCCAAACGCCCCCCGCACGTGTAGTCACAGCTCACAGGGGCCATGCTCGCAGCCCCCAACGGACGCGGTGACGCCATACATAAAACATCGTCACTCGACAACGCCTTGGCTTGCCTTTTATCCGGCCCAAATACGGTAACAGAATAATCAAACATCATGAGCTCATACACCCGTCGTGATGAAGTCCACGGTCCGCCGGATGCACTGCGCCGCCGCCTCCTGCCCCCTGAAGTTGTGATCCCCGCCCTGCACCACAAACAGCTGGTGGCAGGGTATGACGCGGTCCAGCGCGTGCGCGTCCTCCACGGGGATCACGGCATCTGCCGTACAGTGCACGGTCAGCACGTGCGACGACTTGATCTTGGCGGCCTCGGCGAACATGTCCAGGGCCATGCGCTCTTGCACGCTCTGTGGGACAGTGGGTGCAAGGGGGGTGGGGCAGGAAACAGGGGACGGTTTCGGAGGGGCGGAAAAAGGCGCATTGGGGCACCGGAACTGGCCGTTGGAAGTTAAGGAAAGTAATGGGGGGCGGGGGAGAAGGAAAGGCAAGGTTGAGGGTGGGGCTGCGCGGCGATGCCCTGGGCCATGCGCTTCTGCACGCTCTGTTCACACATGGGGGTGTCAGACGGAGGAGGCAAGGGAAGGGGTTGGACAGGCGAGAAGGCGTGGGCTGATGGCCAGTTAGGTAGAGAGATTGTGCGGAAAGCGAGCAGGCATGGTGCATGCGGAGACCGATGCAGGTTGGGGTGGGTTGCGCAGCGGTGGTGGCCTTAGCCATGCGTTCCTGCACGCTCAGTGGTGTGTAGTAGGATGCTGTGCAGGTATCACAAGCACCACATAGGATTTGGCTCAGGGAGGCATCCCGTGGCGTGTGGTGAGGGTCAGAGAACAGGTGGTTTCGGAGCGGTGGGAAAGGCGGCTTTGGCACCGGTAAGGCTGCTGCTTCAAGGACGCAGGGGAAGGGAAGGTGTGGGAGAGTGCGAAGGGTTGGCTCCGGCGGAGGAGCGGCGGGTTGGGCCGGGTTGCGCGGCCTGGGTGGTACATGGGAGGCTGGTGGCTGGTGCCGCGGGGCGGCAGTTAGGGTGGCGAAAGCGCTCACGACCCACCTCCTTGGTGAGGCTGTAGGTGATGACCTTGCCTGTGTCGGACCGGACGGTCTGCTCCACGGGGCCCGCCTCCAGCCGCGTGAGGATGTCCTGGCCAAACCGCTCCTGCGCATGGAGCAGCATACCGGTAACAGCAGTTTGCACTGTGTTTTGCCTGGTTGCCTTCACTTTTAGGCGGTGTGAGACAGCCGAGAGAGAGTTTGTGTTCTCAGGGCAGCTCTGATTGCTTCGCATGGCGTGCACAGTGCGCGTGAGGATATCCTGGCCGAACCGCTCCGTGTGCACACAGCAGCATACCGGTAACAATAAACTCGCAGCAACACAACAGCATCCAATTTAGGCTTCGGTTTGATAGCTGGTGAAGTTCAGGTAGGTTGGCTAGTGACAGGGGAGAGAGTCCTTGTTCATAGGGGAGCAGCCCTCGGTGCTCTGCTTGGCGTGCCCATGGCAGCTCGCACCAAGTGCGTTCAAAGCGGTGGTCCTGTTTCAACAAAATGACAGCACCATCACCATCGCGTGCGTGCTCAACAACGGTACGGCACGGCACCGCCGTACGGTGCATGCATGTAAGGAGGCTCCCGCTACCCCTGTTGCCCCGTGCCTCCCCATGTGCCTTTCAGCTGTGTGTCCCGTCCTGCCCTGCCCTGCCCCTTCACTCATGGCAGTGCTGAGCTGCTCACGACCAGCCCACGGCCCCCACCTTGACGCCCCGCTTCATGTCGCCCCTGCCGGACACGTTGACAACGTACGGCACGTCGTCGTACTTGGAGGCGTACAGCAGTACGACGTTACCGCCCTTGCTGTGGCCTGGACGGCCGAACGGACACATGGGAGAGCAAGGATGGGTCAGAGCACGTGGGCTTAGTAAGGAGCCATAGCGTGCGGTGCGGTGCCGTCTCAGGAAAGGACACCAACGCTGCATCCACCCGGCGGTGCGAAACGAACAGGTCCCCACATCTGAGCCACCCTGCAGCATATAGGCAACCAGCACCAGCCCGAAGCATGCTCCTAGCAGCATCCGGCCCGTGCCCCACCCTCCCTCATTGCCCTCAACTAGGCGACCTATCCTTTTAACCCTGGCGGTGGCAAGCTGTAATTAACCATACAAGCAAAATATGAATTATTTTTACTCCTCACCTACGATTGCGGCCACGCGCCTGCCCAGCTGCAGCCGCACGTGCTCCACCGCCGCCCGCAGGTCGCCCACCTCCCGCCAGTAGCCCCCGAAGGAGAACGCCCCCTCGCTGCCGCCGTTGCCGGCAAAGTCGATCCGCAGGCTGCTGCGGCCGTGGGACACCAGCTCGGCGGCCAGCCTGGGCCACAGGAAGCCGTCCTGGGTGGGGCAACAGTGGGGTAGCCATGGGTGGGATATTATGTTATATTATTTATAATGTATTACATATATAGGGCAGTCAGCTCGGCGGCCAGCCTGGGCCACAGGAAGCCGTCCTGGGTGGGGCAACAGTGGGGTAGCCATGGGTGGGATATTATGTTATATTATTTATAATGTATTACATATATAGGGCAGTCAGCTCGGCGGCCAGCCTGGGCCACAGGAAGCCGTCCTGGGTGGGGCAACAGTGGGGTAGCCATGGGTGGGATATTATGTTATATTATTTATAATGTATTACATATATAGGGCAGTCAGCTCGGCGGCCAGCCTGGGCCACAGGAAGCCATCCTGGGTGGGGCAACAATGGCGTTGGTTAATGATTGGTGGGGTATGCGTTGAGCAATCACTGCGGTGCAGGTTCGCAGTAAGAGTGTGTGTGGGTGGTGCAAGCAGGTGCATGCGGTTTGTGGAGTAGGGCAGAGCAGTGGGGCAGTGAGGGCGCAGAAATATGGTACGGGGGCAAGGCTTGGCCACAGGAAGCCGTCCCGGGTGGGTTAACAGTAGCGTGGGATGCCGCCTGGAGCGAGCGCTGTGGCGGAAAGTCTTAGGTGAACGCGAGGGTAGGGTGTTGCAGTAGCAACACGCACCTAAGGTTCTGGTGTACAGCGCAGGAGCGGTATGCCGACCTTCGGTATGCGATGTGCAGCAGCAGCAGCAGCAGCAGCAGCAGCAGGGCCAAGCGCCCCCCTCTAGACGTGTGTCGCACCTTGTTACCAGCGTAGCCGTGGCACGTAATGACAACGTCATCGGAGCCTGGGTGGCCGTGCGGGGGTGGTTTAGCAGCGAGGGTGAATCCACCAGGACGGGAATGAACACGCACCAGTGGGCGCGTATGAATGTAGGATACCGCCTTACGCGCATCGTTAGGCGACAGCGACATGGTGTCATGGCGTGCGCTTGGATAGGGCATGTGCATTGCAGCAGGCAAGGTGCATGGTCCCTGAAATTCCAGTCAAGCCGCTCAATTCCAGCTGCCCGCCCAGCCCCTGCGCACACGGGCTGCCCACGCTCACCCGTGTCGACCAGCTTAGCAGAGAGCTGCTCCCCCGCCGGGTTGGCAAAGGACAGCGACGTTTCCCTCATGGGGCCAGTGGGATTGGTCGCGGGAGCGCTGGCGTGACCTGCAGCAGTTACCTGTTGCAAGTAACCCCTCCCCAATCCGTTGCTGCCCCGGCTCCTGCTGCTGCGGCTGGTGTTGCTGCCACCACTGCTACTGGATTTGGAGCCTGCTGCGCTGCTGATTGCAGGAAGAGCTACCCCAGTGACAGTTGAGGTGGCGTGGCGCAGCCGTGGGGCGGGTTGGTGCCCGGCGGAGGGGAGGCAGCAGGAGGGGCTGGGCCGAGACTGGCGTCGCGTCTGCGCGTGTCTCTGCTGGAGATGCATCCAAGACAGCCAATTGTTACTGCCAAAGCAGCTTGCGTATTTTTGCTGATTACAGATCACAGAGGCAAGATGCAAGTGCTCTGCGTCGCGGCGAGCGTCGATCCTTCGCACGGATGTGGGAGCTTGGAGTTTATGGCCAACCGGAAGCGCACAGCTGTATTGTATTACGCACAGGTTAGCTCTATGTAATGTGCTAGTACTGCATAGCACTGAGCGTGTCGAGGCCACGAGGACCAACTGTCGTGCACCCATGCACAGGCACGTGGTCATGCCGGGGTCGCTCTTCTGCGACTTGTCATGACACTCAGTGAGGTGGACGTAACGCCGTAGCTCTCTACAACCTGCGTGCTGTGCTCACCGCGTTCAAGAGCGTGTTGCAGAGTGTCGCAGCTGGTCGCAGTGGGCCCCCGGTCTTGTCTCCTGCCCTCACGAACGGTCTGCCGCTGCCTGGCCTGCGAATGCGGCACAGTGCACAATTAATGCTGAGTTACATCCGCCTGTCTATAAGATGAAACCGGAACCCGGGAGTTGGGCCGTGCTATTAGTCACAATCCACGTGTGGCACCTGGTGGCACGGCACCAGCCCCCCCATACTCCTTGCACGTGGGCCCTGGGCGTGTCCTGCAATTTTGCACCGACTGTAAGTTGGCGGATGCGTGACGGTAATAGGCACGTAACATCTCCGTGAGCTGCAGTCGGGTGGCTTGACTGCGGTGGTCATGCACACATGGCTGCGCAGATGCGGGGTCCTCTGGGCCCCATCCTCCCCATCCTCCCCAGCAGTCCCCAGGCATGTGCCCATGTCGTGCACTGCTTGCTCTTATGGGCCCCCGGGCTTTCCGGACATGACCTCTTGAACAGTAAAACTGTGATGCTAATTGCTGGGGTGCCTTAATCAAGTCAGCGCAGGGCACCTCCAAGGGGTGTCGGACACACCGTAGCGAGGCCTGAGCGAGGCCCTGGGGCAAAAGGGCACCATGGTCCCCCCGGGGTTTACCATGTCCAAATCATTCTACGTGGTACGCCTGATGTTCACTACAGTGGGGCGCAGGGCTGGGCCCTGCTACCGTGTTGCTTGAGTGCCCTGCGGTGTCTGCGGTGGCCCCTTGGTTGATCAGGGCGTTGGCGTTGGGGCCGAGCAGGGCCGAGCGTTGGCAGCAGGCGTTGGCAAGCATGGCGCAACAACCGCGTCGACATGGGCATAGCGTACATACTTCAATGTGTTATTATGAACAACTGTACTTGATGACGTAACCCAAGTTTCGTTGCGCACGTGAACGTTGAAGCCCCAGCAGCACTGTTGACGCGACGACGCGCTGCCTCCCTAACTTCTCCCTACTGACCATTATCCAGGCTTAGTCATCAGAGCAGACTCAGGTCACGCTAAGCCCGTACGCAAACTTTAGTTACGGCACAGCTGCAGTTACAGCACAGCAGCAGAGCTCCAGCGGCAACGGCAATGCAGCTCCCAACCGAGCTGTTCCGGCATATCCTCGAGCAGCTGCCGGAGAATGAGCAGGCGCTGGGCGGCCGCCTGGTGTGCAAGCTGGCCGCGCAGCTGCTGAGCCAGGCGCACCAACGTACCGTGCAGTTCAGCCTACCGCTGCCTCCCTGGTTCCAGCCGTGTCAATGGGCGCAGCAGTGGCAGGAGGGCATGCGGCTGCTGACACTCGGCCGCAAGCTGCAGCTGCTGTCGACCGCTGCAGCCAGCGGCAGCGAGGCCAACATGGAGCACGCGTGGGCCCTGGTGCAGCCGTGCCTGTTCCCGGAGCTGATTCCTCACAGCGAAGTGCAAAATGGCATGCCCGGCATGTCATACGGGTGGGGCGACCTGGGCAGTGCGGCTGCCAGAGCGGGGCATGTCCACCTGCTGCCGTGGCTGCTGCAGCACGGCTGCCCGCTGAGCCCCAGCGACACTCTGAAGGCGGCGGCGCAGCACAGCGACCTGGCCGCGCTTCAGTCGGCCTGGCAGCTTCTCATCCCCCGGATGGTGGAGATGGGCGCAGTTGATCACCCTAAACCAGCCGTGGTGTGCGCGGCATGCGAGTCGGGTCGCCCCGACGCCCGGGAGAAGGTCGCCTGGCTGTTGGACCAAGCGCCTGGCGCTGGGTTCGTGCCGGCTTCCGGGGACGAGCGGCAAAAGCTCCTGCTGGAAGCCGCCACCGGCGCTGCACGTGCGGGCGATGTGCCGCTCCTGCGGTGGCTCACCGAGGTCCAGGGACTGGATCTGCCAGGCGCACCCCCCGGCGAGCCTGGACACGGCACAGCGCGGGTGCTCTGTCGGGCTCTGTGCGCTCCGGATTTGGCGGCTGCGGAGTGGCTGGTGGGTGAGGTGGGCGGTGCGCTGCCTATGCCGGCGGGAGACCTCGTGTTTGTGTGGATGGTTGCTGCGATCCATGGGGACGTGACAAAGCTTCGGTGGCTGGTGGAACGGGGCTTGCCAGTGCACTCGATATGCCTGCTTCGAGCCGCAGAGTGTGGGCACCTGGACGAGGTGCGGTACCTGCACGAGGAGTGCGGCCAGGCGCTGGATGAAGTCGTTGTTCGAACGGCGGTGTGGTCAGGCAGCATTCCGCTGGTGGAATGGCTGCTCGACAGTGGCTGCATCACCAGCGCACAGGCATATGATGTAGCTGCTCAGTTTGGCAAGGTTGAGGTGCTGTGGTCGCTGGAGGGACGGGGGTGCACGTGCCAGCGGGACGGCCCAGGCGTGGTGCTGCCTAGGCCCGACATGGCTCAGGTGCGGCCCACGCACGTGCAGGCTGTGCGGAGGCTGCTGGAGTGTGAGTCGAGCAGTGAATGGCGCAGGGTGTTGGATGTCGTGCAAGTGCAGCGCTGGGCATTGCAGCTGGGGGCCCTGGACCTTGCCCGGTTCGTGAGCCCAATGGTGGCCCAGGAGCATGGGGCTCTTGTTGCGCCTGGCGCGTTGGACGCTGCGGCGGACAGCGGCTGCGAGGCGGCCGTGGACCTGGTTCTGGAGCTTGGGGGTCAGCGCGCACTGCAGAACGAGTACGGGAGGAACCCATATGCGGCGGCGGGACGACACGGCGACCTGGCCACGCTGCGCTATCTGCGCCGCATTGGTGTGCCGTGGGGCAGGAGTGTGTTGCGGGAAGCGGTGGACAGGGGTGCCGAGCTGCCGGTGCTGCGGTGGATGGTGGAGCAGGGGGCGCCGTGGGACAGCGGGGCCGTGCACAAAGCATCGGTGCGCAGCAACCGGAGTGGGATGTTCAAGGAGAGCAGGGCGTGGCTGGTGGCGAGGGGCCAGGAAGCATGGCACGTGTCGGCAATGGCGGCGGTGCGGGCGGCGGGCGGAGCGTGTGTTGAGCTGCTGCTGTGGCTGCTGTCGTGGACCGGCCGCCGCTAGCATCTATAGGCCCATGTGTAGAGATGCAGTTGCGGGGGCATATAGCATACTGTCAAGCAGGAGTTGGAGGAGGGCGGAGCAGGTGGCATGTCTAGTGGTAACGAGCAAAAAACGGGGTGCCCGTGTGTGGTGGGATCAGGTGGGACGGGGTTTCCTTTTTGGTAGACTGCTTCACTTGACCATGTACACCATAGCGGGGGACGCCACGTTGCGTTATTGTTGATTTCGAAGTTGCATGTCGCTGTGTACAGCATGAGGTGATGCGGGTGGGGGCCTGGATTTAGGCAGGCGCGACCAACTCTGCACTTGTGTGCAGCGATGCAGTTGCGAGGTGCCAACAGCATATCGTTGGGCATGTCTGGTCCTGTGTGCGGTGGACCGCAGACCCTGTGGCCCCTAATCTGCACCAGTGATGGAGGACTAGTACGCTTGCACCTGCTGGGAACAATCCATTTGAAACTCGCAGTGTATGACTGTCGGAACGGCTGGCCAAGGAAGCATCCATGTGAGCTGTAGGGGTTGCTGCATCTATGTGAGCTGTAGGGGACCACATCTGGAAACCTTGGCTGCTAGGCCCAAGGGCAGCCAACGGAAAACAAGTCGCACGGCCGGTAGCTACGGACGCTGGGCAGTCCCTACTGTGCTGTGCACAGGGTTGTGCATCGCACAGATACATTGCAGGACACATAAACCTGCTGGGGCCTGCTGGGTGAGTGGTTCCGGTTCTCGTTTCGGAGCGGGAACCTCTGGTCTCGCGACATGGTACCCAGCGATCGCATGCAAGCGCATATTGCATACATTTTACACAACTGCTACTACGTTCTGTTGTCTTAACTCCGCAAGCAAGCAACGTGCTCACCAGGATGCGCGTTCAACTTAGGGAACCTCGACCTTTAGCTGCAACAAGCATCGCTGCGAAGCGCTTACATGTTATTAGCCGAAGTCATGTGAGCACGCGTCAATCCGCTTCCGTGACTGTTACAAGCTCTACCGCGAACCAAGCGCTGCTGGACTCGGGACGACGAGGCTTCCTCCTGTCGATTGCTTCAATACTAGCAGCTGGACAACATAAAGCGCTCGCTGACTCAGGTAAGCCTCCGGGCTTGCAACCCTCGCGAACCGGCGTCAGCCACATACCGCTATGCGGACTCCCCTGGCCATGAAACGCCTCCAGCCACTTCCAGCCACCCCAACAACGGTGTTGATCGGACCCAGGGTCCCAGGGACCCGACAGACTCCTCCCGCACTCCCCAAACGCATTCGCCAGGTCTGTATGCTTTGCATACGCCACTCCTCTCCAGCAAGATGGTATCACTTTGGCCTGCTTTGGCCCGCCCACGGCTCCACCTCCGGTGCGTCTGGAGGAGAAAAGTTCCAGCCCGCTTTGAGGTCACCCACCTGATGCGCACCCGCAGGGCCACAACCGCTGCCCGTCCCCGTGATTGACGTCTCACGGACGCCCGACCAGTCTACATACGACCCCACGGTGAGAGGGCGGTCCACGCCCCTTTGGACCGCAGCCATGTCCGCGGCTGCGTGCGGGACTGCGGGTGGGGTTGCGGGCGGTCAGCCGACCGTGAAATGCTGGTGATACACGCCACAGCGTCATCTGTCACAACATTATCTGGAGCATCACAGCGTCATCTGCAGCATTCTTTGAAACATAGCGTTGCTGCCGTGAGGGGGCTGTTTGTGCCCGGGTATGGATGCGGTTGCTCGTGCTCTTGCTGTTTCTGGCCCTGCTGCTTGTTCGCTGTACCTTTCACTGCACACGTCGCTTGCCAACACACCTAAACTAGTACATTGCCACGAATGCCCTTCAGTTAATATCCTTTGTTTTATGCTCCTCGTTCCGCAGGACCCAGACCTGCGCGAGGCCGCTGCGCTGCTGCAGCGCGCCCTCAACGCGCCCAGCGTGCAGGAGGAAGAGGCGCTGTGGACACGTGTCATTGACACGTACGGTGGCATGGACCGCCCATGGGTCCCGGACGTGGTGAGTACGGCACTGGGCGTGACGCGTACGGGGGGGCGGGAGGCGTTGTGGACACGTGTCATTGACACGTACGGCAGCATGGACCGCCCGTGGGTGCCGGACGTTGTAAGTAACAGGCGTTGGGGCCAACTGAGGGCACTATGGCGCCGCCACAGTTGTGTCTGGGTGTGGCTTGGGGCCCGTGTGTCCCGGCCGGGGACTTATGGCACGGTACAAGGAAGGTGGCGGTTGGTACCGGTGTGCGTGCGCCCGACGACACGAGCGACCCGCGTGACCGCGCACCTTGCTGGAGGGCGCGTAGGCCGTGCGCTGGGCAAACACGCCTTACACACACAGACACAGTCCAACATCCATTCCCGGTTGTGGCTGTTGTTGCTATCACCGCCACCGCCACCATTCCCACCAGGTTGGCCGCGCGCTGGGCAACCGCGGCAATGCGCGCAGCCGCCAGGGCAAGCTGGCGGCGGCGCTGGAGGACTACAACGCCGCCATTGCCACCTGCCCCTGGTCCGTTGACCCAGTGCTAAACAGGTGGGCATGCATGCATGCATGCATTCATGTGTGTATGTGAGAACGAGGTGGATGCCTGATAGCCAGGCGCATGCGGACACGGGGGAGACATTGCCACCTGCCCCTGGGCCGTGGACCCGGTTGTAATCAGGTGAGGCTGTTTTTGTGTTGGGAGGGGCGGGTGTTGTGTGCAGTGTGCCAGTGGCTGAGGCCCAGGCGGCAAATACCTGTTACTGACCTTCGTTGCCTCCGTCGTGGCTTCCACATACCGTTATACCCTGGTGCCCGCCCCTTTGCTGCATCACACCACAGCAGGGTGCTGTCTTGCTTGCCCCAGCCCACACACGCACACGCATATGCCGGACGGGATGCTTGTCCCTGATGCAATGCCTCGCTTACGCTGCCCGCCCCTGCGGTGGAAGCAGGAGGCCGTTGCTGCCTGGTTCCATTCCGTGCCCCTTTTCTCTCTTCAACCCAAAACTCAAACCTCCCACCCACCGACCCTTCCCGTGCCTCCTCTCCAGGGGTGTGGCGCTGGAGGCTCTTGGGCGGTGGGAGGAGGCCATCGCCGACTACAGGGCGGTGCTGGCTGCGGCACCCAACGACCCGGCAGGCTGGAACAACCTGGGCAACGCGTCGGGTGGGTGCCGGGCGCGGTTCTGGATGCGGGTGTGGTGTGGATGTGTATTAGATCTTGGGCGTGCTGCATGTTGGGGTAGAACAACCACGGCAACGCATCGGGTGCGTGCGCGGGTGTATGCAGGGCAACTGGAACAACTGGAGCATAGCTCATATAGCGGATGGACTCGTACTGGACAGGCACAGGATTGGAGTTGACGGCACCAAAACGTGCACGCCTACCACCACCTCGCAACGCCCACTGCAACATTCACTATCTTGACATCCCTGTATCGTAGGCGGTCTGGGCCGCTGGGCCGACGCCGTGGAGTACTACGGTCGGGCTGTGTCGCTGTCGCCCAACTACGCCTTCGCCGCCGCCAACAGGGCGGTGGCGCTGTTCGAAGTGGGGCGTACGGACGAGGCGATAAGGTGCGTGGACAAGGCGGGCGGGGTGGGGAGGCGGGGAGGCGGCCGGCGAAGTTGAGTATGCGCGGTAGCGAGGGCTGCTCTGCTCGGTTTTGCCAGAGGAATGGAGCGGGCGGACGGGCGGGCGGGCGGGCGTGCGAGCGATGAGCGCACTGGCCTTTTTTCTTGGGGCACTTGGTTTGCATACCTCATACCATAGCTATCCGGTGCCATGGAATTGTTGGATACCTCCGTGCGTGCGGCAGGGCGATGCTCAATGTTGGTCTGGGCCAACATGCTACCGCTGTTTGGTGTAGTCAAACGTGTGCGTGCCAATATTGGTGCTGCAGGGAGATGCGCAGCCTGCTGCGGCGCTACCCCGACTTCACCGACATGCGGGCGGCGCTGGCGGGGGCGCTGTGGAGCATCGGCAAGGAGGGCGACGCGGAGAACAACTGGTGGGTAAACAGAGTAGGGCCAACAATACCGGTATGCCGTAACAGGGCATTAATAGGACGTGTGCTAGATACGGTATACGAGCACAACCTACTCAGCACCGCTGTTCTGTGCTGTACGTGTGTTGTGGTTGGTGGGGAGGGCGGGCGCGCTGTGGAGCATCGGCAAGGAGGGCGCAGGCGGAGAACCGCTGGTGGATTGTTCTTCTGGGGGGTAGGGTGGGGGGGCGGGCGGAGATGATACGAGCAGGACCTGTTCGGCATCTCTGTACTGTGCGTGGATGTGGCTGGTGGATACGGGGGAAGGGGGAGGCGGGCGCGCTGTGGAGCATCGGCAAGGAGGGCGATGCGGAAAACAACTGGTGGGTTTGGTGGGGACACTGTACGAGCAGAACCTTTTCAGCATCTCTGTACAGTGTTTGTTGGCGCGGGCGCCCGGGAGTGAAGATGATTAGACTATCAAGCACATTTACAGCGAGTTCGCGGGACGAGAGGGGCTGGTCGGGGCGGCGGCTGCGGGACACAGGGCACCTGTTGGCAGCGGGAAGGCGGGTACGCGTGTAGGAGGGCTGTGGCGGCTGAGGGCCGCAGTTGCTGTGCGGCTCGCGGTCCACAGACGCCCAAATGACGGATTGCAGACATGGGCGTCCCATTTGGTTCCCACAGCCCCCATGGTACACCAAAGGGACTGTGATCCAGTGTTACACTGTGGGCAAAAGCCTGTGTGGATGAGCCGTGCTGCCAAGGATTGCCACATAGCCCTAAACCCACATCCTATGGTCTATGATCATAGTACTGAAGACCCCGCATGAACACGGAAGGTGTCCACACACCCGCCCACCTACTCCCCCACGTTGCAGGGCGCGCGTGGATTACCCGCGCTACCGGGGGCCGCTGCCGCCCTACCCTCATCTTGATGCACACACACCTGCAGCCCTGCGTAGGGGTGAAGCAGTGTACACCAGTAACTCTCACCTACAGCTGGTGCACACCCACCCCCACACCCACACCCACGTCCGTACCCATACCTTCCCGTACGCAGGGCCCGCGTGGACGACCCGCGCTACCGCGACGTGCGGTGGCTGCAGAACGAGCGCCGCTGGCCGCCGCGCCTGTACAGCTCCCTGGGCGCATTCCTGCAGCTCAAGTCCATTTGAGGCGGGGAGCGTAACGTCCATGTGAGGCGCGAGGGGAGCCCGTTGCCTGCATGGAGGACCGCGAGAGGAGCACCGGCTGTGGTACAGCGAGCAGCAATGTATACAGATTCATGGGCGCCATCCTGTAGCTCATGTATCCATTTGGGGAGGAAGCGCGTTGCCAATATCATGTTGTACGCGCGAGGCGGCGATGCAGGGCTGTAGACTAGCGACGTAGCGAGCAGTGGCGAGCATGGAGACGGACGCATGGAGCAGGATGGAGACAGCTGACCTGGGATTTGCGCTGCCATGCTATTGCATGCAATTGTCATGCTATTGCATGCATTGTCATGCCATCCTACGGTACTCTAGGCCCGGGCCAGACCATAGCAACTGGTGGTGGTTGTGGTGGTGATTTGGTGACGGTGCACCCGGAACCGCTGGCTGGCGTGCTGTGATGGGCCAGGATGGACCAGGGGGTGGACCATCATCTCTGCGCTGCCAGAACTGTAGCACCATCAGGAAGGCTAAGTGCCCCGAAGGCTGAAAGTCCATCAGTAGGTACGGCTTACAGGAGCTGGGCACGGTGCCGTACAGCCAAGGAGGGTGGGTTATCGGATGGTGTTCAGCACACCTGGCAGGCTGAGCAGTCACGTGCCAGCTGGGCTTCCTTCACGCATGCACTCGCAGCATGGCTACTGGCTTCTAATGCATGCAAAGAAAAGCCCTAGTTCCATGAATGTCCAGATATATAAGAGATAACTCCAAGCGTCCCAGCGAGATGCTCTAAAAGTAGCGCACTTGCCAACCACGATGAAGTACGTCAAACTTGCCAACAAACACACCGCGTGGATGACATACATGCAAACGTCAGAGGTCAGACCAGTCACCAAGGTCGGGACGACCCTCACACAACACCTGCCACACCTGTTACACTGGCCCAATGCACACCACGACAGGAATCACTCAGAGGAAATAGGGGTCTGCAGGTATTTATTCCCACGCACAACCAAGCCTACTTCGCTGCTCAGCATGCAGCTGCCTGCCATCCTGCTGGATTGGATGACGCCGGCCCCCTGAGATATGCATCACTAGCCGCTAAGCCACATACCGTGTAATCAGTTGGTCCGTCCGAAAGGAGCCCACCAAACTTGACCACTCACTCTTACGCAACAACTTCACCTCGTGTGTGTTGCACACCCGCGCGGCCCGCCAGCACCCCAGCAACAGTACTCTACCCCACAGCTGCGATGGGGTCATCACTTCTTCAGCTGTATGCTGCTGCTGCTGCTGCTGCTGGGCGCCTGAGCCACATCGTCATCAGCCAGGTACGCCCCCTCCGCCCCCGCCGCCCCCGCCGCACCCTCAGACCCCTTTTGCTGCTGCTGGTGCTCCGTACTGTCGTACAGCAGCCTCTCGTTCTCCTGCTCCAGGGTGGGGCACGTCCGCCCCGCCCTGCACGACCCCAGATCCGTTACCCCACCGTTGCACTGCGCGGAGCATGCGTTCATAAACGCCCGGCCGTCGCAGCAGATGGGGGCGTAGGTGCTGGGGCACGGCTGCGCACACTGCGGGGGCAAGGCAGCAGCAGGTGCCTGACCAAGGCTGGTGGATTGCTGCAGGGACTGCACGGTTTCAAGGAGCTGCTGCTGCTGTTGTTGTTGTTGTTGTTCTTGACCCTTCTCTTGGGCGGCGAATACGGCCGCGTCCCCAGAGACTGGGGGGCATTCACCTGGTTGGAGGACCGGGCATGACACATTTATAGCGACATGGAGCAGCGCAGTGGGTATGGGTCAATATGTTGATTGCTTGGAGTGCACCGAGGATGGCATTGGCAAGGCATGACAAGGCATACGCGGAAAGAGTCTCGTACATCTCCACAATAGCGCACAATGCCGCGGAGTGCGTGCCGTTTGTGGGTTCTGGGTTTCCGGGATCAGCTGTACGACAGCTTGTACCCTGCCCGCACGACGTGCGCCGTACACCCGCCCACCTGCGTTGCACGTGGAAGGGTGCTCCCCAGCGCAGTCGGCGGCGCACTTGGTCGCGTACATCCGGCCCGTACAGCACACCGTGGCACCGGGCTTGGGTGCCGCGCAGCCGCACACCACACCCTTGGCTCGGCTGTCCATCCACGCCGGCTCCTGCTGCTGCCCCTGCTGCTGCTGCTGTGGTGGTTGCTGCTGCTGTTGCTGCGGCTGGTAGGGCTGCACAACCTGAGGATTGCCCGCCGGCGCCCACCCGTCGAACTGCTGTGGCTGCTGCGGCTGCCATGACTCCTGCTGCTGCTGCGACTGGTGCTGCTGCGTCTGCGTCTGCTGCGGCTGCGGTGACTGCTGGGGCTGCGGTGACTGCTGGGGCTGCTGCACCACCTGATGAGCCTGCATTGGCTGCATGGCCTGCTGCACGCCACCCTGCTGCCGCTGCTGCTGCGCCGCCGCAACGGCCGCCGCGTCCTCGGGGCACAGCCCGCTGCTGCACGCCCGCTGGCTCTCCCCGTGGCAATACACGGCTCGGCAGGCGTTACGGTAGGAGTTGCCGGCGGGGGAACGGCCGCGGCAGCACACGGGCAGTCGGTCCTCGGGGCAGGCGGCGCACAGGTTGGCGCTGCTGCCGCCACTGGTCCCACGGGCAGGTGAGCCTCCTGTTGGAAGGGTGGTGCGAGTGCCATTCTGTAAGTTTCGTGCTTATGGCCCCCTTGGCTCTCTGGACGTACGGTAACTGCATGTATGGTGCCGAATGTATGGAAGACGCGTGAGGTGTCATGGCACGCTGGCAGACTGACCGGTGCCGTGCATGGCACATGTGCCGTACGGCGGTTGTACGGACCGGCGCCCGCCGGGCGCTAGATATTCACAAGAGGTGCGGCTCAGCTACTGTAGTCGCCGTACGCTATCTACACTCCCCGGGATCGCTGGTTGGTTACCGATGCAGGCAACACGCAGCAGCCATGTTGCAAAGGAGTGAATACTCTACAGCTGCAAAGCAAGACCGCGCTTCCACAAGACATATGGTAGCATCCGAGGCACACACAGCGGCGTGCAACTATCTGCAAGCGCCTACCCGCTGCTGTTGTTGGCCGTGTTGCCGAGGAGGCAGACTGCTGAGCACTACGCGCCGACTGGGGCCCCGTGGCAGTGGACGCGGCGGGCAGTGGCACGCCGTAACGGTCCAGCAGGGCCATGAAGGGGGCGGCGGCCTGCTGCGCGGCGCCAAGGGAGGCCTCCAGGGCGGTGGAGGCGGCGGTGGCGAGGGACTCCCCTGTGCACGCCCCCAGGGAGGGAGGAGGGAGGGAGCAGGAGGTTTGCGCGTGGTGGAACGGGGGGGGGGTGCCGGAAGTGTAGGTGGGGATGGCACGTGCCATGCGGGCAGCTGCATGGAGTGCCAAGCTGCTGCGTTCTGTGGGTGGGATACTTCCACTTATGGATTGTACATACCGATACGCTCAAGAGATGATGCAAGCCATGTGCACGCCGTGGCTGTGTACACATCCGTTGTTGCCTCCGGTCACCCACAGCCGAGCCCATCCAGCCACCGGGCCGCCGGCCCCGGATACCGGTTGTCCAAACCACATGCACTAGCCATGCCCAGAACTACACAGAGGCCTCCCCCTGGCAGTACACGTACCTGTCGATCCGCCGTTGCCTCCTCCTCCTCCCGTAACCCACAGCCCATCCAGCCACCGGGCACCTGGCACAGGGGTGGTCGTCCACTGGGCCCCCGTGGAGGAGGACGGAGGGGACGAAGATCGGGATGATGAGGCAGCTGCCGGTCCCAGAGCTGACGCGAGGTCCAGCTGAGGCTGCTGGGCGGCAGCTAGGGCTATGGCGATGGTGAGGCATAGAGCGCCGCCTGCTAAGGATAAGAGGGTCCTCCTGAGCGGCAGCGGCTTTGGGGCAGGCCCTCTAGGCGCCATTGCAGAGGTCGGAACAAAGGCCTACTGCTGGGGTGAATGGTGGGTGATGGTTAATACACGGAGCAGGCAAGGTATATGTTATAGCAGGGTGCGTTCGTGTTGCAACGGGGAGGCCAAGACTGTGCGTGGTGTTCTCGGAATAACCTGATGGATGGGGGCGGGTCAGCCGTGAGTAGCAGTGGAGGCGCTTGCGATTGACAGGGAGCGAGCGGGCCCCTTTCACCCGCCTGTCAACTTCACACCATTCCACATTGCCTACCCACACCCGATGTCAATGAATTCAAATCGTGCAATATTCGGCGTGTTCTCCAGAAAGCAAGCCGCAACCGCAAACAGCTTACGACCCGCGTCTCAGACCGTAGATGTACGTTCAGGTACTTAGTCAGGCGCGAGCTCCGCGCTGATTACTCATCATCTTACAATTCGGAACATGCAGCATGCAGTCATTCATGATCAGGAAAGACCCAGTCCTACACACCTAAAGTGCAGAAAAGCGAGCTAGCGACCCACGGGTCGCTTCCCTGGGTCATCATATGCGGCCAAAACACAGAATGCCAAAATACGAACTGCGAAGGACGTTGACATATTAGACAGGAGCTCCCATGGGTTGCGCGGTGCTATGCATGCAGCGCCTTACCTCAAGTCGTGCACAAGACGCTTACCTTCCAACTGTAATTCAGGGCGCAACATTTGTCGTGGCCCAAGGCACGACACTCAACCCGCAGCAACGGCCAACAACACAACGACACAACACTCCACAACTAGGGCTAGAGCCAGTGCCGACCTACTTACACTTCTGTGTAGTGAGCCCCCCTGCGGCTCACCCAACACCAACTGTACCCGTCTAAAACTGAAAACCCACCACGCCAATCTCCCACTCCCCCACTCACGCACTTCCCGGATCCCCTCTGCTCTCCCGCCTTCCCACCTCACGGCAGGGCTCCCTCTAGGGTGCCCACTACTCCGTATGACTCCGGCCGCCAGCCCCAGAACAGCGGAACGGCGTGGCTATCCTACCCAGTACAGCCTGTTACCCTTCCGGACTCACCCACCACTCCACCCCACCGCGTCATCCACGCCCCTGCCTCACGGCTTGGCTCCCCCCAGGGTGCCCAGCACCCCGTACGCCTCCGGCCGCCGGTCCCTGAACACGCCCCACCCCGCCCGCTGCTCCCTGCAGGCGTCCAGGTCCACCGTCGCCGTAACGAAGCCCTCCACGGGCTGAGGCGCGCGGCCGGGCCAGCCGTCCGCCAGCTCGACAGGGTCCACCCCCACCTGGGGGCCATCAAAGCGCAAGCATGCACGAAAAGCAAACAACCACAGTAATTCGTTGCGCACGTGCAGTAATCTAAGAAAGGAAACGCCTGTGCCAGGGTACACTCGCGGTTAGGCGCAATGCTGCTGTGCTCTGTGCCGTACCCCACCTGCGCCAGCACCTGCCCCTGCGGCCCAGCCCTGCAGGGGCACCTAACCCACACTGCAACGCAGCACCTGCCTGTGGCTCTGCCACACACCAAACTGTGCCGTACTGTTCTGTCTCTGCCGCATGCACACTGATGTATCGCAGTACCCCACCTGCGCCAGCACCTGGCCCTGCGGCCCTGTGATGAAGCTGGCGCATACCTTGCCCACACTGTTAAGCCACTGGTAAACTAGCTAACCGTCACTCAGTATGCCGTACGGTATTGGACGCCCACATTGTACAGCCGTGCCCCACCTGCGCCAGCACCTGGCCCTGTGGCCCCACGATGAAGCTGTGACCACAGTGCAGTACGGCATTTGCACTGCTACCTGTACGGCAAGCACGATTGCGATTGCGATTGCGATTGCCCGTCTCACCTGCGCCAGCACCTGGCCCTGTGGCCCTGTGATGAAGCTTGCGCCGTAGAAGGTGGTGGGCTTGTGGGCGGCCCCGGGGATGACCTCCCGGCCGATGCGGTTGGAGGCAACCACCGGCACCAGGTTGCTGGCGGCGTGGCCCTGCGCGCGGGTGCACGTGTATTAGCGTTGTGTGTGCATAAACAGCATGCACTCGGGGATGCATTACGCAACGCTACGTGCATCAGCCAGCGACGGGTTGCTGGCGGCGTGACCCTGCGCACGGATGCGTGTGTTAGGAGCTCAGCATGCTGCGTGTAACGTACGCAGCATTTGGTGGGGTGACAGTAACGGGCGTGCACACCGATGGGCCCGATTGAGTGGGGTGGGCAAGGGTTTGGTGGGGTGGGCAACGGCGGCACTCACAACTAACCAGCCAGCTGCACCCTGATCCAGGTCGAACGTGCATAAGGATACATGAAGAGCCAGAGGCCTCCTGAAAGGACAATCAATTATATAATAATTGCAATTTTACAAATACATCAAGCATTATCTGCGGGTCATGTGCATGCGGGATCACACAACCCACCAGATGTGCCCTGATCCAGGGCGGGTAGGAGTTGTAGTCGTCCGAGGTGGGCTCCGAGCCGATGGCCGTGGGGTACAGCAGCACCTGTTGAGAATGGCATTGGCACGGGGCATTCAGTCCTTAATACACAGCGTGCGGCTACACCACCCGGTCGGTGCAGCGGTAAGCATTGGAACTGGCGAATTCAGTTTAACTGATACACAAGCAGCAACGTGGCACGTGCGACATGCCGTTCCCCCGGCCCCACCTGTGTACCCTCCCCCCTCACCTCCGCCCCCCGCCTCCCTCACCTCCGCCCCCCTCACCTCCGCCCCC
>VFQN01001139.1_pt1 | contig 46234 bp, 25 predicted proteins | sample 3512371 | NCBI WGS metagenome assembly VFQN01 (sample SAMN10412370, study PRJNA504923) | tailings metagenome | isolation source: Replicate 2 from Balatoc abandoned mine | place: Philippines: Itogon, Benguet | collected 2017-08-28
CCGACTGGTCACGAACCGACAAAAGCCCGCAGAAGATCAAGCGGGACGTCGACTCGGCGCAGCTCGCCATTCAGAACTCGGTGTGGCCGGCTGATCAGAAGGCATCGTTCGCCCTGCAGGATTTTGCCGGCGACGCCCAGCGGGTACGAGGCCCGCTGGCGATTGCTCCCTACGAATACTCAACCAATATGTGGTGGCCCCTGTATCGCAAGCAGGAACTGGCGAAAGATCCGGAACTGCTGGCGGTGCTCGACTTGCGGGCCTCTGCCGGAACCGTCGCCCTGCCGATCAGTACGGCTCCGCCAGCTGAGCTGCTCGCAGCCAATCAGGAGCCCGGCGTGGTTGGCCCTGCGGGAGCGCCACAACCGCCGGCAGCCCCACCCAACCTGCAGGACCAGTTTGCCCCGCGCAAGCCGATTGGTGCGGGGATGGGTGGCCCGGGCGATCCGGCAATGGGTCTGATGCCGCCGGAAATGGCCCCGAATACCGGAATGGCCGCCGACATGATGATGGGCGGAGAAATGATGGCGGGCGGCATGATGGGACTGAACAGCAATGTCGAGGCGCGAGGCGAGCGGTTTATTTCCGTCCGCGGCGTCTGGCCCATCTGGCAGCAATTGGAAAAGATGCAGCGGGCCCTGAACCTGCAGACTACCAACGACGCCCGCAACTATCTGCAGCTGGTCGACTTCGTACTCGAACGCCAGACCGCGGTTCCAGGAACCGATCCGTGGGCCGGCCCGTGGGACGTTGTCGATATCAGCCGGGCTCTGGAAATTCTCGACGAGGCAGTGAACTACGACATTGACCGTGTTGATCCGCAGATTCTCGATCCGGTAATCACCATGCCGATGCCGGAACGCAAGGTCGGCTACTGGGGTGACTATGCCACTCACCCGCGTATCGAGCAGTTCAAGTTACCGCCGGCCGAACTGGAACGGGAAATGAAGTTCCAGGACAAGCTGATGGAGGAATACAAGAAATATCAACTGGAAGAAGAACGTCGGGCGACACCTTCGCGCGGATTCTCCAAGCGTTCGCTGAACACCCGCGGTATGGCCGAGGCAATGTTTGGCAGCGAGTATGCGCCGGCGTTTGACACCTCCATGCGGATGGAGATGGAACGCGATCCGACTATGCGAATGGGTTTGCCCGACCTGAAGACACGGCTGACCGCCGTCGGACGCCTGCTGCTGTTCCGCTATCTCGATTTCGACGTGCGTCCGGGTTACGCCTATCGCTACCGGGTGAAGCTGATTATGCGGAATCCCAACTTCGAGCGTCCGCTGGATCAGGTGTTGACGGAATCCGTGGCCCAGGGGCTGGAACGCGAAACACCCTGGAGCGAGCCATCCAACCCGGAAGTGGTGCCGGAATCGGTGAATTACTTCGTGCAGGAGATCGATCGCGATCCGGTCAACGAGAGCCGTCCGGTGTTCAGCCGGCCGCTGGCCCGCATCGACTTCTTTGAATGGGACCCCTCGGTCGGCACGATGATTCACGATTTTGTGGACGTGAAGTCGTACGGCCAGTTTCTTAGCGAGACCAAGAAGAGTCTGAAGCTGGACGTGGTGAAAGAGACGTTCAAGGACTCGGATGTGACCTTCCAGTCGGATGACCTGCTGGTGGACACAACGCCCGATGCCAAAATCGACCCGTCGCTGCATCCGGATCTGCAACTGCCGCAGAATCAGCGCGGGCGGGTGGATGTCCTGCCGCAGGCAATGTTCGTGGACGAGACCGGTGATCTGGTCACCATGAACCGGCAGACGAACAAGCAGAAACAGACGGCGCTCTCGACGTACGTCACGATGGAACGGGCTCCGTGGGAAGCCATCAAGAACAAGGAAGCCCAACCCGCCAATCCCCTGCTGGAAGGTGAAATCCCGGGCATGATGGAAGCCAGCCCCTATGGCGGCATGATGCCCGAGGAGATGAAGCCCGATCGTAAGGGCAAGCGAAACAGGAAACCTCAGGGCCGGGGCATGATGGAAGGCGGACCGTAAGGGTTATCCCCGAAGAAACGAGTTCCCCGACCGGCAGAGGAACGCAGTCGTCCCGCCTCCTTCCGTTCAGACCAGGCAACCTGGCTTTCGGACGCATCCGCTCACCGGCCATCTCATCATGGCAACGTTGACAAGCAGTCAGCCCGACGCACTCTTGAGGATGTCTCGCCAGACTCCTCAAGAGTGCGTCGGGCTGTTCTGCGCAGGGGGCTTCAGAGCAGGACACTTCGGGCGATCCCTCGCCTGCCCATGAACACTTCTCGCCTGGCCAACCGACGGCATGACGTTCGGTGATCGTGCGTCGTTCACTGAATGCTTGAGGCCCGTCAAGTCGCTGTTGCCTCATCAAGGCTGCCGAATGAGGCAGAGGAACTCGGGCAGAGAAAAGGCAAGATGCGGGACGAAATCGCAAACTCACCGAACTCGACGTTCCGGCCGTTGAAGCGTCTTCATACTCGCAGAGTTCAGTTCTACAATTCACGAACCAGAAGCCATTGAATGGCCGGTGTCGCGAATCGGCAGTTGGCAAACGGACCTTAGAGTCACCGGGGTCGCACAGACTTCGAATCAAATCAGGCGAGTCTTGTCTTTTGCACGTCTGCTTCGCCGCGGCACTCCGGGTGTCTCTGATGGGTCACTTCCCACGAATCCCCGCTGTCGCCCTTGGCCAGTTCGGACGATTCATCAGCCCGCAGCGCGATGGTGGAGATTTTGTTGAATTCACCGGTTGCGATGTGGGCCAGAATCTGTAGTGTGCTGGTTCAAGGACCGGGTAGTCTCTCAAGGAAAGGCTTGCGGGGAAGATCAGGCTACCCGTGAATCAGCGGGACTACTTGACTTCCGCCTGCTGGCGGGGCTGATCGGCGATCTTGCGGATGTTGTCGATCTTCAGCACATGCTGAATGCGGGTGTACTTCGGCGGATTCAGCTTGAACCGTCGGCGGCTCTCGTCGGATTCAAAGAGGTACAGATCCCCATCGAAATATGCGCCGAAATCCGTCCGGCCCTGCACTGCCAGGTCGGTGTCGTGCAGCACGACCGGGTCGCAGCCCAACAGGCGGGGAGCGAATTTCTCGGGATGCGCGCGGAAGGCAGAGAGCTCCTGTTCGCTGGTCATGTAATAGGTGACGGCCTTGTACTCGAAGGCAAATTCGGGCTTGCCGGGCAGCCACTGGCGATAAGCACCCAGAGCGACGGGAGAAAAGCCGTCGAGTCCCACCACGGCTCGAGGTGTCTCCAGTTCAAACTGACCGGCAGGCTGCGACGGTTGTTGCTGAAACGGCGATTGCGGCTGGGACGGCTGGGGCTGCTGAGGTTGAGCGACGGCCGGGGGATGAGAACGGTCGTAGATCGACCGCGAACTGGCGAGATTCGACAGATAGTTCTGTGCGGGCTGAAAAGCCTGCGTCTGGCTGAGAATCTTTCCGGAGGCAGGGTCGAGCACGATATCGGTCGGAAGTGCATGCACGCCAAATCGCTGCACCAGTTGACCGGACCTGACGCTGCCGGACGTCTGGGCCTCAACCTTGACGGCCACGTATTTCGAGGTCAGAAACTGGGTCACTTGCGGGACGGAAAAGACTTCCCGTTCCATCTGGATACAGGGGCCGCATTGTTCGCCGTAAAAGTGAATGAGCAGGGGCCGCTGCGTCCGGACGGCTTCATTGAAGGCCGCGTCAAAATCGTATTGCCAGACCGCGGCGCTGGCCGTGGCGGCGTAAAGGGTGGTGATGGCAGTCGCCAGAAACAGGCGGAGGGATGTTGAGGTCTGCATGGCAGGATCCTGACTGGAAAAATATTCCATGATGCCCTCGCGAGGTCCGCCGTAATGGTGAATCCCGTTGAGTCAGCGTCGTGAAGAGACTGCATCCTGCAGACCAAACCGTGTCATTAGTGATCGGCAGACGGGCACGAAGGGCTGGGGGAAATCCGGATTTGATCCTGCGTCTTCCCGAACCGGCAGAATTTGCCAGTCCCATAACGTCGGCCGTGGTTCCACCCGCATCAGGACGCCGTCCGATCGCCAGCGGCGGGTCTGCGGGCCTGCTGTCTCCACTTGGTGAATTGCAAAATTTGCCAGGTTTCGGCCGAGACCCCTTCCGCCCGGGTGACGAGGGACGGTCGCAGTCCGTCGATGTGAGACTTGCGGGCTGGAAACCGGGATTGTCATTTCAACAACGGCCTGCCTTTCTGTTAAAATCGGGGACAAGCAGTCTCTGCAAGGTCAGGCCAGACCTCTCCCGCCGCGTCGGGAAGCCTCATTCTCGCCAGGCGTTGCAGAGCCCACTTCACTGCACAGGCGGGCCTTGCTGTCTCGCAGTGCAAGCCTGTCTGGATCCTTCATCGAACGGGTGCGGTAACTCTCATGGACTTTGCTGTTTGTCCGTCCTGCGGTCAGTCGGTGCTCGATGACGACGCCACAGAATGTCCGTTCTGCGGATCTTCGATGAAGGCGAAGCCCGGGGCCAAACCGCCTGGCGGAAAACCGGCCGTCAAGACACCGGCTCCTGCCGGTGCCGCCAAACCCCCGGTGAAAGCCGCGGCAAAGCCCGCAGCGGGGTCTGGAGCCGCGGACGATCTGCCGTTCGGACTGGGCGAAGAAGCGGCTGCTGTTGCAGCCATTGCCTCCCGTCAACCCGGGAAGGGGCGCACGTTAAAAGTCGTCTGTCCGATGTGCGAGACCGAAGGGTACGTTCCCCCGTCCGCTGCAGGCAAGGACGTGAAATGTGCGAACCCGAAATGCATGGTTCCCGTTTTCACGGCACCGGTGCCCGAACCAGAGCCGGTCGCGCCGCCCCCGAAGAAACAGTCGATGAATCTGGTAGTGCTCGGTCTGATCACTGCCGTGGTTGTTGGCGGTATCGGGGCCGGGGCGTACTTCTTCGCCATGCAGCCTTCGGGCGATGGTGTGTTCGTCAAGCCGATCGATCTGACGAATATCCCCAGGACTCCGGTTGCTACAGATCCGGCAGTCACCCCTGGGCCGAACGACTCCGGTGACAGCACAACCAAACAAGCCACACCTGGAACCGGCACTCCGACGAACACCCCTGCCGGGCCGGATCACAAGGCGATTGTGGCGGCAGCGCTGGAGCAATGTCAGCAGTCGTCGCTGGTGAGCGATCGAAGCAATCGCAGCAAGCCGTATTGTCGGCGATATACGGCTGAAGCCTATGCTTTCGCCGGGAACATCAGCGGGGCCAAAGCCCAGATTGACGCCCTGAGATCCGTCGGCCAGCAACTCCCGTTCTATCAGGTCACCCCCTGGGTCGAGATTTACTGGCAGGAACAGCGTAACGGAAATGCCCAGGCGGCGACGGAAGCTTTGGACAAGGCACTGGCCCAGGCGGCCCAGCTGCCGGTCCGCGGCAGCGATCAACTCGAAGTCGCAACGCGACTCGGTCAGGCACTGGTCATGGCCGGTCGAAATGACGAGGCTCGCACGCTCGTCTCCGCTCATCAGACCGGCGATTTTGAGGGCGAGGTTTCCGGCATTTTCCAGTGGCTGGCAGCGGACCCGGCAGGAACCCGGCTGGAATGGCTGTTCACTCACCGTCCGGTGGTGCCGCGACAGTCGCCTCAGGCAGCCGCCGTCGCGGCGGGCACAACCTTGCGGGGCGGCAGCGATGCTGCCCTGGCCTTCGCGAAAAGCTGGAACGACCGGAAGACGCAGACCGAATGCCTTTCCGCCTGGGCCGAAGCGCTCACCTGGAAAACTCCGCAGACTGCATCGGCTGCGATTGAGACGGCACTGGCCTCGGTGCCACTCGCGGATCAGGCCTTCATCTGGTCGCGTGCCGCTCGAATCGCAGCGGTCGGCGATCAGAAGGCCGTCGCCAGGACGCTGCTCGACAAAGCCGGTGCAGCTCTGGATCAGTTTGCACCGCCAGAGAATTATGTAATTCCTTCGACCGCAACACTGACCCGGTCCCGGCCAACGTGGGATGGACAGTGGGAAACCGGCGTGATTGCCGCCGCAGAACTCGCGGCTGCCCGGCTGGAAATTTCCGGGGATCAGACGGCTGCCGGCCAGACGCTGGAACGGTCTCTGGCCTATGCCCGCGGCCTCGGACCAGCAATGTCCGCAGTCACACCGCTGGTCGAGTCGGCAGCACGGCTGGGGGCCAGCGGGCTCCAGAATCAGTTGAAGACGGAACTGGAGTTGAGGACCAACGACGATGCCCGGCTGGCGATGGGAGCCTATCGACGGGCACTCACTGATCTGGAAGCCGCTGCCGCCCGGCGGTTCCAGCTCCAGACGACGGTACTGAGCCGGGCGACGGCCCTGGGACTGGAAGGTCCGGTCTGGACGATCGTGTCGCGGGGACTGGCAGATGAGGAACCGGCCACGAAAGAAAACTTCCTGGACACCGACGTCGCAGTCTGGCTCGCAGAACGGTTCCGGACGACTCAGAACACCCGTGATGAAAAGTTGCTGGCGACGGCACGGGCGACGGCAGGTTTGCCGGAAGTATCGCGGCCGCGTTCGGTGGTCTTCCGTGAGCAGATGGCTGCCGGGCAGCTCGCGGAGGCCCTGCGAACCGCCTCTGATCCTTCGGTGCGCTCGTCTGAACGTGAAGCGTGGATGCTACGGGCCATTGTCGATCAGGCCCTGTCGCCGGCACCACTGGAGGCCACCTGGAAACTGGTAACACCGATTACCGATACCGCCTTGCGTGAGCAGGCCGTGGAATGGGTAAGCTGGATGGCATCCCGCAAGGGGGCTGCGGCCGAAGTCTGGAAACATCGCGCCGCTCTTTCCTCAGCAACTGAAATTGTGGTCCTGGGACGAGGCGTCGTGGCCGGTATCCACGATCAATCCTTGCGGACGCTCCCGGCTTCAACGACGACGGCCGTTTCTAACAACGCAAAATGAGTGCTCGCGACTACGGCGAGATTCAGACTGCCGTGAGATGAGGTTCGCACGTCCCCGTGGGCGTGCGAATACCTTTGCTGTCAGCGGCTATGCCAACGGCAGACTCGCCGGAAGGCAGGGCGGGAACGCAACTCTGACCTGGCAGAGTCGACAGGGACCAGTGTCCCTGAGTGTGAGACCAGTTATCCCGGCGTGGTCTGTGAACCGGACTGGCTCTGAAATTGCGACTCCGGTTTGATCGTTTCGGGGATCGTTTCCGGGGCCGGGCGCTGGGCGGGTTCCTGGTCCACGAGCACCCAGGTATCCTTGCTGCCGCCGCCTTGCGACGAGTTCACGACCAGGGAGCCTTTGCGCAGCGCGACCCGGGTCAGTCCGCCGGGCAGGACGAAAATGTCCTGGCCATACAGGATATAAGGTCGCAGATCGACGTGGCGGCCTTCAAAGTGGTCGCCAATGATCGTCGGAACGCGCGAAAGCGAGATCGTCGGCTGCGCGATGTAATTCCGGGGATTCTCCTGAATCAGTTGCGCGAACTTGTTGCGTTGCTCCTGACTGGCATGCGGACCGATCAGCATGCCATAGCCCCCGGACTCGTTCGCTGCCTTGACCACCAGTTCGTCAAGATGTTTGAGGACGTAGTCCCGCTGGTCGGCGTCCGCACAGACATACGTCGGGACATTCGGCAGGATGGCCTCTTCGTTCAGATAATACTCGATCATCTGCGGAACGTAGGCATAGATCACCTTGTCATCGGCGATCCCGGTACCGGGTGCATTCGCCAGCGCAACCCTGCCGCGGCGATAGACGTCCATCAACCCGGGAACGCCAAGCATCGATTCCGGACGGAAAACCTGGGGATCGATAAAGTCGTCATCGATCCGGCGGTAGATAACATCGACCCGCTCGAACCCGGATGTTGTCCGCATATAGACGAAACTGTCCTTGACCACCAGATCGCGGCCTTCGACCAGTTCCACGCCCATCTGCTGGGCCAGGAAGGAGTGCTCATAGTAGGCGGAGTTATAGATTCCGGGCGTCAGCACAACCACGCGGGGACGGGCGATACCGCCCGGGGCCAGCGACTCCAGCATCTTCAGCAACCGGCTGGCATAATCGCCGACCGGCCGGACGCGGTTTTTGTTGAAGAGCCGCGGAAACGTGCGGCGCATCACCTGGCGGTTCTGCAGCACGTAAGACACGCCGGAAGGGCACCGGAGATTGTCCTCAAGAACGTAGACGGCGCCATCCTGGCCGCGAATCAGATCGGTCCCGGTCACGTGGCACCAGACGCCGTGCGGCGGCGTGAGTCCCTGGCACGGTTGACGATAGCTGCGGGCATCCCGCACGAGTTCGGCAGGAACCACGCCATCTTGCAGAATCTGCTGGTCATGATAGACGTCGTTGATGAACAGATTCAGGGCACGAATCCGTTGTCGCAAGCCGCGTTCGATCCGTTCCCATTCCGCCGCTGCCACAATCCGGGGCAGAATGTCGAAGGGAAAGATGCGTTCCGTGCCATGGTTCTCGCCGTACACATTGAACGTGATTCCCAACCGGAACAGCAGGCGTTCGGCCGCTGCCTGCCGGCGGAGCAGTTCCCCCGAGTCCAGCGTGCCCACGCGATTCACCAGATCGACAGCTTCCGGGCGGGGCACTCCCGGCGAGGAGAACATTTCATCGTAGAAGGTCTCCGGATCATAGCCGTCAAAGGTGAGTTTGATCGGTGGAACGTTGGGAGCCGATTCAGCCATGAAACGAAAAGCCTTGCCAGGATCGACAGGTACGTGCGACGGACCGGCGAACCGACAGGGCTGTCCTGACGGCCGTCACGTCGCGACTCATGCTATCCGAAAGCTGGCGGGAAACGGAACGGGAAAACGTCGGCAGATCACCGCAGCCGACTCCCGCCGCCGGTTCATGAGACTGTCGAAAACCCGCGATGAACGCTCACCCGACCTGCTACGGAAAATCTGTGGCACCGCGACCTGCCAACCTGGTCCTTTTGAAGTCGCGGGGCGTGTCTGGATTTGTGCTAAAAGTGTGGCACGCCCTTGAGTCCTCGAAGGGGGTATTCGTTCCTCGCGAAAAATTACCACGTCCTTCGAGGACTCAGGGCGTGCCACCCGAAAATTCGCTGCATTCGGGAAAAATTCCGCTGGTAGAACGGGAGAAGGTCCGTTCAAGGCACAAATGCGCTCCTTCAGCATCTGGGGCTGTGACAGGGCGAATCCGGGACGACAGATTATCGGGACGCCCCTGTTTCAGTGTTCGCATCAGCAGAAACGGTGATCACCGTCCCGGTGAGTTTCATGGCACCCGCTCTGGTGGTAAGCGTCGCCACGGCGGTTTCGTCATTCAGAACCAGACGCAGTTCAGGAAAGGGTTTCATGATCAACCGGGCGATATCGATGGCGGGCCGGTCGTCATGCTGCATCGTGACCGGCATGTGCTGCGTGTAACCGACGAGCTTCAGCGAATCGCCGTCAACCGCAAATTTCACTCCAGTCGCAGTTCCCAGCGCTGCGAACGTGTCCTTCAGCGGAGTTCGCTGGAAATTCACATCAATCTGCTTCTTCAGTTTTTCCGCTAATGGTTTCTTCGCGGCATCTTCCGCAGTCAGGCCGGGAGAGAAGCTGCAGGTCAAAACCAGCAAGAGAGGGAGAACGAGTCGAGCGAGCATCGGACACCTCCGGAACCAGACAGGAATGTTGCCACCTGATCAGGAGTGTAAATCTGTGGCAGCGAACAAAACAACTGCCGCCCAGGCAGGAACTGCCTTCTGGAGCAAGACGATGCGTCCCGCTCGAAAAAAGCTTGTTGTCACGGACTTGATCCGCTGGCGGGATCTGTCACACTCAATTTACGCAGCTTGCGGGGAATAAACCGGTCAGGGGGCGGTCGCTCGCGAGCCGATTGATTCATTGCCGAAACAAGCCTTGCACGGAATGCCCTCCTGCCAGCAGGGGGACCGATCTGTCGATAAAATTTCAGATGATCTGCCGATCGCTGAATCGACTGGTAATGGACGGAATGGAGTCCACACGGAGATGCGTGCAGCGCCCGCACCACGCCATCCGCGCATGAATACTGCCCGCACGACTGCCAGGATTCCTTCCCAATGAGGTCTGTCCCCATGTTGCTCCGGTTACGGGCCATGTCCTGGGCCGCGCTGTCGTCTGTTGGTGTGGCCCTTGCGTCGTTGCCCCTCACGGCCACGGTGGCCGAGGCACAGGGTACAGAGACGACGGTTGGCACGCCTCCTCAACGTCTGGCGGATGCTGGTGCGAATGTCACGCCGGCTTCGCAAGATCCACTGATTGTCCAGGTCGATGAAGCCATTCGACTGAACGGACAACGGTATCTCACGGCGAACTACCATAGTCCCTGGCAGATTTTTCATGGCATGCTGGCTTACCGGCAGGATTTTCTGCTGAAAGTCGGCGAACAAAAGATGTCGGCCATCGAATGGATCGCTACCGCTGATCCCCGATTCGATAATCTGCCGCTGTTCGACGTCTCGGCGGAAGGTGTGAAGTTTCACACCTATACGCGCCCCTATGCTTTTGAAGGCCATCCTTCGCAGACGCTGGCCCTGCTGTCGGAGTCCCGCTTGCCGGTGGACTTCAAATTTCGGGCGAGCGGTCGCGACGTGACGATTTCCGACCTGCTCCAGAGTTCCTTGCGGGACGTCAACACCCGTGAAGAAACCACCTGGGTGCTTTGGGCGCTGATCAATTATTATGATGTCGACACACAGTGGACCAATCGTTACGGGCAGGCCTGGAACATGGAAGCCCTGGTCCGCAACGAGGTCGCAGCTCACACTCCGACCCGCCCCTGTGGAGGCAATCATAATCTGTTCGCCCTGTCGCGAGCCCGGGACAAGTATGTTGCCACCGGACGGCCGCTGCGGGGCGTCTGGCTGGAAGCCGACCAGAAGATCCGGCAGTACGTCGAATATGCCCGTTCCATGCAGAATGCCGACGGCTCATTCTCATCGAACTTCTACAAGGGGCCGGGCTACTCTGCTGACATGAACACCCGGTTCAATACCACCGGTCATACGATGGAATTCCTGTCGGTCGGACTGCCGGACAACCGGTTGAATGAGCCGTGGGTGCGCAAGGCGGTGGACGTGCTCTCGAAGGAGTTGATTGTCCACCGGCGGGCTTCGGTCGATTGCGGGCCGCTCTACCATTCCTTGAATGCCCTGAAGATCTATCGTGATCGCGTCCAGCCGCCGCAACCGCAGGAACTGGCAGCGGTCACGCCCGAAGTACCCAAAGTCGAAGTGACCGAGGCAGGCCGCCCTGCTGGTGTATCAGCGACTCCGTTACCTGTCGAAGCCTCCGCGTTGAAACCGGAGCCGACGACCACGGCCGCAACAGCCAGCGAAACATCCACCGCTGTCGTCACTCCGATGAAGGGAGCGATGCCCAAATCCGCGATTCTGGATGCAGCCGCTCCGCATCTGCCCGCCAACCTGACGCCGGCCAGGACCAGCCGCAGCGAAGACCCGGCCTCGGCCCTGTCCCCGCTGAACTCCCGCTGATCGCTCCTGGATGACGTTGAACTCCCGCCCTGGATCAGCGAACGCCTGCCGGAAGAACTCAGCCGGCAGGCGTTATTTTTTGCCACCGGGCGTGCAAGTGCGTGCTGGTCCGCTGATTTTCGCGGCACGGTCTGCTTCAGCAGCGATTGCCGGGCAGGCTCCGAATCAACGGGCGACAGGCTGCCACGGGTTCGGGGGATCAGCTACAATCCGGCCTCGTCGTCACCGACCGATGATCTGTGACAGTTCTGTGCCTCGACCTGCCGGAAGGCGTCAGTGACGCGTTCACCGACCGGGTCGCAGCATCTCCGGGTTCCTCTGCAAAACAAGCATGGCGGCATGAAGTACAACGTCTACGGTGTGGGCAATTCTCTCGTTGACATTCAGGTGAAGACGACTGATCAACATGTGGAAGACCTGCAGTTCACCAAGGGGATCATGACGCTGGTTGACGAGGCGACCCAGGTGCGCGTGCTGCAGTCTCTGGAGGGAGTTGCAATTCACCGCTGCGCCGGCGGATCTGCTGCTAATACCATCATGGGAGTCGTCGACTTCGGCGGCACCGCGGCCTATGCCGGCAAGGTGGGCCAGGACGAACTCGGCGACTTCCTGCTCGCCGACATGCGCAAGCTCGGCGTGACCGTGGAAGTGCCCCAGGCTGAGGGACAAACCGGCAGTTGCGTGGTGCTGATCAGCGAGGATGCCCAGCGGACGATGTTGACGCACCTCGGGTTGTCGGCCACGCTCGGCCCGGACGACATCTCGGAAGACGAAATCCGCAAGGCGGAATATGTCTACGTCGAGGGCTATCTGTTTGCCGGTGAATCCACGCAGGCGGCAGCGCTGCGGGCAATCGAGCTGGCCAAAAAGAACGGCGTGAAAGTCGCGTTCACGATTTCTGATCCCTTCCTGGTCGGACTGCATCGCGACCTGTTCTGGCAATTGATCGAGGGACCGGTCGATCTGCTGTTCTGCAATCTGGAAGAAGCCCGCAGCCTGACAGGGTTGATCGATCCCGTGGATTGTGCCCAGAAGATTCATCAGCACGCGGCAGACGTTGCGCTCACCCTCGGAGCGGACGGTTCGCTGCTAATGCACGGCGGCCAGGTGTTCCCGATTGAAGGCGTGCGCGTGCAGGCGGTCGACACCACCGGGGCTGGCGACATGTATGCCGCTGGCATTCTCTACGGCATCACGAATGGCCTGAGCTGGCAGCAGGCAGGTCATCTGGCGTCACATGCTGCTGCACGCATCGTGTCGCAGATGGGAGCCCGGCTGAAGGACAAGTTCACTCCGGAAGAGATTCGCTCGCTCTTGCCGAACTGAGGTCCGCTCTCCTGCTTGATGGCTGTTTCCCGTTGGAAACAGGACAGTACGAGCCGCAGGCGCGATGCAAAACAGCCTGCGGCTCTTGCGCATTCCGCAGACAGGGATGATCCGGGGATGTTCAGAAGTTGTCAGGAAAATTTGACGAAGTGATGGAACCCTCACGCGACGGGAACTAGCATGGAGTCCGGGCACTGGACATCGGGAAATCAGGGTCGACTCCGGGAATTCGGCCCGCAGAATCAGACAGGAAGGCCCATCGCAGATGCTGGGTGAATTGCTGCCTCTCGGGGGTGGAGATCCCATTCCGCTGCTCAAGCCGCAATTGCTCGTGGGACGCCGCGACAGTTGCGATATTGTGCTGAATTTCCCCAATGTCTCCTCGCACCACACCTCACTGGAATTGCAGGGCGGTTACTGGCATGTGCGGAACCTGAGCAGCAGCAACGGCACGAAGGTCAATGGCGTCCGGATCGACGAAACTTACGTGCAACCCGGCGACACCATCTGCTTTGCCAAACACTGTTTTGAAGTGAGCTACACCCCGGACCCCGACGCTCCGCCTCCCGTTCGCGACGAAAACCCGTTTGCCAAAAGCCTGCTGGAAAAGGCCGGGCTCGCGTCGTCGGATCGTGGTCGCCCGCCGAGCCAGCGGCCAGGCGGCAAGTCGGGACCGCCCCGTCCGTCCGTCAAACCGCCGACCACGCCGCCCGCTCAGAAAACGGACGAGGATCGCGCGCTGGAATGGCTGATGAACGATGGCGATCCGCCGAAGCCACCACAGGGATCGTGATCTCCAGCACGCCGCGCCACTTCAAACAGCCCAAATGCTGCAGATATCAGACTTCCTCGCTGGCGCCTCGGGTTAGTATATTGTCCGGGTCAGCAAACTCGCTGCCAGGAAAATGTATTCAGAACATTCCCCGGTTCTGCGCGATTACGATGGCGATCACACACGCCAGGCAACCGACGCCGAACAGGAATTCCCGGTCGGTGACGTGAAAGCCGTTCCAGCCGCGCCACAGGTATCGTGCAGACAGGATGGCGGTGCCACACGCGGTCTTGAGTCCCCAGAGCCAGAGCGGCAACCGGCCGTCGCGGTGGACCTCCAGCAGGTCCGTTACTCCGAACACCAGAAACGCTGCACTGCCCAGCCAGACCGCGACCTGTTGTTGACGACCGGCTGCCGGCGTTTGCACGGCTATCACGACGGCCACGATCAGCCAGAGCACCGCTTCGATGATGTTGAAGAGGTCGTACCAGTTCACTGGTGTCCCCGGGGTGTGGTGTCGTTTGTCTGCTCACTGGCTGCTGGCGGCCCGCATCACTCTGGAAACGCCGATCCCTGGGAGTTTCTTCCAGCGGATCTGCAAGTTTGGGGAAATTTCGCCGGGTCATGGCCCGCAGCCAATCTGGCTCGCAGCGTCATGGCAATTCGCGTATTCTCCGGGAAGTCTCGACGTTCTACCGCACGCGGTCAAACATGAGACGTTCTGACCCGCGGACACAATACAGGGAGAAACGAATCATTTCTCGCCGCGTGCAGTATCACCTCTGTCGGAAAGCCTTTGCGAATGACTGCCGGGAATCCGTTGCTCGTGGAATCGGGTCTGCCTGCGTTTGATGCCATCGAGCCGCAACACGTCCTGCCCGCTGTGGAGAAGGTGGTCAGCGATGCACTGGCGCGTCTGGAGCAGATCGAGCAACAGTTCACGCCCACCTGGGAAGGCACGCTGGGACTCGTCGAGGATCTGGAACGTCCTTTCGAGTACGCCTGGAAACCGGTCGGCCACCTGTTCGGGGTGAAGAATTCTCCGGAACTCCGGACCGCCTACGACGAGGCCCAGCCGAAAATTGTCGAATTCAGCCTGAAAGTCCGGCAGAGCGAACCGCTCTACAAGGCGCTGGTGGATCTGAAGCAGAGCGACCGCTGGGCCGGACTGTCGATGACGCAGCAGCGCGTGATTGACGACCGGATCAAGGATGCGGAACTGGCGGGCATTGGCCTGCCGTCAGAGCAGCGGGCGCGATTCAACCAGATCGAGCAGGATCTCTCGAAGCTGGCCTCAGACTTCTCCAATCATGTCCTGGATGCCACGAAAGCTTACTCGCTGGATATTACGGAGGCAGCGGACGCGGAAGGCTGGCCGTCGTCACTACGCCAGCTGGCAGCGCAGGCGTGGAACAAGGCGCATACGGATGCCGCCACTCCCGCGACGCCGGAAAACGGACCGTGGCGGATCACGCTGGAATTTCCACTGTTCAATCCGTTCATGGAGCATGGCCGGAATCGCGGACAGCGTGAGCAGATCTACCGGGCCTACATCACCCGGGCTGCCAGCGGCGAGTGGGACAACACACCGTTGATTACCCGCATCCTGCAGCTGCGACAGGAAAAGGCAAAGCTGCTCGGTTTCGACAACTATGCCGGCGTTAGCCTGATGCGAAAGATGGCTCCCGGCGTGGACGCCATCCAGCAGATGTTTACGCAGCTCCGCACGGCGTCATGGGAGCCGGCGCAGGGCGATCTGAAGGATCTGCAGGAGTTCAAGGAACACCGTGGCGATACAACGCCGCTGGCGCTGTGGGATATTGCCTTCTGGGCCGAGCGGCTGCGCGAAACCCGCTACGCCTACACTGATGAAGAGGTCCGTCCCTACTTCCCGTTCGAGCGGGTTTTGCAGGGGCTGTTTGATCTGCTGAATCGCCTGTTCGGCATCACCGTGGAAGATGCCAGCGAAGGCGTCTCCGTCTGGAATCCCGACGTCCGGTATTATCGCATTCGCAACGAAGCCGGTACGGAAATCGCCGGATTCTACCTCGATCCCTACTCCCGCCCGGAAAACAAGCGTGGCGGTGCGTGGATGAACGACTGCCTCGGCCGGAGAAAGATTGGCGATCGCACGCAATTGCCGGTCGCACATCTCGTCTGCAATCAAACGCCGCCCGTGGGGAATCAACCGGCGCTCATGACCTTCCGTGAAGTCGAAACCCTGTTTCACGAAATGGGGCACGGCTTGCAACACATGCTGACGACCATCGACGACCCGGATGCCGCCGGCATTAACGGCATCGAATGGGATGCAGTCGAACTGCCGAGCCAGTTCATGGAAAACTGGTGCTATCATGAACCGACGCTGATGGGGATGACGCGGCATTATCAGACCGGGGCACCGTTGCCGCACGAACTGTTCCACAAGATTCGTTCGGCCCGCAACTATCGCGCTGCCTCGATGATGTTGCGCCAGTTGCAATTCGGAATGGTCGACATCGAACTGCACACGACGTTCGACCCGGACGGAACAGAAACCGTGTTCGACGTTCATCGCCGCATTGCCCAGGCGACCGCCGTGATTCCGCCGCTGCCGGAAGACCGTTTCCTGTGCGGGTTCTCGCACATCTTCGCCGGGGGATATGCGGCCGGCTATTACAGCTACAAGTGGGCGGAAATCCTGAGTGCCGATGCATTCGGCGCGTTCGAGGAAGCCGGCCTGGACAATGAAGCCGCCGTACAGGCAACCGGTCGCCGCTTTCGTGACACCGTCCTGTCGCTGGGAGGCAGCCAGCATCCGCTGGACGTGTTCCGGCAATTCCGCGGCCGCGATCCGCAAGTGGAGCCACTGCTGCGCCAGTGTGGCTTGCTCAAATAACGAACTGATTCGTACCGTCATCCGGCGATTCCGTGTCGGCTTACCACCTGAAGGGGATTGATCAGCATGTTCGTCACGACGACGTTCGATATCCAGGGTTATGAAATTGTGGAGTATCGCGGCCTCGTGCGCGGGATCGTGGTGCGGGCACCCACCATCACGCAGGGATTGATGGGCGGACTGAAATCGATCGTCGGTGGCCAGATCGGCGCCTTCACCGAAATGTGTGAACATGCCCGTCAGCAGGCCTATGACGACATGGTCGACCATGCGAAGCAGGTCGGCGCTAATGCGATCGTCGGCGTGCGTTACGATACCGGCGAAGTCGGCACACAGACGAGCGCCACGGAAGTGCTGTGCTACGGCACAGCCGTCGTCGTACAGCCGCAGCCTCGCTGATTCTGGAATGGAATTTTGATGTCGTGCAAAGATCCGGGGCAGCTGCCGAACGAATTTTTCGTTGAATGCTGAGTCTGCGTCGCGCGACCCCGCTACCGGCGTTAAGAAACGCGATTTATTCCAGAAACCGATTCAGCGGTCTGCGGTCCAGACACTGCGAAACCACAGACCGCTGACGGCAAACGCGGCAGCAACAAGAATCGCTGCGGTTCCGCCGAACCAGAGACCAGCGAGTGCCGCCATTGTCAGTCCGCCGGCGATCAGGATGCCCAGCCGGCGATTCCACGCGAAGAACGGTTCGCCGATCAACAGGATCAACACGCCGCCCAGCAGCCAGCGTGGTACGGGTTGCTCGGTTGTGAGACGCGCGCGAACGGGCTCATTTCCTGCACCGGAAGCCGTCGTTGCCATCTCATCCGGTTCGATCCCTGCGAACATGCCGTCCCGCAGTTCTGCTGCCGTCAGTGGCGTGAGATCGCTTTCGCGCGGATCGGGATTCACGGCAAACCATGTCGTCGTCGAACCGGCAGTGGAACTTTCAATCCCGTAGAATCCGGGTCGCCGGGTCTGGGGAAAGGCGACCGCACCCTGTTCCAGCCAGGCACCGAGCGGCTGTCGCTCGTCATCCGGGGTGCGCAGGGACAACTGCTCCCGCGCGACCTCCGGCGGCAGCGATGTCCTGAGCACTTCGCCGACGAGGATCTGGCGGGACTGCAGCGGGCCGGACAGCAGGTATCTCACCATCTCATGCACCATCGGGACGAAGGTATGTCCCCAGACGGACCAGGTTCCCCACGAGCGATCGGCGGCAGTCGCCAGCAGCAAGACGCGACCACGGCCGAATGCACGATCCAGAATCGCGGGATCACCGGAATCGAACGCGACAGCAACCCTGGCACCGGACAACGGCTGGAGTCGGCGGTAGGCGAATGTCTGCGTCAGTTCAAACCCGGTATTCGGGTTTCCGCGAAACGGCGACAACACCGGATGCGAAAAATCCTCGCCGGAGAACGCGTAAACGCGATCGCGCATCCGGGGATCACCCACCAGTTCGCCAATCCGGCCGGGCAACAGGGCAGACTTGTCCCCTCCCAGCGAATTCTCATACGTCTCGCTCCGGACACCAGGTCCGAGACCGATGACAAGTCCACCGCCTGCGCTGACATATCGCCGGAGCAAATCGCCTTCCCGGTCCGTCAATTGCGGCACGTCACACAGAAAAACGACGTCATATTGATCGAGCCGGGTCGAGAGGAGTTGACCGTCAGTAATGACTGTGGAGGCAATGCGCGCCTGCGAGCTGCCGGCAGCATCCGGAGTCAGCGCCAGCCGCAGGAAATCGGTCGCATTCTCGAATGGCAGACCCGACGGCCGACCATCGACGAGCAGGACGCGAATCGCTTCCCGCACGACACAGACCGCGCCGCGACGATCGTCCGGTGTCAACGCATCGGCAGGAATGCTGGCTTCGATGCGCAAGTCGCCCGCTGACGACGGCACATATTGCAGTTCGCGGCGGACTTCTGAACCGCTGGCATCCTCCACCGGCTGCGACGCCACGACCCGGCCATCAACGCGCCATTCGACAGTCGCGGGCACCGGGGCGTCGCCAAACTGCCGCAAGGTCGCCATTGCGCGCAGCGGCTGTCCGATCATCACGAACGGTTCGGATAACGTCAGCTCGGTAATCGCCCAGTTGCCAGGAGTCATCTGAGAGACGTCTTTCCAGATCACGCGGGCGGATCGGGAGATCTGATTTATCAAATCCTGTAATCGAGCCTGTTCTTCCGCAGAAGCTGGTCGCCACGGGGCGCGTTGCGCGTCGGTCAGCAAATACACTTCGCGCGGTCCTGGCGGGGCCGATTTCAGGGCCTCTGCGACGGAGGCCAGTCCGCCGGCAGGCAAAGCCGCTTCAAACGAACATTCCAGTAACTGCAACTCCTCCCGGACAGCCTCTGCCAGGAAGGTTGGATCGGTGATAATTCCGGTCATTTCCGCCCGACCAACGACGAACAGTTGCCAGGTATCCCCGGGTATTCCAGCAGCGACAATGTCAGCAGCTGCGTCGCGCAGTCGCGACCAGCGGGTGCGGCCGCCCTCCCGGGTTTGCAGGCTTTCGCTCACGTCCAGCACCAGCACGCGATGCACAGGCACGGAATTCACACTGCCGGTCGCCCGATCCAGGAAGGGGCCCGCCAGCGCCAGGGCTACCAGCAGCGGAATCAGGGTCCGCAGCGCCAGCAACAACCATTGATCGAGATTCGACCAGCGCGACTGCCGCTTGACGGCAGCCGCGAGGAACTGCATCGCCGCCCAGTTCTGTTCACGGTACTGGCGACGAAACAGCAGATGGATCAGCACGGGCGCACCTGCCAGCAGCGCTCCCCACAACAGCAGGGGAGACGTAAAGCCGAAGGCCAGCAGGCTCGCTGGAAAATCCACGTTCAATCAATTCCAGGGAAGGGATAATGGCCGCGACTTTGCACCGGTTCATCGCTCGCACGTTGATTTTAGTGTAGCCGGATTCTGCGGAGACTCAGAGGGTGCCTGTGTTTGAATTTCCGCCGCATGACGGAGCCGTCACGCCCTCGCCCCGGTGTGCAGTTAATTGTTTGTTTGCAGGAAACGGCGTGGTAGGTCACCGATCGCAGCGAAGTCGGGACGGCAGCAGACGGCTATGCCCCGTGGAGGTGCGCAAATCTTCCTGATTTACGGAGGACTGGGTCACCCCGAAATGACGTCGGCTTCATTCCCGGGATTCGCAGCCGGTATGATAAGGCCCGCAGTCCAGACGAACAGACAACGGTTGCAGCCAATGACGGGAATGCCGATGAAGTGCCGGACGACGCCGCTGGAAGGTCTTGTGGTTATCGAACCGCGGGTGTTTGCTGATGAGCGGGGTTTCTTTCTTGAGACCTTCCAGGCCAGACGCTACCAGGAGGCAGGCTTGCCCGCAGAGTGGGTCCAGGACAATCTTTCGCGGTCACAGCGGGGCACGTTGCGCGGTCTGCACTATCAGTTGCACTACCCGCAGGGCAAGCTGGTCTCGGTAACGCGGGGAGCAGTCTGGGACGTGGCTGTCGATTTACGCAAAAGTTCGCCGACGTTCGGGCGCTGGCATGCGGAGGAACTGAGCGATGAGAATCATCGCCAGATGTATCTGCCGCCGGGATTCGCTCATGGTTTCTGCGTGCTGAGCGAGTCGGCGGACTTCACTTATAAATGCACCGGTTACTATCGTCCGGAGGATGAACGGACCCTGCTCTGGAACGATCCGGAGATCGGAATTGCCTGGCCGGAGATGGGAACGCGGGTGCTGTCTGCGAAAGATCAGAAGGGGACTTTATTGAGGGACGCAGTGGTGTATCCCTGAATTCCGTGAATCCGGAGAGTTCTGAAATGAAAAGATCGCGAATCCGCAAGCGTCGCTCGCTTGCGGATTCGCGATTCCGTCTCTTCCGGTGGAGCCCGTGGGAATTAATATTCGCGGGTCTTCAGGATGCCGGGCATCGGCACCGGGTAGGTGCCATCCGGTCCGGCCTGCAGCGGTGCGAGGCCGTCCAGCGAAAGTTCCGCGATCTGCGGAGCGAACTCGTGCTCGCAGTTCAGCATATCGTCCCAGGTCACAATCTGGCCGGTGTGGCAGGCCATACGTCCCATCGCCGTGACCAGGCTGGACTTCGTGCCGCGATGGGCTTCGTTGTACGGCTGGTTCTCGCGAATCGCCGTCATGAAGTCGTCCCACTCCAGCTGGTACGGGTTCGGTTCCGGTTGCGGATAGGCCCAGACCACGTCTTTTCGCTTCGACATGTCCTGGGTCTTGTAGATCCGGGCCCGCGATGGCAGGTGACCGGCCTGCGACACCACGGCAGAGCCCTTGGAGCCGTGAGCGTAGGTCGCGAATTCGCTGTGGCAGCCAGCCATCGTCCGGCCCTCCAGGACCATCTTCGCACCGTCGGCGAAAGTGAATTCCGTGGTGTAGCTGTCGAAGTTCTGGTCGACGTTGTCCCCACGATAATGACGACCGCCGAAGCCCTTGGCTTCGACCGGCCAGTCGTTCTTCATCCAGCAGCCTTCATCAATGTTGTGAATGAGGAAGTCGCTGTAGCCGCCGCCCGAGGCCCACAGAAACGCGTGGAAGTTGCGGATCTGGTAGAGCAGTTCGCTCATGTCGTCCGGCTTCTTGCCCACAAAGGCCGAACCGGTCGGGCCAGCAGCACGATAGGCCCGCAGCAGCACCAGATCGCCGATCTCGCCATCATAGATCCGCTGGGCCAGTTCGCCGCGAGCGCGACAGTGGCGGCACATCAGACCGACGGCGACCTTCAGGCCCTTCTTGTCAGCCTCTTCCGCCAGGGCGAACATCTTCTTCGAGCTGGGGCCGTCGACCGACACCGGCTTTTCCATGAAGACGTTCAGTCCCTTCTGGATGGCATAGTCGAACATCACCCAGCGGAAGGCGGGCGGGGTGGCGAGGATGACCACGTCACCCGGCTTCAGGCAGTCCATCGCTTTTTTATAACCGTCGAACCCGATGAACTTCTGATCGTCGGGAACCTCGACCTGGTCCTTGTACCGCTCTTTGGTCGCGTCATGGCTGTTTTTGAGGCGTTCCTCAAAAACGTCGACCATGGCGACCAGTTTGGTCGGGCCCTGCTGGGTTGCGAGAGCATTTGAAATCGCTCCCGAACCACGACCGCCGCAGCCGACGAGCGCCATGTTGATCGTACTGTTCTGCCCGGCATGCACCCCCGAGGCGAGCGAACTGGTGAGCAGCGAGGTTGCCGCAAGAGTCCCGGTGGTTTTCAACAGGTCGCGACGCGACAGGGTATCAAAGAGTGGTTCGGTCACAGAAAGTTCCTCATCAGCGAGCGGACAGAGAGACCAACAACTTCAGGAAACGGCCGATTGATAAAAACTCTCGACGCATGATCACATCAGCATGTTCCGCAGAAATTCCAGTCTAGGGGACGGTGACAGTCCGCACAACCCGCCAGAAGGGGCAACCGGGAAGGTCGCGCCGCTGTTAAGAAATGTTCAGCCGGCGGGAGCAGGTCCCGCCGCAGCATCCGGCTGGCATGAACTGCCGGAGATCAGCCCGACCTCACGAGCGAACGGGAATTGCGTGGTCAATTCGTCGCAATTTGTCTCGACAGGCTGCCGGCATCCCCGGGATAACCCGCTCAGCCAATGCTTCACCCGAAGCTGGCTGGGAACTCCCGTCACACTGCTAGCCTGGCCGGCAGGACGCTGGTGCATCAACAGCACCGGTGTCAGGAATCGCTGGCCCATCGAGGACGACACGTGGTCGCATTTCGCCTGGTCCTGGTCCTGACAGCCACGGGTTTTCTGGTTACCTCCGGCTGCAGCGTGTTTAACAAGAGCCGTGGCTGGGGCGATGGCCCGCCCTCGCAATCGGAGCCGGCTTTTGAAGAGGACAAATGGTCGTCCGTCGGCAAGGAAGGGCGGGGGAATCGGCCTCTGGAAGACGAGCACGATCCGCTCAAACCGTTCCTGATGTCACCCCAGGCCCGCCAGATCGAGCGCAATCTGGGCTATAAATAACGGCCACTTCGCGACAACGGCCCGCCGGATCAGGTGGTTTTCTTGCGGGGCGCTCGCTTGACGGCCTTGGCACCTTCCTCCGGAGCCAGTGCCCGCCGGACCGCTTCCAGCAGCACTTCCATGGGGAACGGCTTGCGCAGATAGTCTGCGACTCCCAGCATTTCTGCATAGGCCTTGTGCCGGCTGCCTTCGTTCGCCGTGACCATGATCACCTTCGGAGGATTGGTCATGGTTTTCAGGAATTCCAGCACGGGGAAGCCACCCATTCTGGGCATCATCATATCCGTGATGACCATATCCGGCTTCACCGCCTCGATCTGCCGCTGGCCTTCGATGCCGTTGTTCGCCAGGAACACTCGATAACCGGAGTGAGTCAGGACGCTTTGAATCGTTGAGGCAATCTCGCGGTCGTCATCAATAATCAACACTGTTTTCTGTTCGTCGTCCATCGCAGCTTCCTGGTCGTCATCGAAGGGCAAGGCTCCGGTGAACGCCGCCGGCCAGCCAGCAGCATAAAATCCGAAGTTCGTGCCGCACCTCCTGCTCATGGTAGAATTGCCCACAAGCGTTCTCAAGGCGGAACCGGGAAGATGCCTGGGAAGCGTCGGAATCGGAACAGCCCGTTCCAGGGACCGTCACCGACGCAAGCTGGTGAATGTGTCTGACAGCGTCTGGCACCAGTCCGCCCGCCTGGAATCTGAACCCGCTTTCCGGATGAACTGTCGGGGGTGATGCCCTGAACGTCCATGAGGCATCCGGATCGGGGCAGAAGTAAACCAGGTCGTCGGCGACCGGAGATCCCGAATTGTTCGCGGGCTTGCTGTCAGCCCGGCAAAAATGACCAGATAAAAAAGTGACCACCTAGAAAAACGACGAGGTAGACAGAGCCGTCCTGGTAAGCTTGTCTGCGGGCCCTGGCCCATTTGCCCGAAAACCTGGACCGCTGCCAACTGCCTGATTGACGAACCCCCATCCTGTCGATATCTTTGGTCGCCGTTGCTGGTGAACCACAACCCGTTGTGGTTCCGACGAGAGGGAACCCGGTGGAAATCCGGGACTGCCCCGCAGCGGTAAGCGGAAACGACCGCCGTCATCACGCACTGGTCAGACTCGGGATGTGGTTCCGATGAGGCCGGGAAGCGACGGCCAGTAGGTGCGGCGTGATCCTTGAGATCTGCCGACAGGTCCGCAAGTCCGAAGACCTGCCAGTGACTGCTCAATCCGGGTTTCACAGGATTCGATGACGGTCGTCATCGGGCTGGATTGTTCATCTACCGCACCTTCTCGGGAAAGGCCGGTCGAGGATGTTTGCTGCTGCTCCCTGCGCGCACCCGTCTCAAGAAGATGACGATCAACAGGGCAAACCCCCGTTGACGCCGCTGACTGTTTCGCGGTCGCCTCTGGACTCCTCGACAGACCGCCGATCAGGTTGGGTGTGTCATCAATTCCGCATCGGAGTGATGCGGAGCAGGAGTCTGACAGATGCTACGTGCCCCTCACGAATGGATCGTGCGTAAACGCGACGGTCGCAGTGTGCCGTTTGAAATCGATCGGATTCGCGATGCCATCGCGAATGCCTTTCGGGCGGAACTGAATCTGGCGGACGGCCAGCCACTGGAACAGGAAATTGCAGCCGACATTCGCGGCGTGGTGCAATCTGTCAGTGATGATGTGGCTCCGCTGGCCAGCCAGTCAAACGGGGTGGACGTCGAGCGGATTCAGGATCTGGTCGAGATGGAACTGATGGCCCGCGGCCACTATCGCGTGGCCCGCCGCTACATCATCTATCGTGCCGAACATGCGAAGATGCGTGCGCTGCGCGGAGAAACGCCCGTCGTCGAAGCGCCACCGCAGTTGCATGTGGTGCTGGACGATAGCACACGCGTCCCGTTCGACCCGCATCGCGCCCGGAAGCGCCTGGCCGAAGCGGCGCAAGGTCTGGAAGACGTCGTGGATGTCGATGAACTGGCGGAAGAAGTGCTGCGGTCGGTCTTCGACGGCATCTCGATTCGCGAGATCTATCGTGCCCAGATTCTGGCTGCCCGGTCGCGAATCGAACAGGATCCGGCGTTTGATGTCGTCGCGTCGCGATTGATGCTGAACGTCATCTATCAGGAGGCGCTGGGAGAGACGCCGAGTCACAAGACGCTGCAGAACCTGCATCAGAATCAGTTTGAACATTACATCATTGATGGCATCCGCGCCGGTCGCCTGGCCCCCGAACTGCGGGACTTCGACCTCTCGCGACTGGCAGCGGCCATGCAGCCGCAGCGGGACGGCCAGTTCCGCTACCTGGGTGTGCAGGCAATCTACGACCGTTACCTGTTGCATGTGAACGGCCGCCGCATCGAGACGCCGCAGTTCTTCTGGATGCGGGTGGCGATGGGACTTGCGCTGCGGGAAGACCAGCGCGAAGACCGGGCCATCGAGTTCTACAACATCCTCTCGACATTCCGGTTCACGTCCGCCACCCCGACGCTGTTCAACTCGGGCACGCCGCATCCACAGCTGAGTTCCTGCTACCTCAGCACGGTCGAAGATGACCTGTCGCACATCTTCAAGGTGGTGTCGGATAATGCACTGCTCTCGAAGTGGGCGGGCGGACTGGGCAACGACTGGACGAACATCCGGGCGACGAACTCGCACATTCACGGCACCAACGGCAAAAGCCAGGGCGTGATTCCGTTTCTAAAGGTCGTCAATGATGCCGCTGTAGCCGTGAATCAGGGCGGCAAACGCAAGGGTGCGGTTTGCAGTTACCTGGAAACGTGGCATCTCGATATTGAGGAATTCCTCGATCTGCGGAAGAACACCGGCGACGATCGTCGGCGGACGCACGACATGCACACTGCCAACTGGATTCCCGACCTGTTCATGCAGCGGGTTCGCCAGAACGGCCAATGGACGCTGTTCAGCCCGGACGAGGTCAGCGACCTGCATAACCTCTACGGCAGGGCCTTCGAGGAACGCTACCAGCATTATGAGCGGCTGGTCGATGAAGGCGAGATTGAACTGTCCCGTCGTGTCTCTGCCACGGAACTGTGGCGGAAGATGTTAACCCGGTTATTTGAAACCGGGCATCCGTGGGTGACGTTCAAGGATCCGTCGAATCTCCGTTCGCCGCAGGATCACGCAGGCGTCGTTCACAGCAGCAATCTTTGCACCGAGATTCTGTTGAACACATCCGCCGATGAAACAGCGGTCTGCAATCTGGGATCGGTCAATCTCGCGGCTCACGTGACGGATGGAGCGCTGGATCTGCCGCGGCTGCGCGAGACCGTGACTATTGCCATGCGGATGCTCGATAATGTGATCGACATCAACTACTACCCGACGCCGGAGGCTGCGAACTCCAACCGGCGACATCGTCCGGTCGGACTCGGGGTCATGGCCTTCCACGATGCCTTGTGCCGCCTGGGCATCAGCTATGCCAGCGATGCGGCCGTCGGGTTCGCGGACCAGAGCATGGAGGCAATCTCGTATTACGCGATTCTGGCGTCGTCGGATCTCGCCAGGGAACGCGGAGTCTATTCGAGCTATGCCGGTTCCAAGTGGGATCGCGGTCTGTTGCCGATCGATACCCTGAACCTGCTGGAGCAGGAACGCGGCGAGACCGTTCCGGTTGATCGCGCAGTCACGCTCGACTGGCAGGCGGTACGCGACTCGGTCGCGGCGCATGGCATGCGGAACAGCAACGTGCTGGCGATCGCCCCAACAGCGACGATCTCCACGATCATCGGCGTCTCGCAATCGATCGAACCGGCCTACAAGCTGCTGTACGCGAAGAGCAATCTGTCCGGCGAGTTCACGCAGGTCAACGAGACTCTGGTCGCCGAACTCAAGCAACTCGGCTTGTGGGATGCTCAACTGCTGGACGAACTCAAGTATTATGATGGTTCCGTCCAGAACATCGGCCGCATCCCGCTGGAAGTGCGACAGCGCTATCTGACAGCGTTTGAAATCGAGCCGAAGTGGTTGATTGAGTGTGCGGCGCGACGCCAGAAATGGATCGACCAGGGACAATCGCTCAACCTGTATCTTGCCGAACCGAGCGGCCGCAAGATGCACGATATGTACATGCTGGCCTGGCAGAAAGGACTCAAGACCACCTATTACCTGCGCACGCTCGCTGCCACGCAGGTGGAGAAGTCGACGCTGGACGTCAACCGTTTCGGCGTGCAACCGAAGTGGATGAAGAGCCGCAGTGCATCGAGCGACGTGGAAATCCGTCGCGATGTGCCGGATACGGCCGTAGTCAATGCCTGCAGTCTCGATAACCCCGATTGCGAGTCCTGCCAGTAATTTGCTCTCGAAGCCCGGGAATGGCCATTCCCGGGCTTCTGTGCCAGCGATTTCAATATTGAAATCAATCAAAACAATCATTGAAAAACATAGTAGAAACCATTCATATGACAACCACCAACCTGGCCGCTGACGACCAGATTGCATCCCTGGGGAGCGATGCCACTCAGGGCCGTGTGAACGCCCGCGAAAAACGGTTGATCAACTGTCACCAGGTCGACGTGAATCAGCTCATGCCGCTGAAATACCGCTGGGCCTGGGAACACTATCTCAATGGCTGCGCCAATCACTGGATGCCGACCGAAGTCCCGATGAACAAGGACATCGAAACCTGGAAATCCAGCAAGCTGACGGATGATGAACGCCGCGTGATCCTGCGCAATCTCGGCTTCTTCGCAACCGCGGAAAGCCTGGTCGGCAACAACCTGGTGCTGGCGATCTTCCGCCACGTTACCAATGCCGAATGCCGCCAGTACCTGCTGCGGCAAGCATTTGAAGAAGCCGTGCATTCGCACACTTTCCTGTACATTGTTGAAAGCCTCGGCCTCAACGAAGGGGAAGTGTTCAACATGTATCACGAGGTTCCGGCCATCGCCCGCAAGGACGAACTGGAGATGGAGCTGACCGCGGAGATCCTTGATCCCGATTTTTCCACCGACAGCTTCGAAGGCGCCCAGGCGTTCCTCAAGAATCTGATCGGCTACTATCTGATCATGGAAGGGATCTTCTTCTACACCGGCTTCGTGATGGTGCTGTCGTTCCATCGCCGGAACATGATGACTGGCATCGGCGAACAGTTTCAGTACATCCTGCGGGACGAAACCATCCACCTGAATTTCGGGATCGATCTGATCAACGGCATTCGCCACGAGAACCCGCGGTTGTGGACTCCCGAATTCCAGCAGTCCATGATCGACCGTGTCCGGCACGCGGTCGAACTCGAGATTGATTACGCCCGCGATGTCCTGCCTCGCGGTGTGCTGGGGCTGAACGCCGACCTGTTCCGCGACTATGTACAGTTCATCGCCGACCGACGGCTCGAACGCATCGGCCTGCCCACGCAATACGGTTCGTCCAATCCGTTCCCGTGGATGAGCGAGACGATCGACCTCTCGAAGGAAAAGAACTTCTTCGAGACCCGTGTGACGGAGTATCAGAGCGCCTCAACGCTGAGCTGGGACTGATCCGGTTTCGGAACAGTCTTGTCACACATCCGGCGACTGGCAGCCGCAATGACAAGGGCTATGTGAATCCGGACAACGGCCTGGAGATCATGTCAACACGGATGTTGTTGCGTGCTCCCGGTCGTTGATCCGGCGCAGCGGCGGAGTCTTTGCACTCGGGGACGGACCCTGGCGGCGGTGGGATCGATTGACCGAACCGCTGAGCCAGAGACGCAGCCGGTCCATGTAAATGTAGACGACTGGCGTGGTGTATAATGTGAGCACCTGACTGACGATCAACCCGCCGACGATCGCGATTCCGAGCGGCTGGCGCAGCTCCGCACCATTGCCGGCTCCCACCGCCAGTGGCAAACCGGCGAACAGGGCGGCCATCGTGGTCATGGTGATCGGGCGAAACCGCTTCAGGCACGCCTCGAAAATCGCCTCTTCCGGCGACGTGCCGTGCAGCCGCTCGGTTTCCACGGCGAAGTCGATCATCATGATGGCGTTCTTCTTGACAATCCCGATCAGGAGCAAGATGCCGATCATCGCCATCACATTGAGTTCGTGTCCGCAGAGCAGCAGCGCCAGAATGGCTCCAACTCCGGCTGAAGGCAGGGTTGAGAGAATCGTCAAGGGATGAATGTAACTTTCGTATAACATCCCCAGCACGATATAAACCGAGACCAGCGCTGCCAGGATCAGCAGCGGTTGCGTGCTGAGTGACGATTGAAACGCCTCCGCAGTGCCGGAGAACTTTCCCTGGATACTTTCCGGAATCCCCAGGTTGATGGAAATCTGCTGGATTTGCGGCACAACGCTGCTGAGTGAAACGCCGGGAGCGAGGTTGAACGAAATCGTTGATGATGGAAACTGGCCGGAGTGATTGGCAGACAACGGTGAATTCGTCGTCGTAATGCGACACAGACTGCTCAATGGAATCTGGGAGCCGCCCGGACCTTTCACATACACATACTTGAGCGAATCCGGATTCTGCGCAAATTCCTGGTCGACTTCCATCACGACCCGGTACTGGTTGAGAGACTTGTACATCGTCGACACCTGCCGCTGGCCGAAGGCGTCGTAGAGCGTATTATCAATCGCGGACAACGAAACACCGAGACGCGCTGCGGTCACGCGATCGATTTCCAGCCGGGTCTGCAAGCCGCGGTTCTGCTGGTCGGAGTTCAGATCGACCAGTCCCGGCACCTTGCGCATCTCCGCCAGCAGCTTCGGCGCCCACTCATTTAACTCCTCCAGGCTGTCGCCCCGCAGGCTGTACTGAAACTGGGAACTGCTGGCGCGACCGCCGATTCGCAGATCCTGCACCGATTGCAGCAACAACATTGCCCCGGGAATCTGTGCCGCTTTGCCGCGAATGCGAGCGATCACCTTGTCGGGACTGAGCTTGCGTTCCGACAACGGCTTGAGGGTGATAAACATCCGGGCCGAGTTCGTTGCGCCCCCCCAACTACCGCCGATAGAGGCCTGCACGCCGGCCACTGCCGGGTCGGACTGAATGACCGCGGCGTATTTGTCCAGCAATCCGACCATCGCACGAAACGAGGTGTCCTGATCCGCCATCAGGCTGCCCATCAGCCGCCCGGTGTCCTGCTGGGGAAAGAATCCCTTGGGGATGATGACGTACAGATATACCGTCAGACCAATGGTTCCCAGGGTCGCCAGGAGCGTCACCCACTGATGACGCAGCACCACCCGCAATGTCATTTCGTACCAGCTCAGGAACCAGTCGAAAACCCGTTCGCTCGCCAGATACCAGCGGCCGTGACGCTGATCCTTATGCGACTTCAACATATAGGCGCACATCATCGGCGTGGTGGTCAGCGAGACCACCATCGACACGCAGATCGCCACCGACAGCACAATGGCGAACTCGCGAAACAGACGGCCGACGATGCCGCCCATGAGCAGAATCGGAATAAAGACCGCCACCAGCGAGACGCTGATGGAAATCACCGTAAAGCCGATTTCCCGCGCTCCCTTGATGGCAGCCTGCATCGGCGGCAGCCCCTCTTCGAGATACCGGGAGATGTTCTCGATCACAACAATCGCATCATCGACCACGAACCCGGTTGCGATCGTCAGCGCCATCAGCGACAGGTTGTCCAGGCTGTAATCGAGCAGATACATGGCCCCGAACGTCGCGACCAGCGACACCGGAACTGCAACCGAAGGAATGATGGTCGCCCGCACATCGCGCAGGAATGCGAACACCACCAGAATGACCAGTCCGACCGACAGCATCAGTGTGAACTGCACGTCTTCCAGTGAGGCGCGGATGGTCGCAGTGCGGTCCATCGTGACCCGCAGGTCCATTTCCGCGGGAATCTGGGCATCAAGCTGGGGCAGCATCGCGCGAATCTTGTCGATGATCTCGATGATGTTCGCACCGGGCTGACGGAAAATCAGCAGCGTCACCGAAGGATCGCCGTTGCTGATCCCGTAAGAACGATCGTTCTCCACGGAGTCGGTGACCTTGGCGATGTCCTGCACGCGCACCGCGGCTCCGTTGCGATGCACGATAATCAGCGGCGCGTATTCTGCCGCGGTATAGAGCTGGTCGCTGGCCGCCAGGGACCAGCTGCGGTCGGCATCGCTGATGCTGCCTTTCGGCCGGTTGGCGTTGGCGTTCGACAGCGTACTCCGCACGTCTTCCAGGCTAAGCCCGAGATGATTGAGCAGCGTCGGATTCACATCCACTCGCACTGCCGGTGCGGAACCGCCGCCGATGATGATCTGTCCGACGCCGCGGACCTGCGACAGCTTTTGCTGCAGGATCGTGGCGGCGACGTCGTACATCTGCGATTGCGTATAAGTCTCGGAGACCAGGCTGATTCCCATGATGGGGGCATCGGCCGGATTCACCTTGCGATAAGAGGGATTGTTCGGCAGGTTACCGGGCAATTGACCGCGGGCGGCGTTGATGGCGGCCTGGACGTCGCGCGAAGCCGCATTGATGTCGCGATCCAGGTCGAACTGCAACGTGATCGAGGTGGAGCCGAGCGAACTTGACGACGTCATTTCCGTCACGCCCGCGATCCGCCCGAACTGACGCTCCAGCGGTGTTGCTACCGAGGAGGCCATCGTCTGCGGACTGGCCCCCGGCAGGTTCGCACTGACCATGATCGTGGGAAATTCGATCTGCGGCAGCGGCGATACCGGCAGAAACGAATAACTGAGCGCTCCCGCCAGCATGATCGCCAGCGTGAGCAGCGTGGTGCCGACCGGACGGCGGATGAAGGGCGTCGACAGGTTCATCGCCAGTCTCCTCCGGCAGTGACCAGTTCGGCCGGTTCCGGTTCTTCATGAACCGCAGGACCGGACAGCGTCGTCATCCCGAAGTATTCGCTGGCCCGCTCAAACCACAGGAAAATGACCGGCGTGGTGTACAGCGTCAGCAGCTGACTGAAGATCAGCCCGCCGATGATCGTGATGCCCAGCGGACTGCGCAACTCCGAGCCGGAGCCGTGGCCCATCGCCAGCGGCACCGCTCCCAGCAGGGCTGCCATCGTGGTCATCATGATCGGACGGAAACGCAGCAGACAGGCATCAAAGATCGCCCGATCCGGCGACATGCCCTCGTTTCGCTGCGCGTCCAGAGCGAAGTCGATCATCATGATCGCGTTCTTCTTGACAATGCCGATGAGCAACAGAATGCCGATCAGACCGATCACGCTGAGATCGATCCCGCACAGCAGCATGGCCACGAGAGCCCCGACGCCGGCGGACGGCAGGGTCGACAGGATCGTGATCGGGTGAATGTAGCTCTCATACAACACTCCCAGCACGATGTAGACCGTGACCAGGGCCGCCAGGATCAACAGTGGTGTGCTCTTGAGAGACGCAGTGAAGGCTTCCGCCGTTCCCTGAAATCCGCCGATGATTGCCGGCGGCATGTTGAGTTCTTCACGAGCCGTATCGATAGCGGCCACCGCAGCCCCCAGGGAGACTTGCGGAGCCAGATTGAACGAGACGGTCACTACCGGGAATTGTCCCTGGTGGTTGACGGTCAGCGGGGTGTTCGATTCCTGCAGGGTGGTGAACGTATTCAGCGGCACCGGTTTACCGCCAGGCGGCTGAATGTAGATTTCGCTGAGGTTCTGCGGCGAATTCCGGAACTCGGGCTTCACTTCCAGAATCACCCGGTACTGATTGAGTTCCGTGAACATGATGGAAATCTGCCGCTGGCCGAACGCGTTGTACAACGCTTCATCGACCATCAGCGGAGTGACACCCAGCCGCGAGGCCATATCGCGATCGATCATCACTTTCATTTGCAGGCCGCGACTTAACTGGTCGCTGGTGACGTCGCGCAGTTGCGGCAACTCCTGTAACTTCGCGACAAATTTCGGCACCCATTCATCCAGTTCGTCGGGATTCGGACATTCCAGGCTGTATTGATACTGGGTGCGGCTGATGCGGGTTTCGACCGTCAGATCCTGTACGGGCTGCATATACAGCCGGATGCCGGGAATGTCTTCCAGTTGTGTCTGCAGCCGGCGAATGATGTCGCTGGCAGAGGCGTGCCGCTCTTCGATCGGCTTGAGATTGATCTGGATGCGACCGCTGTTGACTGTGGTGTTCGTGCCATCAATGCCGATGAAGCTCGACAGGCTGGCGACAGCCGGGTCTTTCAGGATGGCCCGATTGAGTTCCTGTTGCCTGCGCGCCATCGCCTCGAAGGAGATGTTTTGCGGAGCCTCCGAGATTCCCAGAATCACGCCGGTATCCTGCACCGGGAAGAAACCCTTGGGCACGAGGATATAGAGGTAAATCGTCGCGGCGAGCGTCAGGACCGAAACGACCATCGTTGCGGTCTGATGCCGCAGCACGATTTTCAGCGTCCAGCCATAAAACTCGATGATGGATTCAAACACCGATTCCGACCAGCGATACAGCCAGTTGTGCTGGCGGGGATCGACGTGCTTGAGCAGTTTTGCGCACATCATCGGGGTCAGCGTGAGCGAGACCACGGCGGAGACGAGGATGGTCACGCTGAGAGTGACGGCGAACTCGCGAAACAGACGGCCGACCACGTCGCCCATGAACAGCAGCGGAATCAACACGGCAATCAACGAGATGCTGAGCGATATGATGGTGAAGCCGATCTGTGCAGCCCCTTTCAGGGATGCCTGCAGCGGCGGTTCTCCCTCTTCGATATAGCGGATGATGTTCTCGATCATCACGATCGCATCATCGACCACGAAGCCGGTCGAGATCGTCAGCGCCATCAACGTCAGGTTATTGAGGCTGTATCCCAGCAGATACATCACGCCAAACGTGCCCACGAGTGACAACGGCACTGCGACGCTGGGGATGATGGTCGCCCGGACGTTCCTCAGAAAGATGAAGATCACGAACACCACCAGGCCGATGGTCAGCATCAATTCAAATTGCACGTCCTCGACGGAGGCGCGAATCGTTTGCGAGCGGTCCGTCAGGATCTGGATGTCGACCGCGGCGGGCATGGAATCCCGCAACTGCGGCAACAGATTCTTGACGCGATCGACCACCTGGATCGTGTTCGCTCCCGGCTGCCGCTGGATGTTCACAATCACGGCCGGCGTTTCGTTCATCCACGCCGCCTGCCGCACGTTCTCAACGTCATCGATCACTTCCGCAACATCGGCCAGATGGACCGGCGCGTCGTTGCGATAGGCCACGATCAGCTGTCGATACTGGTCGCTGGAGAAGATCTGATCATTGGCCCCGATCGTGAAGGCCTGCCGCAGCCCGTCAAAACTGCCCTTCGCCTGATTGACGTTGGCTGCCGCGATGGTGTTGCGGACATCATCCAGATTCAACCCCAGATTCGAGAGCGCCGTCGGATTCACCTGAATGCGAATTGCCGGTTTCTGGCCGCCGCCAAGGCTCACCATGCCCACACCGCTCAGCTGCGAAATCTTCTGTGCCAGGCGGGTATCCGCCAGATCCTCGACCCTGGACAGCGGCAGGGTGCTGGACGACAACGCCAGCGTCAGGACCGGCGTATCCGCCGGATTGGTCTTGGTGTAGATCGGCGGGTTCGGCAGATCTCGCGGCAGGAAGCTGGAGGCCACGTTGATCGACGACTGCACTTGCTGGGCTGCGATGTCGATATCCAGATCCAGATCGAAACGCAGCGTAATGACCGAACAACCTTCGGAACTGGTGGACGTCATCTGGGCCAGGCCTGGCATCTGGCCAAACTGCCGTTCCAGCGGCGCGGTGACGGAGGACGTCATCACGTCGGCCCCGGCTCCGGGATAGAACGTCATCACCTGAATCGTGGGATAGTCGACCTGCGGCAGGGCGGAGACCGGCAACAGTCCGTAGGCGATCGCGCCGGACAGCATGATCGCGGCCATCAGCAGGACGGTCGCAACCGGTCGCAGAATGAAACCGCGGGAGATATCCATCATCACCTGATCCCTGAGTCACGGGCGAGCGGGGAACGTGAGTCCCCTGTGTTTCAATCCTGGAACCAGAAACAGGGGACTTACGTCCCCCGCTCGCCGGGCTGGTCGGGACGAGCCGGTTTCGTAGCCCCGGTGGATTTCGTGGCACCGGTCGACTTCGTAGCGCCGGTCGAAACTTTCGTGCCGGGCTGGAGCTTGTCGAGACCTTCCGTGACGACGGTCTCTCCGGTACTCAGACCGCTCAGGATCACGGTTTGCGTGCCTTCCGTCGGACCGACTTCCACCATCCGCAATTCGGCCTGGCTCTCCGGATCGACGACATACACGAATGTGCCTTTGGGACCGCGTTGCACAGCGACCGAGGGCACGGTCAGCACTGCTTGCAGTTCATCTATCAACAGCCGGGTGTTGACGAACTGATTGGGAAACAGCTGGTCGGCGTCGTCCTCAACGATGGCTTTCAGTCGCAACGTCCCGGTCGCGGGATCAACCTGATTGTCCGTGGCGATCAGCTTGCCGACGGCGAGCCGGGTTGTCATCTCGCGATCATACGCCTCGACGCGCATCTCGCCGCCTTCATGCATTCGTTGCTGGACCCGGGGAATATCGTCCTGGGAGATGGTGAAGACGATGGTGATGGGCCGGATCTGGTTGATGACTGCCAGGCCGGTGGAATCGTTGGCACGCACGATGTTCCCGACGTCGACCTGTCGCAGGCCAATACGACCGGAAACCGGAGCGGTGATCCGACAGTAGGTGATCTGCAATTCGGCGTTGGCAATCAGCGCCTTGTCGGTTTTAATCGCGCCTTCCATTTGCTGCACCAGTCCCAGCTGCTCCTGGACTTGCTGCGCAGGAATGATCTTGTCTTTCGACAGCTGCTCATAGCGATCCAGCGTGAACTTCGCCGAGGTTAGCGTTGCCTCATCGCGTGCGAGTTGTCCGGCAGCCTGATCGCGCTGCAATTCAAAGGGCCGCTTGTCAATTTCTGCGAGCAAGTCGCCTTCATTGACCATCTGCCCTTCCGTAAACGCGATGTTGATCAGTTCACCTTCGACACGGCTGCGAATGGTCACGGTTTTCAGCGGCGTGACCGTCCCCAGTCCGTTCAGATAAATGTTCATATCCTGCTGGCGAACCGGAGCCGTGCCGACCGGCATCATCCGGGCTGGCGGCTTCGCAGTCGGTGCCTCCCCGCCGATCAAGCCGGCGACTCGCGGCCACCAGCTGGTCCGGAAGTACCAGCCGGTCCCTGCCAGGACAGCCACGATGAGCAGGAAAACCAGCCAGCCGCGCCCGCCGGCTGGTGGCGGCAGTGGTTCCGGAGGGGAGCCGTTTTCTGGAACTTCATCTGAGTAGACGGGATGCGAACTTCCCCGGCGTTCTTCCGCCGGAGTCGCGCGCGGACGGGGTGGCAGGGTGGCGGGGGACCGTTCGGAAAGGGTGACATCTGTGGTCATGGTATGATTTCTCCTGGTCGCCGTTTCGCGACACAGTCCGATTGGCGGGAGGCCGGCTGCCGGTGAGCAAAAGAAATTAGCTGTTCCTGTCATCAAATCCTGCCAGGCAGGACCGGCCAACTGCCATTCGGCATATGGCATCAGGATTTTTTGATGATAGAGTCGAAACCGGGCGTTTCCGGGCTCCAACCGGTCGTTATTGCCGCTGGTAGCGCTGCTGACCTGCCGCTGCCCTCTATAATCGGCAGCAGTGACCAGCGCTGCCGGTTTCGCTCTCGAATGGCCTGCCTGCCGCGATTGGCCTGCTTCCGGATTTTTCTGTTTATCAAGGGTGACCGCGATGTCCGCCGCTGCGAGCCAGCCCGGCCTGCCATTCCGGGACCAGACCGGGGCAACGGGGGGAGGACTTCGATTCCACAGCTGCTGGCTGTCCTGGCTCGTCCTGTTGATGGCGCTGCCGGGGGCAACGCTGGCGCTGGATCCCGGGCGGCCTTTGTCTCAGGCACTGCTGCGGGTCTGGCAAGGCCAGCAGGGTTTGCCGCGCGGCGTGATTTTCTCCCTGCGGCAAACGGAGGACGGCTACCTGTGGCTCGGCACCCAGGCAGGACTGTACCGCTTTGACGGCGTGCGGTTTGTCGCCTGGGAATCTCCGGAATTTTCTGTCCCCGAGCAACTCTGGGTCGAGGAACTCGATGAGGATGCGGCAGGTTTCCTCTGGGTCGCTACGGACGGGGCAGGCGCGCTGCGGATCCGGCGCGAGACCGTGGAACATTTCAGCACTGTCAATGGCCTGCCCTCGGATCGCGTGCATTGTGTGCTGAGTGACCGTCAGGGGACGGTCTGGCTGGGCACTGAGTCGGGTTTGTCGCAGCTTCCCCAGGGATCATCGACTCCACAGACAGTGGGTCTGGCGGGTCACAGTATTCAGGCGCTGACCGAAACCGCTGACGGCCGGATCTGGATGGCGGTCGGAGAAAATCAACTGTTCTGCTGGAACGGAACGGCCCTTGAACAGGTCGATTTCTCCCTGCCCTCGCCGCGTGCCACGCTGGAATGCCTGGCAGCATCGCCCGACGGCACGCTCTGGTTGGGCACTTCCGAGGGGCTGATCGCTCATCGTCGCAACGGAGACCGGTTGCTCACCACGAAAGACGGTTTGCCGGACAATCTCATTCACACACTCGCTGCTACAGATACCGGTCTGCTCTGGGTGGGGACCAAAGACGGCTTCTGCCGGATTCAGGGAGAGCAGATCGAACGTTTTCAGGCAAGCGATGGCCTGTCGCAGAGTACGGTTCGTGCTCTCTGCGAGGACCGTGAAGGCTGCCTCTGGGTTGGCACGAAAAACGGACTCAACCAGTTCATCGACCGTCGGGCCCTGTTTCCATTCACCACTGCCGAAGGTCTCCCGAGCAATCATACCGGCCCGATCCTGCAGGATCGCTCAGGCACGATCTGGGTCGGCACACTCGGAGCCGGGCTGGCCCGTTTTGACGGGCGGAGGTTCGAGTCTGTCGCCACCCGTGCTACGGGCCTGCCGGGCGACAGAATCCTGTCTCTCGCAGTAGACCACCAGCGCCGTCTGTGGATCGGAACCGATGCCGGCCTGTGCCGCTGGAACGGCAGTTCCGTGGACGGAGTCTGGTCGGCGGCAGACGGTTTGCCGGCTGACACAATTTCCTGCCTGGCAGTAGATTCGCAGCATCAGATCTGGATTGGTACGACCAGTGGACTGGTCAGTTTTCGCGACGGCCGGTTTGTGCCGCCCGCAGGTGCGAACGGCAGCCGCCCTGTCCATGCGCTGGCGGCGGGTCCGAGTGGTGACCTGTTCGTTTCGATGGCAGAGAGCCTGTATCAGGTTGAAGGACAGCAACTGTCGCTGTTACCGCCGCAACTGCAATTCTCTGCCGTCGCCAGGGCCCTGCATCTGGACGCAGAGCAGCGGTTATGGGTGGCTCTGGCAGACCGTGGCCTCGGACTGATTGATGGTCACCGCAAGCGGGAGTTCGGCATTCGGGATGGTTTGTTCGACGACGACATCTACGGCATCACCAGCAACGACAAGGGGCAGCTCTGGCTGGGCTGCAGTCGCGGCATCTTCTCGGTTCAGAAAGACGAAATTTTTGCATTCGTCGGGGGAAATCGACAGAAGCTGACGTCCCTGCCTTTCAGTCCGACCGATGCGTTACGCACCATCGAATGCCAGTCGGGCGTGCAACCATCGGTCTGGAAAACGGACGACGGACGGGTCTGGTTCTCAACGGTGCGCGGCATCATCGTCGCCGCAGCGGAACGGGTCGGTGCCCCATTGCCACTGCCCAAAGTTCTGATCGAGGACGTGCGGGTGGACGGTCAAACCGTGCACCGCAACGAACTGGAGCGACTGCCTCCGGGACGCAACAACATGCAGATCCGGTTTACGGCCCTGAGCCTCGCGTGGCCGGCACGCATCCGGTTTCGTTATCGCCTGCTGGGTTTCGACAAGGACTGGATCGACGGCGGTTATCACCGCGAGGCGTTCTACACCAACCTGCCTCCGGGAAACTATGCGTTTCAGGTTCAGGCCACGACCGCGGATGGCCAGTCGACTTCGGCAGCAGAGCCGCTCGACATCGTTCTGCGTCCCTTCTTCTACCAGACACGCTGGTTCCTGCCGTCGCTGGGACTCGGCCTGGCGGTCATTGCCTGGCTGGGGTATCGCTGGCGGGTGCGACAGATCAAATCCCGCTGGCAGGCAGTCCTCGCCGAGCGGAACCGGATTGCGCGTGAACTGCATGATACACTGATCCAGGGCTTCTCTGGCGTGACCATGCAGCTCCAGGCGCTGCTCGCACGTCTGCGAAACTCCCCCGAAGGGTCGCGTCTGGCGGGAATCATTCAGGACGCAGCCGGTTGTCTGAGCGAGGCCCGCCGTTCGGTCGCAGGGCTGAGACAACCGCGACCTGCCGGATCGAATCTGACGCAGGCTCTCGCCGAGATGGCCCATCAGCTCACCGAGTCTGCTGACGTCCGGCTACGGCTCGATCTGAATCCACCGGGTCGCTCGTGGCCACCGGATGTGGAATATCAGGTGGTCCGGATTGCGCAGGAAGCGATTGCGAATGCCGTCAAACATTCGGGAGCCGATCAGATTGTGGTCTCCCTGCTGGCCAGCAACTCCGGGATGACCATGACCGTCGCCGACGATGGTTCGGGATTCGACCCCGAAACCTATCTCCACCATCCTCCCCCAGGACATTACGGTATGATCGGCATCCGCGAGCGGGCGGCCCAGATGGGAGCCACCGTTCGTTGGCAGAGTGAACGTCACCGCGGCACAACCGTCACTCTGACATGGCCGGCCATGCCGGCATGGCCCGGTTCACCGGAAGCGACGGGCTCGCAGAGGCTGGAAATGATTTCCTCATCGGTCAACCGTCCCTCGATGCCAGAGCAGGAAGGTTGACTCCGCACAGACCGCCGCGAAGTCTGGTGATGCAGCGCATTTCGTCTGGCAGCGTCGATTCCTGCAAGCTCTTACATTTTCCCGGATCGCTGAAAACGCCGTGAGTTATGACACCAGACAGCCCCTCGTCACCAATCCGGATCCTGTGTGTTGATGACCACCCGCTGGTCCGCAAGGGAATCACTTCGATCCTGGACAACGAACCGGATATTGAACTGGTCGCGGAGGGTTCCAACGGGCAGGAGGCTGTCGAGTTATACCATCGCTACCTGCCGGACGTGACCCTGATGGATCTGCGGATGCCGGTGCTGGACGGCATCGCCGCCACTCGCCAGATTCGCAGCCAGTATCCCGAAGCCCGCATCATTGCCCTGACCAGTTACGACGGCGACCAGGATGTGATTCGCGCGCTGGAAGCGGGCGTGCGGGGCTATCTGCTCAAGGAAATTGTCCACACAGAGATCCTGCAATCGATTCGCAAGGTGCATGCGGGTCTGAAACTGATGTCCGAGGAAGTGGCGAATCGGGTCAACACATACTTTCCGTCCGCCGCCCTGACCCCGCGGGAACAGGAAGTTCTCAAACTGGTCGCACAGGGTCTGGCCAACAAGGAGATCGCCGCCCGGTTGGGAACTGCCGCCGGCACCGTCAAGATTCAGGTGCAGAACATTCTCGCGAAACTGAATGCCCTGGACCGCACACATGCCGTAACAATCGCCCTGCAACGTCGGCTGATTCACCTCGACTGAGCAGTGCGGAATGGTGCGCAGCGCACCCGTGCTATCAGGCGATGCTGCGATCCTCAGGATCCGGCTCAGCTGCCGGGGTCGACTCCGTTCACTCCGAGACGTTCACTCCGAGACGGTGTGGTGGCTTGACGGTGATTTCGGGCTTTCGTGGTTTCAGGAATCCGGGGAGTCTCTTGACGAATCGCCTGCTGGTTGCAAAGGATGAAGTGTCGGCAGCCAGAGGTATCGTTCCTCCCTCGCTGCCGGAGGAATGTTCCGGAGTACCTGACGGAATCAAGTGCTGTGAGTCTGTCCCTGGATCTTGCTGCTGCCATCAAGCCTCTGGTCGGCCAGACGTTTCTTCCGGCTCATACGGAAGCGGTCGCCGACGGACAGGGTCTGACGCTCGAAATCGATCTGATGAGCGTGGAGTCGCTGGGAGTCGCCTGCGAAGAACTGCGGCTGGTGATTCCTGCGCTCACTTCTTCTACGATCGATGTCCTGAAAGCATGGGCCAGCGGACTTTGCCAGCGTATCACCTATCTGCTGGAAACCTTGCATCCGCTGGAGTTCGACGTTCAGAACAATGAGGCCCTGATTCGCTCGAATCCGCCGGACACGACCACCTCCGGACAACCTCGCTATTATGAAGTCACGCTCTCGGCTCACGGGAGCGGCAGATTTTCACTGCGCCGGTTCGAGGCGGACCTTGCACAGGGCGGTCGACAGCCGGTGCCGCTGAGACTAACTCACGAGCAATTGGCCAAGCTGGTGAACGATCTGGTCGCCACCCTGCCTGCGAATCCGTAAGAGTGGCGACTGCCAGACAATCGTCCCCGGGCACAGGTTTAATTTCGGGTTCAATGGCAGGTATGGGCTTAATCGCGGGCAAGGTCGGCGGCGAACGACAGGTCGTCGTAAAATCGCAACAGCCGGGCTTCCAGCAGGGCCAGGTCGTTACCGAAGTATCGCTGAAACTCTCGCAACCGCTCCTCAGCAGTATAAGTCGCCAGCGGGTCGCGTCGAGCCAGATGCCGTAACCAGGCGGTATAGTCTGCAGAGCGGGTTTCCAGCAGGTAGAACGTCAGTGCCCAGGCTTGCGCATATGCATCCAGCGCGGACGTAGTGAATTCGCCGTCGTCGCTGACCAGTCGGGCCAGAAACCCTGGCTTCCATTCATTGCGACGGCTCTGGAACCACTGGAACCGGCTGCGGTTCATGCGATCGTAAGCCTCGGTCAGGCGTTGACTGCTGCGGACCGCGGCCACTTCAAACGCGGTGGCCAGGCCTTCCACTGCCCAGAGGGGATTTTCGCCGATCCGCGAATGGATGCCGGTATTGAACGCCACCTGATGCACGGCTTCATGCACAATCGTGTCGTCCAGTGAACCGGCGACCTGCCCGCTGCCTGCGGCGTCGTACAGGGCGACCCGGTTGGAAGACGGCATATAGTAGCCGCGCAATCCCGGGCGCGGCTTGACACCTTCCGCTGCGCAGTATTCCAGAAAGCGGGCTTCGTCCGGAAACACGACTGCGACCAAAGGCAGGTCCGGCTCCTGAATGCGGAAGCCGCGTGCCGCAAATGTCACCACGAAATCACGATACAGTTGCTCGAACAGGTTCGCAAAGCTGCCAGCCGTTCCGGCAGCAGAGACCACCAGATAATGGCCGGTGCTGGTGACGGAATAACCGCGCCCAAACTCGCGTGCAAGTTGTTCGCGCAACTCGACCGAACTGAACGTGCGGAATGTGCCCAGCACCTGATAATCCGCCACGTCTGCCATGCGGATGGCGGTCAGTCGGCCGTCGCGTTCCTCGAACCAGGCGGTTTCCGGGTTGTGCGCCACCACCGCCCCGATCATTTTCCGGCCGTCGAGTTCGATCTCCAGCATGCGTTCTGCTGCCGTACCACCGCAGGGCAGCACGAGGTTGATGCCGAGGAATAACCACCGGAAAAGATCTCTGAAGCCTGTCATGGTCAATGTTTTTCCGTCAGTGAAAACAGCAGCTGATCCGTGATTCACGGAAAGACCGGCGTCGTACCGAGATTGGCCGCAATCGCTTCCAGAACTTCCTGAAGTTCTGCCGGCTTGAGTGGTTTGGTGATATAGCCGTCCATCCCGGCTTCCAGGCATTTTTCGCGATACCCCTGCACTGCGTGCGCCGTCATGGCATAGATGGGGGTTCGCACCGTTCGCCCGGATTCTGCTTCCAGTTCACGAATGCGTCGGGAGGCTGACAACCCGTCCAGCCGCGGCATTTCGACATCCAGGAAGACCAGATCAAATTCGCCGCGTTGCCACGCCTCAACCGCCTCGATGCCGTCATCCACAGTCTTGACGTCATGACCTTCCAGTTCGAGCAAGCCGGCTGCAACATCCTGATTGACGAGGCTGTCATCCGCCACGAGGATGCGCAGTCCTGCGGTCCGGTGTTCGCCGACGGCTACTGTGTCGTGGTCGTCTGCTGCCGGTTGGGGAGCCAGAACACTGGCGACAGCACCCAGCAGTTCCGCCGGCTTGGCAGGTTTTGTCAACGTCAGGAAATTGGCACCCGGCGGAATCGTCAGGCTGCTGCTTTGCGCTGCGGGAACCACCAGGACGGTCGGCAACTGAAATCCGTACGTTGTTCCCGCCAGCTGAACCGCCAGATCCACCAGTGGCGAGTCTTCCGCAGCCGCTTCGACAACCACGGCTTGCGGTCGGTTTGCCAGTTCAAACTTCCAGATCACACCCATCAGGGCTTCACTGGCAGAGGAAGCAGCGGTCACCTGACAGCCGGCGAGGGTCAGCTGGTCAACGTGTGCCTGGCGGGCAATTTCATTTTCTGCGACGACCAGCACTCGCGGTTGATCGACGAACGTCAGCAGAGGTGTTGCAGGAGCATGGTCAGCACACCGGTCCAGCCAGACCCTCACGTGGAAGGTGCTGCCCTGTCCGGGTTCACTTTCCACCCGGATGCTGCCTCCCATCAGTTCGCACAACTGGGCGGATATCGAAAGACCCAGACCGGTTCCGCCAAAACGACGTGTGATGGAATCGTCACTTTGACGGAAGGCATCGAAGATCACGGACTGATTTTCCTTGGAGATTCCGATCCCGGTATCCCGCACCTGGAGATGCAGGCAGGCCCTGGTCGCGGTTCCGGGTTCTTCCTCGACCGTCACCGAGACCCCGCCGCGTTCCGTGAACTTCAGGGCATTGCCGACCAGATTTACGAGGATCTGGCGCAATCGCACCGGGTCGCCGATGAACGCCGGTGCGACGTCAGGATGTATCCGGCAGGCCAGATCCAGATCCTTGCGGGCTGCGGTCACGGACAGCAACCGGCAGGCGTCATAGACCGCATCCGTCACGGAAAATGGAATCTGCTCCAGATCCATGTGCCCGGCTTCGATCTTGGAGAAATCGAGAATGTCATTCAACAACAGCAGCAAGGAGTGAGCCGACTCCTTGACGACGGTCAGGTAGTTTCGCTGCTGGGGGCTGAGGGATGTCGCCAGTGCGAGTTCGGTCATACCGATGACGCCGTTCATTGGCGTGCGGATTTCATGGCTCATCGTGGCCAGGAAGTTGCTCTTGGCAGCGCTGGCGGCTTCCGCAGCGGCCTTGGCTTGCTGGAGTTCTCCCTGAGCCGTCCGCAGATCCTGCGCAATTTGCTCCAGGGCACGATTGCTGCGGACCAGTTGCTTCGTGCGGGATTCGGCGGCTGCCGTCCGTTCCGCGACCCGGACTTCCAGGGTGGCATTCAGTTGCTGGAGCTGATCGAAGCCTTCAGCGTTCTCCAGGGCTGCCCCGGCCAGTGTCGCGAGAAAGTCCGCCAGACGCAGTTCGTCATCTCCGAACAATTGTGACTGATGTGAATTTTCCACATACAGGACCGAGACCACGGTCTGACGGACGAACAGCGGCACGCACAGCAGGGAACTGCTATCGGCAGACTGACCGGCCCGCTTGCGCCGGCGCTGCTTACCCGCGCTCGCATTGGACACTGCTCGACCGTTCTGCAAGGCAAGTCGCACGAGTTGCTGGTCGATCAGCCAGTGGTCATCGTCGGAATGTTCGGGACTCTCCCCCGGCTGCCAGACACCGGTGTCGGAATCGGCGGGAGGGTAGAGAATCAGGCAGCTCTCGGCACGCAACAGCCGCACGGTGGACGCACACACCAGTTCATAGATGGTCGCGGGCGACAATGCGGATGCCAGGGCACGTCCGGAAGTCAGAATCGTATCGAACCGATCCAGCAGCGAGAGGCTGGCCGTCGGCGCATCGCTGGAAATTGTGGCCTGCGGCATCAGGGGTTCGAGTTCCAGCCAGAGCCGTTCCGATTCGTCGAAGGCGAAATCGGCATCTTTCCAGCCACACTCCTGCCCGACCCGGGCATAGTTTTTCAGCGTCTGGGACAGTTCAAACCGGGCTCCGGACCGCCTTGCCAGGGCAATGCTCTTCCGGAACGATCTGCGACTGGAAGCGAGTTGTCCAGCAGCCGCATGCAACAGGGCGGCTTCGCGCTCGATCCGCGGCAGATCATTGCGACACAACCATGCCGCATTGCGGGCCTTCTGCACCGCCTTCCAGGCGTTTTGCCGATACTGCATCCGCTTTTGGGGCGTGATCTCGCGAGCAGCTTCCATCTGCAGACGCCACGCCTGAGCCAGCCAGGCATAGGCCGGTGACGTGTACGGATTGCAGATCCCCGTCTGTTCGGCAACGGCAACGGCCGTTTCCAGGGATTCTGTCGCCGCAGATAACTGGTTGCGTTTCATCAGCGAAACGCCGTACGCCAGCAACAACTGTGTGGTACCCTGCGCATCACGATGCGAACGCGCAAGTTCTCGTTCCAGAATCGCTTCCGGAACTCCGCCGGGTACTGTGAACGACCAGAGATCCAGATTGATCGCCGAGGCCTGTTCGTCCCCGAGTTCCAGTCCCGAGAGGTGGTTCGTCCTGGCTTCTTCCAGCGCACCTGAAAAATCGCCCAGGCGATACAGACTGGCAGCAATCTGATAACGGGCAATATGCACTTGCCAGTAATCGCCCGTACGATCCAGCAGGCGGACGGCTTCGCGACATTTCACGATGCACTCATCAAAGCGCCCGGCGGCATACAACACCACACCATGATAGTGCAGCGAGTGCCCCTGCCCCCAGATATCGCCCGCTGCAGCACGGATGGCATGGGACTTTTCTGCATAGCGGATCGCCCGGGAAAAATATGAGATCAACGTCATCGCCGGCGCATGTTCGGCATAGGCATTCGCCAGTTCCGACGATGGCAGGTAGCGCTCAGCGGCATTCATTCCGCGCAAATGGGACCAGAGGCAGATGAACAAGTCGCGGCAGTACCAGCAGCCATGCGCATAGGAGCTGTACAGCCGCAGGATCAGACGTTCCCGGTCATCCGGCAGCCGGCCCTTGCGATGCAGCAGCCAGCCCGGCAGCAGCGTGTGCAGCCCCTGGATCAGCAGTTCCCACAGCAGAAAGATCCAGAGCACCAGTCGTCGCCGCGGGATGGTACGACCCAGAATCGCCAGCGCTGCCTCGAAATCATCGAGAGATTGCTCCATATCACCGCGTTTGAAGCGCAGTTCTGCCACTCGCGTCCGGATCTGGGCACGAGCGAGATCGGTCTCCGCCAGCTGGACCGCGATTTCATAGGCTTCGCTCGCGTCGGCGTAACGTCCCAGCAAAACCAGGGTTTCGCCCAGCCCCTCGGCGATCCGGAAGCGTAACCCGGCATTCCGTCCGACCGCACCGCGCTGGGCGATGCGATATTGCTCCTCGGCCACTTCCAGGGCATACCGGCTGCGTGCCTGGGTGGCTGCTTCCAGCGCGAAGGGCAAAGCCGCTTCACTTTCGTCAGCAGCATCGAAGTGATAGGCCAGTTCCGAAACACGATGTGAGGCATGCCAGCGGATAAATTCCGCCGCCCGGCGATGCAGGCCCCGACGCACTTCAGGAGTCAGACGCGCCAACACCGCTTCCCGGATCTTGTCATGCACAAACGCATAAACACTGCCGTCCGAGCGCATCCAGACGAGACGTCGCTGCCGGGCCACGTCGATCGCCTCAATCGACAGCGTTCGCTGCTCATCAATCAGATGCGAGGCAAAGCTGAGTTCAAACTCCTTGCCGAGAATCGCGCCCCCGGTCAGCAGCAGCAGCGTCACTTCCGGCAAATTCGCCAGCCGGCGGGTCAGCACTTCCGCGGCATCGCTGGACGACTGCAATCGCCGCGACGCATCCGGTTCCATTTCCCAGCCCTGCGCACCGGGCGTCAGGCTGCCCGATTCAAACAAGCCGCGCAAGATGGCCGAGGCCATAAACGGACTGCCCTCGGCCAG
>VFQN01001140.1_pt1 | contig 46199 bp, 40 predicted proteins | sample 3512371 | NCBI WGS metagenome assembly VFQN01 (sample SAMN10412370, study PRJNA504923) | tailings metagenome | isolation source: Replicate 2 from Balatoc abandoned mine | place: Philippines: Itogon, Benguet | collected 2017-08-28
CATCTTGCCGAGAATGAAGGCCGAGATCTGGCTCGGGCTGTACTGCTCGCCGTTCACCTCGACCCAGGCGTCGCCGCTCGCGGCCTTCTCGATCTTGAAGGGGACGAGCGTCTTCTCCTTGGCGACCATGGGGTCGTCGAAGCGACGCCCGATCAGGCGCTTGACGGAATAAAGGGTCTTCAGCGGATTGGTGACCGCCTGGCGCTTCGCCGACTGGCCGACCAGCCGCTCGCCGCCGTCGGTGAAGGCGACCATGGACGGCGTCGTGCGCGCGCCCTCGGAATTCTCGATGACCTTGGTGTCGCCGCCTTCCATGACCGCGACGCACGAGTTGGTCGTACCCAAATCGATGCCAATGACTTTCGCCATGATTCTACTCTCTTCCCTCGGCAGATCGGCCGGACCCCAAAGGCACCCGATCGACCCCCGTTTAATGGTTACCTGCCGGAAAACCCGGATCAGGACAGGGGCTATATAGGTCCTATCCGGCCGCCTACAATGGACTTAAGGACCAAATTCTCCGCTGGAAAGTGGCGTTTGGCGCACTACCGGCGGATTCACGGGAGGAGGGCCGGCGCGCCGGCCCGTCCTAGTTTTCATTGCTGGCGGCCGGGCCGGCGGCAGGGCCGCCCTTGGACACCGCGACCATGGCCGCGCGCAGCAGGCGGCCGGCGATCAGGTATCCCGGGATCAGCTCCTGGACGACGGTGCCCGACGGCACGTCGGCATTCTCGATCTCCATCATGGCCTGATGGAACTCGGCGTTGAACGGCTTGCCGAGGCTCTCGATCCGGGTGACGCCATGGCGTTCGAGCACCGACTGCAGCTCGCGGTCGGTCGCCTGGATGCCGACGATCACGTTGCGCAAGGCGGGGTCGAGAGAGCCGAGATCGGCCGGCAGCGCCGAGAGGGCACGGCCGAAATTGTCGGCCACCGAAAGCACGTCCCGGGCGAAGCGCTCGACACCGAACTTGCGCTCCTTCTCGACATCCTGCTGGGCCCGGCGGCGCACGTTCTGTGCCTCGGCGAGCGCCCGGAGCTGTTTGTCCTGGAGATCGGCCTTCTCGGCCTGGAGCTGCTCGACGAGACGCTGCCATTCGGCAGCGCTTTCCGGCCGGGGCGGAATGTCGAGATTGTCGGGGTCGACCGGCATATCCGCCGGGGCGCCGCCCGCGGTTGGATCGCTGGCCATGTGTTGTCCCCTTGTATGTTGGTTTCTTGAAGTGGCCTTCACTTAGGGACGACCCCGGCCCGGGTCAACTGGCTCAAGCCGCCTGCAGCGGCGCCTGCAACCGGGTGCCGCGGACGATGATGCCGCCGCGGTCGCCGACGGTGACCGAGCCGTAGCGCTGGGCGAAGACCTCAGGCAGCGGCCGGGCGCGTTCGGCGGCCAGCCACAGGCGCAGCAGGTGACGGCGGCGCTCCGGCTCGGGCCAGTCCTCGAAGCCGGTGCGGTCGTGCAGCATCGTGTGGTTGTGTACCAGCTGCACGTCGCCCGGCCTGAATTCCATGAACGTGTTCAACGCCGGGTCGTTCGCCAGTTGATCGAACAGGTCGAGCGCCTCGACCAGCTCCGGCGTGTGCCGCGGCGCGTCGGGGAAGCGCTGGGCCGAGTCGATGTACTGGCGCTGGTAGATCGCCGTCAGGTAACCCTGGTGCCAGTTGAAAACGGGAATCTCGAAGAAGGGCTTCTGGCCCTCCGGTACCTCGCCGCGGCGATCGGTGGCGATCGGCTGGAACAGCAGCTCGAGCAGGTCGGGCCGGCGGCGGCGCATCTCATTGAAGATGGTGGTCGAACTCACCAGCGCCGACAGGCCGCCGGACTTCGCGGTCTTGAGGCAGAGCAGGCCGACGATGTCGCAGGAATCGGTGTGGTAGGTCTGCCGCTCGTGCGTCTGGTAGATGCGGACGTTGGGATCGTTCACGTCGAGGCCGAGATCCTGCACGTGTCCCAGCACGTGTCCCTTGCCGTTCTGCGACCGCGCGCTGCCGAGATGGGCGCCCAGGCCGAAGAACGCCGTCGCCGATTCGCGGATCGACCAGCGCTCGACCGGCAGGCCGCGCAGCAGCAGGAAGCCGCGGCCGTTCAGCACCTCGTCGTCGACCCTCGACCTCAGCTTCGGCCCGAGCGTCGGCAGCGGGAAGTCCTTCGGTTTCAGGACGGCGATGTCGGCATCGCGTGCGACCAGCGCCTGGGTCGCCGCCTCGACTTCCGCCACCTCGGCGGCGCTGAGCGGCATCTGCCAGTCTGTGCGCCTGGCGATGTCGGGCCCATACCAGGCGGCGGCGCCGGTCTGCTCCGGCGGCAGTTCGAACGACATGAGCGATGGTCCTTGTCAGGCGTCCCAGGGAAATCGTGGCGCGAACAGTTCCGTGTCGCTGGTCGACAGCCTGAAGCTCTCGGTGGCGTTGACCAGCGCGGCACGGATGCCGGGCTCCAGCGCACTGTGCCCGGCATCGGGCACGACGACGTAGCGCGCCTCGGGCCAGGCCCGGGCCAGCGCATCGGCGGTCACCGGTGGGCAGACGATGTCGTAGCGGCCCTGCACGATGGTGCCGGGCAGGTGGCGGATCCGGCCGAGATCGGACCACGGCCAGCCCTCCGGCACGAAGGTGCCGTTGGCGAAGTAATGGGCCTCGATGCGGGACAGAGCGAGCGCGAAGCCGCCATGGTCGGTCTCGAACGGTGCGCGCACCGTCGGATAGAGCGTCGAGCAGGCCGCCTCGTAGCGGCTCCAGGCGCGCGCCGCCGGGCGGTGCAGGTCGGGATTACGGTCGATCAGCCGGCGGTAATAGTGGCCGAGCAGGTCGGAGCGTTCGTCGGCCGGCAGATGCTCGGCGAATTCGCGCCAGGCCTCCGGGAAAATCGTGCGCATGCCGTGGAGGAACCAGTCGATCTCCGGCCGTGCGCCGAGGAAGATGCCGCGCAGGATGAAGCCGGTGGTGCGCTCGGGATGGGTGAGGCCGTAGGCCAGCGCGAGCGTGCTGCCCCACGAGCCGCCGAACAGCAGCCAGCCCGGGATGCCGAGATGCGTGCGCAGCTTCTCCATGTCGGCCACGAGATGGCCCGTGGTGTTGTCGTGCAGTTCGCCCAGCGGCATCGAGCGGCCGCAGCCGCGCTGGTCGAACACGACGATGCGATAGAATTGCGGATCGAAGAAGCGGCGATGGACCGGCGCGGAGCCGGCGCCCGGTCCACCATGCAGGAAGACGACGGGCACGCCCTCCGGATTGCCGCTCTGCTCCCAATAGATCGTGTGCCGTCCGTCGACCGCCAGCATGCCGCTGGCGTAGGGCGAGATCTCGGGAAACAGGTCGGAACGGAGCGGAGTCTCTGAACGCGGCATGCGATGTCCTTGGCGTATCAGTGCCATAGCGGCGGCTTTCGTGCCAGCCTCGCGGACGATTGCCGCCCCGTCCGCCGACCGTCTAAGGTCGAGGCGGCTCAGGAGGATTCGTGGAATTTCGCCGTTTTCTGGCGCTGGTCGCGTTGCTGGCCGGTGTCGTCGCTTGCGCGCCGTCCGTCGAGCCGCCGTCCCGTTCGACCGCGACTGCGGCGACCGGACGCGGAACCATCGTTCTGCCACGCGAGGTCGAGAAGCTCGTCGGGCCGGCCGACCAGAACGCCGCCCTCCAGGCCTATGTCGATCGGGTGGGCCAGCGCGTGGTCGCGGCGGCAGGCGTCAGCGGTTTCCGCTTCGTCGTGCTGGATTCGCCGGTCGCCAATGCGCATGCGGTCCAGTCCTACGTCTTCGTCACGCGCGGACTGCTGGCCCTGCTCGAGGACGAGGCCGAGCTGGCTGCCGCGATCGGTCATGAGCTCGGCCATCTGGTGCAGCGCCATGCCGCGCAGCGCGCGCGTGTCCGCCAGGGCGTCCTCGATGCAGCGGTCGAGGCCGCTGCCGTCAGCGGCTCGATCACGGTCGGCCGGGCGGTGGCGCAGGACGGGCTGCTCGCGTTGCGACGCTATTCGCGCGAACAGGAACTCGAAGCCGATCGGCTGGCGCTCGGCTACATCGTCAAGGCGGGCTACCGCGGCGCTGCGGTGGTGTCTCTGATCGACCGGCTGCGCCGGCAGAGCGCGCTCGAGGCGCAGATCATGGGCGAGTCGCCCGATATCAGCGACCGGCCGAGCGCGGCGTCCACCCATCCGGCACCGGTCGAACGCACCGCCGCGATCGCTGCCCTGCCGCTCGCGAGTGCGCCGGGGGAATCGAACCAGAAAGGCTATTTCACGGCCATCGACGGCATGTCGGTCGACGATCCGCCGAGCGAAGGGTTCATCCGCGGCCGCTCGTTTCTCCATCCGACCCTGCGTCTCGCCTTCACCGTCCCGCCCGGCTTCCGGTTGTTCAATGACAGCGACGGCGTGCTGGCGGTGAACCGCGACCGCTCGCTGATGTTGTTCTCCTGCCTGTCCACGCCGGTGCCGGGCCCGCTCGGCGATTGGATGCGCAACAAGCTGAAGCCGACCCCGACCGACATCCAGCCCCTCGAGATCAACGGCAACGAGGCGGCAATCGGCGCGCGGCCGCGCGGCTCGGATACCGGCCTGGGCCAGGCGCGCTACATCGCCGTTCGCCACGGCGCCCGTGTGTGCAACTTCGCTCTGGTCAGCGAGGGTGCCGACCAGGATCGGCAGATCGAGGCGATGATCAGGGGCGCGCGGACCTTCCACGCCCTCACCCCATCCGAGGCCGCGTCGCTGCAGCCCTACCGGCTGCGCATCGTCTCGCCGGCGGGATCGACGCCGGCGCAGCTCGCGGCCCGGATGCCCTACCCCGATCTCCAGATGGAACGCCTGCTGGTGCTCAATGCGGCTCGGCTGCCGGCCGAGCTCGGCAGCCGGTCGGAAATCAAGATCGTCCAACCCTAGGCTTCGATCCGCTCCCGCACCGCGCCGGCGGCGTCGAGCGCCACCAGCGCCGGTGTGGTTTGCGTGACGGTCAATACACGACCGGTGTCGTGGGCGACATTCCGGGTCGGACCGCTGCCGCGCACCACCCGGTCGACGCTGGGCCAGCCGCCGTCTCCCGCCTTGCCGAGCGTCTCGTCGAGCACTGCATCGGTCTGCGTGCTCCACCAGAAGGCGTCGGCCTGTCCGTCGAGCGGGCGGCCTGGGTCGACTCCCGTGGCGGCAAACAGGAGGCGGCCATCTGCGCTGAGGGCCGCGCGCGACAGGGCATTCAGCAGATCGGCGTGGCCGGGCCGGGTGGCCTGGCGCTCGCGCAGACCCGAGGTCCAGCGGGCGATGGCAAGCGAGCCGTTGCGGCTGGCGATGCGCCCCTCGGCGATCGAATGGCCGTAGGCCTCGATGATGGCGTCCAGCCCGCGTGACAGCATCCAGTCGAGCACGTCGAGCGGGGCGAGGGCGAATTGAAGCTGCAGGACCTTGTGCCAGATCTCCTCCTGCGGCCCGCGCAGGAAGACGAAATCCTCGACCTCGGCACCCGGCCGCGCCAGCAGCCGGCGGCGCAGCAACAGCATGAGATCGAGCGTGCGCGGCGTGTTGCCGGCCGCCCCCATCATGTTGCCCAGCACGACCAGCCGGTCGCCCGGTTGCCAGCGCTGCATCAGCGCGCCGCCCAGCCGCTCCAGCGCGGCATCGTCGCCCTTCAGGGCGCCCAGTGCCCAGGTGGTGCCGCCGTCACGCAGGCGGGCGATCGAGGCGACCTTGCTCATGAATCAGGAGGGCGCGGCATGAAAAAGGCGGCGCGACATCGGAGTGTCGGGCCGCCTTTCAAGTCATCATCGCCAGAACCGCCTAGGCGACCTTCTGCAGGACGCTGTTGAGCTTCTGGGTCGCGAGATCCTTGTCGATCCGCTCGACGGCGGCGAGTTCGCGCGCCAGCCTGTCGAGGGCCGCTTCGTAGATCTGGCGTTCGCTGTAGGACTGGTCGGGCTGGCCGGCGTTGCGATGCAGGTCGCGCACGACCTCGGCGATCGACACCGGATCGCCCGAGTTGATCTTCGCTTCGTATTCCTGGGCACGACGGTTCCACATGGCGCGGCTGACGCGGCTGCGGCCCTTCAGGGTCACCAGCGCGCTCTCCATGATCTTGCGCGAGCTGAGCTTGCGCAGGCCCGAGATCTTCGCCTTCGCCACCGGAACGCGCAGCATCATGCGTTCCTGCTCGAACGAGATGACGAACAGGTCGAGCTTGTGACCCGCGATCTCCTTCGCCTCGATATCAATCACGCGGCCGACGCCATGCGTCGGGTACACCACGAAATCGCCCTTCTCGAAGGCGAATTCCTTCGCCTTGGCGGGCGCCTTCTTCGGCTTGGCCATATCGTCTAGTCCCTTCACAACAGCCCCGCTTTCTGCGATACCGCGACCCACCGCACACGCTCCCCTGCGTATTCGGCCCGGCGTCACAAGCATCGGTAAGTTTCATTCGGATACCGATACGGACACCGAGCCAGCGGCGGACCGGACCCCGGACCGCTTCCAGCAGGATTCCTATAACAGAAAATTAGCGCAGAGTCGCGCCTTATGTTGCATTTCAGCAACGGTCGTGCCATGCAATAACTGCATGGCTATTGCAAAAGGTACAATAAACGACTTGCCGAGGTGGATTTAGCGCGCCGCCGGCTTGTCGCTGAAGTACTTCTCGAACTTGTCCTTCTCGTCGCGAAACTGTTCGGCGTCCGCGGGGGCTTCGCCCTTGCGAGTGATGTTCGGCCACGAAACCGACAGGCTCCGGTTCAGCTCCAGCCACTTCTCCAGACCCTTTTCGGTGTCGGGCAGGATGGCGTTGGGCGGGCATTCGGGTTCGCAAACGCCGCAGTCGATGCATTCGTCCGGATTGATGACCAGCATGTTCTCGCCCTCGTAGAAGCAATCCACGGGGCAGACTTCAACGCAATCCATGTACTTGCACTTGATGCAAGCTTCCGTAACGACATAGGTCATAAAAGCTCCAGGAACGAGCGGCGGCTGCTTAACGTGCGAGCCCCGACGACGCAAGGCTGGCGATGGAGGTGGACGATTTAAGGCGTGTCGATCTCCTCATACAACGTACGGGCTTCCGGTGCCGGACCACGTCGCTCACCGAGCGCCATGATGCGGACGACCTTTACCCGCGGGCCCAGCGCGAAGGTGAGTACCATGCCGGGAACGACGGAAGCGTGCGGCTTCTCGACCGCGCGTCCATCGATCCTGCAGCGCGACTTCTCCACGTAGCGGGCGGCCAGCGAGCGGGTCTTGAAGAAGCGTGCATGCCAGAGCCACTTGTCGAGCCGCATGGCGCCTCAGCGCTTCACCGGTTGCTACTTCTTTCCACCAAGCTTGAGCTCGAGCAGCTTGGCGAAAGGCGAATCGGCCGCCGCCTCGCCCTTCGTCTCGGTCGTCGCGTAGAGCCGCAGGGCCGGACCACCGCTGTCGCGCCGCGGCGGACGCGGGCCGCGCCGGTCGTCGCGCCCACGGTTCTCCTGCGGCGGACGCCCATCCTTGTTGCGATCCTGCCGGGGACCTTCGGAACGCGGACCATCGGCGCGCTGGCCGCCACCGGGCCGCGGGCCGCTGCGGGGTCCGTCGTCCTTGGTGCGCGGGGGGCGGGGCGTATCGGCGAAGAACTGCCGCTCGTTCGGCCGCTCCGGCCGGTCGCGACGGCGCTGGTCGCGCTGTTCCCGTTGTTCTCGTTGCTGCTGGCGCTGCCGCTCGCGCTGCTCCTCTCGCTCTCGCACGAAGCGCGGCTTGATGGAGAAGGCGTAGAGCGGGCCGTTCTCCTCCGACGGAGGATGCACGCGATAGCCGAGCGCGCGCAGCACGTTGGCCATTTCCGGCTCCGAGCAGCCGACCAGTGACATCATCTGCGGCGTTGCGCGGAACCAGCCCGGCGGCAACGGCCGCGGCTCCTTCTTCGCGGGCGGGGTGTCTTCCCGCGGGGCGGCGCTCTCCATCGAGGCGGCGTCTTCCGATGCCGCTTCCGATGCGGCGCTGGCCGGCGGCGTTTCGGCAGCGGGTTCCTCGGCGGGTGTCGTCGCGGCGGCGGCCACGGCGTCCGGAGAAGCTTCGACGGCAGGTTCAGCCGCGGGTTCGGCAGCAGCCTGGGTCTCGGCGGCAGGCTCGATCGCGACGTCAGGCTCGGGAGCGGCGGCCTCGGGCGCGGAGGCCGGTTCCGGCGGCGCCACCGGTTCGGTCTCGCCGAACGCGGCGGCGACGATCGCCCATTCGCTGATCTCGTCGGCCGTCGCGGGCGCGGGGATTGCGGGCGCGGCGCCCGTTGCCTCGGCGGCGGGCTTCCTTCCGGGCCTCTCCTGCTGCTGCGCGCGGCGGGTCGATTCGCGACTCTCGCGCACGGCGGCCCTCGCCATGGCGGCCAGCCGCTCGACCATGTCGGCGCGGATCGCATGGTCGCCCAGCGGCAGGTAGCCGATCGCCGAGTAGAAATCGCGCTCGGCATCGCGCGGCAGGTCCATCGACGTGCGACCTTCGGCCGGCAACGTCGGGATCGTGTCGCGGCCCCTCGCCACCATCCAGAGGCCGGCGCGCAGGCGGATCGGCACCGGCTTCAGCATGCTGGGGAAATAGAGCGAGAAGACGCCGATGCGGACGCCGAGACGCGCCAGCGCCTTGCGATCCTCGTCGTTCAGCTGAGCCAGCTGTTCCTCGACGGGGCGTCGCGGCAGGACGCCGAGACCCTCGCAGAGCTGGAAGATGACCCCGCGTGCGCCGGCCGGCAGTTCTGTCGTGGCGCGTGCATCCATGAGTTCGCTGAGGCCGAGGCGAATGCGCGTCTCGACCCAGGTCGCGGCGCGCTTGCGCACTTCCTCGCGGGCCGGCCCGTCGAGCAGATCGGAGGCAATGGCCTCGACTTTGGGCGCAAGCACGTCGCCCGAGGGCAACAACCGCGCAACGGGACCGCCGCCCCAGCAGACGCGCAGCTGGCCGTCGAAGACGATCTCGCCGTCGGGACTGTTCACGAAAGCCTGCAGACGATCGGGCAGGTCCTGACGCAGCGCGCGCAGGGCCGCGCTCAGCACCGCCTTCTGGTCGGTCTGGCCTTCCGTCGCATCCGGCACGAAGCGAAAGCCCTCGATGCGCCCGAGATGCTCGCCTTCCACGATGACTTCGCCTGCAGCGGCGACCGTCGAGTTCATTTCACCCTCATCGCGCAATCTTCGTACAAGCAAAGCCGCGCGTCTATCGACAAACCGTTGCGTGAGACGTTGATGCAGAACGTCGGAAAGCCGGTCCTCTATGGCACGCGCGCGCTCCTGCCAATGGGTTGCACGCTGAATCCAGTCGGGCCGATGTGAAATATAGGTCCAGGTGCGCACGTGTGCGATGCGTGTCATCAAGGTGTCGATGTCGCCGTCGAACCGTTCCAGGCGCTTCACATGGCTGTCGATCCAGTCTTCCGGCAGTCTTTCGCCGCCTTGGGTCAGATGCTCGAAGATCTGGCCGAGCAGGTTCGTGTGCTCCTCCGTCATCGTCTTGCGGAAGTCCGGCACCTGGCACACTTCCCAAAGGAGCTTGACCCGCTTGGGCGAATGCAGCCGTGACAGGAACGCCGAGTGCATCGCCAGGGTCTGCAGAGCGAGCTGATCGTCCTGCTCGCGCACGCGCTGGAGCGCCGCATGCGGCGGACTGGCGTTCAACGCCGCGATCAGCGTCCGCACCGACCGGAAATCGAGTTCGCTGTTGCGCCACTGAAGGTCGCGCAGCGGATCGAACCGATGGTTCTCGATCGCTTCCACCACGTCGGGATCGAGACCGCTGACGCCCGCTGTCGTGCCGAAAGTGCCGTCGTTCATGTGCCGTCCGGCACGTCCGGCGATCTGCGCCAGTTCGCCCGTGCGCAGCGGCCGCGAGCTTCGGCCATCGTATTTGCGCAGCGACGCGAACCACACATGGTTCACGTCCATGTTGAGGCCCATGCCGATCGCATCGGTCGCCACGAGGTAGTCGACCTCGCCCGACTGGAACATCTCGACCTGTGCGTTGCGCGTGCGCGGACTCATCGCGCCCATGACGACCGCCGTGCCGCCGCGCTGGCGGCGGATCAGCTCGGCGATCTCGTAGACCTCGTTGGCCGAGAAGCCGACGACCGCCGAGCGGCGCGGCAGGCGCGTCGCCTTCTTCGGGCCGACATAGGAGAGGTTGGAGAAGCGCGGCCGCGCCACGACGTCGATGTCGGGCAGCAATCTGTTCAACACCGGACGGATCGTGTCGGCGCCCAGCAACATGGTCTCGTTCAGGCCGCGTGCATGAAGCAGCCGGTCGGTGAAGAAGTGACCGCGCTCGGGATCGGACGCCATCTGCACTTCATCGACGGCCAGAAAGGAGACCGGCCGGTCGACCGGCATCGACTCGACGGTGCAGACGAAGTAGCGCGCGCTGGCCGGTGCGATCTTCTCTTCGCCCGTGATCAGCGCGACCTGGGCGGCGCCCTTCAGCTTGACGATGCGGTCGTAGTTCTCGCGCGCCAGCAGCCGCAACGGGAAACCGATCATGCCCGACTCGTGGCCGAGCATGCGCTCGATCGCGAGATAGGTCTTGCCGGTGTTGGTGGGACCGAGGACGGCGGTCAGGCGGCCGGAGGCGCCGGAGAACGACATGGCCGCACCTTCGCGCGCAGCCGCGGCGGAAGCAAGGCAGACGGCCCGGACCGAAGGCTCAGCCCGAGTAGGCGGGTTCCAGCTTGTTGCAGCCGATCATCGGGCCGTGATCGGCCTGTTGCACCAGGACGGCCACGCCCTGTGTGGGGCCGATTCGATCGCCGGCGATGGTCCAGCCCTTGGCCGCGCCGTCCCACTGGTCGACGCGTTCGAGCTGCCGCACGACGTTGAAGTTCTCGATCATGCGACCCTGATTCTCGCCGCTCCTGACCGGTGTGGTGTGCCGGCGGTCGTAGACCGCAAGCGTCACGTCGGCGGTGCGGCCCTCCAGCGGGAAGGAGTCCAGCTTGATGGAGAGGGGGCCGCCGATGCTTCGCGAAAGCCTGGGCGTCGCCCGGCGGGGCGACCGCGTCTGTGCCTTGGCCAGCAAGGCTTCGATGGGCGCGCGGTCGCGCCCGGTGTCGTGGCCGATGCCGTCGACCACCATCTCGGGTGTGTAGACGTAACGTTGCTTCAGCACACGGGCGTAGGCGCGCTGGCGTTCGGTCGTCTCACGGGAGGCGAAGGGATCCTTCCAGCCGATATAGTCCCAGTAGTCGACATGGAACGCGAGGGCGACGATGTCGGGCCGCATCGAGAGGCGTCCCAGAAGGGCATCGGCCGGCGGGCAGGAGCTGCAGCCCTGCGAGGTGAAGAGTTCGACCGCCCATGGCCCTTCGCCCGCCGGGCGGGCCGAGGCCCGATGGGACAGGCCGGCTGCGACGGCCGTGGCGCCGATCAGGAAGGATCGGCGGCCGGAAAGCGGGGAAATCGTCATGGGCGACAAGATGCGCGCGCCGCCCCCGCCCTGCCAATCAACAATCGGTCACTCACCGTTCACTGCCCGGTGACGTCGGGGGAGCTGCCGACGATGTGGACTCCTGGTGGGTAATATTATAACAGTCCGTCTGCATGCCCCGACCGATCTCCCCCGGCACGATCCTGCTCGCCATGAGCGCTCCGGCCCGCATTTTGGGCGCGCTGGGCCTCTCGGCGATGCTGTGGTTGTGCGCCTGGTGGGCGCTGTAGGTCCGCCATGGTGGCCGCACTGCGCCTCACCGACCTGACCGTGAGCTACGATCGCCGCCCGGCGGTGCACCACGTGTCGGCGGAGATCCCGGCCGGAGAGATGACCGCAATCGTCGGTCCCAACGGGGCGGGCAAGAGCACGCTCCTGAAGGCGCTTCTCGGTCTCGCGCCGCGGGTCGAAGGCCGCATCGAATGCACGGCCAAGCGGATCGCCTACCTGCCGCAGCAGGCGGAAATCGATCGATCCTTTCCCATCTCGGTGCTCGATACCGTCCTGCTCGGCCGCTGGTCGCGTTTCGGCGTCTTCGGCGCCGCCCGCCCGGCTGATCTCGAGGATGCCTGGCGCGCGATCGAATCGGTCGGTCTCGCGGGCTTCGAGCGTCGTCCGATCGACTCGCTGTCGGTGGGTCAGTTCCAGCGCGTCCTGTTTGCCCGCCTGCTGCTGCAGGACGCCGACCTCGTGCTCCTCGACGAGCCGTTCGCGGCCATCGACAGCAAGACCGTGGCCGACCTGATGGTCGTGATCCGCCGCTGGCGGGAGGAAAAGCGCACCATCGTGGCGGTGCTGCACGACTTCGACCAGGTCCGCCGCGACTTCCCGCACGCGCTGCTGCTGGCGCGCGAGCTGGTCGATGTCGGACCGACCGCGCGCGTGCTCTCGGCCGAGAATCTGCTGCGGGCCCGCGCGATGGCCGAGGCCTGGGACGACAATGCCGGCGCCTGCGACGTGCCGATGCGGCTCAGCGCCTGATCGAAGGCTTCGAGTCATGTTCTACGAGTATGTGATCGCGCCCTTCGCCGATTTCGGCTTCATGCGCCGTGCCCTGGTGGCCAGCCTCGCGCTGTCGGTGGGCGGATCGGCGATCGGCGTGTTCCTGATCCTGCGTCGCATGAGCCTGATGGGCGACGCGCTGGCACATTCGCTGCTGCCCGGCGCGGCCATGGGATTCCTGATCGGTGGCCTGTCCCTGCCGGCGATGAGCCTCGGCGGCTTCATCGCCGGCGTCGCGACGGCGCTGCTCTCGGGAATCATCGCGCGCTTCTCCAGCATGCGCGAGGATGCGAGCTTCGCCGCCGCCTACCTCACGGCGATGGCGCTGGGCGTGCTCATCGTCTCGTTGCGCGGATCGGCGGTCGATCTCATGAACATCCTGTTCGGCGCGATCCTCGCCGTCGACGAGCCGGCGCTTGTCCTGGTCGTGTCGACCGCGACCGTGACCCTGATCGGCCTCGCCGCCATCTACCGGCCGCTGGTCGTGGAATGCTTCAATCCTGGCTTCCTCGCCGCCATGGGCGTGCGCGGCTCGCTCTACCACTATCTCTTCCTGTCCCTCGCCGTGCTGAACATGGTGGCGGGCTTCCAGGCGCTGGGGACCCTGATGGCGCTGGGCCTCATCCTGCTGCCGGCCGTCGCCTCGTCCTTCTGGGCGCGCGAGGTCTGGTCGATGAGCCTGGTTGCGGCGCCGATGGCCTTCGCGTCGGCGGCGCTCGGCCTGCTCGTGTCGTTCCATGCCGGCCTGCCCTCCGGTCCGGTGATCGTGCTGTTCGCCAGCGGCTTCTTCCTGGTGTCGCTGCTGTTCGGCTCGCGCGCCTCGGTGCGCGCGCGCCTGTCACGACCGGTTCACTTGCGCGGCTGACGCGGCCGGCTAGGCTGACCTCCACGGAGGAATCAGCATGACCAACGCGCCGGTGCCGGGCGTCACGCTCAAGACGACGACCGCCAACAACATCGACATGCGCTACGCCGAGGCCGGGAGCGGGCCGCTCGTCCTGTTCTGCCATGGCTGGCCGGAGAGCTGGTATTCGTGGCGTCACCAGCTGCAGGCGGTGAGCGCGGCGGGCTTCCGCGCCGTCGCGCCCGACATGCGCGGCTATGGCGGCACGCAGTCTCCCGAGCCGATCGACCAGTACACGCTCTTCCATCTCGTGGGCGACATGGCCGAACTGGTGAAGGCGCTCGGCGAGACGAAGGCGGTGATCGTGGGCCACGACTGGGGCGCGCCCGTCGCGTGGCACGCGGCGCTCTGGCGGCCCGACCTCTTCACAGCGGTGTCGGCCATGAGCGTGCCCTATGCGCCGCCCGGTTACGTCGACATCCTGTCGGCGCTGGAAAAACTCGGCATCGACAACTTCTACCTGCAGTATTTCCAGAAGCCGGGCGTGGCCGAGGCCGAGCTGCAGCAGGACATTCGCGGCGCGCTGCGGCGGCTCTACTACACCGCCGGCGGCGAGATGCTGGAGAAGGACAAGGGCTTCGGCCGCCTCACGGGTGGCACACTGCTGGCCAACACCGTCGACCCCGAGACACTGCCGGGCTGGCTGAGCGACGCCGATCTCGACTATTACGCCGGCGAGTTCGCCCGTGCCGGCTTCCGCGGCGGACTGAACTGGTATCGCAACCTGCGCCGCAACTGGGAGCTCAGCGGCCCGTGGCGTGGCCAGCCGATCCGCCAGCCCTCGCAATTCATCGCCGGCAGCCGTGACGGCGTGCTGCGCTTCCCGGCCGCCATGAGCCAGCTCGAAGCCTACCCGAAGACCCTGCCGGGTCTTCGGGGCAGCCATATCCTGGACGGCGCGGGTCACTGGGTTCAGCAGGAACGGGCGGCGGAGGTGAACAGGCTGCTGATTGAATTTCTGAAGGGCCTCTGAGAAGGTTTCGGGATGCCTATTCATCGTCGGACCTTCGCGACCTCCGTCCTCTTGCTGGCGCTGGCTGGCGCCTGCGCCGCCCCTCCCGTCAGGCCGTCGGCGATGGTGCCCGATCTCGCGGGCCTCGCGCCCGGCCCGGCACCGGCCTATCGCCAGGCGATCGCGGTGGCGCCGGTCGGCGGGGGACCCGGCGTCTCGCCGCTGTGGACGGCCAGGATCGACAACGCCCAGTTCCAGGCCGCGCTGGTGAGCACGCTCGCCAACGCGGGCCTCGGTCAGACCGGCGGCGGCCGCTTCCGGCTCGACGCCACGCTCACGAAGCTCGAGAGGCCCTTCGCGGGCTTCGGCATGACCGTCGAGGCCGTCGTGGCCTACCGGCTCACCGACACGGTCACCGGCGCGGTGGTCTACGACGCCTCGCTCGCGACGCCCGGCACCGCGACCCTGGACGACGCGGTCGACAATGACACCCGGCTGGTCCTCGCCAACGAGCGCGCCGTGCAGGCCAACCTGCGCCGGCTCGTCGAGGTGCTCTACGCGCTCCCCGACCGGCCGCTCGCCTCTCCGCGTCGCTAGACCAGCGAACGCAATTCGGCGGTCGCGACCGACAGCATTGCGAGGTCGATGGTCCCCGCCGTGGTGAGCTCCTCGTTCAGCAGCCGGTCCACCCGCTCCAGCGCGAGCCTCCGCGGTTCGCTCCAGGCGGCGAGGGCCGCGTCGGGATCGCAGTCGCTGCCGTCGCCCGCGCGCAGGGCCGAACGCAGCAGGTCGGCGTGGAGCGCCGCCAGCTCGTCCTGCATCGCGAGCGCGGCCTGCGAGGGCCACAGTCCCTCGCGCGGCAGCTTGTGCGCGGCGTTGGCCAGCAGCGCGAGCGACAGCCGTTCGCCCAGTCGGAAGTAGAGTCTCGCGGCGCTGCCGATCGTGCATCCGCTGGCCTCGGCGGCTAGGGCGAGGTCGCCGGCGGCGGACAGGGTTTCGAGCGCGGCGGCGCGGCGGGCGAGGTCGGCCGGCGCGCCCATCGCCTCCAGCGCGGCGGAGCGCTCGCCGAGCGCCGCGCCTTCGGCCTCGCCCACCAGATCGGCAGGCAGGTTCCCGAGTGCGGCGACGGCGCCGCCGAGCCGGGCCGTCGCCGCACTCGTGTCGAGGGGCTGCGGCAGGCGCCGCAGGACCCATTGCACGCCGCGCAGGACGAAGCGCTGCGAGGCGATCAGCATCCGGACCTGCGCCGCGGCCTTGAGCGCCGGATCGAGCGCTTCGACGTCGGTCCAAAGCTCGCGCAGGTTCCAGGCGTCGCGCACGACGGTGAAGGCCTGCGCGATCGCGGCCGCCGAGGCGCCGGTCCGCTGCGCCACCGTGTGCACGAAGGTCGGGCCGCACCGGTTGACCAGCGAGTTGACGACCTGCAGCGCGGTGATCTCGCGGCGCAGGCGATGTTCCCGAAGCGCTGCCGGATGCCGGTCCTGCAGGGCCGTCGGGAAGTAGCGAAGCAGCTCGTCTTCCAGGCGCGGATCGTCGGGCAGGTCGGAGGCGAGGATTTCCTCGTTGAGGTCGATCTTGGCATAGGCCAGCAGCACCGAGAGTTCGGGCCGCGTCAGCGGCTGGCGGTTCTGGGCGCGCAGGCGCATGGCGGCGGAGCTCGGCAGGAACTCGACGGCGCGGTCGAGCCGGCCCTTGCGTTCCAGCGCGCGCATGAAGCGCTCCAGCCGGTCGTGCTCCTCCGCCGCCTGGCCTTCGGCGACGCTGACCGCCTGGCTCTGCTGGTAGTTGTGGCGCAGCACCAGGGCCGCGACCTCGTCGGTCATCGAGAAGAGCAGTCCGTCGCGCTCGTCGGCGGCAAGCGCACCCGAGGCGATGGCGCCGCCCGTCGCGATCTTGATGTTGACCTCGTGGTCGGAGGTGTCGACGCCGGCCGAATTGTCGAGCGCGTCGGTGTTGATCTTCCGCCCGGCCAGGGCGGCCTCGACCCTCCCGCGCTGCGTGAAGCCGAGATTGGCGCCCTCGCCGACGACGCGCGCCCGCAATTGCGCGGCATCGACGCGAACGGGATCGTTGGCCCGGTCGCCGGCATCGGCGTGCGTCTCGCTCGACGCCTTCACGTAGGTGCCGATGCCGCCGAAATAGAGCAGGTCGACCGGCGCCGTCAGGATGGCGCGCAGCAGGTCGAGCGGTGCCATGGTGGGCTTGTCGACGCCCAGAACCGCGCAGGCCTCGGGCGACAGCGCCACCGACTTGGCCGCGCGGTCGAAGATCGCGCCGCCGGTCGACAGCAGACTCCTGTCGTAGTCCATCCACGAGGAGCGCGGCAGGGCGAACAGCCGTTGCCGCTCGGCGAGGCTGGTCGCGGCATCGGGCGCGGGATCGATGAAGATGTGACGATGGTCGAAGGCCGCGACCAGCTTGATGTGGGGCGACAGAAGCATGCCGTTGCCGAACACGTCGCCCGACATGTCGCCGACGCCCGCGACGGTGAACGGCGTCTGCTGGATGTCCTGCCCGAGTTCGCGGAAGTGGCGCTTCACCGATTCCCATGCGCCGCGCGCGGTGATGCCCATCTTCTTGTGGTCGTAGCCAGCCGAGCCGCCCGAGGCGAAGGCGTCGTCGAGCCAGAAGCCGTAGTCGCGCGCCAGCGCATTGGCGATGTCGGAGAAGGTGGCGGTGCCCTTGTCGGCGGCGACCACGAGATAGGGATCGTCGCCGTCATGGCGCACCACGTCGGCCGGCGCCACGATGCCGCCACCCGCGTAGTTGTCGGTGATGTCGAGCATGCCGCGGATCAGCGTCCGGTAGCAGGCGACGCCCTCGGCCTGGACCTGCTCGCGCGTTCCTCCGACCGGAGGCTGCTTCACGTAGAAGCCGCCCTTTGAGCCGACCGGGACGATGACGGCGTTCTTCACCATCTGCGTCTTCATCAGGCCCAGGATCTCGGTGCGGAAATCCTCGCGCCGGTCCGACCAGCGGATACCGCCGCGCGCGACCCGTCCGCCGCGCAGGTGGATGCCTTCCACGCGCGGGCTGTAGACGAAGATCTCGACCAGCGGCCGCGGCGCCGGGAGCTCGTCGATGGCGCGGCTGTCGATCTTGAAGGAGATCCACTCCTTGGATCCGCCGGCCTGCCAGTAGTTGGTCCGCAGCGTGCAGACAACGGCGTTGTGGAAGCGTCGCAGGATGCGGTCTTCGTCGAGGGTCGTGACCGCCTCGAGGCAGGAGGCGAAGTCGGCCTCGATCGAGGCGAGCCGGGCGACCCGCTCGCCGGAGCCCGCTTCGCCCAGCGCCGGATCGAAGCGCGCGACGAACAGGTCGACCAGCAGGCGCGCCACCTTCGGGTAGGCCGCCAGCGCGCGCTCCATGTATTCCTGGCTGAACGGGATGCCGGCCTGCCGCAGGTACTTGGCGTAGGCGCGCACGATGGCGATCTCGCGCCAGGCGAGGCCCGCACCCAGTACGAGCCTGTTCAGCCCGTCATTCTCCAGTGTGCCGGCACGCAGCTTGCCGATCGCCTCGATGAAGCGCGGACCCACGGCCGCGAGGTCGACCGGGGATCTGTCCGCGGTCTCGACCCTCAGCACCTGCATGGCCACGCCATGGGTCTGGTCGTCGCCTCCTTCCCGGCGGAGCAGGAAAGGCGCCTCGCTGATGACGCGCAGGCCGAGGTTTTCGGCGAGCGGCAGGACGTCGGAGAGCGCGATCGGCTTGCGCGGATGGAACAGCCGCAGCGCGAAGCGATGCGCCGGCATGCCGGTTCGCCGTCCGACCTGCACGCCGAATTCCGCGCCGTCCACGAAGGTCTGCAATACCTCGATGTCGCGCAGAGCCTGGGCCGCATCGAAGGTCTCGCGGTAGACCGGCGGGAACCAGGTGCGCCAGCGCCTGGCGGCGGCGCGACCCTCGGCTTCGCCCAACTTTTCCTGCAGCGCCGCGCGCAGCCGGTCGTTCCACGACGTCGCCGCTTCGATCAGGTCGCGCTCGAGGGCGGCGAGGTCGGGTCCGGCTTGCTCGGGCGTGCGGAGTTTCAGCGTGTAAAGCGACTGGACGAGAGCGGAATCGCTGCCGACCGACGTGGCGACCGACGTCACATCGCCGTTCCAGGCCTTGCCCAGGAGGGAGGCGAAGCGCTCGGAGAGGGTCGAATCGAAGCGTTCGCGCGGCACGAAGACGAGCGCGGTGGCGAAGCGTCCGACCGTGTCGAGGCGCGAGAACAGGGCCACGCGCCGTCGCTCCTGAAGCTGCAGGATGCCCAGCACATGGTCGTAGAGCGTGTCCTCGTCGATCTGGAACAGCTCGTCCCGCGGATAGGTATCGAGGATCGCCAGCAGTGCCTTGCCGTCGTGGCCGTGCCGGTCGAATCCCGAACGCCGCAGCAGGGTCTCGATCCTGCCGCGCAACAGCGGGACGTCGTGCACTGCGGCGTGATAGGCCGCCGAGGTGAACAGGCCGACGAGGCGATGTTCGCCGGTGACCCTTCCATCGGCATCGCAGGTCTTCACGATCACGCAGTCCATTGCACCGATGCGGTGGACCAGCGACTGGCGGTCGGTCTTCACGATCAGGATGTTGTGCGGACCCTGTGCGAAGCGGGCCATCGCCTCGCCGCTGCCGACACCGACGTCGAACAGGCGGACTTCGTCGCGGCGCAGGATGCCCAGCGACGATCCCGGCACCAGCTCGTAGCGCAGCCCGGCGGGCTGGCTCGCATCCTCGACGTAGCGGTAGCGGCGATGGCCGAGGAAGGTGAAGTGGTTGGCCTCGAGCCAGCGCAGGAAATCCTCGTATTCGGCGAGGCCCGGTGCGCGGCCGGGCGCGAGGTCGGCGATGGCGTCCAGGCAGGCGCGGCGCATCGCCCGCCAGTCGTCGACGGCCAGCCGCACCTCGGCCAGGACGCGCGTCAGCGCCGCGGCGATCTCGTCGAGCAGCACGGGATCGGTCTGGCGATCGATCTCGATGTGCATCATCGACTCGGATCGCGCGCGTTCGCCCGCTTCGAGCGCGATCCCCACCAGGTCGCCGTCGAGATCGCGCCGCGCCGCCATCACCGGATGGGCGAGCAGATGGACGGCGATCTCGCGGCGATTGAACTCGTTGGCGATCGAGTCGACGAGGAACGGCATGTCGTCGTTCACGATCTGCACGATCGTGTGGCGGCTTTCGAACCCGTGGTCGGCGAGGGAGGGATTGAGGGTACGGACCTTGGCCACGCCGGGCAGGCGGCGGCGCGCGAAGCCCAGCAGCGAAATCGCGGCGGCGGCCCGCTGGTCGACGGGCGCGGCGGCGAGGTCCTTGTCCGACAGGCGGCTGTATAGCCTGCGCGCAAATTGTGCGAATTCCTCACCGCCGGCCTGCAGGGCGGCGGCGCAAATGGCGTCCAGCCCGTAGACGCGCGGCACCGAAGCGGTGACCATATTTTGTGCATTCCTCCGGGAGTGTGGAGCGGATGTTACGCCTGACGGTGACATTCTGACGACGGACTCTTGGCGAAGCCAAGAATGCCCATCGAATCTCGCATTTTGCAGAGTGTGCCCGCGATGGCGGGCCGATTCGCTGCGGTTTCTGTTCGAGGTCCACGGAATCCGCGGGAAAGCGCGTTTTGTTCTCCTCCCATGCTGCATCTGCGAAGAGTCGAAAACCCCTCGGGAAACAGAATTTCAAACCGATTTTTCGCCAGTTTTTTCAGTGGCTTAACCAGCCATTCTTGAGATTCACAAACGGGGAATAAATTTCGCAATGACAGGGTCGGCGTGGTGCGTACTATCTATGGATAGTGGGGAGAGGCCAGATGCTCCCAAGATGTAGGCGTCTTCCACAGAGTGTTCTATCCACAACTGTGGACAAAAAGAAAAAGGGGACCGCAAGTGTTTGATGTTGTTCAAGTTCGAAGCGGTGCGCGGGTTGTGACCGATTCCGCCCGGGATTCCCGCCTGACGGCCTTCGGCAAGGCCACTCTCAACGACCGGTACCTGCTGCCGGGCGAGAACTACCAGGACATGTTCGCGCGCGTCGCGGCGGCCTATGCCGACGACGACGCCCACGCCCAGCGGCTCTACGACTACATCAGCAATCTGTGGTTCATGCCGGCCACGCCCGTTCTCAGCAATGGGGGGACCAGCCGCGGTCTGCCGATCTCCTGCTTCCTCAACGAGGCGAACGACAGCCTCGAAGGGATCGTCGGCCTGTGGAACGAGAACGTCTGGCTGGCGGCGCGTGGCGGCGGAATCGGCTCCTACTGGGGCAACCTGCGCTCGATCGGCGAAAAGGTCGGCCTGAACGGCAAGACCTCCGGTGTCGTGCCCTTCATCCGCGTGATGGATTCGCTGACGCTCGCCATCAGCCAGGGCTCGCTGCGCCGCGGCTCGGCGGCCGTCTATCTGCCGGTGAACCATCCCGAGATCGAGGAGTTCATCGAGATCCGTCGCCCGACCGGCGGCGATCCCAACCGCAAGGCGCTGAACCTGCATCACGGCCTGCTGATCTCCGACGCCTTCATGCGCGCCGTGGAGAACGACGAGGAGTGGGCGCTGGTCAGCCCGAAGGACGGCGCCGTGCAGCGCACCGTCTCGGCGCGCGCCCTGTGGATCCGCATCCTGACGGCGCGGGTCGAGACCGGCGAGCCGTACCTGGTGTTCGTCGACCACGTGAACAACGCGCGGCCGGAGCATCACAAGCTGGCGGGCCTCGAGGTCAAGACCTCGAACCTGTGCAGCGAGATCACCCTGCCGACGGGCGTCGATCACCACGGCAAGCAGCGCACCGCCGTGTGCTGCCTCTCCTCGCTCAATCTCGAGACCTACCTCGAGTGGCACGAACATCCGCACTTCATCGAGGACGTGATGCGTTTCCTCGACAACGTGCTGCAGGGCTTCATCGACAATGCCGGCACCGATTTCGCGCGGGCGACCTATGCCGCGATGCGCGAGCGCTCGGTCGGCCTCGGTGTCATGGGCTTCCACTCCTTCCTGCAGGCCAACGGCATTCCGCTCGAATCCGTGATGGCCAAGGTGTGGAACAAGAAGATGTTCAAGCACATCCGTGGCCAGTGCGACGAGGCGTCGAAGACGCTCGCCAGCGAACGCGGCGCCTGCCCGGACGCGGCCGACTTCGGTGTGGCCGAGCGCTTCTCGAACAAGCTTGCCATCGCGCCGACCGCCTCGATCTCGATCATCTGCGGCGGCGCGTCGCCCGGCATCGAGCCGTCGGCGGCCAACGTCTACAACCACAAGACCCTCTCGGGCTCCTTCGTGGTGCGCAATCCGTACCTTGAGAAGCTGCTGGAGCAGAAGGGCAAGAACGACGAGGACACCTGGACCTCGGTCACGACCAACCAGGGCTCCGTGCAACATCTCGACTGCCTCGACGATCACGAGAAGGCGGTGTTCAAGACGGCGTTCGAGATCGACCAGCGCTGGCTGGTCGAGCACGCAGCCGACCGCACGCCCTATATCTGCCAGAGCCAGTCGTTGAACCTCTTCCTGCCGGCCGACGTGCATAAGCGCGACTTGCACCAGATCCACATGATGGCCTGGAAGCGCGGCGTGAAGAGCCTCTACTACTGTCGCTCGCTCAGCATCCAGCGCGCCGAGACCGTCGCGGGCGAAGCCCTCTCTGCGCCGCTTGGCGACCACGCTCTCTCAGCCCCCAGAACTGACGTCCCCTCTCCTCTGCCAATCGGAACACCGACGCAGAGCAACGACTACGAAGAGTGCCTTAGCTGTCAGTAAACTCGAGTCGCCCCCTGTAGCGTCTCCGGATTCGTTCCGAAGTCGCTACAGGGGCTTTTTCGTCTCCGCGTTTTTGTCTTCACGCTCCGACCAGCGGGTCCGTGCCATGTCCCTTCTCGACGCCAAGCCGATCTACAAGCCGTTCCACTATCCCTGGGCCTACGATGCCTGGCTTACGCAGCAGCGCATCCACTGGCTGCCCGAGGAAGTGCCGCTGGCCGACGACGTGAAGGACTGGCGCAACAAGCTCACGGACAGCGAGCGCCACCTGCTGACGCAGATCTTCCGCTTCTTCACCCAGGCCGATGTCGAGGTGAACAACTGCTACATGCGGCACTACTCCCGCGTCTTCAAGCCGACCGAAGTGCAGATGATGCTGGCCGCCTTCTCGGCGATGGAGACGGTGCACGTCGCCGCCTACAGCCACCTGCTCGACACGATCGGCATGCCCGAGACCGAGTACTCCGTCTTCCTCACCGTCAAGGAGATGAAGGACAAGTACGACTACATGCAGGGCTTCAACGTCGACTCCAAGGCCGACATCGCCAAGACGCTGGCCGTGTTCGGCGCCTTCACCGAGGGCCTGCAGCTGTTCGCCAGCTTCGCCATGCTGATGAACTTCCCGCGCTTCAACAAGATGAAGGGCATGGGCCAGATCGTGACCTGGTCGGTGCGCGACGAGACGCTGCACTGCAATTCGATCGTCAAGCTGTTCCGCACCTTCATCCAGGAGAACCCGGAAGTCTGGACCGAGGAGCTGCAGCGCGAGATCTACGTCGCCTGCTCGACCATCGTCGATCACGAGGACGCCTTCATCGATCTCGCCTTCGAGCAGGGCGGCATCGAGGGCATGACCGCCGTCGACGTGAAGCGCTACATCCGCTACATCGCCGACCGCCGCCTGACCCAGCTCAGCCTGCAGCCCATCTACCGCGCGGACGCCAAGAACCCGCTGCCTTGGATGGACCAGATGCTGAACGCCATCGAGCACACCAACTTCTTCGAGAACCGCTCGACCGAATACTCCAAGGCCTCGACGCGCGGCACTTGGGAAGAGGCGTTCGGCTGAAGTCCGCCAGGTGGCGTGAAGCAGTCCGGCGCGGGGCACACTGTGAGGCTTGCGCCATGAACTACTGCGGCGTGAGCTTGGCGATCTTCACATACTCGGACCACGCCCTGCCCTCGGCGAGCACGAAGTCGTTGTACTGCGCGAGCGAGTAGTCGCGCAGGGTGAAGCCGAGTTCTTCAAGGCGGCGCCGCACCTCGGGTGTGCGCTCGGCCTCGCGCAGCGCTTCGTTCAGCCGCTCGGCGGTCTCCTTCGGCACCCGGGCCGGTGCAGTGACGGCCACGTATCCCTTGAAGTCGTAGCCGGGGTAGAACTCGCCCATGGTCGGCACGTCCGGCCAGGCCGGCCGGCGAGCTACCTCAGTGATGGCGAGCGGCCGCAGCTTGCCGCTCGCGATGTGGCTGCTTGCCGCGACATAGTCGACGAACATGAAGTCGATCTGCCCCCCCAACAGGTCGCTGACCGCGTTACCGATCGCCTTGTAGGCCACGCCCTCGATCGCAAGATCGGCGCGCACCTTGAAGATCTCGGCCGGGATCTGCGAGGTGGTGTTGAAATAGCCGAAGAACACCTTGCCCGGGTTCGCCTTGGCGTGGGCCACGAGTTCGGGCAGCGTCTTGATCGGGTTCTCGGAACGCACCACGAGGACCGAACCAACGACGCCCACCAGCCCGATATGGGTGAAGTCGTTCACCCAGTCGTAGGGCACTTCCTTGAACAGCAGCGGCGCCGCCGGGTGGGTGGAACTCGACGCGATGCCGATCGTGTATCCGTCCGGCGCCGCGGCCTTCAGCGCCGCCGTGCCGATCAGCCCGTTGGCGCCGGGCCGGTTGATCACCGTCACCGGCTGCTTCCACTTCTGCTCGAGGAACTGTGCGAACAGCCTCGCGCTGATGTCGCCCGAGCCGCCCGGCCCGAACGGCACGATGATCTGGATCGGCCGCGCGGGATACTCCTGTGCCCGCGCTGCGGCTCCGAGGACGAAAGGCGCCACCAGCGCTCCCGCCACCACGGCCCGGCGGCCGACAACGTTCCTCTCCAGGGGCGCGGGCATGCCCGTCCGCTCATGCGTCTTCTTCATGGGGATCCTCATTTTTGCGGAGTCTCGTCCGGCTGCGTCGCCTTCATCGACGGGCGCTCGGCGATCGTGTCGTACCAGGCGGCGAGCCGTGGCGCGGCGGCGCGCCAGCCGTCGTCGGGGAAACGCCAGTCGTTGTAGCTGCAGGCGATGCCGGTGGTGATCTGCGCCAGGTCGAACACCGTGCCGGCCGCCGGTACGCGCTCGTCCAGCGCGCGGAAGCAGCGCAGCTTGCGCTCGCGCATCTTGTCGACGAAGTCGGCCGAGCGTTCGGCCGGTTGCCGCAGCAGCTCGGCGCGTCGCGAGACCTGCGCCTCGATGATCGCGTTGGCGACCGAGATGTCGGCCAGCGCCCGCCAGCGCGCCGCGCCCTCGCGCGCCAGCAGCCGGAAACCGCCCAGCTCGCCGTTGATGTAATCGCAGATGGCATGGGACTCGACCAGTGTCACCTCGGGCGTCAGCAGCGCGGGGATGCGTTGCACCGGCGTGTCCTTGGGGAAATCCGATGCATGCTCCACGGTCCGCGTGGCCCAGTCGTGCGGCCATTTGGTGGGCACGAATTCGAAGCGGTCGCGCAGCCCGAGCTCCAGGATCGACACGACGCAGCGTCGGACCCAGGGGGAGGCGGGTGTGGTGTAGAGGCGCATGATGATGCTCGGCGGCTTGAGGGAGGCACACCTTGGCAAGCCGCCAGTGATCGGCACAATTGGATAATTTCCAACTTTTCAGTGGTATGGCTTCATAATTACATTCGCCTTTTCTCGGGCGGAGTTCCGTGCGTGCCCTCCGGTCTTGACCACGGCTCACGCAATCGCCCCACAACTCCAGGGAGCCTATCGCCTCCATGAAGATCACCCTGCGTCAGGTCGAAGGCTTCCTGGCCGCCTGCGAGACCGGTTCGTTCACCCGCGCCGCCGAACGACTGCACATGACGCAGTCCGCCTTCTCTCAGCTCATCCGAGAGCTCGAAGCCGGCCTCGACGTAAAACTGTTCGAGCGCACGACGCGGCGGCTCGCGCTCACCGATGTCGCGCGCACCATCGCGCCGCGCCTCGCCGCTGCCCGTGCGGCGATCGACGAAGCCTGTCAGGAGGCGCGCGCGATAAATCGTCTTGAAGGCGGTCATCTGCTCGTCGCCGCCCTGCCGTCGCTCGCGGTCGGCCCGGTGACCGAGGTGCTGGCCAACATGAAGCGCGTCTTCCCGCGCGTCACGGCGACGGTGCTCGAGGGTGGCAACGCCGAGCTGGTCGACGCCGTACTCGACCGGCGCGCCGACATCGCGGTCTGCGGCACGCTCGCCGAGTCTCCACCGGCCCTTCTATTCGAGGAGCTGTTCCGCGAGCCGCTGGTCGCCGTCGTCCATCTCGGGCACGCGCTCGCCCGCCGCAACTCCGTCGACTGGAAAGCGCTGGCGGACGAGGCGCTGATCCTGCTGCCCAACCAGTCGACGCTGCGCGCCCAAGCCGACGCCGCCTTTCGGCGACACGGTCTCCAGCGCGCGCCGGCCTACGAGGTTGCGAGCCCCTTCACCGCGCTCGCCATGGCACGCGCCGGCCTCGGTGTGGCCATCCTCCCGCCCATGGCGCTGCGCGGCGCGCCTGAAGGCGAGGTCGCGCGCATCGCCCTGGTCGACCCTGTGCCCGAACGCTGCATCGCCCTGTGCCGCCGCCGTGACCGCGAGGAAGCGCCCGCCGTGTCGCATTTCGTCCAGGCCCTCAGAACCTGCCTCGCCAGCTGACTTCGGCGGTAACCGTCGTGGTGGCGAAGGTGATCAAGGCGGCGGGCATCAAGGCCGAGTAGGTCGGGCCGGCAGGAGCAGCAGCGCCGCCGCGCCGCCCAGTCCGGACGCGGCGGCCGCCAGCAGGAACACACGGGTGTAGCCGCTCGCCGCCTGTTCTGTTCCCAGGATCGCGCCCAGCAATGCAATGCCCACGGCGAAGCCGCCCTGCCTCATGACGATGGTGAGAGCGGAAGCCATGCCGGCCTGCGCCGGCGGCGCCAGGGTCACGACCGCACCCGAGAGCTGCGACTGCACGAGAGCGGCGCCCGTGCCGATCACGGCCAAGCCGAGCAGCGCCATCGTCCAGGTCGGGCGGAGAGCGAGGACGAGGTCGCCGGCGGCGATCGTCAGGAGTCCGCAGGTGAACAGAGTGCGCCAGCCCCAGCGGGTCGCCACGCGGCCGGCGAGGGGCGGCAGGAAGACCATCGGCACGGTCGCGGCGAGCAGGGCGATGCCGGCCTGTGCGGTGGAGAGGCCGAAAGCCAGCGCCAAGTACAACGGCATATAGACCAGCACCGCCCAATAGCCGATCGACACGGTGATCAGGAGCAGGGCCACCGCGATCATCGCCGGCTGCTTCAGCAGCGCCGGATCGAGGATCGGCCGAGGTTGGCGTCGCTGCTGCGCGATGAACAGAACAGCACAGACCAGGCAGGCGACCGTGCCGAGGACGATGTGCGGCGCCGTACGACCGGCCAGCAAGGTTTCGATGGCGATGCCGAGCGCCAGGGTCAGCAAGGCGATGCCCGCGGGATCGAGCGGCCTTGCATCGTCGGTGCGCTCCTCCACGACCAGCCGCGGCACGATCCACGCGGCCAGCAGGCAGAAAGGGAGGTTGGCGAGGAAGATCCAGCGCCAGCCGAACCATGCCGCAACCACACCGCCGAGGGTTGGGCCGATCGCCATTGCCGCACCCGAGACGATGCCCGCGAGGCCGAAGGCGCGCGCCCGGTGCGCCGGCTCGGGATAGGCGCTGGCCGTCAGCGCGATCGAGCCGGTGATCACCAGGGCCGCGCCGAGGCCCTGCGCCGCACGCGCCGCCCACAGGGACGGACCATCCCAGGCGAGGCCGCACGCCATCGAGGCCACGGCGAACAGGGCATTGCCGGCAAGCAGGGCGCGTCGCCGTCCATGCCGGTCGGCCAGCGCACCGGCCGCGAGCAAAGCAGCGGTGAATGCCAGGCTGTAGGCGTCCATCGTCCAGGCATGAGCCGCGAGGCCGAAGCCGAGATCGTCGCCGATCGTCGGCAAGGCGACCACGACGGCCGTGACATCGAGCTGGGTGAGGAAGCCTGCAAAGGAGAGAGCGAGAGCGGGCGTGCGCCGGAAGCTTTTCATGGCGGCAGTGATGACGCCTCGCGCGCGCCGGCCCGAGCGCCAAGCATTCACTTCGACATGAATATGGTTCATAGTGTGGGAAATGCGCTCCCTCCCGCCCTTCGACGCCCTGGTCGCCTTCGACACCGCGCTCCGCCATCGCAGCATGACGCGGGCGGCGGCCGAGCTCGGCATGACCCAGAGCGCGGTCAGCCACCGGCTGCGCCGGCTCGAAGCCTATGTGGGCGCGCCCTTGCTCCATCGCTCCAGCACCGGCCTCAGCGCGACGCCGGCCGGCACGACATTGGCCGCTGGTCTCACCGAGTTGCTCGACGGTCTCTCGGATTTGCGTGCGCGCTGTCGTGCGGTTGCCATGCCGTCCGGGCTCAGGGTGGGTGTAGGAGCGGCGCTCGCCGACTACTGGCTGGTGCGACGGTTGCCGGCTTTTGCCGCCGCGAACGCCGGCCTGGAAGTCGAGCTCACCATCGTGGAGAGTGAGGCCGAACTGCGCGCGACCGACATCGACATTCATATCCTGTGGCAGCCCACGGCGACGGCGCGCTCCTCCTCGACGCAGCGGCTGCTGTTCCAGGAGCAGGTCTTCCCGGTGTGCGTTCCCGGATTGCTACCGGGCGGTCGGGCGCTGCGCGATCCCGGGGCATTGGCGACGTTGCCGCTGCTGCACAAGGGAACGCCCGGTCGAGGCCAGGGCGCGGAATGGTCGTGGCCCGTCTGGTTCGAGCGGTTGGGCATCGCCGGCAAGCCGCCGACGGCGGCCCTGCGCTTCGCCAACATCCACACAGCGATCTCAGCGGCACTGCAGGGCGCGGGCGTCGTCATGGCGCGCTCGCTGCTGGTGCACGATGCGCTGAAGGACGGCCGGCTGGTGCGCGTGCTGTCGCCGTCCTGGGACATGCCGTCGAGCAAGGCCCATATCGTGCGCTGGCCCGCCGCCCTGACGGGCGACGAGCGCGTACGCCGGTTCGTGAAGTGGGTGGTCGCGGAGGCCGAAAGAACAACCGGCCGCCGCGTCGCGGCTCAGCCCTCGCCGAAGGTCCGCCGGTAGGTCTTGCTCATCACCTCGTCGAGGCGCGCGCCGGGCACGAAGTCGGCCATCTCGTCCGGACGCGTGAGGCCCGGAAGCTGGCGCGCGCAGTCCGACGGCTCGCCGATCACCTGAGTGACCGGATACAGCGCCGACCAGGCGGGAACGCCCTCGTAGTCTTCCTCTTCGTCGGCGACATGCTTGTCACGGATCTTGCCCGACGCCATTTCGATTTCCATGCCGATCATGGTCGTCGCCTTGAACTCCTGCTTGCTCGGCTGGCGGATGAGCTTCGAGCGGCCGGGATAGATGCGGTCGATGAAGCGGTCCATCAGCTTCAGCTTCTCTTCCGGATCGTCGATCACATGCGCCTTCCCGAAGGCCATGACGGCGCGATAGTTGACCGAGTGATGGAAGCCGGAGCGCGCCATCACCAGCGAATCGAGATGCGTGACGGTGAGGCAGACGTCGACGCCTTCCTTCTGGCTGCGGATCATGCGGCTGGCCGAGGAGCCGTGCCAGTAGAGGTGGCTGCCTTCGCGCCAGAACGAGGTCGGCGTGCAGTAGGGACGGCCGTCGATCACGTAGGCGATGTGGCAGACCAGGGCGGCATCCAGGATCGCGTGGATGGTTTCCTTGTCGTAGCGACCGCGCTCGTGGACGCGCTTCACCTTGTTCACGTTGGTGACGGGATAGCTGTCGGACGGCGTGACTGAATCGGGAGGGCTCATGGCTTGACCTTCGGCGCACCGGAAAAGGGGTTGCTTGCCGGCCGACCATCGTCGCGATACGGATCAGGTGAAAGAGCCAGTTTGGCGGAAAGTGACTGGACCAGTTTTGAAGTCGCGTTCGAGCCCCCGCACCCGCCGCGTCCCGCCGCTCGGGCTCGCGCTCGATGCCTCGTCGGCCGAGCCGCTTCATCGCCAGATCGGCGAGCAGATGCGGCGCGCCATCCTCGAGGGCCGCCTCGAGCCCGGCGCGCGGCTGCCCTCGTCGCGCCAGATGGCGCTGGATCTCGACTGCGCGCGCGGCACGGTGGTGCTGGCCTTCGACCAACTCGTCGCCGAGGGCTATGTCGTGAGTCAGGCCGGCTCGGCCATGTCGGTCGCCGCCAACCTGCCCGACGAGATGCTGACCGTGCCGCGAACCGGCGCGCCATCGCACGGCAAGTCCGTGGCGAAGCCGGCGGTCGCGCGTCGGACGCGGGCGCTGCTGGCCGAGGTCCAGTCGCCCGTTCCCGCTGGACCTCCTCTGGCCTTTCCCACCGGGCAGCCCGACCGCGAGGCCTTTCCCTTCGCGCTGTGGGCCAAGCTGCTGGAGCGCGAGTGGCGCCGGCCCGGAGGCGAGGCGGCCAGCGCGGCCCATCCGTTCGGCCATGCCGGCCTGCGGGAGGCGATCGCGACCTATCTCGGCGTGGCGCGCGGCTTCACCTGCGACCCGGCCGACGTCGTGGTCACGACGGGCATTCGCCACGGCCTCTCGCTGTTCGCGCAGGTCGTGCTCGATGCCGGCGACACGGCCTGGATCGAGGAGCCGGGATTCATTGGCGTGCGCGAGGCGCTGGCGGCTTCGGGTGTTAGTGCCGTGCCGGTCGCCATCGACGAGTCGGGCTTCTCACCCGAGGCGGCCCAGGCGCTGGCGCCCGACGCGCGCCTGGCGGTCGTTGCGCCGGCCCATCACTTTCCACTGGGCACGGTCCTCAGCCTTCAACGCCGGCTCGAGCTGCTGAGCTGGGCCGAACGAAGCAAGGGCTGGATCGCCGAGGACGATTTCGACGGCGAATACCGCTACAGCGGCCGACCGCTGGCGCCGCTCCGCGCGCTCGATCGGGCTGGCCGCGTCGCCTATTTCAGCAGCTTCTCCAAGCTGCTCTTCCCGGCGCTGCGGCTGAGCTTCCTCGTGCTGCCGGCCTCGCTGGTCGAGACGACCGAACGCATCCTGGATCGCGTCTCGGTGCGGGCACCGCTGCTGGGCCAGGGCGCGCTGGCGCGGTTCATCGCCGAGGGCCATTTCGCGACGCACCTGCGCCGCACCCGGCAGCTCTATGCCGGCCGCCGCGAGGCGCTGCTGCAGGCGGCCGCGCACCGCCTCGATGGCCTGCTCACGATCGTACCCGATCCCGGCGGCATGCACGTGATCGCGAGCCCCACTCCGGAGATTGCCCGGCGCTTCGACGACGTCGCCGTGACCGCGGCCGCGGCGGCCCATGGGCTCACCGTCCAGCCGCTCTCGGTCTGCTACGCCGGCCGCGCACGGCGCCACGGCCTCATCCTGGGTTACGCTGGAACGCCCGAACCGGAGATCGAGCGGTCGCTCCTGAAGCTGCGCGATGTGGTGCTCAGCTCGGCTGGCGCGCCGCTTTCGCTGCCTCGAAAGCGGCGAGGCGTTCGGGGAGCTTTCCGAGGGAAGAGCTCGCCGTAGAGGCCGCCGCCGGCTTCGGCAGCGTCTCGTAGAAGTGACAGGCCACGCGATGGCCGTTGCCGGCGTCGCGCAGTTCGGGCTGTTCCTGCTTGCAGCGCGGCTGGGCGTGGATGCAGCGCGTGTGGAAGCGGCAGCCCGGTGGTGGGGCGAAGGGGCTGGGCACGTCGCCGGCCAGCAGCACGCGCTCCTTGCGCACTGTGGGATCGGGGCGCGGGATCGCCGACAGCAGCGCCTGCGTGTAGGGGTGCAGCGGCCGGTCGTAGAGGTCGCGCTTGCCCGCGATCTCGACCAGCTGGCCGAGATACATTACCGCGACCCGGTCGCTGATGTGCTTCACCACCGCGAGGTCGTGGGCGATGAAGAGATAGGAGAGGCCGAAGCGCTGCTGCAGGTTCTGCAGCAGGTTCACGATCTGGGCCTGGATCGACACGTCGAGCGCGGAGACCGGCTCGTCGCAGATGATGAGGTCGGGATTGACCGCCAGGGCGCGGGCGATGCCGATGCGCTGGCGCTGGCCGCCGGAGAACTGGTGCGGATAGCGCCGGGCATGTTCGGGCAGCAGCCCGACGACATCGAGCAGCTCCTTGACGCGTTGCGCGCGCTCGGCCTCGGTGTGGAGGTCGTGCACCGCCATCGGCTCGGCCAGGATCTCGCCCACCGTCATGCGCGGGTTCAGCGACGCATACGGGTCCTGGAAGATGATCTGCATGTGGCGGCGCAGGCGGCGCAGCGCGTGCTTGTCGAGGGTGGCGATCTCCTCGCCCTTGAACCGCACCGAGCCGGCGGTCGGGTCCATGAGGCGCAGCACGAGGCGGCCGGTCGTCGACTTGCCGCAGCCCGACTCGCCCACCAGCGCCAGGGTCTCGCCGCGCGCGATCTCGAAGCTCACGCCTTCGACGGCGCGCACCATGCCGATCACCTTGCGGCGGATCAGGCCGCGGCTCACCGGGAAGTGCTTCACCAGCCCGTCGACCTGGAGAACAGGCGTCGCGGTTGCCATTGTCGTACTCATGCCGCCCTCGCCAGCTCAACGGGCGCCTTCCAGCAGGCCACGCGATGCTCGGGTCCGAGGTCGCGCAGCGGTGGCGGCTCGACGTGGCAGCGCGGATCGGCGAAGGGGCAGCGCGGCGCGAAGCGGCAGCCCTTCGGCTGGTTGTTGGGACTGGGCACCGAGCCTTCGATGGTCGACAGGCGCTCGCGGTCGACCTCGATGCGCGGGATCGAGCCCAGCAGGCCGATCGTGTAGGGGTGCTGGGGGTCGGCGAACAGCGCGTCGACCGGCGCGCTCTCGACGATCTTGCCGGCATACATCACCACGACCTCGTCGGCGATCTCGGCGATCACGCCGAGATCGTGGGTGATGATCAGCATCGCCATGCCGAGGCGCCGCTGCAGGTCCTGCAGCAGGTCGAGGATCTGCGCCTGGATGGTGACGTCGAGCGCCGTGGTCGGCTCGTCGGCGATCAGCAGAGCGGGCTCGCAGGACAGCGCCATGGCGATCATGACCCTCTGGCGCATGCCGCCCGACAGGAGGTGCGGATAGTCGTCGACCCGCTGCTTCGCCGAGGGGATGCGCACCAGTTCGAGCATCTCGACGGCGCGGGCCTTGGCGGCCTGCGGCGACAGGGTCGTGTGCGCCAGGATCGCCTCGACGATCTGCTGGCCGATCGTATGGACCGGATTGAGCGAGGTCATCGGCTCCTGGAAGATCATCGACATCTTGCCGCCGCGCAGGCGGCGGCGTTCGTCGGCCGAGAGGCCGAGCACGTCCCGGCCCTCGAACAGGATCGCATCGGCCTCGACCTGGCCAGGCGGGCTCGCCACCAGGCCCATCACGGAGAGCGAGGTGACGCTCTTGCCGCAGCCGGATTCGCCGACCAGGCCGACGGTGCGGCCGCGTCCGACGGAGAAGTCGATGCCGTCGACCGCGCGGAAGAGGCCGCGGTCGGTATGGAAGTGGGTGCGGAGACCGCGGACCTCGAGGAGCTTTTCCATCAGTAGGAGTAGTCCAGACCCTTGTAGAAGGTGTTCTGGTAGAGCATGTGCGGCCGCACGCCCTTCAGCTTCTTGAGGCTGGTCGTGTACATCGCGATGTTCATGACCGGCATCCAGAGATGCTCCTCGGTCACCCTCTGCTGGGCCAGCGCATAGTATTTGGCGCGGTCGGCGTCGGTGATCGAGGCGCGCCCCATCTTCAGGTATTCGTCGGTCTTGGCGTCGTTCCAGTTCATGCGGTTGGGCGCCGGCATGTTCTTGGAATCGAAGTAGAAGTTCAGCAGGTCGCCGGACGAGATGTAGGGGAACGTCACGGTCCAGAGTTCGAAGTCCTGCTTGCCCATCTCGGCCGGGGCGATGGTCGAATCGAAGCCGACGATCTTCCAGTCGATGCCGATCTTGCGCATGTAGCCCTGGATCGCTTCGGAGACGCGCGGGAAGTAGGCGACCTGGGTGAACAGGACCTTGGGCGCCAGCTTGACGCCGTCCTTCTCGCGGATGCCGTCGCTGCCCACCTTCCAGCCGGCCTCGTCGAGCAGCTTCTTGGCCCGCTCGACATCCTCCTTGATCAGGCCCTTGGTCGAGTCGGCGAAGTCGAGCGCCTTGGGATCGATGAAGGTGTAGGCGGGCTCGGCATTGCCCAGCATGATGCCCTTCACGATGTCGGCGCGGTTGATGGCGATGTTCATCGCCTCGCGCACGCGCTTGTCGGCCACCATGGGACGCGTGGTCTTGTAGCCGTAGTACATGAGCTGGAAGTTGGGCTTCGCCTCCTGGACGTTGAGGTTGGGCGAGGCCTTGACCTGCTGGATGAACTGCAGCGGGATCTGGTGCGTGACGTCGAACTGCCCGCCCATCATCGCCGCGACCCGGCTGGAATCCTCCGGCACGATCTTGATGCTGAGCTTCTCGAACTTCACCGGTCCCTTGTTGGCGTACATCGAGGGCCCCCACTTGTAGGCATCGTGCCGCTTCAGCACGATCTCGGTGCGGGGCTGCCAGCTTTCGAAGCACCACGGGCCTGTGCCGTCGATCGCCTTGACGCCATAGTCCTTGCCCAGCGCCTCCACGCTCTCCTTGTTGTGGATCGCGGTGGTGAACATGGTGAGCTGCAGCAGAAGGTCGGCGAACGGCTCGTTCAGCTCGTATTCGACCGTGTAGGGATCGGGTGCGCGCAGCTCCTTGATGTTGCCGGCGCGCCAGGCCAGCGGCGCCTTCAGTTCCGGGCTCTTCAGCCGCTTGAAGGAGTAGATCACGTCCTCGGCGGTGAACTTCTTGCCGCTGCAGAAGCTCACGTCGTCGCGCAGCTTGAAGGTGTAGAGCTTGCCGTCCGGACTGACGGTCCACGACTTGGCGAGATAGGGGATGGCCGTCTTGCCGTCCCAGTCCATCGCCACCAGCGTGTCCTGGAACATGTTCACGATGTCGGAGGTCGGCGACCAGGTCGTGCGCTGGCCGTCGTAATGCGGCGCATCGAGCGACTTCATCATCCGCAGGGTCTGGGCCTCCGCCACAGGGGAGAGGCCCACCACGCCAAGCAACGCTGTTACGCCTTTCAGGAACTTACGCATCGCTTCCTCGCTCCCTTGTCGTTGCTGTTCAGAACGTCACGTCGAGACCCTTGTAGAATGTGTTCTGGTAGATCATGTGCGGACGCGCGCCCTTGACCTTCTTGTTCGTCACCTGGTGCATGTTGATGTTCAGTACCGGGATCCAGAGGTGCTCGCGCGTCACCTTCTGCTGCACCATCGCGTAGTACTTGGCGCGGTCGGCCTCGGTCAGAGCCGAGCGCCCAAGGCGCAGCCACTCGTCGGTTTCGGCATCGTTCCAGTTCATCCGGTTGGGCGTCGGGATGTTCTTGGAGTTGAAGTAGATGTTCATCAGGTCGCCGGCCGAGAGATAGGGCACGGTGACCGACCAGATTTCATAGTCCTGCTCCGCCATCTTGGCGGCCGCGATGGTCGAATCCCAGGGCTGCAGCTGCCACTGCACGCCGATGCGGCGCAGGTAGCCCTGGATGGCTTCCGCGATCCGCGGCGTGTTGCCGGCCTGGGTGAAGTAGACCTTTGGCTGCAGCTTGAGCCCATCCTTCTCGCGGACGCCGTCGGCGCCGGGCTTCCAGCCCGCCTCGTCGAGCAGCTTCTTCGCCCGCTCGAGATCCTCCTTCACGATGTCCTTCGTCTTCGGGTCGAAGTCCAGCGCATCGGGGTCGACGTCGGTGAAGGCCGGATCGGCATTGCCGAGCAGGATGGCCTTGGCGAGTTCGGCCCGGTTGATGGCGATGCTCATGGCCTCGCGCACGCGCTTGTCGGCCACCATCGGGCGCGTCGTCTTGAAGCCGAAGTACAGGAGCTGGAAATTGGGCTTCGCCTCCTGGACCTGCAGCATCGGCGCCGCCTTGGCCTGGGCGATGAACTGCGCCGGGAACTGGTGGGTGATGTCGAACTGGCCCGCCATCATGGCGGCGACCCGGCTCGAATCCTCCGGCACGATCTTGATGACGAGCTTCTCGAACTTCACGGGCCCCTTGTTCTGGTACATCGAGGGCCCCCATTTGTAGGCGTCGTGGCGCTTCAGCACGATCTGGGTGCGGGGCTGCCAGCTCTCGAAGCACCACGGTCCGGTTCCGTCGGCACCCTTGATGCCATAGTCCTTGCCCAGCGCCTCCACGCTCTCCTTGTTGTGGATGACGTTCGTGAACATCGTGAGCTGCAGCAGCAGCTCGGAGAATGGCTCCACGAGTTCGTATTCCACGGTGTAGGGGTCCGGTGCGCGCAGTTCCTTGATGTCGCCCGCGCGCCAGGCGAACGGCCCCTTGATCTCGGGACTCTTCAGGCGCTTGAAGGAATAGACGACGTCCTCGGCCGTGAATTTCTTGCCACTGCAGAACGAGACGTCGTCACGGAGCTTGAACGTGTAGGTCCTGCCGTCGGGACTCACCGTCCACGACTTGGCGAGGTAGGGGATGGGCGTCCTGCCGTCCCAGTCGAGCGCGACCAGCGTGTCCTGGAACATGTTGACGATGTCGGAGGTCGGCCCCCAGGTCGTGCGCTGGGCGTCGTAGTGCGGCGCATCGATCGCCTTCATCATGTTGAGGGTCTGCGCCGTGGCCGGATACGCGATACTCAACGCGAACGCTGCACTCAGAGCTTGTCTGATCATGTCTGCAGCCTCGGATCGAGGACGTCGCGGAGTGCGTCGCCCAGAAGGTTGGCGGCCAGCACGATCACGAAGATCGCGAAGCTCGGGATCGTCGCGATGTGCGGCGCCATGAACAGGAAGTCGCGGCCCTGCGCCGCCATCATGCCGAGTTCGGCGGTCGGCGGCTGCGCGCCCATGCCGAGGAAGCCGAGCGCCGAGCCGATCAGGATGATCTGGCCGAAGCGCAGGGTCAGGAACACGAAGATGGTCGAGATGCAGTTGAGCGTGAGGTAGCGCCAGATCAGCGTGCGGTCGGAGACGCCGACGGCGCGGCCCGCTTCCATGAATTCCTGGCTCATGATGCCGATCGCGGCGCCGCGCGCCACGCGGGCGACATCGGGCACGGTCGCCACCACCAGCGCGATCACCACGGCGGTGAGGCCGGCGCCGAAGATCGCGGCCACCGCGAGCCCGATCAGGATCGCGGGAAAGGCCAGCATCACGTCGACCAGCCGCATGATCCAGCCGTCGAGGCGGCGATGATAGGCTGCCATGATGCCGAGGAAGCCGCCCAGGAACCCGCCGAGGATGACGCCGACCAGTCCGAGCATCAGCGTGTTGCGCGCGCCGTAGATGACGCGGCTCAGTATGTCCCGGCCGGTATTGTCGGTGCCGAACCAGTGCTCGGCGCTGGGCGGCTGCATCACCTTGGTGAGATCGGTGAGATAGGGATCGTAGGGCGCGACCAGCGGCGCGAAGACGGCGGCGAGCCCGATCGCGGCCAGCAGCAGCGCGGCAATCACCGCCACCTTGTCCCGCGCCAGCCGGCGCAGGACACCGGAGCGGGAGAAGACGCCGTTCTCTTCGGCGGCCGTCGGCGAGGGGGCGGGGGCGTTGAGGGTTTCGACGCTCATGACCGCTGCATCCTGGGATCAAGGTAGACGTAGAGGACGTCGACGATCAGGTTGATCGTGAGGAAGGCGATCGCGAGGATCATGATCGCGCCCTGTGCCGTCGGGAAATCGCTCGACACGATCGCACCGACGGCCAGGCGGCCGACGCCCGGCCAGGAGAACATCGTCTCCGTGACGACGGCACCGCCCAGCAGGAACGCGGCCTGCAGGCCGATCAGCGTGACGACGGGTATCATCGCGTTGCGCAGCGCGTGGTGGACAATCACCACCGTCTCGCGCAGACCCTTGGCGCGGGCGGTGCGCACATAGTCGGCGCCCAGCACTTCGAGCACGGCGGTGCGCGTCAGCCGCGCGATCGGGCCGATCAGCACGCTGCCCAGCGTCAGCGCGGGCAGCACGAGGCTCGGCAGGCCGCCATCCCAGATCGGTCCGGTGCGGCCGGTGAAGGGGAACAGCCCCCACTGGAAGCCCATGTACTGGATCAGCACCAGGCCGATGAAGAAGACCGGCATCGACACGCCGGCGACCGAGACCGCCATGATCGCGCGGTCGATCAGCGTGCCGCGCCTCACCGCGGCGAGCGTGCCCAGGGTCAGCCCGAAGGGGATGGCGATCAGCATGCCGCCGAGCATCAGTTCGACCGTCGGCCCGATGGTGAGCGCAAGCTCCTCGCTCACCATCTTGTTGGAGATGATGGACCGGCCGAGGTCGCCCTGCAGCACGCGGCCGATATACTCGGCGAACTGAACGGGGATGGGACGGTCGAGGCCGAGCTCTTCACGGATCGCCGCAATGGTCTCGGCCTTGGCGTCGGGGCCGGCGATGATCATCGCCGGATCGGCGGGCACCACCTGCAGGAGACAGAAGCACAGGAAAAGAACCCCGAGCAGTGCGGGGAACGAGACCAGCAGGCGGTGGACGATCTGTCTTCCCATGCGCCGTCCTCGGACCGATTTGGCCAAGGGGAAGCGCGCCGGTTTCCCGACGTGTCTCGACGTTTCTCCCTGGCAGCCGCTGCTTCGGTCAGACCTGCGCGGCGTTCGTTATGCAGGAATACTGCATGCGATTTTTGCCGATGTCACGCCCAGCCTCCGGCATGCGGCAGGACATGGCCGGTGACGAAGCCGGCGCCGTCGGAACAGAGGAAGCAGATCGTGGCGCCCAGCTCGTCCGACTTGCCGAGGCGGCCCAGCGGAATCTGTGCCGTCATCTTGGCCATCGCCTCGCTGTTGGCGAGGAGGGCCGGCGGGAAGTAGTCGGGGTTCTCGACATAGTTCGAGCCGACCGCATTCACCGTGATGCCGTCGCGCCCGAGTTCCTTGGCGAGCGACGAGACGAGACCGTTCGCCGCTGCGCGCGCCGAAACATAAGGCGCGTAATTGGCGATGCCGCGCAGCGGCGCGGCCGAGGAGACGAACACGATACGGCCCGACTTGCGCTTGCGCATCGACGGAGCGACGAGCTGGGTCAGCCGGAACGGCGCCACGGCCATGACTTCCAGCGCATCCCGGTAGTCCTCGATGCGGGCTTCGCCAAGCGGCGCGCGCAGGGCGGGATAGGCGTCGTTGTTGACCAGTGCGTCGATGTGACCGTGTCGCTTCAGGGCAAGCTCCACCATCGTCGCCGGCTCGGTCGCCGAGAGCGCATGGGCGCCCTGGAACTCCGCCTCGTACTTGCGCCGGGCGCTTGGCGCCTCGAACGACGGATCGTGCGCCAGTACGGTCGCGCCCTGGGCCAGGGCGACCCTTGTGGTGCCGTGCCCTGCGAATTTCTCGACGTTGGTGATCAGGACGACCCGGTCTTTCAGCAGCATGGCGATTCCTCTAGGTTGCGGCCCCATGGACCGTGCCTTTCCCGACAATCCTAGCGCAGCCCGCCCCGAGGGACAGGCCCCCGAAGGACGCGCGTCCTTCGGTTTCCGCGACGTACCGGCTGCCGAAAAGGCCGGCCTCGTGCGCGAGGTCTTCGCCAGCGTGGCCCCGCGCTACGACCTGATGAACGACCTGATGTCGGGCGGGGTGCACCGGCTCTGGAAGAACGCGATGGTCGACGTGGTGAATCCGCGACCGGGCGAGAAACTCCTGGACGTGGCCGGCGGCACCGGGGACATCGCCTTCCGCCTGCTGCGCCGTCAGGGCGAGCGGCCCGACGTCACCGTCTGCGACATCAATCCGGCGATGCTCGAGGTGGGGCGCGATCGCGCCGTCGATCGCGGCCTGCTGCGGGGGCTCACCTGGGCGACCGGCGATGCGGAGCATCTCCCGTTCCCCGATCGCTCGTTCGACGCCTATACGATCGCCTTCGGCCTGCGCAACGTCACCGACATCGACCAGGCCCTGCGCGACGCCCATCGCGTGCTGAAGCCCGGCGGCCGCTTCTACTGCCTGGAATTCAGCAAGGTGACCTCGGCGCCGGTCGGCCGCGTCTACGACGCCTATTCGGAGCGCGCGCTGCCCTTCTTCGGCAAGGTCATCGCCAGGGACGCCGAATCCTATCGCTACCTCCACGAGAGCATCCGCCGCTTTCCGCCGCAGCGCGAGCTGGCGGCGCGGATGCGGGCCGCCGGTTTCGAGAACGTCTCCTGGCGCGACATGTCGCTCGGCGTCGTGGCCCTGCACCAGGGCTGGCGCATCTAGATGTTCCGCGCGCTTCGCAACGGATGGCGCCTGCTGCGCATGGCGGTGAGCTTCGCACGCCACGATGCGCTGTTTCCGCTCGAGTCGCTGGGCATCGCGCCGGCGCTGATCGCCTGGGCGCGCCTCTTCGCCCCGCGCAACGACCCGCGCCGTCCAGGCGAGCGGCTGGCCGCGGCGTTGCAGGACATGGGCCCGTCCTTCATCAAGCTGGGTCAGGCGCTGTCGACCCGCGCCGATCTGCTGAGCGAGGAAGTGGCCGCCGACCTCGCGCGCCTGCAGGACCATATCCCGGCATTTCCCGGCGCGGAGGCGCGTCGCATCGTCGAAAGCGAGCTCGGCCAGCCGCTCGGCGCCATCTTCTCGAGCTTCGACGACGTGCCGGTGGCGGCGGCCTCGATCGCCCAGGTTCACTTCGCGGTAACCTCCGATGGTCGCGACGTCGCGGTGAAGGTGCTGCGGCCCGGCATCGCGAAGGCCTTCGAGCGGGACCTCGATCTCTTCTACTGGGTCGCCGAGCTGGTCGAGCGCACGCAGCCGCGGTTTCGCCGCCTGAAGCCGGTCGAGTCGGTTCGTGCCTTCGCGGATGTCGTACGGGTCGAGATGGACCTGCGGATGGAAGCCGCGGCCGCGGAGGAGCTTGGCGACAATTTCGCCGGCGATCCGAACTATCGCGCGCCCAGGATCGACTGGGACCGCACCGCCGAGCGCGTCATGACCCAGGAGCGGGTCGACGGAATCCCGATCGGCGATCGCGACGCCATCGTCGCCGCCGGCCAAGATCCGCACGAGATCATGAGGAAGTGCGCCGAGGCCTTCTTCTATCAGGTGTTCCGCGACGGCTTCTTCCATGCAGACATGCATGGTGGCAACGCCTTCGTCGATCGCCAGGGCATGATCGTGCCGGTCGATTTCGGGATCATGGGGCGGGTCGACTCCGACACGCGCGGCTATCTCGCCGAGCTGCTGGTCGCCTTCCTGCGGCGCGACTATCGTGCCGTCGCCGAGGTGCAGTTCCGCGCGGGCTACGTGCCGCCCGACCAGTCGCTCGAGACCTTCGCCCAGGCCTGCCGCTCGATCGGCGAGCCGATCTTCGGCAAGCCCAGCCACCAGATCTCGATCGCCCGCCTGCTGGCGCAGATGCTCCGGGTCACCGAGCAGTTCGAGATGACGGTCCAGCCGCAGCTCCTGCTGCTGCAGAAGACCATGCTGATGGCCGAAGGCATGGGCACCAAGCTCAATCCCAACGTCAACATCTGGGAGCTGGCGCGGCCGCTGATCGAGGACTGGATGGTCACCCATTTCGGGCCGCGCGCCACGATGGGGCGTGCCGTCGATGACCTGGCCCAGGGGCTGCGTCGCCTGCCGCGCCTGATCGACAGCCTGCACCTGGTCGCCGAACACGAACGACGCAAGGCCGAGCGCGACGCGCTGCAGCCGCCGCCCTCCAGCCGCTACTGGCGCCCGCGCTTCGCCGAGGTCGTGGCCGTCCTCGCGCTGGTCGCCGCCATCGCCGCCTGGTGGCACTGACCTCGTGTCCACCGATCAAATCGTCATCGGCCTGGCGATCTTCCTGGTCGCGGGCACGGTCAAGGGCCTGGTCGGACTGGGCCTCCCGGCCATTTCCATCGCGCTGATGTCGCTGTTCCTGCCGCTGTCGGAGGCGATCGCCCTGATCGCGCTGCCGACGGTCGTCACCAACGTCTGGCAGGCGTCGGTCGGCGGCCATTTCCGGCACATCGTGCGCCGCCAGTGGCCGCTGATCCTGCCGCTCACGGTGGTGCTCTACCTGACGGTCTGGCTGGTCGGCCAGAAGGGGCCCGGCTGGGCGTTCCTGGTGCTGGGCACCGTGCTGATCATCTACAGCACGCTCGGCCTGTTCCGCATACGGCTCACCATCCATGGCGATCTGGAGAAGCCGCTGGCGCCCATCATCGGTGTCGTCTCCGGCTTCGTGGCGGGCGTGGTCGGCGTTCCGATCGTTCCGCTGATGCCTTATCTCCAGGGGCTCGACATCAAGCCGGTCGAGCTGGTCCAGACCCTGGGGGTGGTGCTGTGCGCCACCTCGCTGACCCTGACGGCCTCGCTGCTGTTCTTCGGCGTGCTCGACGGTCCGCGCGCCATCGTCTCGGGGGCCGCCATCGTGCCGGCCATCGGCGGCATGTGGCTCGGCCAGCAGATCCGCTCGCGCCTGTCGATCGAGCAGTTTCGCCTGGCCGTGTTCTGGGCCCTGCTGGCCACCGGCCTCTATACTGTCGCCACCCGCCTCTTGTGATAGGCTGACGCCCATGTTGCACGGCAAGCGTATCCTGCTGATCGTCGCGGGCGGCATTGCCGCCTTCAAGTCGCTGGATCTGATCCGCCGGCTGCGCGAGCGCGGCGCTTCGGTGCGCTGCGTGCTCACCGAGGCCGGTGCGAAGTTCGTGACGCCGCTCTCCCTGCAGGCCCTGACCGAGGACCGCGTCTACGGCGACATGTTCTCGCTGACCGACGAGAGCGAAATGGGCCACATCCAGCTCTCGCGGGACGCCGACCTGCTGGTCGTGGCGCCGGCAACCGCCGACCTGCTGGCGCGCATGGCGGGCGGACTGGCCAACGATCTCGCCGCGACCGTGCTGCTCGCCACCGACAAGCCGGTGCTGGCGGCACCCGCGATGAACGTCCGCATGTGGACACATGCCGCGACCGCGGCCAACGTCGAGACCTTGAAGAAGCGCGGCGTCACCTTCGTCGGGCCCAACGATGGCGCCATGGCCTGCAACGAGCATGGTCCCGGCCGCATGTCCGAGCCGCTCGAGATCGTCGCTGCGATCGAGGCGATGCTGGTGCGCGACCGGCCGCTCGCCGGCCGGCGCGCGCTGGTCACCTCCGGGCCGACGCGCGAGGCGCTCGATCCGGTGCGCTTCATCTCCAACCATTCCTCGGGCAAGCAGGGTCATGCCATCGCCGCGGCCCTGGCCGAACTCGGCGCAGACGTGACCCTGGTGAGCGGGCCGGTCGCCGTGCCCGATCCGCCGGGCGTGAAGGTCGTGCGCATCGAATCGGCCGACCAGATGCTGGCCGCTTGTCTGGATGCCGGCACACTCGACATCGCCGTCTGCGCCGCCGCGGTCGCCGACTGGAAAGCCGCGCATGCAGCCACCGGCAAGATCAAGAAGCAGGCTGGGGCGCCGCCGCCCGCGCTCGAACTGGTGCCCAATCCAGACATCCTAGCGACGCTCTCCAGGACCGGCCCGCGGCGGCCGGCGCTGGTGGTGGGCTTCGCCGCCGAGACCGAGAACGTCGTGGCCAATGCCATCGACAAGCGGGCCCGCAAGGGCTGCGACTGGATCGTGGCCAACGACGTGTCGCCGGCTACCGGCACCTTCGGCGGCGAGCGCAACACCGTGCATCTCATCACGGAAGCGGGCACCGAGGACTGGCCGCCGCTCGGCAAGGGCGATGTCGCCATGCGGCTCGCCGGCCGCATCGCGCTGCATCTCGCACGGGCAGCCAAGCAGCAGGCTGCCGAATAGTTCCAACGGGGGGCCGATGAAGGGCGTCGAAAGCATCGAGATCGAAATCGTGCGGCTGCCCCATGGGCAGGGCCTGCAGCTGCCCGACTATGCGACGGCCGCAGCCGCCGGGGCGGACCTGCTGGCCGCCATCGACGAGGGCATCGAACTGGGCCCCTTGGAACGCCGGATCGTCCCGACCGGCATCTCGATTGCCCTGCCGGTGGGCTTCGAGGCCCAGGTCCGGCCCAGATCCGGCCTGGCGGCCAAGCACGGCATCACGGTCGCCAACGCCCCCGGGACCATCGACGCCGACTATCGCGGCGAGGTCGGCGTCATCCTGGTCAATCTCGGCAAGGAGCCGTTCCGCGTCGAGCGCGGCATGCGAATTGCACAGATCGTCATTGCCCGCCACGCCCGTGCCGTCTGGCGAGAGGTCTCGACCCTCGACGAAACAGCACGCGGTGCGGGCGGGTTCGGATCGACAGGGGTAGCAGCGGGCTCCGGCAACAGGGCCTAGAGGGGACGAGAGAACGGATGCCTCGCCTCAGCAAGAAGACGATGTTCGCCATCGAGGCGGTGCTCGACGTGGCTTTCCATGTCGGTGAACACCCGGTGCGCAGCGGTGACATCACCGAGCGCCAGCGTATTCCCAAGCGATACCTCGAGCAGGTGCTGCAGCATCTGGTGCGGGCCGGAATCCTGGCCGGCAAGCGCGGTCCGCGCGGCGGTTACCGCCTTGGACGGGATCGATCGACGATCACGCTGGGCGAGGTCGTACGGGTCGTGCGCAACCTCGAGGTCGAGACCGAGCCCAGCGACCCGTCGATTGGCTCGCCGCTCGCCCACGAGGTGGTGTGGCCCCTGTGGGAGAAGCTGCGCGAGGAGATGATGGCGCAACTCGACAACGTGACCATCGAGGATCTCTGCCAGCAGGCGCGCTCCAAGGGGCTCAACGGCGCGGCGGCGCAACTCCACGCAGGTCACGCCACGATCTGATATACAGCTCCCCGATCATCATTCGGAGGAGCAAGACATGGCCAGGAAGACTGCAGTTGCGAAGGCGAAGAAAGCCAAGCCCGCGCCGCGCAACAAGAAGCTCTACGACGAAGGCATGAAGATGCGGAAGGCCGTGCTGGGCGCGGCCTATGTCGAGAATTCGCTGGCCGGCGCCGCGGACGACGAGTTCATGATGGCCTTCCAGGACATCACCACCGAATACTGCTGGGGATATGCCTGGACGCGGCCGGGCCTCTCGAAGAAGAACCGCTCGATGCTGAACCTCGCCATGCTGGCGGCGCTCAATCGCGGCCCCGAGCTGAAGCTGCACATCAACGGTGCGCTGAACAACGGGCTCACCAAGGACGAGATCAAGGAGATCTTCCTCCAGGTCGCGATCTACTGCGGCATCCCGGCGAGCCTCGACGCCTTCAAGACCGCGCGCGACGTTTTCAAGGATCGCGGCATCTGAACGCTCGGCTGCCAAAGGTCCCGCGGTCTGAGGCCTCGGGATGACAGGGATGGTGTCTCGGGCGTCGTGCGCCAAGTCCAGGCGTTCAAGCCCAAGACTGTCATCCCGAGCGTAGCGAGGGATCCTTCTCTTACGGTGGTGCGATGATGCGGGTGCGCAGCGCGCAGGCGGGTGAGGCGGCAGGCCTCACCGCGCTCTGCCTCAGGTCGAAGGCACATTGGGGCTACGACGCCGAGTTCATGCGACTCTGCGTGCCCTCGCTCACCGTGACCGAGCAGAGCATCGCCGAGGGGCGCGTTCTGGTGGCGACCGACGAGACCGGCCAGACTCTCGGCACGGTCAGCATCGGTCGCGACGGCGACGACGCCGAACTGGCGCTGATGTTCGTCGAGCCGGCCGCCATGGGCGGCGGGACCGGGCGGACGCTTTTCGAGGCCGCGGTCGCGCTGGCGCGAAGGCTGGGATACCGGCGCATGACCATTCTGGCCGACGTGAACGCCGCCCGGTTCTACGAGCGCATGGGTGCCCGCTTCCTGCGAAACGAGCCGTCGGATGCGATTCCCGGCCGCGTCCTGCCATTCTATGAATACGACCTCACGTCAGGAGCTTCGTCATGACCACGCTCACGCCCCCCGCCACCATCGCCTTCATCGGCCTCGGCATGATGGGCCGCCCGATGGCGAAACGCCTCGTCGAAGCCGGGTTCACGCTGCGCGTGTTCGATGTCTCGCAGAAGGCGGTCTCGGATTTCGTCGGTGCCCATCCCTCGGCGCTGGCCACGGCGTCGGCGAAGGCCGCCGCGCAGGGCGCCGCTGCAATGATCACCATGCTGCCCGACGGCAGGATCGTGCGGCAGGCCGTCCTCGAAGGCCAGGACCCTGCGATCGACGGGCTCGACGCGGGCGCCGTCGTCATGGACATGAGCTCGTCCAATCCGGTCGACACGCAGAAGCTCGCCAAGGACCTCGCAGGCCGCGGCATCGCCTTGCTCGACGCACCGGTATCGGGCGGCGTGAAGCGGGCGATCGACGGTTCGCTCAGCATCATGGTGGGCGGCGCGGCCGCCGACCTCGAGCGGGCGCGGCCCGTCTTCGCCGCCATGGGCAAGACCATCACCCTGTGCGGTCCCGCCGGCGCCGGCCATGCGCTGAAGGCGCTCAACAACTATCTCTCGGCCGCCGGCCTGGTCGCGATGTGCGAGGCGCTGGTCGTGGGCGAGGCTTTCGGTCTCGATCCCGGCACGATGGTGGACGTTTTCAACAGCTCGACCGGCAAGAGCAACGCCACCGAGGTGAAGGGCCGCCAGTTCGTCGTGCCGCGGAACTTCTCGGCGGGCTTCACGACGGCGCTGATGGCCAAGGACCTGCGCACCGCGGGCGACGTCGCCAACCACCTCCAGCTCAACATGCCGCACCTGAAGCAGGCCGTGGCCTACTGGACCGCCGCCGACGGCAAGCTGGGCAAGGGCGCCGACCATACGGAAATCTTCCGCTACGCCGAGATGCTGGCCGAGGAGAAGTAATGATGGCCGGGGCCTTCACACTCGACGGCACCTACATCCACCTGAAGCCCGACGACAGCGCGCAGGCGATGGAGGGAGGCGATCGTTTCTGGGCCACGATCCAGGAGCGCAGCGATCTGGAAGTAGGTCGGCTGATGGGCGTGACAGGCCAGAGCAAGGACTGGGACCATTGGGAGCGCCACCCGGCGGGCGAGGAGATCCTGACCCTGCTGTCGGGCGAGATGGTGCTGGTCCTCGATATGCCGGGCGGCGAGGAGCGGGTGGTTCTGACGGCCGGCGAGACCTTCATCGTGCCGAGTGGCGTCTGGCATCGTGCGCTCGTGCGTGAGG
>VFQN01001141.1_pt1 | contig 46195 bp, 46 predicted proteins | sample 3512371 | NCBI WGS metagenome assembly VFQN01 (sample SAMN10412370, study PRJNA504923) | tailings metagenome | isolation source: Replicate 2 from Balatoc abandoned mine | place: Philippines: Itogon, Benguet | collected 2017-08-28
CGCGTGGCCGATGTGGATGTTGCCGTTGGCATAGGGCGGGCCGTCGTGCAGCACGAATTTTTCGCGGCCGGCGGCCGAAGCGCGCAGCTTCTTGTAGAGGCCCATCGTCTGCCAGCGGGCCACCGTTTCCGGCTCCTTCTGCGGCAGGCCGGCGCGCATCGGAAAGTCCGTCTGCGGCAGGTAGAGGGTGGACGAATAATCGACTTTTTCGGGCGTATCGGTCATGGATATGGCTATCGTCTTTTTTCGCGCGCGTTTGCGCATGCGGGGATATTGTCAGGGTCTGACGGCGGGGGCGTTCAGGAAACGCCCGAAATCCCGGACCTTCCGGCCTCGCTCAGAGCGCGCGGAAGGCCGGGCCACTAATTCGCAGATCGATGGTCAGCCGGTTGAGCATCATGCGCGCGGTCTTACGGCGTTTTCGGTCGTTTGAAAAGACGGGGGGCTTATATTTGGGTCCCCCGCCGCCCCGCCGGAGGAACGACCCCTCATCCGGCCTGCCGGCCACCTTCTCCCCGCAAGCGGGGCGAAGGAGATATGCCGTACCGTTTTCCCCAACCAATACCAGTTTGTTGGGCAAGTCCCCTCTCCCCGCTTGCGGGGAGAGGGTTAGGGTGAGGGGCAATGTTTGTGCTCAGAAACAGAGCCGCTGGTCGACGACCCCGAGCGGCGTGACGCCTGACAGCAGCGCCCGCGCCTCCTCCTCGTCGCGCTTCATCTGCACGACCAGCGCATCGAGGCCATCGAACTTCAGTTCGTCGCGCAGATGACCGAAGAAGGAGACGGCAGAGACTTCGCCGTAGAGATCGCCGGAGAAATCGAAGAGGAAGGTTTCGAGCAGCGGAACGCCGTTCGAGGTGACCGTCGGGCGGCGACCGTAGCTGGCGACGCCGTCGTGGAGGCTGCCGTCGGGGCGGCGGAAGCGCACGGCGTAGATGCCGTTGCGCAGCTCCACTTCCGGCGGAAGCTGCATGTTGGCGGTCGGATAGCCGAGCGTGCGGCCGAGCTTCTTGCCGTCGATGACCTCGGCCTCCACCGTATAGCGATAGCCGAGCTGGCCGGCGGCCTCGGTGACGGCGCCTTCGCCAAGCAGGGCGCGGATGAAACTGGAGGAGATGACCGAGGCGTTTTCGTCGCGAAAAGCATCGACCAGTGTGACGCCGAACCCGTTGCCCTCGCCGGCGGTCATCAGGAAGGCCGGACCACCCTCCCTGCCCTTGCCGAAGTGGAAGTCGAAGCCGGTGACGACTTCGGAGGCGTGCAGCCAGTCCAGCAGCACGGCGTTGATGAAGTCGTTCGCCGACATTTCGGAGAAGCTGCGATCGAACGGATATTCGATGACGGCGGAAAAGCCCATGCCTTCAAGGATGCGGGCCTTCAACGGCGCCGGCGTCAGCCGGAAGACCGGGCGCTCCGGGCGGAAGACCGTGCGCGGATGCGGCTCGAAGGTCAGCACCAGCGCGGGGATGCCGCGGTCTTTCGCAATGTCGAGCGCGCGTTGCAGCACGGCCTGGTGGCCGCGGTGCACGCCGTCGAAATTGCCGATGGCGATGACGCCGCCGCGCAGGTGCTCCGGCAGCGGCTCCTTCGTCTCGTTCCTGTGAAAAACCGTCATGACGACCGTCTCCGTCACTGCAGCCGGGGCATCCACCATTTCGGGTGAGTGCCCTCCTCCTTCAGGAAGGCCGAAAGCTTCGCCTCGTCGGTGCGGCCGGCCTCGACATAATGCTGCGCGTGAATGCCGCCCGAAATATAGAGCACATCGAGCCCGAAGGCTTCCGCGCCGCGCACGTCCGTCGGCATGCCGTCGCCGATGGCAATCACCCGTGAGAGATCGAAATCGCCATGCACGTCGCGCGCCTCGGCAATCGATTTCTCGTAGATCGGCCGATGCGGCTTGCCGGCGATCTGGCTCGTGCCGCCCAGCTCCTCGAAGAGCTTGGCGATCGCACCGGCACAGGGGATGAGCCGGTGGCCGCGCTCAACGACGAGATCGGGATTGGCGCAGATGAAGGGCAGCTTCCGCGCCGCAAGCGCCGTCAGCTCGGCGCGGTAATCCTCGACAGTTTCCGTCTCGTCGCTGCGCAAGCCTGCGCAAACCACGATGCCCGCTTCGTCCAGCCCGACCGGTTCGACATCGAGGCCGTCGAGCAGAGGCAGGTCCTTTTCGGCACCGATGAAATAGATCTTCTTCGGCCCTTCCGCGATCAGCGCACGGGTGACGTCGCCCGAGGTGACGATGCGGTCATAGGCGTCGTCGGTGACGCCGAGGCCGCGGATTTGCACCTTTACACCGGGATGCGGGCGCGGCGAATTGGTGATCAGCACGACGGCAAGGCCAGCGGCGCGGGCCGCAGCAAGGGCTTCCGATGCATAGGAAAAGGCTTCGACGCCATTGTGCAGGACACCCCAGACGTCGCAGAGGGCCACGTCGTAATGCTGCGTGATGTCGCTGAAGGATTGGATGCGTTGAGCCATCAGGGGATTCCCGTATCAAGGTCGAGCCCGGCTGACATCGCAAAGCGGGGGCAAGAAAACAAGCCTCTCCACACAATTTTGCCCCATCCACCGGCAAACTGCCGAAAATTCATCGCGGCGTCTTGATGGCGTGCGATGGCGCTCCCATCTGGCGGCTGCGTAACCATTCCGGGCGAAATATTTTGGAGGCGCCGTTCTTGACTCCAACCGCCCCGCCGCCTATCTCGGCATCGCTAGCACTCATGAAAGACGAGTGCTAACATCAATCCACCGGATCCATCTCGCGATCCGCAATGTCATTTGATCGAGGGATAAGACAATGGCAAGCACCACCTTCCGCCCGCTTCACGACCGCGTCGTCGTTCGTCGCGTCGAATCCGAAGCCAAGACCAAGGGCGGCATCATCATTCCGGACACCGCCAAGGAAAAGCCGCAGGAAGGCGAAGTCGTCGCCGTCGGCTCCGGCGCCCGTGATGACTCCGGCAAGGTCGTCGCACTCGACGTCAAGGCTGGCGACCGCGTTCTGTTCGGCAAGTGGTCGGGCACCGAAGTCAAGCTCGACGGCGAAGACCTTCTGATCATGAAGGAAGCCGACATCATGGGCATCATCGGCTGATCTGCCGGTAATCCCTTTCCAATTCAGCTGACACCTCTTCAGGAGTTCTCACAATGGCAGCCAAAGAAGTCAAATTCGGCCGCACCGCGCGCGAAAAGATGCTGCGTGGCGTCGACGTCCTCGCAGACGCAGTGAAGGTAACGCTCGGCCCGAAGGGTCGCAACGTCGTTATCGACAAGTCCTTCGGCGCACCGCGCATCACCAAGGACGGCGTTTCCGTCGCCAAGGAAATCGAACTGGAAGACAAGTTCGAGAACATGGGCGCCCAGCTCGTCCGTGAAGTCGCTTCCAAGACCAACGACATCGCCGGCGACGGCACGACGACCGCAACCGTTCTTGCCCAGGCTATCGTTCGCGAAGGCCACAAGGCCGTTGCCGCCGGCATGAACCCGATGGACCTGAAGCGCGGCATCGATCTCGCCGTCGCCGAAGTCGTCAAGGATCTCCAGGCCAAGGCCAAGAAGATCAACACCTCGGAAGAAGTCGCCCAGGTCGGCACGATCTCCGCAAACGGCGACAAGCAGGTCGGTCTCGACATTGCCGAAGCCATGCAGAAGGTCGGCAACGAAGGCGTCATCACGGTTGAAGAAGCCAAGACCGCCGAAACCGAACTCGAAGTCGTCGAAGGCATGCAGTTCGACCGCGGCTACCTGTCGCCCTACTTCGTCACCAACCCGGAAAAGATGGTCGCCGACCTCGAAGACGCTTTCATTCTCCTGCACGAGAAGAAGCTCTCGAACCTCCAGGCGATGCTCCCGGTTCTCGAAGCCGTCGTCCAGACCGGTAAGCCGCTGGTTATCATCGCTGAAGACGTCGAAGGCGAAGCCCTTGCTACGCTCGTCGTCAACAAGCTGCGTGGCGGCCTCAAGATCGCTGCCGTCAAGGCTCCGGGCTTCGGCGACCGCCGCAAGGCCATGCTGGAAGACATCGCCATCCTGACGGGCGGCACGGTCATCTCCGAAGACCTCGGCATCAAGCTCGAAAACGTAACGCTCGACATGCTCGGCCGTTCGAAGAAGGTTTCGATCTCCAAGGAAAACACGACGATCGTCGACGGTGCCGGCCAGAAGGCTGAAATCGAAGGCCGCGTCGCGCAGATCAAGGCCCAGATCGAAGAAACCACCTCCGACTACGACCGCGAGAAGCTGCAGGAACGTCTTGCCAAGCTCGCTGGCGGCGTTGCCGTCATCCGCGTCGGCGGCTCGACGGAAGTCGAAGTGAAGGAAAAGAAGGACCGCATCGACGACGCCCTCAACGCGACGCGCGCTGCCGTTCAGGAAGGCATCGTACCGGGCGGCGGCGTTGCCCTGCTCCGTTCTTCCACGAAGATCTCCGCCAAGGGCGAAAACGATGACCAGGAAGCTGGCATCAACATCGTTCGCAAGGCGCTCCAGGCCCTGGTTCGCCAGATCGCCGAGAACGCTGGTGACGAAGCTTCGATCGTCGTCGGCAAGATCCTCGACAAGAACGAAGACAACTACGGCTACAATGCCCAGACCGGCGAATACGGCGACCTGATCTCGCTCGGCATCGTCGATCCGGTCAAGGTTGTCCGCACGGCTCTGCAGAACGCCGCTTCGGTTGCCTCGCTGCTGATCACGACGGAAGCCATGATCGCCGAACTGCCGAAGAAGGATGCACCGGGCGGCATGCCTGGCGGCATGGGCGGCATGGGCGGTATGGACATGATGTGATAGGCGAAAGCCTATTACAGCGTGACCATCAAGCTTCGCCCATGCATTAAAGTTGGTTCAGCGCGTCAAGCGCGCTGAACTGGCAGCATGGACATGATGTAAGACCTTCGGGTCCTGCATCTGAGCCATCCGGTTCAGTTCGGAAAGGGCGGTCTTCGGGCCGCCCTTTTTGCTTTTGGGGTGGCAGAGGACCTGCATCGTTACCGTGAAAAGAATTTTTCCATTTGTACAATAATTATCAAAAAGTCGTTGATGGTATCAAAAAACCAACTATAAAGACGCACCAAGTGAACTTTAAAGATTCACCGGGGTTCAGGCGCTGAAAATCGACGGTATTGCAGTCGATTTGTCGTGCAGCCGGATGTCCCCAAGCATTGGAAAGAAACCGCCGGGGGACCTGCATGAAGGTCAGCGGCGGTCTTCACGCGTACGTCCGATCCGATAGCAAAGACGGAGCCGGACGCAGTTCTGTACATGAGAAAGTGGTTCGGCGGGCTTCGATGGTTGTCAGCCGGCACTACTTTTTAGCGTGTTTTGCGCCATCAAGGGCGAGACATGTCGGCCAAATTCGAGCAACTGCCTGAGGTCGTAGGTGTTCAAAATAATCAAGACTGATCTCTCGTCGCCCTTCCTGCCGGGCTCGATGGAGTTCGACGAGACGGACAATGAACTGCTCACGCAATATTGCGTGACGGAGCGCTGGACCGGTGATCTTTCCAACGGCCTCTTCACGCTGGGTGACAAGGCGGCGATGGCGCATGGCCTGCCGCAGCGCGCCTGCGGCCTTCTGAACCTCATCCGCTGCTACGAGCCGCTGGATCGCACGCGCGTGCTGGAGCTCTTCGAGCAGGCAGCGGCGTCCTCCTCGTCTTTCTGCTTCTCCACGACCATTCATCTCGACGGCGCGCCGCGCCAGCCGGTGTTCTGCGTCGGGGAATCGACAGGCCTCGAGGAAAAGTACGCCGGCTCCATCATCGGCGTCTTCATCTTCCCCCGCTTCCAGATCGACCTCGCCGGGCGCCGCTTCAAGCGACAGTGAGGCGGCTCAGGCCGCCTCGCTCGCGTCGAGATCCGGGCGGATGCGCTCCACCGGAACCGGCCGGCCGAGGAAGTAGCCCTGCGCCTCGTCGCAGCCCTCGTCGAGCAGGATGTCGAGCTGGCTGCGCGTTTCCACGCCTTCCGCCAGAACCGGCACGCGCAACGTCTGGCCGAGCGCCAGGATGGCGCGGATGATGGCCTTCGCTTCGGGGCTCGCCTCCACCTCGCTCATGAAGCTGCGGTCGAGCTTGATCTTGTCGAAGGGGAAGGCGCGCAGGGTTTCCAGCGAGGAATAGCCCGTGCCGAAATCGTCAATGGCGATGGTGACGCCGAAGGCCTTGATGCGGCGGAGCGTCTGGAGGGCGCGCTCCTTGTCGCCGATAATGGTCGATTCCGTGATTTCCAGCTCCAGCCGGTGCGGGCTGAGGCCGGTGTCCAGCAGCACCCGGTGCACGAGGTCGGCGACGTCGGCATTGCCGAGCTGTACCGGCGACAGGTTGACGGCGATCTTGTGCCCGTTGTTCCAGGTCGCCGCCTCGCGGCAGGCTTCGCGCAGCACCCATTCGCCGATCGGCAGGATGGCCCCGCATTCTTCCGCGATCGGGATGAAGTCGCTCGGCGGTATGGTGCCGCGCACGGGATGGTGCCAGCGCAGCAGCACCTCGTAGCCGATCGTATCGCCGGAATTGACCGCCTTCTGCACCTGGTAGTGCAGTTGCAGCTCATTGCGCTCGACCGCCTGCCAGAGATCGTTGGCGATGAGGCGACGGCTGCGGGCGGCCTCGTCCATCGAGACCTCGTAGAAGCAGACCCGTTCGGTCAGCGCGTCCTTGGCACGGTACATGGCAAGGTCGGCATTGTTGAGGAGAGCTTCGAGATTGTCGGCATCCTGCGGATAGATCGCGACGCCGAGGCTCGCACCCGGCTTGATGTCGTAGCCGTCGATGCGGATTTCCTCATGCAGGCAGGCTTCCAGCCGCTGGATGAAGTCGTGGAGTTCGGCGATATCCTCGAAACGCTTGGCGGCGGCAAATTCGTCGCCGCCGAAACGGGCGACGGTTTCATCTGCCTCGAGGCAGGCCTGCATGCGCTTCGACAGCGTCATCAGCACCTCGTCGCCGGCCGCATGGCCACGCGTGTCGTTGATTTCCTTGAACTTGTCGAGGTCGATACCGATCACCGCCACCTTGCTGCCGGACCGGCGCGCCGAATCCAGATCGGCCTCGAGGCGGTTGTTGAAGTTCGCGCGGTTCGGCAGGCCCGTGAGGCTGTCGTGGCGGGCGAGGAAGGAGATCTGCTCCTCCGAGCGCAGCCGTTCGGAAATGTCCTCATAGGTGGCAACCCAGGCGCCATCCGGCAGCGTGCGGTAGCGCAGCTGCACGGAAACGCCATTCGACAGCTTCTCGACAAGAACGCCGCCATCATTGGCCAGAATGGCCGCCCGGCGTCGGGCGTACATGTCGCGCGCCCGCGGCTTCCAGATTGCCGGATCGACGAAGACGTCGGCGACGCCCTGGTCGACGATCTCGCGCAGCGTCATGCCGGGGCGGATACGGCCTTCCGGGAAGCCGAAGAGTTCGCTGTAGCGCTTGTTGGCAAGCAGCAGGCGCTCGTCCTTGTCGAACAGGCAAAGGCCCTGCGACATGTTCTCCAGTGCGAGGTCTAGGTTCTTCGTCACCTCGGCGAGACGGTCGGCATCGGCCTTTTCCTTCGTCACGTCCTTGGTGATCTTGGCATAGCCGACGAGTGCGCCGCCCGTGTCGTAGATCGCGTCCAGCACCACATTTGCCCAGAAGCGCGAGCCGTCCTTGCGATAGCGCCAACCTTCGCTCTCGTACTTGCCCTCTTCCCGTGCGGTGGTCAAAGCCCGCTCCGGCACACCGGCCGCGCGGTCTTCCTCGCCGTAGAAGCGGGAGAAATGCTGGCCGACGACCTCATGCGCCTTGTAGCCCTTGTTGCGCTCCGCCCCCTCGTTCCAGTTGGCGACGCGGCCTTCCGGGTCGAGCATGTAGATGGCGTAGTCCTTGACGCCCTGCACGAGCATCGCGAACTGGCGCGTGCTCTCGTTGGCGGCAAGCTCGGCCTGCCGGGCGAAAACGGCGGCCGTCAGGCCGGTGAAGAGCAACGACAGGGCCACGGCGACGATCAGCGGCACCATCAGGCTGGTCGACAGCATCGTGTCGTCGGGCGCCGGCATCAGGCCGGGCTCGATGGTCACGGCCGTCATGGCGGTGAAATGCAGCGAAACGACGCCGAGGGCCATCAGCACGGTGGCAAGCGCGCGGTCGCGCAAGCGCGCCTGCGGGCGCATGCAGAAGACAAGTGCAAGCGCGCCGAAGAGACCCGCACATATGATGGACGCCACGACATAGGCCGTATCCCAATGAATGGTCCCCGGCACCTCCATTGCAGCCATGCCGATATAGTGCATGGAGGTGATGCCCGCACCGAGCAGGAGCCCACCGGCGACAGCCGCGACCGTACCGGCAAAGTAGGCGGCGACGGCAAGGCCGATCGTCGTGACGACGATCGCGATAGCCAGCGAAGCGATCGTGAGCTCCATATCGAAGCCCATGAGCACGCCGGGATCATAAGCCAGCATCGCGATGAAATGGGTCGCCCAGATGCCGAAGCCGCTCGACGCGCCGGCAACGCCCAGCCACAGGGTACGCGCGGTCCCCTTGGCCACCCCCGCCCTTTGCATCAGCGTCACGGCAACATAGCAGGACAGGAAGCAGATCAGAGCAGCGAGCAGGACAAGTCTCAAGTCGTGCTCGACGGTAATGCAGGTCAAGATGCGGAGCATAAAGGTCACCGAGGGGAGGCAAGATCGCTCCAATCAGCCGGACAACCCTAAAAAATCAATGAATTGTGGGAGCCGGGCAAAATCCGGCCTCCCTTAGGTTAGTTCATACTTAATAAAAATCAAACCGGCACAACTGTTCCAACAGGGAACAAACATTTCGCTCAACCTGCGCGTACACCGGCCTTCAGAGCGTCAGGGCCTTGAGATCCGTCGCGGGATCCTCCAGGGCTGCACGCTCGGGCGTGCGCTCCATCTCGATCAGCTTCTTGCCGACCACATAGGCCTTGGCATCGTTGACCGCATCGACGGCGATCAACCTGCCTGCACGGAAGTACCAGACGGAGACGCTGCCCTCGCGCGCACCAGGGCGCACAAAGGTGTCGTCGAACCCCATGCAGAAGCCGGCGATCTGCAGCTTGACGTCATACTGGTCGGACCAGAACCACGGTTTCGGCTCGTAAGGCGCCTCGCCACCGGCAATGACCGCGGCAGCGGCCTCGGCCTGGTCAACCGCGTTCTGCACGGATTCGAGCCGAACCCGGCTGCCCTTGAAGGGCAGCACCGCGCAGTCGCCCATGGCGAAGATCGCCGGATCCGAGGTGCGGGCCTGGGCATCGACGACGATGCCGTTCGCGACCTCCAGCCCGGCATCGCGCGCCAGCTGGTCATTCGCGGCAACGCCGATGCCGGCGATCACCACGTCGACGGGCAGGACGAAGCCATCGGAAAGCTCCGCACCGGTGACCCGGCCGTTTTCGCCGAGCAGCCGGACGAGGCCGGTCTTTTCCCGCACATCGACGCCGCGCGCCGTATGGATCGCCTTGAGGATCGTGGCGGTTGCCGGCGAGGCGACGCGGGCGAGGATGCGGTCGGCCATCTCGATGACGGTGACGTGCAGCCCCCTGCCCCGTGCGACCGCCGCCGCTTCAAGGCCGATATAGCCGCCGCCGACGACGAGCGCCCGGCGACCCTCCTGCATTTCGAGGCCGAGGCGGTCGGCATCGCGGTAGTCGCGCACGGTGAAGACGCCGTCGAGGTCGCCGCCGATCTCGGCCGGCAGGCGGCGTGGCGTCGCGCCGGTGGCGAGCGCCAGCACGCCGTAGTGCAGCGTCGAGCCGTCGCTGAGCGTCACCGTCTTTGCGGCACGGTCGATGGCGGTGATTTCGGTCGAAAGGCGGATCTCGACATTGTTGTCCGGGTACCAGCTCTCCGGCCGGAACATCAGCCGGCCGAGGTCCGCCTCGCCAAGCAGGTATTTCTTGGAGAGCGGCGGGCGCTGATAGGGATGGCTCGCCTCGGCGGCGATGATGGTGATCGGCCGCTCGTCCTTCAGCGCACGCAGTTTGGCAACCAGGGCAAAGGCGGCCTGACCGCCACCCGCAACAACCAATCTTCCCGTCACGATGTCTTCCGTCCCGTTTTCATTCTGTTTTTGCCTCCGGCAGAGGTAGCCCGGCGCGGCGGATGGCGTCAACGCACCGCCGCGCCGCCCGATTTTTCGTTTGCGTCAGGTTTTTGCCGGAATCTCCAGGCCCTTGATGGCCGCCGGGCGGGCCAGGCAGCGCTCCAGCCAGGCCATCACGGCCGGGAAGCCTGCATAGTCCAGCGCCGCGCGACCGCCATAGAAGACATCAGCGCCGCGGATCCACGGGAAGGTCGTGATGTCGGCGATGGTGTATTCGTCGCCCATGATCCACTGGCGATCCTTCAGGCGGTCTTCGAGGATAGAAAGCAGGCGCTTGGCTTCGTCGCGGTAACGCTCGGCAGGATAAGAATTGTTGGCCACCTTGTCGACGGCAAACTTGTAGAAATGACCGAACTGGCCGAACATCGGCCCGACGCCACTCATCTGGAACATGACCCAGGCAAGCGTCTCGTAGCGTCCGGCGGCATCGGCCGGAATGAGCTTGCCGGTCTTCTCGGCGAGGTAGACGAGGATCGCGCCCGATTCGAAGAGGCCGATCGGCTTGCCGTCCGGGCCGTTCGGATCGATGATCGCGGGGATGCGGCCGTTCGGGTTCAGCGAGATGAAGTCCGCCGACTTGACGCCCTCCGGCCCGAACTCGATGCGGTGCGCCTCATAGGGCAGACCAAGCTCCTCCAGCGCGATCGATACCTTCACGCCGTTCGGCGTCGGCAGGGAATAGAGCTGGATGATGTCGGGGTTCTTTGCGGGCCACGTCTTGGTGATGGGGAAGGACGACAGGTCTGCCATGGAGGACTCCTTGCGATGGGACCTCATAGATAGGACAGATCGCCGAACGATGTCAGGGTGGTGCGGGAATTTTCCGGTCGAGGAAAGAGGGCCAGCAGCAGCCGGCCGCCTCTCGCCGCATGCCGAGCCTTCAGAGTGCGCCGCGCACCCGCGTGATGATTTCGGCGATCACCGCATCGCCCTCGTGCTCTGCCTTGCGGGCGCGCACGAGGCAGGCTTCCGACTTGAGGATCACGCCGTCGGAGAGGATCTTCAGATGGTTGGCCGTCAGCGTCGAGCCGGTCGAGGTGATATCGACGATGATATCGGCCGAGCCCGAGGCCGGCGCCCCCTCGGTCGCTCCCAGGCTCTCGACGATGCGGTAGAGCTGGATGCCGTGATTGCCGGAAAAGAACTGCTGCGTGAGGCGCCAGTATTTCGTTGCGATGGTGAGACGCCGGCCATGGCGGGCACGAAAATCCTGCGCAACGTCGCCGAGATCGGCCATCGTATCGACGTCGAGCCAGATTTCCGGCACGGCGACGACGACATCCGCATGGCCGAAGCCGAGGCGGGCGCAGAATTCGACGCGGGCATCCGCCTCCGCCAGCCCCTCGCGCACCAGATCCTCACCGGTCACGCCGAAATCAACGGTGCCGTTGGCGATCTCGCGGGAGATTTCGGAGGCCGAGAGGAAGGCAATCTCGATATCGTCGCGTCCCTCGATGCGGCCGCGATAGGAGCGGTCGTTGCCGACGGCGACAACGGAGAAACCGGCGCGCGCGAGCACGGCGGAGCTGTCTTCCTTCATGCGTCCCTTGGAGGGAAGGCCGATGGTAATGGTCATGCGGCAGCCCCCTTCACGCCCGCGATACGGTCGAGCCAGAGCGAGAAGCCGACGGCCGGAATGCGCTCCTTCGCCCCGAGCAGGGTCAGCAGCCGGTCGAAGCGACCACCGCCGGCAAGCACCAGGGCTTCTCCGGCCGGCGCGATCTCAAAGACGAGACCGGTATAATAGTCGAGCGGGCGGCCGAAGGCGGCGCGATAGGTGATCGTCGCGGGATCGACACCGGTGGCGCGGAGCGCCGCGACGCGGCTTTCGAACGGCTCGAGTGCCGCGCCGAGCGAAAGGCCGGCCTTTTCCGCGAAGGCGGCGAGTGCGCCCGGGGCCTCGGAAAGGTTCAGTTCCAGCGCCAGGAACTCCTTGAGAAGCGCCAGCGTGCGGGCATCGAGCCGTGTGTTGGCCAGTTCCATCTTCTCACGCAGGCGCCGGGCGATATCGGCGGGGCTGCGGCTGGCATTGGTGGAATAGCCGGTCGCCTCCATCGTCGCGTCGATATGGGCGATCAGCGTCGCCTCGTCGTCGAGCTTGCCGAGAATGGCGAGGCGGTCGACCTCCGGGCCGAAGACGCCGTCGCGTGCCGGATTGGAAAGATCGGCCATCAACCGCTGCAGCTGTGCCTGGTTGCCAAAGGCATGAACGAGCCGCTTCTGCCACCCGCCCGGCAGGCCGCAGGCCGCCACGACAGCCTCGAAGACCGCCTGGTCGCCGAGCACCACGGAGAATGCAACGCCCGGCAGGCGGTTCATGAGAACGGCCAGGGCGTCATGCACCGCGCGCGCATCGGCCTTCGCGACGTCAGGCTCGCCGAGATCCTCGATGCCGGCCTGGTAGAACTCGTTCGAGCCCTCGCGGCGCTGGCGGAACACCTCGCCGAGATAGGCATAGCGCTTGGGCGTGCCGGTCGCCGTCTCGATATGGCGAAGGCAGACCGGGATGGTGAATTCGGGCCGGAGGCACAGACTCCTGCCGGTCTCGCTCTCCGTCAGGAAGATGCGCCGCCTGAGGTCCTCGCCCGCCATGTCGAGAAAGGGCTCCGCCGGCTGGATGACCGGCGTGTCCACACGCTCCGTGCCAAGCCCTTCGAGATCGGCGATGAGATCGGGCGCGAAAGCAGGAAGGTTGACGAGGGGCATATCAGCCGACCCGCGCCCGGTCTTCGGCCTGTGCATCGAGGATTTCACGAACCCTGGCGACGAGCTCGGCCTCCGGGACGGAGACCTGCGCCACGCGGGCCTCGCGCCAGGCGATGTTGTCCTCGATCTCGCCGGAAAGGCGCTTGCCCTCGATCAGGTCCTTGATCTGCACGAGGCTTTCGGCGCGTTCGTCGCCGCCCTGGATGATCGCAACGGGTGCGCCGCGGCGGTCGGCATATTTCAGCTGGTTGCCGAACTTCTTCCAGTTGCCCTGGTACATTTCGGCGCGGATGCCGGCAGCGCGCAGTTCCTGTGTGAAGCGCTGGTAGCGGCCCATGCTCTCGATGTCGCCGTCCATGACCGTGACGAGCACGGGGGCGACGACCTCGTCCTGGCCGAGCTTGCCGAGGTTCTTCAAGGCCGTCATCAGGCGGGAAACGCCGATGGAGAAGCCGGTGGCCGGCACCGGCTGCCCCATGAAGCGCGACACGAGGCCGTCATATCGGCCACCGCCGCCGACGGAGCCGAAGACGACCTTCTCGCCCTTCTCGTTGGTGACAGCGAACTGCAGCTCGGCCTCGAAGACGGGACCGGTGTAATACTCGAGGCCGCGCACGCAGGAGGGATCGACCTTGATGCGGCCGGCATCGTAGCCGGCGCTCGCGACGAGCTTTGCGATCTGCTCGAGTTCCTCCACGCCCTCGCGGGCGCGCTCGTTCTGCCCGAAACGGCTATCGAGCGAGGCGACGGTCTCAAGGTTGTCGCCGAAGGACGCGGTGTCGAGCACGCCGACCAGCAGCTCGATCCCGGCAGGGTCAAGGCCGACGCCCTTGGTGAAGTCGCCGCTTTCGTCCTTGCGCCCCGCGCCGAGAAGCTCGCGGACGCCGGGAATGCCGAACTTGTCGAACTTGTCGAGCGCGCGCAGGGCATTGAGACGGCGCGCCGTGTTTTCTTCGCCGCCAAGGCCCACGACCTCCAGCATGCCGTCGAGAACCTTGCGGTTGTTGACACGGATGACGTAGTCGCCACGAGCGATGCCGAGGGCTTCCATCGTGTCGGCGAACATCATGCACATTTCGGCATCCGCCTGCACGCCGGCAGCGCCGACCGTATCGGCATCGAACTGCATGAACTGGCGGAAGCGGCCCGGACCCGGCTTCTCGTTGCGGAAGACGTAGCCGGCGCGATAGGTGCGGTAGGGCAGCTGGATCTCGTTGAAGTTCTCCGCGACATGGCGGGCGAGCGGCGCCGTCAGGTCGTAGCGCAAGCTCATCCACTGGTCGTCGTCGTCCTGCAGCGAGAAGACGCCCTCGTTCGGGCGGTCGCTGTCCGGCAGGAACTTGCCGAGCGCGTCGGTATATTCGAAAAGCGGGGTTTCGACCGGATCGAAGCCGTAGTGCTCGTAGACCGCGCGGATCTTCGCGGTCATTTCGGTGAGGGCGCGGATGTCCGCGGCGTCACGGTCGACGAAGCCGCGCGGCAAGCGGGCTTTCAGCTTCTGCGGTTTTTTCTGCTTTTCGCTCATCGGGATACCCGAAATTCCTGTATTTCCGTTGCGGTTTCCCTAGCGGATTGGGCGGGCAGCGGCAAGGGCGGAAGCGCCCGGGGGCGTCACGGTCGGCGCGACAGCGCGTCCCAACTGTGCACGATGACGGCAGAAGCCGTCGGCGCTTCGGCGGCGGGGATGAGGATGGAATGGGTGTCGCCGCGAATGATGCCGCGCATTTCCGACTGAAAGGAAAGCCGCTTCATCTGCACATGGCCCTCCGGAATGGAGGTGACGGACAGTGCTGTGCCGCCGTAGATCTCGATGCTGGCGATCTCGCGGGCGTAAAGGCCCGCCACCAATGCCCTGTCCTCCAGACAGTCGCGGTAGGAGCCGGTGATGTAGCGGCGGATGCTGGTTCCGACGACGGCACGCATCTCCGGGCTTTCGCGATACTCCTGCTGCGAGCCGCCGAGATAACGGATGTCGCGGCCCTCCCAGAGATTGCGGCTGTCGTGCGCGTTGAGGATCGCCTTCAGCAGGCGACGCTCGGTCTGCGCGTCGGCACGACGCAGGAAATCGACGATGGCGCCGGTAGCACGCAGATCCGGCACCGCGACGCCGCGCTCCCAGCGCGAGACAGTCGTCGGCGAGAAGCCGAGCTTCCAGGCAATGTCGTCCTGCGTCAACGCAACCTTGAGGCGATAGGCGCGCAGCTGGTCGATAAGGTCATGGCCCGTGGAGAGGACGAAATCGGACATACTCAACCCATGGAAGCAAGCATAGATTTCCGCATCCCTCAGTCGAGCAAACGACCAGCGAGCCTGCTTTCTGATGAGCCCGATGTCGATTACCCTTGAGCCTAGGTAAACGATCATCACAACCGTTTGGCAAGCGGCCAGCGGCGATCGCATGAATGTTTTCCAACCGGCAACGACCGAGCCGCACCGGTGCCTTCCCGTCGGCACCTGGTGCCCGCCGGCGGCAACACCCTCTCGGACCGGACCGCATGAGCTTGAAATCGCCTCTGACCGCCTCTCGCCTCGCCCAGGTGGCGGAGCTTGCCGGCATGGACTGCCGGGAGATCGAAACCGCCTTCGTCTGCGAGGAGTGGAGCGCGGAACTGTCGACCGGCCTCCTCCGGCTCGGGACCGAGACGGCACTCCTGCACGGCATAGCCGGCCCGCCCTGCGGCGTCATGGATCTCATCCGCCTCTATGATCCCGCCGACTGGGCGAAGGTGCTGCAGGCGCTGGAGGACGCGGCGACGCCACCGGTCACGTTCAGCTTCGCCACGACGATCCGCCCCGGTCCCGGCCTCTACCGGCCCGTTTTCTGCTTCGGCCAGTCGGAAGAAGCGGGCGGCACGATCAACGGCACGTTCGCGGTGGCGCGGCTGTGCGTCGAGATGAACGCGGAGCGCCCGAACCTGCTGAACTGATCCTGGTCTCAACGCCGCGCGTCTGACGAGGCGGGTTCTCGCACCAACGGCCGGCCGGCGACAAGCGCCCGGCAGGCACGTCGAAAAACGGCAGAGGCCCGCCGATTTCCTGGCGGGCCTCTCTACGGTTCCATGGATTGATGCGTCACTCGGCTGCCGGATTGCGATGCGCCGCCGAGGCCTCGACCAGCGAGGCCGCGATGGCCCGGGCCATCAGCAGCGTTGTTTCGCGAATTTCGGTGTTGGTGCCGCTTCTTGCCGACCGGATCAGGCGAAAGCCCTCCCGGAGCATGATCTCCTGCGCCTTGTCACAGGCCCAGCCCTCGAGTCGAGAATCGTCCATTGCAGGTGTGCTCGCCGCCATTTGTCCCCTCATGCCAAATCATTCAGCACAAAGCGGCACGTCGCTACTACGCACGCGTACGCCGACCCCAGAACTTGCGATGTATGATTTTGCCGCTCAACCTCAAGCTACATGATTCGCTGTAGAATCAAAGATATATTTGTGGCGGCAAGTCCTGAATTATGGCCGTTGCAGCTGATTTCTCTTCTCTTCGACTTCCGCGCGGCAAAAACAACCTTCCACGTGATCGTTGACGAGGCCCATGGCCTGCATGAAGGCATAGACGGTGGTGGGGCCGACGAAGGTCCAGCCGCGCTTCTTCAGGTCCTTTGAAAGCCGGACGGAGGTGGGTGTCGTCGGATTGGCGACGATCGTCTCCCAGTCCACCCGTGCCGGCCGTTCGCCCGGGCCCGGCTCGAAGCTCCAGAAATAGCGGGCGAGCGTGCCGAACTCATCGCGCAGCGCCTGCGCCCGGCGGGCATTGTTGATCGTCGAGACGATCTTGCCGCGGTGGCGCACGATGCCGGCATCGGCAAGGCAGCGGGCGATGTCGTCATCGCCGAAATTGGCAACCTTGTCGAAATCGAAGCCGGCAAAGGCGGCGCGGAACCCCTCGCGCTTGCGCAGGATGGTGAGCCAGGAGAGGCCCGACTGGAAGCCTTCGAGGCAGATCTTCTCGAAGAGACGCTGGTCGCTGACGACGGGATAGCCCCACTCCGTATCATGGTAACGGCGGTAGTCATCCAGATTGCCGGGCCATGCGCACCGCACCCGCCCGTCATCGCCGTCCAGAAGTCCCTTTGTCATACGCGCTCTCCGTTGCCTTTTTGTTCCGCTTTACCACTCATCAACCACATTTGGAAAGCGGGTAATAACCCTACTCAAAGCTTTATCGCCAACGTCGATATCGAATGAACGCCCGTTTACCATTCCCTTCATCGCGGGGTGCAAGCATCCCCGTCGAACCGGCGCTGCATTCCAGTTCCCGCGGCGCATCCCGGCACGATCAGTAGCGAGTACGTCCGATGTTGATACGAATCCTCCTTGCAACGACCCTTCTGTGCACGACCACGGTGGCCCAGGCGAACGAGCGCTACATGAGCCAGCCGCCGATCATCGTCAGCCCCGACCTCACCGCACCCTGGCTGATGCAGCTTACCGGCGGGGGCGTGCAGCCCGCCGTCAACACACGCCGCATCATCCAGCGCCAGAAGGTGCAGCAGCGCCGCGTCCTGCGCCGCGAAGGGGCGGCCCGTGTCCAGCAGGTCTCGGCGACCGGCACGGCGCGCAATCCGATCAAGTCGAAATTCGACCCGACATATCTGCCGCAGCTCGTCGACTATGGCAGCGAGCACAAGCCGGGCACCATCGTCATCGATACCAACAACCGATTCCTCTACCTCGTCCTCGACGGCGGCAAGGCGCGGCGCTACGGCGTCGGCGTCGGCAAGCCGGGCTTCGAATGGGCCGGCGCCCACAAGATCACCCGCAAGGCCGAGTGGCCGAGCTGGACGCCGCCGAAGGAAATGGTCGCCCGCGAAGCCGCCAAGGGCCACTACCTGCCGGCCTTCATGGAAGGCGGACCGGAAAACCCGCTCGGCTCGCGTGCCATGTATCTCGGCTCGACGCTCTACCGCATCCATGGCACCAACGCGCCCTGGACGATCGGCTATGCCGTTTCCTCGGGCTGCATCCGCATGCGCAACGAAGATGTCGTCGATCTCTACGAGCGCGTGAAGGTGGGCACCAAGGTCATCGTGATCTGATTCTGTGGTATCGGGGCCACAAGGGCCCGAAGAAATCCGCCCTCACAAGCGTCTTACTGCCCGGGAGCCGGCTTGAAATCAGTCGAGAGTCGGTTAGCCTCGCAGAATTGAGGATTGAGAGGGACTATACCATGCGGAAATACGCATCGATCTTGCTGGCCGCGACCGTCGCGGCCACGGCGATCATGCCGGTCTCGTCGGCGAATGCCTTCCCCGCGGCCCGCACGGGCGACCGGGTCGAGACGGCCTCCGATGTAACGCTCGTCGCCCAGCCAAGCAAGAAGCAGGTCGCGTCGAAGTACAAGCGCACCAAGGTGCGCTTCGTCACCGACCAGGCACCGGGCACCGTCATCGTCGATACCAACAACAAGTATCTCTACTATGTCGAGGGCAACAACAAGGCGACGCGCTACGGCATCGGCGTCGGCCGAGACGGCTTCGGCTGGTCGGGCGTGGTGAAGGTCGGCCGCAAGGCCGAATGGCCCAGCTGGACGCCGCCGGCCGAAATGCGCCGCCGCGAGGCCAAGAAGGGTCGCATCCTGCCCGTCACCCAGGCCGGCGGCGAGGACAACCCGCTCGGCGCGCGTGCGCTCTACCTCTTCAAGGGCGGCCGCGACACGATCTTCCGCATTCACGGCACGAACCAGCCCTGGACGATCGGCCAGAACATGTCGTCGGGCTGCATCCGCATGATGAACAAGGATGTGGAGCATCTCTACGCCCGCGCCGATATCGGCACCAAGGTCATCGTCGTCGGCCCCGGCAACCGTCAGGGCAGCGTGAGCTACAACGACAAGGGCGTCGATTTCTTCGGCAACCTCTTCGGTTTCGGCGGCTGATCCGCCGCTTGCCGTAGACCGTTTGGACGCCGGCCTTGCGCCGGCGTCTTGCGTTCAGCCGAGGGAGCAGCCGATCGTTCCCGCGCGCCGGATCGGCTCATCGAGGTCCGCGCCTTCGATCTTCAGCGTATAGGTGCCCTCGTAACCGGTTTCGTCCTCGCCGGCCTTCGTCATCATGACGAAATCGAGCGCTGCAAAGGGCTGGTTGTCACCGGATTCGGCGTGGACGAGCAGGCGCAGTTCACCATCATGCAGCCAATGGTGCGTGAGGAAAGACTGATCGAGCGTGACCTTCCTGTCGAGCCCCTTCTGGGCGAGATCCTTCGGCAGCTCGATCGAGCCGCGGAAATTCAGGATGCCGCCGAGGCTGTAGCTGAAGCCCGCCTCCCCTTCGAACGTGACGTTCCTGTCCTTTACCGCACAGCTGAACCCGCCGGTGGCGAAGGCGGGCGTAGAGAGGGCAGCAAGGGCGGCGAGCGAAAGCATGAGGCGGCGCATGGGCATCTCCGATGGGCTGGAATGCCGCCTGTCTAGCAATCCGCGGGCGAAGCGGCTGTTCCGCGCGTGACAGGCTCAGGAAAGCACGGCAGGCTTCATTCCGCCATAGGCCCAGTCGATGAGTTCCACCGTGTGCAGGATCGGAATGGCCGTGCCGGTCGCGATCTGGGTGATGCAGCCGATATTGCCGGTAGCGATGATGTCCGGCTTGGTCGCCTCGATGTTCTTGACCTTGCGCGCCTTCAGCTTGCCGGAAATCTCCGGCTGGAGGATGTTGTAGGTGCCGGCAGAGCCGCAGCACAGGTGCCCTTCCGCCGGATCGCGCACCGCAAAACCCGCTTTCTTCAGCAGTGTCTTCGGCGCCATGGTGATCTTCTGGCCATGCTGCATGGAACAGGCGGAGTGATAGGCGACCGTCACCCCCCGCGCCTCCTGCTGGGGCAGGTCGAGCGTCGCGAGGTATTCCGTGATGTCCTTGGCGAGGGCGGAGACCCGCGCAGCCTTGTCCGCATAGGCCGGATCGAGGCGCAGCATGAAGCCATAGTCCTTGATCGTCGTGCCGCAACCCGACGCCGTGATGATGATCGCATCGAGCCCGCCCTTCTCGACCTCGCCGAGCCAGACATCGACATTGCGCCGCGCCGCCTCCAGCGCCTGCTCCTCGCGGCCCATGTGGTGGACGAGCGAGCCGCAGCAGACTTCGCCCGCCGGCGCCACGACCTCGACGCCGAGGCGGGTGAGGAGACGGATCGTCGCGGCGTTGATCTCGGGCTTCAGCACCGGCTGGGCGCAACCGGAGAGGATCGCGACCCGCCCGCGGCGCGGGCCGGCGGCCGGATGCGTGCCCGGCCGCGCGCTGGCCGAGGCCTTCGGCAGGGCGCGGGGTGCAAGGTCCAGCATGGCACCGAAGGGTTCGAGCGGCTTGAAGCGCTTGAGGAGGCCGGCAAAGGGCCGGCCGAACGCCGCCGCCTTCAGCGCCAGGCGGAACCGGCCCGGATAAGGCAGCACGGCGGCAAGGATGTTGCGCGTCAGCCGGTTCCAGAACGGGCGCTTGTAGGTCGCCTCGATATGCATGCGGGCATGGTCGACGAGATGCATGTAATCGACGCCGGAGGGACAGGTCGTCGTGCAGGAGAGGCAGGAAAGGCAGCGGTCAATATGCGTCACGACCTCGGCATCCGCCGGCCGGCCGTTCTCCAGCATGTCCTTGATGAGGTAGATGCGGCCGCGCGGGCTGTCGAGCTCGTTGCCCAGCGTCACATAGGTGGGACAGGTGGCGGTGCAGAAGCCGCAATGCACGCATTTGCGCAGGATCTTCTCCGATGTCGCGACATGCGGATCGGCAAGCTGCTCGGCGGTGAAATTGGTCTGCACGTCGATACTCCCTAGCGCAGCATGCGGTTCATGCGGGCTGCGATGATGTAGGCCTTCTCGGCCTGGGTGACATGAGCCGCGGCCAGCGCCTCCTGCCCGGCCGGTGTGATCGTCAGCACATTGTCGCGCCGCGAGGGATTGAGGGGCATGTAGCTGCTGTGGCGGGCGAGCGTGAGATAGCCCTTCTTGATGAGGGCGCGCATATCCGGCGTCAGGGGTGGAAGCCCTCGCGCGCCAACGGTCGCCGACGGGCCGACGTCAGCGCACAGCCACCAGAGGAGCGCCATCTGTCGGCGTGCCGCGCCCAGCACCGCCAGCGGCGCAGCGGGCAAGGTTCCCCAGCGGGCCTTGTCCTCGCGCGCCTGATCGACACGCTTCTTCCACGTCCGTGCCTGCTGCCTCGCAATCGAATCGCCCGCCAGCCGTCCCATCTTCATGCTCCCTGTTTTCGGTCCATCAAGGGAGAGACGTACAGGCCGGCCGGATCGAAGCTCGCCTTGACGCGCGCCGAGAGCGCGGCGACGGCGTCCGGCTGCGGCTCGAACGTGTCCGTCGCCGCCAGCACCTCCGGCCGGGCCCGCAGCAGCGTGGCATGGCCGCCGCCGACGGCCTTGACGTAGCGGCGCAAGAGCGCGGCTTCGGGATCGGCCTCCATGCGCAGCCAGACGAGACCGCCCTGCCAGTCGTAGAAGGCATCGACACCCGTTTCAAGACGGAGCGCGGCGACGAGCTGGTGGCCCGCTGTGGGCGCGACCGAAACGCGCCAGAGTGGACGCGGCGTGCCGTCTGCATAGGGCGCGGCATCGCGGATTTCCCGCCAGAGACGGGCCGTCACCTCCGCATCGAGATGCGTCACGACGCCGAAGCGGGCCATGCTGGCAGTGAGCTTCTCGCTGCGCACGGCCACCGAGGCGGCAAGGCCCTCGAGGCGCAGCACCGTGGCCGCTCCGTCCGACAGCAGGCCACCGACGAACCGGCCGCGCACGCTTTCCGGCAGGTGCGCGGCACCGGAAACCTCGACGGACATCGCCATCGCCGTCGCCATCGCCGCGGCCGCCTCTGCATCGTTGAGGCCGGAGACGACGATGGTCGCCGCCGTTTCCGGAACCGGAAGAAGGCGGAAGGTGACCTCCGTCAAGAGCGCCAGTGAACCGTGTGAGCCGGCAAGCAGCTTGACGAGGTCGAGGCCGGTGACGTTCTTCATCACCCGGCCGCCGGCCTTCACCACCTCGCCCCTGCCGTTGACGAAGCGCACGCCGAGCAGGCTGTCGCGCGCAGCGCCCGCAACGAAGCGGCGCGGGCCGGAGGCATTGGTGGCGAAGACGCCGCCGATGGTGGGAATGCCGGAGGAGCCGAGCGCGCCGCGCAGATCACAGGGCTCGAAGGAGAGCATCTGGCGCTTTTCGGCAAGCGCCGCCTCCACGACCTCGAGCGGCGTGCCGGCACGGGCGGTCATGGTCATTTCGGCGGGATTGTAGGCGACGATGCCGACAAGGCCCCGCGTCGAGAGCGTTTCAGCCCCGTCCGGCGCAGCGGCAAGGCTGCGCGTGCCACCGCCGCGGATGGCAAACGGCGTGCGGGACAGCGCTGCGACCTGGACGAGGCGCGCGGCGGCCTCTTCGGAGAGCGGTTCATGGATGGGGGTCATGCGGCGGGGCGTCCTTCGAGCGGGAAGACCTTCGACGGATTGAGCAGCCATTGCGCATCGAAGGCGGCACGCACGGCCATCTGCTGGTCGAGGTCGACCGCGGCATATTGATGGCGCATCAGGTCGCGCTTCTCGATGCCGACGCCATGTTCGCCCGTCAGGCAGCCGCCGGCATCGACGCAGAGCTTCAGGATGTCATTGCCCGCCGCTTCCGCGCGCGCGGCATCTTCCGGATCGTTGGCGTTGAAGAGGATCAGCGGATGCATGTTGCCGTCGCCGGCATGAAAGACGTTGGCGACGCGCAGGCCGTATTTCTCGACGATCTCCGCCGTGCCGCGCAGCACATGCGAGAGCTGGCCGAGCGGCACCGTGCCGTCCATGCAGATGTAGTCGGCGATGCGGCCCGTGGCGCCGAAGGCGGACTTGCGGCCTTTCCAGATCAGCGCCGCCTCGGTCGCCGACTGGCTCTCCTTGACGACCTTGACGCCATGGCGCCGCGCGATCTCGATGATGCTGGCAAGCATCGCCTCCATCTCGGCTTCGGAGCCCTCGACTTCAACGATCAGCAACGCCTCGACGTCCATCGGATAGCCAGCGCCGGCAAAGGCCTCGCAGATTTCGATCGCCGGCTTGTCCATGAACTCGATGGCGACGGGGATGATGCCCGACCCGATGACATCGGCGACGCAGGCGCCTGCCTCCTCCGAACTGTCGAAGCCGAAGAGGACCGGACGCGCGCCCTCGGGCTTGGCGATGAGCCGCACCGTCGCCTCCGTCACGATGCCGAGCTGCCCCTCGCCGCCGCAGATGACGCCGAGAAGGTCGAGGCCGCCGGCATCTAGCGCCTTGCCGCCGAGTTCGACGATGGTGCCGTCGATGAGCACGAGCTTGACGCCCAGGAGGTTGTTCGTGGTCACGCCGTATTTCAGGCAGTGCGCCCCGCCGGAATTCATGCCGATATTGCCGCCGATCGTGCACGCGAGCTGGGAACTCGGATCGGGCGCATAGAAATAGCCGTCGGCCGAGACGGCATCGGAAATGGAAAGGTTCGTGACGCCGGCCTGCACCGTGGCGGTCCGGTTGGCGAAATCCACCTCCAGGATGCGCGCCATCTTGGAGAGGCCGACGACGACGGCATCCTCCTGCGGGATCGCGCCGCCCGAAAGCGACGTGCCCGCCCCGCGCGGCACGACGGGTACGCCGTAGCGATGGCAGTATTTCAGGACGGCGGCGACCTGCGCGGTGGTTTCCGGCAAGGCGACGGCAAGCGGCAGACGGCGATAGGACACGAAGGCGTCCGTCTCGAAGGGCACAAGCGCGCGCGGCTCGTGCACGAGACAGCCTTCCGGCAGGAGATCGAGCAGGTCCGCGACGATGTCCCCACGACGGGCGAGCACCGCCGGCCGCGGCTCCAGGAACCCGATCTGATCCATCTCTTGGCCTCCCGCATCAAGTGGTCTTTTTTCTTTACCACTTCATTTCTGGCGATGCAAACCCTTAGCAGAGGTGGACGCGGGAAGCAGCCCGGCGCGCATCCCGCAGGGATTGCATTGACCGCCCCACCCCCTGGTGCGACAGTCGCGCGATCGGGAAGCGGGAACGATCAGGAACCGCTCCCCGGGCATTCGCATGGGGAGGAGCATCTTGCTCAAGTCGTGTTCGGCTGTCATATCCGCGCAGAGCGGCACGTTCGGCGCGAAAGTGATCGTCACTCCACCATTCGAGAGGACGATAGCGGAGACAGCATGTGACAAACCTCGGCGACCTTGAAATCTTCTCCCGCGTCATCGCCATGGGCAGCATGTCGGCGGCCGGCCGCGCACTGGGCCTGTCGCCCGCCGTCGTCTCCAAGCGGGTGAAGCGGCTGGAGGAGCGCCTCGGCACCCGCCTCTTCCAGCGCACGACACGGCAGATCTCGCTGACCGAGGCCGGCCAGGGCTTCTACGACCGGATCGTCGGCATTCTCGCCGGCATCGAGGAAGCGGAGGCCTTCGTCTCCGGCCGCTCCGGCGCCGTGCGCGGCACGCTCCGGATTTCCGCGCCCACGTCCTTCGGACGCATGCATATCGCGCCCAATCTCAAGGGCTTCATGGACGCCTATCCGGAACTCGTCGTCAACCTGATGCTGACCGACGATTTCTCCGACATCGTCGGCGGCGGCTTCGACATTGCCATCCGCATCGGCGAACTCTCCGACTCCTCGCTGGTCGCCCGCAGGCTCGCCTCCGTGCGACGCGTGCTGTGCGCCTCGCCGGACTATGTCGCCCGCCACGGCATGCCGGCCTCGCTCGAAGAGCTTCCCGCTCATGCCTGCCTGCCGCCGCACACCCAGGATGTCTGGAGGCTGGAGGGGCCGGAGGGCAATGTCACCTACCGCCCGCAGGGGCAGCTCTACACCAATTCCAGCGAGGTGGTCCGGGAGGCCGTGTTTTCGGGCCTGGGTATCGCATTGCGCTCGACCTGGGATGTCGGACCGGCACTGAAGAGCGGCGAACTCGTGCAGGTGCTGCCGCAATACGAAGGCTCGCGCAACGTGGTGCTCTCGGCGGTCTATCCGAGCCGGCAGTTCCTGCCCGTCAAGGTTCGGCTCTTCATCGACTATCTCGCCGACCTCTACGGCCCGCTGCCCTATTGGGAGCGTTGAGCACTGTCCACCGTATCTTGCCGGATTGGCGGCAGCCGCGCGTTGCGCTAGGCTACCGACCTCACGGCGGGAGGGCAGCGATGATCGGCAGGGTGACATTGGCGGCAGCGCTGATCGGGCTGGCGCTTCCGGCGGCAGCCGGCGCGCGGCCGCTCGACGACCTGCTCCAGGGATTCGACGATGCCTGCGACTACAGCGACGCGCTGGCGGACCTCCTGCAATCGAGCTATGCCTTTGCCCGCAAGGAGGGCGCGATCGCCATTCCGGCCGGTTACGAAGCCGTCTTCGGCCCGCCCACCGTCCGGCCGCAGGACGAGTATCTGCACATCGTCCTGCCCGTGACGGGTGGCACCTGGCGCGGCGTGCCGGTGAAGGAGATCGAGGTCTATATCACGGAGCTGGCCAGCGGCTTCAGCTACCAGGCGGTCGTCTTTTCGACCGACGCGCTGAAGGCTGCCGAAGCCGCCTTCCGGGAACGCGGCCTTGCCGCAAAGAAGAAGCTCGAGAAACAGGACGAGACCGGCTTCGGCTGGGACACCGGCTTTGCCGTGACCGACGGCGTGCCGCGTTATCAATGTGACCTGTCGACCTGAGACGTCAGGAAGGGACTTTGCGCCCTCCTCTTCCAAATAAACCTCAACATACACAATTCGCAGATGTAGAAAGCCGCAATTCACCACCTTGAAGCCAGAGTTTCATTTTCCTTGAGCCTGAAAAGTTTTTAGGCTTATCTACATTAAGTCCCTCTATTGTAGATATGATCGCGTAATGACTTCCTCCATCAACCCGCTGGCGCCCCATCAACTGCCCGCCTTCATCGTCGGCGCGGACGGAAGCGATACGCTTCTCTTCGCCGTCGGCCTGTTCGTGCTTGCCGCCGTTTTCGCGACAGGCCTTGTCTTCCTCTGGCTGCATAGCCTGCCGGAACGCATGGCGCACAAGGGGCAGAAGCTTCAGTTCGAGGCGGTCGCGGTCCTCTGCCTGCTTGCCCTCTTCACCCACAACAACGTGTTCTGGGTGATCGCGCTGCTTCTCGCCATCGTCGACCTGCCTGACCTCACCACGCCGCTCAACCGCATCGCCTCGGCCGCAGAGGCCTTCACCGCGACCAGACCGGAAAGCGAGGCCGCAGCGCCGGAGGAAGAGGCCAAGGCCGCAAGCGAAACGACGACACCCGTCGCAACACCCCCGGCAGAGGCGGAAGGCACGCCGGATACCGCGCCCGCGGAAACGGAAAAACGTTCGGAGGCGCAGGACAATGCTTGAACTGATCGCCTGCTCGCTGATCACCGTCTTTCCGGACTATCTCTATCGCCGCTACGTGCAGGGCATGCGCATCGGCAAGGAAATCACGATCTTCTCGATGTGGTATGTCCTGCGCTGGGGGATCACCGCCTGCGTGATGCTGACCGTCGCCATCATCGCGACCGTCTTCTTCTTCCACCCTTCGTCGACCAACGTGATGTCGTTCTTCCGCACGGTCCCGATCATTTCCGAAGCGACCGGACGGGTCGCGGAGGTCTATCTCGGCCATCGCGACAAGGTGGCCGCGGGCGATCCCATCTTCCGGCTCGACAGTTCGAGCCAGGAAGCGGCGGTCGCGGTGGCGCAGCGGAAGATCGCCGAAGTCGACGCCGCCATGGTCGTCGCACGCACGGACCTTCTGACCGCGGAGGGCAAGATCGCCGAGGCGCAGGCCGCCCTGCAGCAGGTCGAGGACGACCTGCGCACGAAGCGCGCGCTCAACCGCGGTGGATCGAATGTCGTCGCGACACGCGAGATCGAGAAGCTGGAGGTCGACCTCGGGCGCACCAACGGCGCACTGAAGGCGGCCAATGCCGCCAGGGAGGCGGCCGAGGCACGGCTTGATGCCCTCCTGCCATCACAGAAGGCGAGCGCCCAGGCGGCGCTCGAACAGGCGGAAACGGATCTGCGCAAGACGGTGGTTCGCGCCGGCTTCGCCGGGCGGGTCGAGCAATTCACCCTGCGCGTCGGCGATATCGTCAGCCCGATCATGCGCCCCGGCGGGATTCTCATTCCCGAAGAGGCAGGGCGCCAGGCCCTGCAGGCGGGTTTCGACCAGGTGTCCGCATCGGTCATCAAGGTCGGTATGATCGGCGAGGTCGCCTGCAACACGCTGCCATGGCGGGTCATACCCGTGGTGGTGGCTGCCAAGCAGGATTACATCGCGGCGGGCCAGTTCCGCGGCGGGGAACAGCTGACCGATTTCACGAACGCCGGTGGCCAGGGCAGCGTGCTCGTGCACCTCGAGCCCCTCTATGAAGGCGGGATCGACGAGGTGACGCCGGGCAGCAACTGCATAGCCAACCTCTATTCGAACCATCACGACGAAATCGCCGCCGAGGGCACTTCCACCGCCCGGCGCATCGGCCTGCATGTCGTCGATGCGCTCGGCCTCGTCCACGCGATGCTGCTGCGCGTGCAGGTCGTCGTCATGCCCGTGAGGACGCTCGTCCTGTCCGGCCACTAGGCGGCATCAACGAGAGAGGTTCCCGCGGCTCATGCGGCCGCGGGCGTTCAGTGCTTGTCTTCTTCCGCGTGGCGCTGGCGTATGGCGCGCACGAGCAGCCACATGCCGACAATGACGAAGGGCACCGCGATCCCGGTCAGCGTTTCCGGCTTGACCGGCAGGCCGAGCCCGTGCGCCGCCTTGGCGACATAGCCGAAGAGGCCGACCACGTAGTAGGAGATAGCGGCGACCGACAGGCCTTCGACGGTCTGCTGCAGGCGCAGCTGCAGCTTCGCGCGGCGGTCCATGGAGTTGAGCAGGCCGGTGTTGAGCTGCTCCAGCTCGACATCGATCCAGCTTCGCAAGAGTGCCGTGGCCCGGGCGAGCTTGCGCGAAAGGTTCGCCTGACGCTCTTCCACCGACTGACAGGTGCGCATGGCCGGCGCGAGACGCCGTTCCAGGAAGAAGCCGAGCGTCTCGTAGCCGGACACCGCCGTTTCGGCGAGCGTGCGGATACGCTCCTGCACGATGCCGTAATAGGCGCGACTGGCGCCGAAGCGGTAGAGGCTGAGGGCTGCATTGGCCTCCAGCTCGGCAGCGAGCCGGGTGATTTCCGTCAGCAGCGTGTCGGCCTTGTCACGGGCATGCTGCTTCATGGAATTGGTGATGCCGGTCAGCCCGTCCTCGATACGGCGGATATCCGGCGAGAGCGACTGGGCGAGCGGCAGCCCCATCATGGCAAGCGTGCGGTAGGTCTCGATATCGAGCAAACGCTGGACGAGCGCGCCGCGCCCGGCCTCCGTCATGCCGCGGTCGATGACGAGAATCTGCGTCAGCCCGTCGCCGTTCTGGCGGAAGTCGGTGAGCACCGCGCCCTGGCCGTTCTTGATCTCGCTGTAACAGAGGCTGGTCGGATCGAAGGTGGAGATCGCCTCGCGCGTCTCCGGCGTATCCGGCCGGATTTCAAGGCGTACGCCCGATATCAGCGTGCCGGGCGGCGAGAAGCTGTCGCCGAACGGATGGACGGGAACCTCGCCGCCGAATTTGTCCGGCGCCGGCGCATCCCAGAAATAGGTCGAGAACTCGGTGTGCCGCTCCCAGCGCAGCGTGCCCTGCCCCCAGCTCAGCGCATGGTGGCTGGAATCGCGCCCCGGTGGAGAAATGCCGCGCGAGCGCGACAATTCCCCCATCACGGCGTGATCGACCGCCGAGCCGCCTTCGGTCAGGAAGGCGAGCTGGAAGATGACGCGCGGTGACGGCACCAGCGCGTATGGTCTAGCGTGAATTTCCCCCAGCGCCTGCGCACGCGCGGTCGCCTGCGGAAAGGCGAAGCTGCCTTTTGCCATGTCTGCACTGTCCCCTCATGTGCAACAGCATAGTCTTAACAAATGTCAGGCCGCAGGAGATAGGGCGCATTGACGCAGGTCCACAGGCGCCGACTGGACAAGATTGTTGACCAGTTTCGGCCCGCGTTGCTAGTGTTCACGGCGTGACCGACACCGCCTTCGACCTTTTCGCCCGTATCAGCCACAGCCGCACCGCCGACGAGGTCGTGCGGCAGATCGAGCTCCTGTTGCTCGAAGGCGTGCTGCGCGACGGCGACCGGCTGCCCGGCGAGCGCGAGCTCTCCAAGCGGCTCGACGTCTCCCGCCCCATCCTGCGCGAGGCGCTGAAGGAGCTGGAAACACGCGGCCTGCTGATCAGCCAGCACGGCGGCGGCACCTATGTCGCCGACATTATCGGCCAGGTGTTCTCCCGGCCCGTCGTCGACCTCATCGCCCGCCACCAGCGCGCGACGGAAGACTATGTCGAATATCGCCGCGAGCTTGAAGGCATCACCGCCGAGCTCGCCGCCCGCCGCGCCACGGAATACGACCGGCAGATGCTGACGCGCATCATGGAGGCCATGCGTGCGGCCCATGCCGGAGGCTCCTTCGATGCGGAACTGGAAACCGACGTGGAGCTGCACAACGCGATCGGCGAGGCCGCGCACAATATCGTGCTGCTGCATACGCTGCGCGCCTGCTACCGGCTGCTCGCCCAGGGGATCTTTTTCCACCGCCACCTCGTTTTCTCCTCCGAGGAAGCCCGCGGGCATCTGCTTGCGCAGCACGAGGCGATCTATACCGCGATCATGGCCGGCGACGGAACCACGGCGCGAAAAGCCGCCCAGGCGCACATGGACTACATCGCCACCGCCATCCGCGATGCCGAGCGCAGCGGCGAATGGCAGCGGATTTCGCAGTTGCGCATGCAAAAGCGCGGCCTGCCCCCGCAAGCCTGACTTGCGCCGCAAATCTCGCGCAAGCAAGATAGGCTATACCGACTCAAACGGCACATCCCGATACGAGGAATGAAAAAGACCTTGAACATTCTCAACCGCATCGCCAGCGACGTCCAACTCATGTTCCGCAGGCCCGTCCGGGAACAATACGGAGCGCTGTGCTATCGGGTGAAGAAGAAGCAGCCCGCGGTCGAGATCCTGCTCATCACCAGCCGCGACACCGGTCGCTGGGTCATTCCCAAGGGCTGGCCGATGGACGGCAAGAGCGCGGCGGCCGCGGCCGCACGCGAGGCCTGGGAAGAGGCTGGCGTGAAGGGAACCATCCGCACCACGCCGATCGGCAGCTACAACTATCTGAAGGGCCTGCCGCACGGGCTGAAGGTCGATTGCCGGGTGCGCGTCTTCCCGCTCGCCGTTGATGACCTCAGCAAGAATTTCCCCGAGAAGGACGAGCGGCGCGCCGAATGGGTGAGCTGCCCGGAAGCCGCCAACCGCGTGCAGGAACCGGGCCTCAAGGACCTCATTCTGGCCTTCGAGCGCACCATGCTCGCCGAAATCGCCGCGAACGGTGCGCCTGACGCCTGATTACGCGCCTGAACGGCCCTCGTCATATTGCCGCCGGTGCGCTGAGGCGATAGTGCCTGTCGGCTGAGCTCCCGACACGACCTCCGCGCAGAGGTCTGCCGCGGGATTTTCGACCGCTCGCGAGAAACCGGCTGCGGCCGATGCCGAGGCATCGGTGACGACCGGCGACCAAGGGGTGGCGAAAGCACCGGCAGACGACCGCGGCGGTCGTGCCAGGAGCTCCAAAACGGAGCAGCAGGAATGGCCAATTCACAGGTTCAGCTACGCAAGCCGACGCTGGACAAGGACCTGGAAAAATTCACCTTCACCGAACAGGCGACGCATTTCGTGCTGCGTCGCTGGACGGGTGTCGGCATCGCCCTCGTCTTCCTTCTGGTCGCCATGGCCGTGGCCAGCAGTTTCGCCACCGGCACGCCCGGCGTGCTCGTCGTCGCCATCACCGCGGCGCTTGCCGCCTACATGGCCATGAACATCGGCGCCAACGACGTGACGAACAATGTCGGCGCGGCGGTCGGCGCGCGCGCCATGAGCATGGGCGTCGCTCTCGTCATCGCCGCGATCTTCGAGATCGCCGGGGCCTTGCTCGCCGGCCAGGGCGTCGCCGCGACGGTCGCCTCCGGCATCGTCGACCGATCGATCTTCCCGAGCCCCGATGCCTATGCCTGGGCGATGATGGCGGCACTCATCTCCGCCGCGCTCTGGATCAACATCGCCACGATCGCCAATGCGCCGATCTCCACCACCCATGCCATCATCGGCGGCGTGATCGGTGCGGGCGCGGCGGCCAGCGGCTTCCACAGCGTGCAATGGGACGCGATCGCCGTCATCGTCGTGAGCTGGACCGTCTCGCCGATCCTCGGCGGCGTGATCGCCGCGCTGTTCCTCTACTTCATCAAGGAATTCATCATCTACCGCGAGGACAAGATCGGCGCGGCAAAGACCTGGGTGCCGGTGCTCGTCGCGATCATGGCCGGCGCCTTCGCGGCCTTCATCGCCAATGGCGGCACCAACGGAACGCTCGACCTTCCCTTCCGCACCGCACTTCTCATCGGCCTCGGCTTCGGCTTCGCCACCTATGTCGTCACGCGGCCGATCGTCCGGCGCCATGCGGAAGGCCTCGACAACCGCAACCAGTCGCTGCGCACGCTGTTCCGCATCCCGCTGATCTGTTCGGCGGCGCTGCTCTCCTTCGCCCATGGCGCCAACGATGTGTCGAATGCCGTCGGCCCGCTCTATGGCGTGGTCTCGGCGCTGCGCTCGGGCGCCGAGGGCGGAACCATGATCCCGCTCTGGGTCATGGTCATCGGCGCCTTCGGCATCTCGCTCGGCCTTCTGCTGTTCGGCCCGCGCCTCATCCGCATCGTCGGCACCGAGATCACCAAGCTCAACCCGATGCGCGCCTTCTGCGTGGCGCTCTCCTCCGCCGTCGCGGTGCTGACCGCCTCGGCCTTCGCCATTCCCGTCTCCTCGACGCATATCGCCGTCGGCGCGGTGTTCGGCGTCGGCCTGTTCCGCGAATGGTACACCCGCAATTCGCGGCGGCGCATCGACTATATCCGCGGCCGCGGCAACCGTATTGCGCCGGAGGAGGAAGACGATCCGGTGAATGTCGACGAGACACGTCGGCGCTACCTCGTGCGGCGCTCCCATTTCATGACGATCGTTTCCGCCTGGATCGTCACCCTGCCCGTGTCGGCGCTCCTGTCTGCCGCCATCTTCCTCACGCTCAACGCGCTTTTCACCTGAGATATCGACCATGCGTGCCAATTACCGGATGCAGCGCCTCTTCGTCGGCGACACCCTAGCAGAGGGCGTCGCCTTCGAGGCGTCGAAGGACCATTTCCACTATCTCGCCAATGTGCTGCGCATGGCGGAGGGCGACGCCGTCCTGCTCTTCAACGGGCGCGACGGGGAATGGCATACCACCCTCTCCTTCCCGACCCGCAAGCGGCTCATCCTGACGCCCGCCGAGCAGACCCGGCCCCAGCCGGCGCCGTCAGACCTCCACTATCTCTTCGCGCCGTTGAAGGTCGGCCGGCTCGACTATATCGTGCAGAAGGCCGTGGAGATGGGTGCCGGCGTGCTGCAGCCCGTGCTGACCCAGCATGTGCAGGGCAAGATCACCAGCATCGAACGGCTGCAGGCCAATGCCGTCGAGGCGGCGGAACAGTGCGGTATCCTGGCGATCCCGGAGGTCACGGCGCCGAAAAAGCTCGAGGATCTGCTTTCCACCTGGCCGCGCGAACGGCGCATCGTCTTCTGCGACGAGGGCCATGGCAGCCAGAACCCGCTTCCGGCGCTGGGGGCCATCGAGGAGCGGCAGCTCGCCCTGCTCGTCGGCCCGGAAGGCGGTTTTTCCGACGAGGAGCGCACGCTCCTGCGCAGTCTCGACTTCGTGACGCCCATCCCGCTCGGCCCCCGCATCCTGCGTGCGGACACGGCGGCGGTGGCCGCGATGGCCGTCATCCAGGCGGCGATCGGCGATTGGCGCTGAACGGCACCGGCACCGATTTGCGGGAACGCAAGAAAGTGCTTTTATAAAAAAGTCGAATGGGTTTTTTTGAATCTGCCTTGAAAGGAATTCGCTTGCACCGCATCTAATTCCGGTCCAAGCACCCTCCCAAGGCCCGGCGTTCCGTCCGGGCGCCATCCGTTCAGAAGAAGACGCCCATGGCCCGTGACACCACCGACCAGACGCCGATCCGCACCGTCGCGGACATGGCGGATTACCTCGCCGCCGGCAACAAGCCGAAGGAGAAGTTCCGTATCGGCACCGAGCACGAGAAATTCGTCTTCTTTACGGCCGACAACAGTCCCGTGCCCTATTTCGGCGAGGCGAGCATTTCGGCGCTGCTGAACGGCATGCAGCAAAAGACCGGCTGGGATCCGATCATGGATGCCGGCAACATCATCGGCCTTGCCGAACCATCAGGCATGGGTGCCATCTCGCTGGAGCCCGGCGGCCAGTTCGAACTGTCGGGCGCGCCGCTGGAAAACCTGCACCAGACCTGCAAGGAATCCAACCAGCATCTCGCGACGCTGCGCGAGATCGCCGAACCGCTCGGCATCCGCTTCCTCGGCATGGGCGGCAGCCCGAAATGGACCTTTGCCGAAACCCCGCGCATGCCGAAAAGCCGCTACGACATCATGACCCGCTATATGCCGAAGGTCGGCACGAAGGGTCTCGACATGATGTACCGCACCTGCACAATCCAGGTGAACCTCGACTTCTCCTCGGAAGTCGACATGCGCCGCAAGATGCAGGTCTCGCTGAAGCTGCAGTCCATGGCGACCGCGCTCTTCGCCTCCTCCCCCTTCACCGAGGGCAAGCCGAACGGTCTCCTCTCCTGGCGCGGCGACATCTGGCGCGACACGGACAACAACCGCGCCGGCCTCATCCCCTTCGCCTTCAAGCCGGATTTCGGCTTCATCGACTATGTCGAATGGGCGCTCGACGTGCCGATGTACTTCGTCGTGCGCGACGGCAAGTACCACGACTGCACGCACATCACCTTCCGCCAGTTCATGGCCGGGGCCCTGAAGGGCGAGATCGCCGACTGGGAACCCAATCTCGGCGACTGGACGAACCACCTTTCCACGCTGTTCCCCGACGTGCGGCTGAAGCGCTTCCTGGAAATGCGCGGCGCCGACGGCGGCCCGTGGCGGCGCATCTGTGCGCTGCCCGCATTCTGGGTGGGCCTGCTCTATGACGACGGCGCCCTCGATGCCGCCGAGGCCCTGACGCGCGACTGGACGGTGGAGGAAGTGACGGCGCTGCGCAATGCCGTGCCGGCGGAAGGCCTCAAGGCCGATTTCCGCGGCAAGCCGCTGCTCGACGTCGCCCGCGAAGTGGTCTCGATCTCCCGCCAGGGCCTTGCCGCCCGCGCGCGGCTCAACGGCGACGGTGTCGACGAAACCATCTTCCTTGCTCCGCTCGACGAGGTCCTGGCAAAGAAGGCGACGCTCGCGGAAGACATGCTGGCGCTCTACAACGGCCGTTGGAACGGCTCCGTCGAGCCGGTGTTCACCGACTACCAGTACTGAGGCAAGACACCAAAAAGCGGTTTGCGCGGCCAAAATTCCCGTTATAGTGCAGGCACATGCCTGCCAACGGGAAGGGGTTCGTTATGCTTTCGCTCTACGACATGATGATGCAGGCGCAGAACGGCAATGCCGTCGAGACCATGGCGCGGCAATACGGGCTCGCGCAGGAACAGGCGGCCAAGGCCATCGCCGCGCTGATGCCGGCCTTTTCCGAGGGCTTCAAGCGCAACGCCGCCAATCCCTATGACCTCGCCGCCTTCATGACCGCGCTGACCTCCGGCAACCACGCGAAATATTTCGAGGATATCAGCAGGGCCTTCACGCCGCAGGGGCTTGCGGAAGGCAACGGCATTCTCGGCCATCTCTTCGGGAACAAGGACGTTTCCCGCGCCATCGCCGCGCAGGCGGCGCAGATGACCGGCATCGGCCAGGACATCTACAAGCAGATGCTGCCCGTCATGGCGAGCACGCTGATGGGCGGCCTCTTCAAGCAATCCTTCGCCCCCTTCTTCCCCGGCGCACAGAGCGGTACCGCCGCGGCCAATCCCTTTGCCGACATGATGCAGCAATGGGCGGAGGCGACCGGCATGGCCAAGAAGCCGCAGCCGTCAAACCCCTTTACCGACAATCCGTTCACACAGGCCGCCCAGGAATTCTTCGGCACGAAGAAGGAGGCAGCGGCCAACCCCTTTGCCGACAATCCCTTCGCCAAGGCCTTCCAGGACATGATGGCGGGCATGGCCGGCCAGCCGGCAGAAGGCGCGAAGCCGAGCGCGCCGGCGGGCTCCCCTGCCGATTCGCTGACGACCTTCGTCAACACGATGTTCGATACCGGCCTGGAAATGCAGAAGGACTATCAGCGCAACGTGGAATCGATCTTCGAGACCATCCGCAACGGCATGGAGACGGGCGGCGGGAAGAAGGCCTGAGCATCGAGGGACGGTCACGCACGCCTCTCCGGGCGTCAAGCGCCAGCAGATCGGCTATTCGACGAGGCCAAGCGGTTTTTCCATCAGGACGGTGGTGAGACCGCTCTGCCATTCCTCGTCCGGATAGTGCGCCGTCTCGACATAGCCCAGCGCCCTGTAGAAACCCCGAGCCTGCTCGTTGAACGTATCCGTTTCAAGCCGCACCCGCGGGAAACCTTTTTCGGCGATGTCCCCCTCCGCCCGGGCGAGCAGACGACGCCCAACGCCCCGGCGCTGGAAATCGGAATGCACATGCAGGGCATCGATGAAGTCGTCCACGCAATGGACAAGGCCGGCAACACGCCCATCGGCCTCGGCCACGAGCATATCAGCACCGCTGTGCGCGACGAAACTGCCGCCGATATCGGTCTCGATGTAGCGGCGAGCGGCAGCCTCCGTGATCTCCGGCCGCCAGGTGCGCTCGAACGTATCGCGCAGTATCGCCTTCATGGCGGGGAAGTCTTGCGGGTGCGCCGGACGGATCAAAATCACGTCGATCATCGCGCTACCCCTTTGTTTCCGGGCAATTCCGGGTGAAATCGACTTTCGGAAAATCTTTGAAAAAGCCCGACGCGGACCTTGGGAGTCGCACGCCGGGCAAGCAGCAGGGTTATTGGCTCTCACCCTGCGGGGAAGTCAGGTGCCGACCCGGGAGATAGGTCGGCACGATCGGAAATCAATCCATACGGCCGCTGCGCAGGTGACGGCGGGCGCGCTCACGCGCCACGATCGTCAGATGCAGGCCCGCGTCGGTAAAGAAGGACGCGGAGCGTACATCCTGCACGTCGCTGCGGCACAGCCCCATGTCGTAGAGCTGATGATCGTCGAGCTCGTTCAACCGATTGATCACGCGGCGATTCTGCCAGGCGCGGACAAATTTGTTGGTGACACCGCGGACGCGGGCGAAGAGGCTCGGCGCCGGACGGCGCGTTGCGAGAATATCGATTTCCAGTCTGCGGTCGATCATGCGCATGGCATTTCTCCTTTCCGGCCCGGCGATCCATCGTCCTTCGATGGGGTTTCGCGCGGCACCCGTGATCGTTCGTCGCCCGCAGGGATCGGGCGGCGGTTCAAAAGTCGGTTTTCAAGAAGAGCCGTCGCCGGGAGGTCGAGGGAGGCGGCAGATCCTGTCGAACGATGGCCTGGCGGAGAGGTCACTCGTTCGACACTTGCTTTTTCGCAGAAAGCCATTGATCAGTCCAACGAATGTTTCTAATAGTATCAATCAAACAATCTTATGGATATCGTTATGTCCGCTCCGCTAGACATAGACCAGCTCCAGACTTTCGTCGCGATCGCCGATACCGGCAGCTTCACCCGGGCCGCCGAGCGGGTTTTCAAGACCCAGTCGGCCGTTTCGATGCAGATGCGGCGCCTTGAGGAGCGCATCGGCAAACAGCTCTTCATGAAGGACGGCCGCGGCAATCGGTTGACCGCGGAGGGCGAGCGCCTGCTCAACTATGCGCGCCGGATGCTGCGCCTCAACAACGAGGCCATCGCCGCCTTCGACGACAACCGCCTCGAGGGCCTGCTGCGCATCGGCACGCCGGACGATTATGCCGACCGCTACATGCCCGAGATCATCATGCGGTTCGCCAAGACGCACCCGAATGTCGAGCTCTTCATCGTCTGCGAGCCTTCGGTGGACCTCGCGGAAAAGATGGCCAAGGGCGAGCTCGACATCGCGCTCGTCACCCACAATCCGCGCCAGCGCCAGTCCGATGTCGTGCGGACCGAGCCGCTCTGCTGGGTCATGTCGGCCAACCATCCGCTGCCGGAAAACGCGCCGGTGCCGCTCGCCGTCGGCCGGCGCGACTGTCAGTGGCGGCAGATCGCCTGTGCGGCACTCGATTCGGTCGGGCGCGACTACCAGGTGCTGTTCACCAGCTGGTCCTCGACCGTCGTCGCGGCAGCCGTGATGGCGGGCATGGCGGTTTCGGTCCTGCCGGAATCGGCGCTGCGCCCCGGCATGAAGGTGTTGACGCAGGCGGACGGCTTTCCGCCGCTCGCGCCGGTGCAGATCGGCATCATGCGGCGACCGGGTCTCTCGCCCTCGCTTTCCAATGCCATCACCAGCCATATCACCGCGTGCCTCGACAACATCACACCGTTGACAGCCGCCGACGACCTGCCTGAGGCGGAGGTGAAGCTCTTCCCGCGTGTGTCGCGCCTGAGGCCCGGCAACATCCTGCCCGGATGGTGACGCAGCTTCCCCTCGACGGCATTCCCGCAGGCAAGGCCGGGCCGTCGATGGTTACAATCCGCCCTGCCCGCGAAGACGAGGTCGAGGCGCTGCGCCAGATCGAGCGCTCGGCCGCACAGGCCTTCCGCCTGATCGAGGCCTTCTCGTGGCTCGCCGTTGGCGACGTGCAGAGCGCGGATCGGCACTGCGACCTCATCGAAAAGGGAACGAACTGGGTGGCGGCAACCGGGGACGACCAGCCGGTCGGCTTCCTGAGCGCCGAGATTGCCGAGCGGGAACTGCACATCTGCGAGATTTCCGTCGATCACCTGCACCAGGGCTTCGGCATCGGCCGCAAGCTGATCCGGCACGCGATCGACGCGGCCGCGGCGCACCGCCTCGACGCGGTGACCCTGACGACCTTTCGTACCATCCCCTGGAACTGCCCCTACTACCAGCGGCTCGGCTTCGGCACGCTGGACGAGGCCGCGCTGTCGCCGCGTCTCAAGGCGGTGCTCGACCTTGAGGCCGAACACGGGCTGCAGCGCGACACGCGCTGCGCCATGCGCCTCGACCTGCCGGCGGCGTAGAGCGCTTCGAAGACAGGCAGCGCTGTCCATGACCCCGGCATGTCTCCATGCCGGGGCCGTCGATCCATCCAAACGTCCGATCAGTCGTAGGTGGCCTGCTTGCCGTCGAAATAGATCGTGTTCGCCTCACAGATGTTGATCGAGGTCTCCTCGCCCTTGATGCTGGAGCCGTCCTCGGCCTCCCAGCTCACATAGAACTCGATGTCGCACGGACCGTCGTAGTTGAACTCCATATTGGCCGTCTCGCCGCCATCAAGCTTGAAGTTCATCCAGTTGGCGCTCCAGTCACCGTTTTCGCCGGTGTAGAAGCCGTCGATGATGTAGCCGGAATCGTTCTTGATATCGAACTTCATGCCGGCTGCGAGGGTCATGGGCGCAGAAATGAGCAGGACTGCCGCAGCAAGGGCGGCAACCGACTTGGTCGCGATGAATTTCACGGAAAATATCCTGTTTGACTGATGATGATGTCGCACGCTCGCGCCCCGCAATGTTTTGCTGGGTTCGCAGGTTTGCGATGTTGCTGTTGCCCCTATCGAAAGCGGGGCCGCGCCCTGATGGAACCCGGCCCCGTTTGCTTATACGGAACAGTCACTTATTTTATTCTGGCACAATTTTCCGAAGGCCGCTCAGGCGAGGTTCTTTTTCAGGAAATCCACGGTGCGCTGCCAGGCGAGGTCCGCCGCGGCCTTGTCGTAGCGCGCGGCCGATGTGTCGTTGTTGAAGGCATGGTTGACGCCGTCATACATGTGGATCTCGAAGGTCTTGCCGTTTGCCTCCAGCGCCTTGCGATAGGCGTCGATGCCGGCATTGATGCGCGCGTCGAGGCCGGCATAGTGCAGCATCAGCGCAGCCTTGATGCCGGGCACGTCCTCGGCCGCCGCCTGCGCTCCGTAATAGGCGACACCCGCCTTCAGGTCCGGCGACCTGGCGGCGAAGCGATTGACGAGGCCGCCGCCCCAGCAGAAGCCGACGGCGCCAACCTTGCCATTCGCACCGTCGAGCTTTGCCAGGAACTGCAGGCTTGCCTCCGCATTGGCCACCGTCGCCGCCGGATCGAGCTTGCCGATCATTTCGCGAGCCTGATCCTCATTGTCCGGCGTACCGCCGGACGGCGAGAGGAAGTCGGGGGCGAGCGCGATGAAGCCATCCAGCGCCATCCGGCGGGCGACATCGCGGGTGTGCGGGTTGAGGCCGCGGTTCTCGTGGATGACGATCACGCTACCGAGCGGCGCCGTCGCCTCCTTCGGCCGCACGAGATAGCCCTTCATCTCGCCCGAGCTGCCGCCATAGACGACATCCTTGGCGGCAAGGCGCTGGTCATCCGACGCGATGATCTCGGCGCTCGCCGAATTGGCGGCGAGCAGCGGGGCGATGGCGGCAGCCGCCGCACCCGACCCGGCGAGCGCCGTCAGGCGCTCCATGAAACGGCGGCGATCGAGCGTCAGATGGGTGTATTCATCATAGGCGTTGATCATCGCCTGCGTGATCTGCGGCTTGTCCATGGCGGATCCTCCGGCTGGTTCTCCGCAGGATAAGATAGGCCGCGCGCGAAAAGCTGCCGAACACAACTGCGTTACCGCAAGGGTCAGCCGATGCTATGCCGGTTGGTCGCGGATCAGGTGAAGGCAAGCCATATGCCGAGCCAGAGCCAGAGGAGGCCGAGCACCGCAAAGCCGGCAATGAAGAGCGGCCGGCGATAGCGCAGGCGGTTGCTGGTGACATGCACATAGGCATGGGCATAACGAAGCGCCACGAACAGCCAGCCACCGGCGACGGTCACCGGATTGTCCGCATCGACGAGATAGAGAAGGATGCTGACGGCATAGAACAGCACCGGCAACTCGAACTGGTTGGCGATGGCGTTCTTGACGACGAGGCTTTCGGTGGGCTCCTCGCGGTTTTCGCGGAACTGTTCCGGCCGGGCCTGCCCTTGCCTGACGGCCCGCATGCGGCGCATCGACAGCAGAAGGTAGAGAGAGAAGACGAGCGCGACATGCGCGATCATCGGCCAGATCGTGGCTTCCGTGGGAGACATGGTTATCCTTCGGCTTGTCGGTTTGAACCGGTTTAGGGGTTTCCGGTGAAAGCCTCAACCGGAAAGGACCATTGCGACAAGCCGAAGGAGGAAGCGATTATTGCGGCGTCAGGTTTTCGGTGCCCGAACCGTCCTTGCCGCTGATCGTCCAGGCGCCTTCCAGCGATCCGTCGCCCTTGACCTGATAGACGATGAGGCCGACCGCATCGCCAAGCACGTAGCCGGCGGCGAAGGCATCGCCATAGAGCATGCAGATGCCGTTCGACGTGGTCGAACCGGTATGCCACTCGATCGAGCAGGTCGTCTCGCTCGTCAGCTCGATCGTCGCCGTGCCGCCATAGGTCGAGCCGTCGAGATTCGTGCCTTCGACATTGTAGGTGCCGGCATTGACCGTCTGCGCATGCGCAGGCACGACCAGACCCAGGCCCAGAAGGGCGCCAGCCAGTATCTTCTTCATGTTGTCCCCCAGTGAAACCGGCGAGATTGCCGGTGGCCGATCCTAGCGCATACGTGGAAAAACAAAACAGGATTCGCGCAGGCCCCGGAGACGAAAATGCCCGGCAAAGCCGGGCATTCGAAGGCATATCAGCAATCGCGATCGATCAGACCGCGCCCGGATAATTCGGGCTTTCGCGGGTGATCGTCACGTCATGGGCATGGCTTTCGCGAAGGCCCGCGCCGGAGATGCGCACGAAGGTCGCCTTCTCCTGGTAATCCTTGAGGTCCTTGCCGCCGACATAGCCCATGGACGCCTTGAGGCCACCGGCGAGCTGGTGCAGCACGCCCGAGACCGGGCCCTTGTAGGGCACCTGGCCCTCGATGCCTTCGGGCACCAGCTTCAGCGTGTCGCGCACTTCCGCCTGGAAGTAGCGGTCGGCGGAGCCGCGGGCCATGGCGCCCACCGAGCCCATGCCGCGATAGGCCTTGAAGGAGCGGCCCTGGTACAGGAACACCTCGCCCGGGCTTTCATCCGTGCCGGCGAGCAGCGAGCCGACCATGACGGCCGAGGCGCCGGCGGCGATCGCCTTGGCAAGGTCGCCGGAGAACTTGATGCCGCCGTCGGCGATGACCGGGATACCCTGAGCCTGCGCCGCCTCGACCGAGGCCATGATGGCGGCAAGCTGCGGCACGCCGACGCCGGCGACGATGCGGGTGGTGCAGATCGAGCCCGGGCCGATACCGACCTTGACGGCATCGGCACCCGCATCGATCAGCGCCTTGGTGCCGTCGGACGTGGCGACGTTGCCGGCCATGATGCGCACGGAGTTCGACAGCTTTTTCACGCGGGCGACGGCGTCCAGCACGCGCTGCGAATGGCCGTGCGCCGTATCGACGACGATGAGGTCGACGCCCGCCTCGATCAGGCGCTCGGCACGCTCGAAGCCGTCATCGCCGACGGAGATGGCGGCGGCGGCGCGCAGGCGCCCCTGCACATCCTTCGACGCATTCGGGTTGAGCTGCGACTTCTCGATGTCCTTCACCGTGATGAGGCCGACGCAACGGCCGTCGCCATCGACCACCAGCAGCTTCTCGATGCGGTGCGTGTGAAGCAGGCGCTTGGCTTCCTGCTGATCGACACTTTCCTTCACCGTGATCAGGTTCTCACGGGTCATCAGTTCATAGATTTTCTGGCTCTGGTCGGAGGCGAAGCGCACGTCGCGGTTCGTCAGGATGCCGACGAGGCGGCCGGCCTTGCCATTGCCGCCATTCTCGACGACCGGGATGCCGGAAATGCCATGCGCCTTCATCAGCGACAGCGCGTCGGCAAGCGTCGCATCCGGGCCGATCGTCACGGGATTGACGACCATGCCGCTCTCGAATTTCTTCACCTGGCGGACTTCCTCGGCCTGTTCGGCGGGCGTCAGGTTGCGGTGGATGACGCCGAGGCCACCGGCCTGCGCCATGGCGATGGCGAGACGGCTCTCCGTCACCGTGTCCATGGCGGAGGAGAGGATCGGCAGGTTGAGTTCGAAATCGTGCGCGATGCGGGTGGCGATGTTCGTCTGGCCCGGCATGACCTCGGAGTGACCAGGTTGCAGGAGGACGTCGTCGAAGGTCAGGGCTTCGAGACCGGTTGCCGTTTCAATGATGCGCGCCATGGGCCAAGTTCCTTTTAGGATAAAGCTTACGCACCAAGGGGAACATTGGGAGTTGTCCGCCTCGGTCGCTTGCAAGAAATTCTTGGAAGTTGGCGAGGGCTGGTAACACGTTCATGACGGCTTGGGAATAGCAAAAGCGGCGGCTTCCCCGCATTGCGCGATTGACGAATTCTTAGCCGTGTCTGCTGCCGGTCTTTTAAATCTTCGTGTGTATAACCGTTTTCGTGGCCAGGACAGAAAGGGCCATACACAAAGCAACAATAGAAGAACGGGGAAATCGATGTCTGCACTGAAGAAAAGAGCACGTGCGCTCGAAGACGAATTCGCCTACCAGCAGGAATTCATGTTTAAGGCCAACGCGCGCCGCAATGCGCTGCTCGGCCTGTGGGCTGCCAATACCATGCACCGCCCCGACGGCGAGGCCTATGCCCGCGAACTCGCCATGGCCGATGTCGGCGCAGCGGACGGTGCCTTCAACCGTGTCCGCGCCGACCTTCGCTCGGCGGGCGTCAACTGTCCCGACGACGAGCTGCGCGACCGTATGGTCGTGATGCTGAAGGATGTCGCCCGGGACATGCGCGGCTACTGACAAATCCTTTCGACGAAACGGCCCGCCCTTGACAAGGCGGGCCGTTTCGATTCTGGCGAACGGAAAGCGTTCAGACGTCGAACTGGTAGCTCACCGGCACGAAGCGGTAGCCCTCGCCCACCTTCTCCACGAAGCCGGCCGCCGGGAACGGCATGTGGTAGCCGACGAAGGCCAGCCTGTCGGTGGCGATCATATCGAAGACCTTCTTGCGCGTCGCGGCAGCCTGAGCCTTGTCCATGTCGAAGCGCACTTCCCAGTCGGGCCGCTGGAGCGAGAGCACGAAGTGGTTGGCGGTGTCCGCCGTCAGAATCAGCGCCCTGCCCTCCGATTCGACGCGGAAGATCATGTGCCCCGGCGAATGGCCGAAGGCGTTGAGCCCGCGAATGCCGGGCACGACCTCGCCCTCGTCCTCGATGAAGGTGAGCTTCTCCGCCAACGGCTGCACCTTGGCGAGCACGTTCTGGTGGCTTTGTTCGGCGGGCGTTCCCATGCGCTCCGGATTGACCCAGAAATCATATTCCGTGCGGCCCGTGACGTAGCGCGCATTCGCAAAGGCCGGCTTGCCGCCCTCCATCAGGCCGCCGATATGGTCGCCATGCATATGGGTGATGACGACGACGGAGATCTGATCCGGCGTGTAGCCCGCATAGTTCAACCCTTCCAGAAGACGGCCCATGCCCGCCTCGCGTCCGCCCTCGCCCATGCCGGTATCGAAGAGCACGACCTCCGAGCCGGTATCGACCAGCGTCGGCGTGAAGCTGTTGACGAAACGGTCGGCCGGAAGGAAATTTTCGGCCAGCAGGGTGCCGACGGCCTCGGCGGGCTGGTTGATGCCGAACGTCTCGTTCGGCGCACCGGAAGGGCGCATGCCGTCGCGCACCGTCAGCACGCGGAAACTGCCGAGCTTCAGGCTGCGGGTCTCAAGGGGGCTCACGCGCATGTCGGTGGCGTCGCTTTCCGATTGGGCAAGGGCGGTGGCGCGGTTCAGCACCAGGGGCGCGGCCAATGTGCCGAGGCCCGCGGCGAGAAACAAGGACCGGCGCGAGATTGTCGAATGGTCTCCCATGGATCTTCCTCTTTGGTGAAGGGCTGCCTTGCCGGCCGAGCGTCCGGCTCGGCATGAAGATGACATGCGTCCATCTAGGGCGCTGTCACGATCCGGGCACGCGGTTTCACGGGCTTGTGATGCGCAGGCGCGAGACGCGTCCCCGCACCCACGGCCCTTTTACCGCCGTTTTCCACGTCCCCTGCCGGCAACACCGCTGCGCCTCCTTGCCCGCAATGCGGCCCGGGAAGGCCCTTGCGATTTGACAGATCGCAACGCAGGGCGCAGAAGTCGGGCGGGCCTGCACGAGGGCCTTGCACCCTGATTTGCCGATGAACCGTATCGTCCCGCTCATCCTTGCCGTCGCGCTCTTCATGGAGCAGATGGACTCCACCGTCATCTCCACCTCGCTGCCGGCCATCGCGGCCGATCTCGGCGTGGGGCCGATCACGCTGAAACTGGCGCTCACCTCCTACATGGTGTCGCTCGCGACCTTCATTCCGCTCAGCGGGTGGATGGCCGACCGCTTCGGCGCCAAACGCGTCTTCCGCCTCGCCATCCTCGTCTTCGTCATCGGCTCCATCCTCTGTGCGGTTTCCGGCAGCCTTCTTGCCTTCGTCGTCGCACGCTTCCTGCAGGGCATGGGCGGAGCGATGATGACGCCTGTCGCACGCCTCGTCCTGGTGCGCAGCACCTCGCGCGCCGAACTCGTCTCGGCCATGGCGCTGCTGACGATCCCCGCGCTTGTCGGCCCGCTCGCCGGCCCGCCGCTGGGCGGCTTCATCACCACCTACTTCTCCTGGCACTGGATTTTCCTGATCAACGTGCCGGTCGGCATTGCCGGTTATGTGCTGTCCGGCCTCTACCTGCCGGATATCCGCGCCGCCGCGCCGCCGCCGCTCGACTGGCGTGGCTTCTTCCTGAGCGCGGTGGCCGCGTCCGGCACGATGTTCGGCCTCTCGGTCGTCAGCCTGCCTGCCCTGCCGCCCGTCATCGGCATCTCCGCAACGGCCATCGGCCTTCTCTGCGGCGTGCTCTATGTGCGCCACGCCCGCCGGCATCCGGCGCCGCTGCTCGATCTCAGGCTTTTTCGCGACAGCGCCTTCCGTGCAGCAGCCATCGGCGGCACGCTGTTTCGCATCTCCGTCGGCGCAGTGCCCTTCCTGATGCCGCTGATGCTGCAGGTCGGCTTCGGCCTCTCGCCCTTCCAGTCGGGCCTCGTCACCTTCACGGGTGCGATCGGCGCCATCACCACCAAGTTCCTCGCCAAGCGCGTGCTGACCTTCGCCGGCTTCCGCACGACGCTGATCGTCGCCAGCATCTGCGGGGCGATCCTCACCTTCGTGAACGGCCTTTTCACGCCCGCGACACCCTTCTGGTTCATGGCCGGCTTGCTCTTGATCGCGGGCTTCGCGCGCTCCTTCTTCTTCACCAGCGTCAACGCGCTGTCCTTCGCCGATATCCCCGACGCGGATGCCAGCAAGGCGACCTCGATGAGCGCCGTGCTTCAGCAGATCAGCCTGGCGCTGGGGGTCGCCGTTGCCGGCGCAATCCTCGAAATCGAGACCGCGCTGACGGGCTCCCCGCTGGAACTGCGCGATTTCCAGATCGCCTTCATGGTCATCTCCGCCCTGACCCTCGCCGCCGTCCTGCCCTTCATCACCATGGCCAAGAATGCCGGCGCCACCGTCTCCGGCCATCGTCTGCCGGGGCCGGACGAGGAAGCGGCAACGGCGAAGTAACCCGCCCCCACCCGCAAACCGGCGCGAACCCCAAGCGTGCCGCAAATCCCCGGCAGGTTCGCACCTGCCCTATCTTCTTGACGTTTTTGGTTCCGCTGCCTCAGCCGCTCTCACCCCGACGCAAAAAGGCGCGCCGCACCCGCCCATCCGCACCAGCCCCCATCTTTTGTCCGTGCGAACAATGCACTAAACCTACCCCAGTCGCCTCCCTCGCGGAGGCGTGGATTGAAACTCGTCGAAAATCACGTCCGCGGTCTTGTATTTCAGGTCGCCTCCCTCGCGGAGGCGTGGATTGAAACTCACCGAAGACGCTGGAGGAGATGACAGGCATTCGTCGCCTCCCTCGCGGAGGCGTGGATTGAAACTCCAAAGCGCTGGGCCAGGAGCCGCAGGAGGTAGCGTCGCCTCCCTCGCGGAGGCGTGGATTGAAACCGGGGTGTAGTAGTGCACGAGGTTCTGCGCAGCGGTCGCCTCCCTCGCGGAGGCGTGGATTGAAACTCACCGAGAGCTTTCTTCTGCTCCTCATAGGCCAGTCGCCTCCCTCGCGGAGGCGTGGATTGAAACCTCGTCGAAATTCCCGACGTGCATGATGAAAACAGTCGCCTCCCTCGCGGAGGCGTGGATTGAAACTCTGCAGAGGAAGACGCCCGTCGCCTCCACCGCTCGAGTCGCCTCCCTCGCGGAGGCGTGGATTGAAACTATGTCAAAACCGACAGAGGC
>VFQN01001142.1_pt1 | contig 46192 bp, 33 predicted proteins | sample 3512371 | NCBI WGS metagenome assembly VFQN01 (sample SAMN10412370, study PRJNA504923) | tailings metagenome | isolation source: Replicate 2 from Balatoc abandoned mine | place: Philippines: Itogon, Benguet | collected 2017-08-28
CGTTGCCGCCGTCGTTCATCTTCGGCGTCCGCCCGAACTCGCCGCACAGCACCACCAGCGTCGTGTCGAGCAGCCCGCGGTCGTCCAAGTCTTCAAAGAGAGTCGCTACCGCCGCGTCCACCGGCGGCAGCATCCGCTCGTAACTCGCCTTCAAGTCCCAGTGGTGGTCCCACCCGCCCGAGTGGACGGTTACAAACGTCGAGCCGGCCTCGACCAGCCGGCGGGCGAGGAGCGTCGATTGGCCGAGGCTGTTGCGGCCGTAGCGGTCGCGGAGGCCCACAGGCTCGCGGCCGATGTTGAACGCCGCCCGCGCCGTCGGCCCCATCACGAAGTCGAACGCCTCCCGGCTGAACCGGTCCATCGCCGCCGCCGTCGCGTTCCGGTCGAGGGTGCGGCGGGCGGTGTCGAAGTGGGTGAGCAGCTCGCGGCGCGAGTCGAGCTTCTCGACCGTCAGCCCGGCGGCGAGGTTGAGGTTGCGGACCTGGTAGTTGGCCGGGCTCGGGTCGCCGGTGAGGAACGGGTCGTGCTGGGCGCCGAGGAAGTTGCCGCCGAAGTAGCCCGGCGCCAGCCCGATGCTCGCCGCGTGCGGGGCGCCGACGTACCCGGGCATGCCGGCCACGCGCGGGCCGAGCTCGCGGTTGACGATCGACCCGATCCCGGGGAACTTACCGCTGTTGTTCGCCCCGCTCACGCCCATGTCCTTGGCGGTGAGCATCCGATGCCCGCCGGCGAAGTGGTCGCCGGTGTCGTGGTGGAGCGATCGCACCACCGAGAACTTGTCGGTGTGCATCGCCTGCTTCGGGTACAGCTCGGTGACGTCGAAGCCGGGCACCCGCGTGCGGATCGGCCGCCAGAGGCCGCGGTACTCGGCCGGGGCGTCGGGCTTCATGTCGTACATGTCCATGTGCCCGGGGCCGCCGTCGAGCCAGATGAGGATGACCGACGTGCTCTTGCGGTCGGCGAGCGACGGCTGCGCCTTGGCCTTCATCAGTGTGGGGAGGCCGACCGCCGCCATGCCAGCGATGCCGAGCTGGAGGAAGTCGCGGCGGGAGTGGCCGTCGCAGTACCGGCCGGAGCGGCCGAGGTCGAGGCGGAACATGGCGGGCTCCGAAAGGCGGGACGGGCACGGGAGGCGGGATGTCCGGCAGGTGGTTTAACTGTTGCGTCTGGGCCGGGCGGTGTCAAGCGCGAAACCGGGGGCGTCCCGACGTGGCGAACGGCCGGCGTGAGCCGGCTGGTCGTTGGTACTGATACCTCAACGACGGAACCGGAACCTCACGAACCGCGACCGCCAGGGAGCGGTTGGCGAACCTGGGAGACCGCGTGCGGCGAAGGCCGGGGCCGCAGCCGCTCCCTGGCGGTCGCGGCTCGTGAGGTTCCGGCGCCCGGATCACGCACCCACACCAACGACCAGCCGGCTCACGCCGGCCGTTCGCCCGAGCCCGTCACCCCGTCAGCTCTGCCCGGCCGAGAACGACGTACTCCGGGCCGTCGCGGCGCATCTCGCTGCTGTACACGCACACCTCGTTCACCACCGTGCGGCCGCCGTCCCACGCCAGCAACTTCGGCAGCTCCGGCGCCAGCGTGAGCCCGTCGGCCTCGCCCTTCACGCGGCCGAGCGTCAGGTGCGGGGTGTAGTCGCGCTCCTCCCTGCGGTACACGCCCAGGTCCAGCAGCTTCGGTTCGAGCGCCGTGTAGAGGCGGCGCAGCTGATCGGCGCCGTCGGTGATGCCGCCCCACACTACCTTCGGCCGGCGCGCGTTCGGGAACGCGCTGACGCCGGACACGCGCAGCGGGAACCCGGGCTCGGTGGCGGCGACCGCCTCGACGGCGCGGCAGACGGGGAGGATGTCGCGGTCGTCGAGTTCGCCGAGGAAGAGGAGCGTGACGTGCATCCCGTCGGCGGCGGCCCACTTCACGCCGGCGCCGGTGCGGGCGAGCTGCTGCTGGAGCGCGACCGCCTTGCGGCGCACCTCGTCGCCCACCTCTACGCCGATGAACGCCCTGGTTCGGCCCATGACAAGTTCCGGGAGGAAGACAATGCCACAAGAAGGCACGAAAAGACACAAAAGTAACAACCGATAACGGACTTCTATTTTTGTGTCTTTTCGTGCCTTCTTGTGGCCATTCTCCGGGTCTTACCTGAGCCCTTCCGCCCAGAAGTCCTTCGCCCCGTGGTGGAGGCGGGCGCCGATCTGGGTGATGACCTTCATCGCCAGGAGGTTCGCCGCCTTCGCGGCCTTCTCCGGCGCGACGCCGTGCGTGATCCCGTACAGGAACGCCCCCGCGAACATGTCGCCGGCGCCGGTCAGGTCCTTCGGCTCGCACGGGTACGCGGCGACGTGGTGCTCGGCCCCGCCGAAGCGCACGAACGCGCCGTTCGGGCCGTCCGTCACCACACAGTTCGACACGAGCCCCTTGAGCGCCGCGAACGCCTCGGCGGCGGTCGCGGTCGTGGTCACTGCCATCGCCTCGCCGGCGTTGCTGAACAGCAGGTCGGACTGCTTCAGCGCGTCGCGGAACACGTCGCCGAACACCTGGGGTACGAAGGCGTCCGAGCACGTCAGCGCCACCTTCACCCCGGCCGCCTTCGCCGCCTTCAGGGCCTCGCGGACGGCGTGCTGGCCGGTGCTCGGGTTGGCGAACACGTAGCCCTCCACGAACAGCCACTCGCTCGCGGCGACGCGCTCGGCGGGGACGTGCCGCGCCGCCAGGTGGCTCGACACGGCGAGGCTGGTGCGCATCGTCCGCTCGGCGTCCGGCGTGATGATGCTGACGCACGTCCCGGTCGTCTCGCCGACCAGCGGGGCGTTCACGAAGTCGATGCCGAGCTGCTCGAACTCGTCCGAGTAGTGGAGGCCGTAGCGGTCGTCGCCGACGCAGCCGATGAACGCCCCGCGGCCGCCGAGCTGACTGCACGCGATGATGGAGTTGGCCACGCTCCCGCCGCTGACCAGCCGGGGCTCGTGGTCGCGGAACGCGGTGAGGAGCTTCTTCTGCTCGTCCGGCTCGACGAGCCGCATCGTCCCCTTCTCGAACGCGAGCGGGGTGAACTCCTCGTCGGTGAGTTCGAGGAGGATGTCGACCAGGGAGTTCCCCAGCCCGCACACGTCGAATTCCTTGGGCATACGCGCGATTCCCTGCGGGGTGTTTGGCCGTCGGGCCGGGGCTGGTAGCCGCAGGCTTTAGCCTGCGCTCGTGGCGAATCGGTCGCGTCAACGTCGCGCAGGCTAAAGCCTGCGGCTACCGACTACTGCTTCAACCCGAGGTCAATCCGCCGAAGTGTCTCGGGCTTCCCGAGAATCGCCATCGTCTCGTACAGCCCGAACCCGACGGTCACGCCGGTGACGGCGACGCGGGTCGCGGCGACGAGCGCCTTGTGCTTGTCCTTCTCGGGTGCCACCTCTTGCAGCGCGGCGGCCGTCGTCGTCGCGTCGAACGGGTCGGTGGCGGCGAGCTTGTCGCGGTACGCGCGCAGCAACTCGGCGTTCGGTTTCAGCGCCTTCTCGACCGCCGCGGGGTCGTAGAGCGGGTCGGCTCGGAGGAGCGGGCCGGCGAACTGCACCATGTCCGAGAACAGCTTGATGCGGTCGCCGGCGGCCTCGGCCACCTGCGTCAACCGGGCGCGGACCGCGTCGGGCACCGGGTCGGCCACCAGCCCGGACCGGCGCAGGTACGGCAGGCAGCGATCCACCTTGTCGGCGATCGGCACGAGCTTCATGTACTCGCCCTGGAGCCAGTACAGCTTCTTCGTGTCGAAGTTCGCCGCCGCCTTCGTGATCCGGTTCAGGTCGAAGTTCTTGAGGATCGTGTCGAGCGGGATGAACTCGCTCGTCGCGTCCAGCGACCAGCCGAGGCGGACGAGGTAGTTGATGAGCGCCTCCGGGAGGTAGCCCATCTCGCGGTAGTAGGCGACGGTGGCGATGTTCAGGTCGTCGCGGCCCTTCAGCTCTTCGTCGGTCCACCCGCACGCCTTGAGGCTGGCGACCTCCTGCGCCGACAGCGGCGGCAGGTCGCGCTTGCTCATCTTCTTGTTATTGTAATTCACCAGCGGGATGTGCGCGAACTCCGGCACCGCCGCGCCGAGCGCTTTGTAGATGAGGATCTGGGTGTACGTGTTGGTCAGGTGCTCCTCGGCGCGGATGACGTGCGTGATTCCGAAGGCGACCTCGTCCACCACGGTGGCGAACGAGTACAGCGCCCGGCACACGCCGCTCGCGTCCGGGGCACGGAGCAGTGCCGGGTCGCGGACGGTGCTCGTCTCGACCTTCAGCTCGCTCTCGCCGCGGACGTGATCCTTGAAGCTCACCGTCTGCCCTTCCGGCACCTTTAGCAGGATCGGGGCGGGCTTCTCCTTGTACAGCCGCAGGTTCTCGGCCGGGTCCACGTCGCGGTTGCTGCCCCGGTGGACGTAGGGGCGCTTCGTCTTCTCCGCGGCCTTGCGGCGGGCGTCCTGATCCTCGGCGGTGGTGTAGTCGGGGTAGGCGTGGCCGCTCTCGACGAGCATCAGCGCCGCCTCGACGTACAGGTGGTTGCGCTGGCCCTGGAAGTACGGCGCGTGCGGGCCGAAGCTCTCGCCGCTGGCGTCCTTCGTCGGCCCCTCGTCCCAGTCGATGCCGAGCCAGTCGAACCCGTCGAGGATCGGCTTCACGGCTTCGGCGCGGTTGCGGGCGGCGTCGGTGTCGTCGATGCGGAGGACGAACCGCCCGCCGTGGCGGCGGGCGTACAGCCAGTTGAACAGCGCCGTGCGGACCCCGCCGATGTGGAGGTAGCCGGTCGGGCTGGGGGCGAAGCGGGTGCGGATGGTCATGGCGTGCGGGGCGGCGTCCGACGTGGTTCCCCGGGGCGTTGCCCCGGGCTATCGTGTCCCAGCCCGTTGGGCCGAAGAGGGCTGCCGGTTTTCAGGCCAACGGCCTGAGATTCGATAGCCCGGGGCAACGCCCCGGGCGGCGTCCGCGGTTTCACTCGACGCCGTTCGTGCCATGTTCGGCCGCGACGGCCACGCCGGGCCGCGCCAGCGGCCGGCACTCCAGGAGGGTGGCGATCTCGCCCTCCTGGACGACCTTCCCGTCCTGGTTGACGATCCCGCGGTACCACACCACCTCGCCGCGCTTGCCCCGGCCCTTCACCGTCTTCTCGGCCACCCGGCTGCGGCAGCGGATGGTGTCGCCGGTGAACACCGGGAGGAGGAAGTTCCAGTACTTCACCCGCAGGAGCGCGATGGTGCGGACCGGCGGGCTCATGACGCCGAGCCCGCTGGCGATGCTGAACACCCCGAACCCGTGGGCGATCGGCCGGCGGAACGGGGTGGTGCGGGCGAACTCGTGGTCGATGTGGATGGGGTTGAAGTCGCCGCTGAACCCGGCGAAGTTGACGATGTCGGCCTCGGTCACCGTCCGCCCGATCGACTCCCACTCCTGGCCGACCTCCAGGTCGTCGAAGTACAGGTGGTGGGACGAGAAACTCATGTCGGCCTCGCGGCGGGACGGCGGACTCGGTACGAAACGATGTCCTACGAATTCGGCCGGCCGAAGCAAGCGGCCGCCGCGCCCGCCTCACGGCCGCGACGACCCGCGAGGTCGCCCCGACTGGGTCGCAAGTTCTGGGTTCCGGCCACCAATGGATCTGTGCGAACCACGGTATCGCACCGGAGTTGGCGTTTGACCTTGGTCCGTCGGGCGCATATGATCGGCCCGCAGGGTGATCGCAATTCTGCCAGAATGTCTCTGTTCAGGTGCACTCCTGAGTACGTTTAAACGCTATTCGGTAAGGTCGATGTCAAAGGAGGTGGAAGGTGAGGACGCTGCAAGGCAGGTGGTACTACCAGAGCTTCGCCGCACTTGTCGCCGACGCGGATCGGTCGAAGACGCCGCCGGAGGTAAAGCGACCGCCACTGATCGCGGCCCCCTGGACGCCCCGGGCGGTCATGGAACTGGCGACGGATGCCGCCGGGGTGGTAACCGGGACCGCCAAGTTAAGGGACGTCGAGTTCAAGATCAAGGGCGCTATCAAGCCGGCGACGGGTCCGTTCCCCGACGGCATCCAGCTGCCCGAGGGCGTCGAGCTGACTGTGGTGGTCGAGAGGTTCGCGGCCACCTACAGCCTGCGGGGATACTTTTTGGAGGATAGCGACCACGTCGTCGGGACTGTGGCCGGCCTGGGTAATGACTTGGGCCTCCAGCCCGCCGGCACGTCTGGGCCATTCGTCCTGTACCCGGTTCGGTCGTAGCGGGATGTGTCAACCGCGCTGCCGGCCTTAACGGTGCGCCGACCCCGCCGCCACACCGAACACCGGCCGCACGTGGGCCTTCCGAGACTCACAACTCATCTATGCGGCCGGTGTGGGCGTCGGGTGCGGGGGCCGGGCGGAGGTCATCGACACGGACGTCCACGGGTGGCACGGGGAATTGCACTGCGCCACACCAGACGTCGGCCGCTGATGCGCTTCCCGTGATCCCGCGCGCACCGGGCCGCCGAGGTAGGTGGGTTCGATGTCGCGCCGTCCGGCGCAGACTGATCCCTCGCCCGTGATCCGCCGCGCCGGCGCGGCCGAATCGGTCGTTCGGCCCCGGATGGTTCTCGGGTGTCCGAGCGCGAGCGGTTCCTGCTCGGGAACGCCCTGGACGCCCACACCGCCGAGCCGCGACCGCGGCTCCGCCCCCGGCGAGGTAGCCCGAATCGCGTCGCCCGGGTTCCTGTTCGGGCCGCGGCCGGCGGATAGACTGAGACCCCGCACCTCTCCCGCTCACTAGACACACTCCCATGACCTACCGCCTGAGCCTGGCACTGTCGGCCGCCCTGGTCGCCGGGTGCGGGAAGCCGCCCCCGCAACCGGCCGCCCCGCCCGCCCCGGCGCCGACCCCCGCCCCTCCGCCGGAGGGCGGCGCCGAACGGCCGAAGGAATCGGACCAGCGGGCGGCGAGCGTGGACGGGCCGGGCTACCCCGACCGCCTCCCCGCACCGGTTGCGAAGGCGATCCGCGGCGACCTGGAGATCCGGGTCGAGGGGGCGGGGCGCTACGAGGGCGACGACTTCGTGGTCGCCGTCTCGGTCAAGGCCCGCACGCCCGGGGTGCCGCTGGCGTTCACGTCGTGGGGCGACACGGGTAAGGTGACCCTCACGGACGGCAAGCGGACCTACGCCCGCCGCCCGCTCCTCCCGCTCCAGGACGACGCCCTCCGCGACCGGACGGAGAAGCGGGCCGACGTCAAGGCCGCGTACGGCACCGGCCCCGTCACCCACGACCGGGCGCGGGTGACGTTCGTGGCCTTCGACCCCGCGGCGTTCGGGGCGGGCCACCTCGACCTGGACCTCGACGGCGGGTCGATCGGCGACATCACGCCGATCCTCTTCCGCATCCCGAAAGAGGTGTGGGAGGGCAACAAGAAGTGATTGGTGCGGAAGAGTTCGGCGCGGCGGCACCGGGCGCCCGGCGCCGGATCCAGCGGCCGATCCGGGTCGCCGACGCGTGCCTCGCCCACCCCGCGGGGCGAGGGCTCACGCCGGCCGTTCGCCCGGTCGGAAGACGCGCCGCCCGCCCACCCGGCGAAAGTCATCCGCACGAAACGAAGCGGCCCGGGGGTGTTCTCCCGGGCCGCCCTCCGCCGCCCGCCGGCTCAGTCCTTCGACGGGTCGCCGGGGATGACCGGGCCGCCCTTCTCGCCGGCTCCGCCGCCGGCGGCCCCGGCCGCGGTCGTGACCACCTTCAGCCGGAAGGCCCCGACGCGGTCGCCCAGCCCGGTGGCGATCAGCCGGTGCTCGCCGCCGCGCTTCGGCTGGTACACGATCAGGCTGTTCAGGTTGGTCCCGCCGTCGTCGTTCTCGGCCGCGACCTTCCCGCCCGGCCCCTCGAGGATCAGGTACGGGTCGAACTCGCCCTGATTAGTCATGTCGAGCGAGATGATGTAGATCTGCCCGGCCTTGAAGTTCACCGTGTACGCCTTGTGCGGCCCGCGGTTCCCGCCCCCGCCCGGGTGCTGGTACTTCGGGTCGTTGGCCGTCGTCTTCGCCTTCACGTCCAGCAGCGGCTCCTTCGCCATCGGGATCGGGGTGACGGTGACCGAGTAGTCGAACAGCTGGGCGTCCACCTCGTCGTCGTTGACGTCCGGGATGACGGTGATGCGGTGGTCGCGGGCCTCGGTCGGAAGGATGTTGCCCTCGAACGTGTCTCCCTGGACGTTCCCGCCGAAGCCCCCGCCGTTGTTCCCGCCGGTCCGCAGGAACGTGCCGGGGCGGATGGTGACGCTCGGGGTGAACCCGTTCGCCTCGACCTTCACGTTGTACATCTTGCCGGGGTCCATCTTGACCCGGTGGACGCCGACCTTCACCTGCCCCTTGGCCGTGATCGCCTTGTCGGCACCCTTCGGCGGCTGGCTGACGGCGGCGGTGGGGGCGAACAGGATCGCGGCGGCGAGCACGGCGGCCGGTGCGGCCAGCCGGCGGAGCGGGCGGACGAGACGCATGAGTAACACCTCGGTACGCGGGGGCCGGGCCGTGGCGGCACGGCCCGGCATCAGTGTACCGGAGGGCGAACGACCGGGGAAGGAGGGGTCGGACTGTTACGGACCGTTACACGGCGAGCCCGAGAATCGCGCCGTTGAGCACAGCCGCGAACGACACCCACAGCCAGTACGGCACCATCAGCCACCCGGCCGGGCGCGACGCCTCGAAGAAGTGCAGGGCGGTGAGCCCGACGAGCACCCACAGCACGAGGACGTCGAGGAACGCCAAGAACGGGCGGTGGAGGCCGAAGAACAGAACGGTCCAGGCGAGGTTGGCGGCGAGCTGGAGGCCGAACCCGACGAGCGGGCAGCACACGTCCTCGCGGTCGCGGGCTAGCCACACGAGCGACCCGGCGGCCGCCATCATCAGGAAGAGGACGGCCCACACCGGCCCGAAAACGTGATCCGGTGGCGTCCACTCCGGCTTCGGGAGGGTGGCGTACCAGTCGGCCCGTAGCGACGCGGCCGTGACCGCCGCCGACACCGCCTGTACCGCGAGGCACGCGGCCACGACCAGCCCCACTCCGACCCACGACTGAGCGCGGTGCTCGTCGGCGGTTTCGGCGTGCGGACGGATGAGGGCACAACCGGTCATGACTCGCTCCGTGTCGGCCGGGCGACTCCTGCGTCTACCGGACAGGGCGATAGTATCGAGGGCAACCGTCGTGCCGCGTGGAATGTGTTTTGTGTTTGGTGTTTCGTGTTTAATGTTCCGCGATCCCTTTTCTGTGGGAAGCGTGGGACAAACACGAAACACCAAACACAAAATCCGAATCGATCACTTCTTGGGCGGTGTTAGCTCCGCCTTCCGCCACCCGAGGAGCACTACGGTCGGCGCATCGGGAGTCTTGGCGTCCAGGGGGATGACGAGTTCGTTCGTGTCAGTCGCGCGGCGGATGTCCTTGTCCTTGAACTCGCCGAGGAACTCGTCCGGGCCGGCGAGGTCCTCGAACCCGGGCACCCCGTAGTGCATCGGCACGATGAACCGCTTCGGCCGGATTTGGTCCGCCACCTTCTTCGCCTGCTCGCCGTTGACCGTGTAAATTCCGCCCACCGGGACCATCAAAACGTCCACCGGGCCGATCGCTTTTACCTGGTCGGGCGAGAGCTCGTGCCCCAGGTCGCCGAGGTGGCAGAAGACGAGGCCGTCGGCCTCGACGACCCACGCCGCGTTCTTCCCGCGGGTCATGCCCATCGTGGCGTCGTGGAACGTGGCGACGGTGCGGACGCGGGTGCTCCGGATCTTCTCGTCGATCCGCGCCCACTCGCCGCGCTTCCCGTCCGGGGTGCCGGTGACGCCGACGAACACGCGCCCCTTCTCGCCGAGGACTTCGGGCTGCGCATGGTCGTTGTGCGGGTGGCTGACGAGGGTGATGTCGGCGCTGACCCGCGGCGTGCCGAACGTGGGGATGGCGTGCGGGTCGAACACGACGAGCTGCTTGCCGCTGGTTTCGAGCTGGAAGAACGACTGCCCGTACCAGCGGAGCTTGGCGGGGGGCGGGTCGTCCTGGGCGAGTGCGGAGTGCGGAGTGCGGAGTGCGGAGTACGAGAGCAGAACGAGGGCAGCGAGCGCGGTGAGCCGTCGCATGAGTCGTTTCCCGGAGGGATGCCGGGGCGCGGCCGTGACACCGCCACCGCCGCCCGCGGGCCGACGCCGCCCGGGGCGTTGCCCCGGGTTATCGTATCCCAGTCCTTCGGGCTGAAGAGGGCGATTGGTCCGGTGGGACTGGCGTCCCGCCGGTCGTAGCTCAGACCGGCGGGACGCCGGCCCCACCGACCCGTGGCGTGGCCGGTTTTCAGGCCAACGGCCTGAGATCCGATAGCCCGGGGCAACGCCCCGGGGAACCCCGTCAGCGGTGTCACGAACTGCGTCACTTCCCCAGGAACCACCGCATCAGGTTCCACCCCGGGTCGAACGCCAGCGCCGACGCCTCCGCCGTGGGCTCGTCGTAGCTCGACTGCCCGGCGGGCGCGACGCCCGTGCCGGCGACGGCGAACGGCACCGCGCCGTGGGCGTGCGCCCGGGTGCGGATGGTCGTGCGGTGGTCCGGCGATACCAGGATGCGCCAGTCGCCGCACGCCGGCAGCGCCGCAAGCAGCGGGCCGACGATGTGCTCGTCGATCCGCTCCAGCGCCTTCACCTTCTCGTCCGCCCGGCCCTCGTGGCTCGCCTCGTCCGGCGCCTCGACGTGGACGCACACCACGTCGAACGCCCCCAGCGCGTCCACGCCGTACTTCCCCTTCGCCGCGTAGTCGGTGTCGAGGTAGCCGGTGGCGCCGGGCACGTCGATCCGGTGCCAGCCGAGGAGCGTGCCGACCCCGCGGACCAGGTCGACCGCCGAGATGATCGCCCCGCGCGGGCCGTACGTCTCCTCGAACGGCTCGATCCGCGGCGCCTTCCCCTGCCCCCACAGCCACACCTGCGTCGCCGGCTTCTCGCCCGCGGCGACCCGCTTGGCGTTGACCGGGTGCGCGGCCAGGATCGGCTTGCTGAGTTCCATCAGCTCGCGGAACACCTCGCCGCCCGGGCCGCTCGGCAGGTAGTCGGCGACCGGCTTGTCGGGGATGTCGTGCGGCGGCTGGCACTTCGTCTGCGCGAACGGCGTGGTGTCGTTCTTGCCGCGCCACACGAGGATGTTGCGGTACTGCACGCCGGGGTGAAACTCGATGACGCCGCCCGCCACCTCGCGACCGCCGAGTTCCTTCTGGAGCGCCTCGATGAGCGGCGCGCCGTCCGCGCTGCTGATGTGGCCGGCGGTGAAGTCCCGCATGTGGCCGTCGGGCGTGTGGACGAGGTTGCAGCGGATGGCGTAGTCGTTCGGGCCGAGGTGGATGCCCATCGCCGCGGTCTCGAGTGGCGCGCGGCCGGTGTAGACGGCGAGCGGGTCGTACCCGAACAGCGACAGCGTCGCCACGTCCGACGCCGGGGTGAGCGTGGGCGGCACGTTGTTCGCCCGGCCGACGACGCCGGTGCGGGCGATGCGGTCCATGCTCGGGAGGCGGGCCGCCTGGAGCGGGGTCTTCCCGCCAAGCGCGTCGAGCGGCTCGTCGGCGCAGCCGTCGGGGATGACGATGGCGTACTTCATGCGGAGCGTTATAGCACCTCCAGCACGTGCTCGCCGCCGTGCGCCGGGTTGCCGATCAGCCGCCGCCCCCGCATGTCCACGACCCAGTCCATCATCTCCAGCGGGATCTGCCCGATCAGCACCGGGTTCCCCTCGGGCACCTCGATCACGTCGGTAATCATGTCGCGCCCCATGATCTCCAGCCGGGCCGCTGCGTACACGCTCATGGTCTGTACCCCGCCCGCGGTCACTGCCTGCTTCTCATACCGCTTAGTTAGCCCGAGCTGGTCGAGCATGGACCGGGGCATCGCCAGCGTCGTAGCCCCGGTATCGACCAGGGCGTCGGGGATTGTCACCTTCCGAACCTGATCGGCCGGCAGCTTCCCCCGTTCGGCCTCGAACAGGTCACCGAGGTTGTAGATCGTCGCCTCGGTCAGCACGCGGCCCATCTCCAGCGTCTCCATGTGCGCCTCCCGGTGGGATCTGCCGCCATTCTACCACCGCCGTTCGACGATCGGATATGCTCGACTCGTCCGACCGAATTCCGAAAAAATCGCGGACCGGCCCGGCCGCGCCACGGCATAGCACGGTGACGACGACGGAGGAGCCGATGGGAATAGCCCGGCTCGGGGCGGTCTGCCGCATCCTCGACCTCGCCCGCGACGAGGGGCACGCCGACGGCGAGCTCCTCGACCGCTACCGGCACGCCCGCGACGACGACGCCTTCGAGGCGCTCGTCCGCCGCCACGGGCCGATGGTGTTCGGGGTGTGCCGGCGGGTGCTGCGCGACCCGCACGCCGCCGCCGACGCCTTCCAGGTCACGTTCCTCGTGCTGGCGAGGCGCGCCGGCGCGGTCCGCCCGACGGGCGTACTCGGGGCGTGGCTGTACGGTGTCGCCGTGCGCACGGCGCTGAAGGCACGCGGCCGTGAGGTGCGCCGCCGCGACGTGGAGCGCGACTACGCCTCGCGGCCGCGCCACGCGGCGCCCGCCACCGACGCCGACCTGCTGCGCCAGATCGACGCGCAGCTCGCCGAGCTGCCCGAGAAGTACCGCCTGCCGCTGGTGCTCTGCGGCGTGGAGGGGCTCGGCAAGGCGGAGGCCGCCGAGCGGCTCGGCCTGCCGGAAGGCACCGTGTCGAGTCGCCTGGCGCGGGCGCGCGACCTCCTCCGCGGCCGGCTCGAACGGCGCGGCGTGGTCGTGCCCGCAGCGCTGCTGCTGGCGCTCACGCCCGACCGCCTCTACGCCGCCGTTCCCGCCGATCTCTCGGCCGCCGTTGTCGAAACCGCCGTCGGGGCCGCGCCGGTGTCGGCCCCGGTCCTCGAACTCACCCGCGAGGTTCTCGCCGCCATGTCCGCCCCCATCTGGAAACTCCCGGCCGCCGCCGTGGCCGCGTTCGCCGTCTCCTTCGGCATCGTCGGCCTGTCCGGCGCCCAGCCCGAGTCCGCCGCCCAGAAGGCCAAGGGCGACAAGCCGCGCGAGCAGTCCGTGCACCGCGCCGTCGGCACGCTCGGCCCGGTCGACGACAAGGCCGGAACGATCACCCTGGTCCGCAAGTTCGACGGCGGGGAGAAGGGCGAGACGGTGCCGGTGGCGAAGGACGCCGTCGTGACCGCGGACGGCAAGGCGGCGAAGCTCGGCGACCTGAAGGCCGGCGGGGTCGAGCGGGCCGCCGAGGCCGGGCCGGCGACGAAGGTGGCTGTGACGGGGCAGCGGGTGACGAGCGTCCTCTCCGCGGTGGACGGGGCCAAGTTGTGGCTGCGCGGGAAGCCGGGCGACCGCGACATCCCGCTCGCCGCCGGGGCCACGGTCACGCTCGACGGGAAGGCCGCCACGCTGGCCGACCTGCGTGTCGGCGAGCCGGTGACGGTGGTCCTCACGGCCGACGGGTCGGTGGCGCGGTCGGTCACGGCCGGGGCCGCGGCGCAGCCGGACAAGCCGCGGGAGAAGGCCGGCGACCGGCCGCAGGACAAGGCGGCGCCGCGCGAGGGCGACAAGGCCGCCCCGCGGCCCGACCGCCCGAAGGACGGCGAGAGGCGCCCGGCTCGCGCGGCGAAGCAGACCGGCACGGTGGGCGGCGTGGACGCGACCGCCGGCACGATCACGCTCGTCCGCAAGGCCGACGGCGGCGAGCGGCGCGACACCATCCCGGTGGCGAAGGACGCGGCAGTTGTCGTGGACGGCAAGGCGGCGAAGCTGGCGGACGTGAAGGCGAAGGGCGTCGCCGAGGTCGAGCGGCCCGGCGAGCGCCAGCCGGCGACGAAGGTGACCGTGACCGGCGAGAAGCTGGCCGGCATCCTCACGAACATCGACAAGACGTCGATCAGCGTCGGCCAGCGCGGCACCGCAGGTACGGCGGCCGACCGCAAGCTGGTACTCGCACCGAACGTCGTCGTCACGCTCGACGGCAAGGCGGCGAAGTTGGCCGACCTGCAAACCGCCGACCGCGTGACCGTGACGCTGACCACCGACGGCACGGCGGCGCGGGCCATCACCGCCGGCGTGCCGAAGCGCGACGGCGACCAGCCGCGACCCCGCGAGGGCGACCGCCCCCGCCGGAAGGACGGCGAGCGCCCGTAGTCGCGCTCACTGCGGCCGGCGGACCGTGTAGTGGTCGCTGGCCGTGCGGATGCGAATGCGGCCGGCGTCGGCGTGCGGGTCGAACAGCGCGAGCAGCGGCCCGGGCGCCAGCCGGTCGAGGTAGTCCGCGAGGAGGAACCGGAGGATGCGCCACCGGTTCTCCGCCGTGTCCGGGAACGTCAACTCGTACGGCACCGACTCCGTCTCGTACCCCGCCCCGGCTGCCCGCAGCGCGGCCGCCACGTCCTCGGACGTGTGGTACGGAACCTCGCGGCCGAGCATGTGGAACGCGGCAATCCAGAACCCGACGAGCACGTTCGCCCGCGGCGCGATGGCGGTGACGAACGCGCCGCCCGGCGCTACTGCCCCGACCAGCGCGGCCACCCGCGCCGGCAGTTCCGGGACGTAGTAGAGCGAGTGGTTGGCGAGCACCGCGTCGAACCCGCCGGCGGTCCCGTCCGACAGCGCCGCCGCATCGGCAATCGGGTAATCGGTCGTTCCCGCCAGCCGCGCGACGGCCTGTCGTCGTGCGGCATCGACCGGCTCGACGAGGGTGAGCCGCAGCCGCGCCGGCGGCCACCCGGCCGCCCCGAGCAGCCGCGCCGTGAACGTGCCGGACCCGCACCCGAAGTCGAGCAGTCGGACCGGGCCGCCGGCCGGCACCACGCCGGCGAGGTGCCGCGCGTACGCCCGGGCGTCTTCTTCCGCCTCGGTGGCGTGCGCCTCGAAGAAAGCGTAGTCGTCGGCGATCGGGCCGAAGTCCTTGGCGGACGTTTCGCTCATCGGCCGTACCTCCCGTCAGACCGACTCCAGTCGTTTCAAGTTCGGCCGCGCAGGGGTAGCAAGACGCATGGGGCTTCGTTGGGATGGTGGTTGCCACACCCCATCCGGGAGGAATCCCCATGCGGCCCATCCCCAAGTGTATCCCCCCCCCCGCGGCCGCCGCCCGCCACCTCCGCCCGGTCGTCACGGACTGGCTCGGCCGCGCCGTCCGGCTCCCGGGCCGCCGCCGGACCAGCACCCCCGAGGTCGTCAGGAAGGTCGTCCGGTTCGCGGCCGCGTTCGCCCGGTCGGTCGCCGCCCTCCCGGCCGCGCCCTCCGGGCCGGCCGTCTGGGACGGCCTCGACGCCGCCCTCCCGGCGCCGCCGGCCCCTCGAGCGCCGCCGCCTCCCGGCCCCCCACGCCCCGCTCGGGAAGCGGAGGCGGGTCGCCCGGGTCGCCCTCGGCGACCACCGCATCGGGTACTTCAGGGAGCCGAGCCGGGGCGCCGCCCGGGCCAAGTCGGCGGCCGGCACCCACACGTCCCACACCGACCCGACCGCGTGCGTCGGCGGCGGGCCGGTACCCCCGGGCGGCCGGCCGTCGGGGAGGAGGCGTTCACGGCCGTCCCGCCCCGGTTGCCGGATCCGGCGGCCGGGGCGGGGGTGCCGACCCGGGTGGTGCGGCCGGACCAGGAGCCCTTCTCGACCACGGTGATCCGGCCGCTCCCATCCCGGAGGTGCGGTTCATGGCCCCGGCGGTGACCCGGGGGCGGAAGCCCCGGCCGGGGGTGAAGGCGGTCGGGTTGCGGGCGGTCCGCAACCGCGTCGCCGGCCGGTACGCGTACACCCACGAGGGCCGGGGGCCGGCGGTGCGGGTGACGGTGGCGGTCGCGCACGAGACGTACCGGCACCGGAAGACGGGCCGCCGCCACACCCGCCAGTTGCGGTACGCGACGTGGCGGGTGAGCGGCGCCCCGGTGTCGGTCCGGGACCCGTACCGGACGCGGTTCGGGGTGGGAAGCCGCTCCCGGCCGTTGGGCCAGGTCCGGCCGCGGACGTCGGCGACGAGCGGGGTGATCCGGCGGTGGTGGGTGGCCGTGGGGCTGAGCCCGCGGAACGCCTGGGTGAGATTCGGGGCGGGGCCGGGGATCGGCTGGGCCCGAGCCGCCGCGTGCCTGGTGCCGCTCGCCGAAGCCCCGTCCGCCCGGCCCGAGGAGCAGGCTCCTTCCGACGCGATGCACCGACAGGCCAGTTCGCCTGCTCGAAACTACTGGACTCGGTATCACTCCTTCTTGGCCGCCGGCGCCGGCGGGAGGATCGGGCGGAACTCGCCCTTCCCCTTGCGGTCCAGGTTGCGGTTCAGGTCGGCCGGGTCGAACGCCACCGGCGCGCCCGCCGCCGGCACCTCGACCTTCGCGCACCACAGGACCGCGTTCACCACCACGCGGCGGAAGTTCTCGTCCGCCCAGTTGCGGTGGAAGTGCCCGCCGGTGAACCCGAACCCGCGCCCGCCGTCCGGCCGGTCGTAGGCCCACGCCATCGTCTCGATCTGCCCCTTGCGGCCCTTCGTGTACTCCGTGCCGCGCGTGCCGTCCGGCGGCAGCGCTTGCAGGATCGGCGTCAGCCCCTTCGTGTCGTCGGGGAAGCGCATCCCGTAGTACCACTCGTCGCGCAGCGTGAACGGCCGCACCCCGCGGGTGATCGGGTGCGTCGGCAGACTGCGGATGTCGGCGTCCCAGTGCGGGTTGATCGAGTAGTCCGGTTCGTAGTACCCGCCCATCCAGCCGAGCACGCGCCTGCCGTGCTGCGGCAGGTAGTCGACCGCGTAGTGCAGGTTCACCCACCCGCAGCCGCGGTCGATCTGCTTCTGGATCAGGTCCATGCGGCTCCCCTGCACCACCGGGTGTCCTTTCCGGCCGTCCATGTAGAAGACCAGGCAGTCGGCCGTCTCGATCAGCTTCTCGTTCTTCGGCCACCCGCCCTTCGCCATGACCGGGAACACGCCCGGCGTCTGCTTCAGGAGGTTCATCAGGACCGCACACCCGGCGAAGAACTCGTGGTCGCCGGGGCCGTGGCTCGGGACGCCGGCGACGAGGAGGATACGCTTGCCCTTGAAGTCGGCGGGCGGCTCGATCTCGATCGGGACGCCGGACTGGTCGTAGGGGTCGGGCTTCTTATCGGACTGCGCGAAGGCGGGCGTGGGGACGAGGGCGAGCAGCAGTGCGGCGGGGAGAAATCGCATCGGGTGGGGCTCCGGGGAGGGCTGCGAAGAGCAGACCACGCCGCGTCGCCGGACGCAAGGAGGAAACGCGCTGCCGGGGGGCAAGCCGCCCGCGCCCGCGGTCCGCATAATCGGGGTATGGCTTCTCCGCCGACGAACGTCGCGGCCCACCTCGCGGCGATGGCCGCCGGCTTCCCCGACCGGGCCGCGCTGCACCTGCCGGCAGCCCGCGTCCGCCCGCACGGCGACACCCCGCACCGCGCCGTCACGTTCGCCGAGCTCGCCGCCGACACCGACGCCCTCGCCCACGGCCTCGCCGCCGCCGGCGTGGCCCGCGGCACCCGCGCCGCACTGATGGTGCCGCCGTCGGCCGACTTCTTCGCCCTCACGTTCGCCCTGCTCAAGGTCGGCGCCGTCCCCGTCCTCGTCGACCCCGGCATGGGCGTGCGGAACCTCGGCACCTGCCTCGCGGAGGCCGAGCCGACCGCGTTCATCGGCGTCCCGAAGGCGCACGTCGCGCGCAGGCTGCTCGGGTGGGCGAAGGAGACCGTCCGCGTCACGGTGAACGTCGGCCGCGGGCGATTCTTCTGCGACACCGCGGTGTCGGCGCTCCGCGCCGCCGGCGCCGGGAAGGGGCCGTACCCGCTGCCGGACGTGGCGCCGACCGACACGGCGGCGATCCTGTTCACGAGTGGCAGCACCGGCGTGGCGAAGGGGGCGGTGTACACCCACGGCGTCTTCGCGGCGCAGGTCGAGTTGTTGAAGGTCGTGTACGGGATCGAACCGGGCGAGACCGACTTCTGCACATTCCCGCTGTTCGCGCTGTTCGGGCCGGCGCTGGGGATGACATGCGTCATCCCCGACATGAACTTCGCCCGCCCGGCCCGCATCGACCCGCGCAAGGCCACCGCGCAGGTTCGGCAGTTCGGGGCGACGAACCTGTTCGGCTCGCCGGCAGTAATCCGCGCGCTCGGCACCGCGCCCGGGCTCGACCCGCTGCCGACGCTGCGCCGTGTCATCTCCGCGGGCGCGCCGGCGCGGGCGGACGAACTCGAACGCTTCACGAAGTTACTCGCGCCCGGCGTGCAGGTGTTCACGCCCTACGGCGCGACCGAGGCGCTGCCGGTCGCCAACACCGGCACCATGGAAATCCTGGGCGAGACGCGCCATCTCACCGAACAAGGGAGGGGAGTGTGCGTCGGGCGACCGGTGCCGGGCGTGACCGTCCGCGTCATCCCGATCAGCGATGACGCGATCCCCGAATGGGACGACGCGCGGGTTCTTCCCGACGGCGAGGTCGGTGAGTTCGTGGTACGCGGGCCGGTGGTGACGGCAGAATACTTCGGGCGGCCGGAGGCGACGCGGCTGGCGAAAATCCGCGACCCGAAGGCCGGGGCGCTCTGGCACCGTATGGGCGACGTGGGATACTACGACGGCACCGGCCGGATGTGGTTCTGCGGGCGCAAGAGTCATCGCGTGGTGACGCCGCACGGTACGCTGTTCACCGACATGGTGGAGCCGGTGTTCAACACCGTTCGATGGGTTAACCGTACGGCACTGGTCGGCATCACCCGCGGCGGCGTGACGTACCCCGTGCTGTGCGTGGAGGTGCCGCGGCTTCCCCCGGTGAAAACGCCGTTCCACAAGTATTGGTCGAGGACCAGGGGACAGCTGCTCGCACGAGGCGCCGAGTTCGAGCACACGAAGCGGGTCACGACGTTCCTGTTCCATCACGCTTTCCCGGTGGACGTGCGGCACAACTCGAAGATCTTCCGCGAGAGGCTGGCGGCGTGGGCGAACCGCAAACTCGGGCCGAACTGGAGGCCGGCGGCATGACGCACGACCCACACCGCCACACCTCCCGACGGTATACTCGGTTGCTTGCCGGCGGGCTCACGGAGTCAACCTCTCCCCCGGCCCCTCCCCTAAGAGGGGAGGGGTGCTCGCGCTGTAAGACATCCCGCGGCGCCGCGGACGTGGTGCGCGCGACTGGGCCCGGCAATGCGGGCGCGTTGTCCCCCCCCTTCCCTCCCAGGGAAGGGGGGCCGGGGGGGTTAGGTTGGCCCGCACGCCCGTCTGCCACCCCGCCCCGGAGGCGCGGCCGATGAAGGTGCTCGTCACCGGCGGCGGCGGGTTCCTCGGGGGGGCGGTCGTGCGCCGGCTCCGGCAGCGCGGCCACGGCGTGCGCTCGCTCACCCGCTCCGCCTACCCGTGGCTCGACGAGCTCGGCGTCGAGCAGGTGTTCGCCGACCTCGCCGACGCCGGCGCCGTCGCCAAGGCCGTCGCCGGCACGGACGTGGTCGTTCACACCGCCGCGAAGGCCGGCGTGTGGGGGCGGCACGCCGACTTCGTCGCCACCAACGTCACCGGCACCGCCAACGTCATCGCCGCGTGCAAATCGAACGGCGTGCGGCGGCTCGTGTACACCTCGACGCCGAGCGTCGTCCACGGCGGCGGCGACCTCGAAGGGGCGGACGAGTCGGTGCCGTACCCGAGGCACTTCGACGCCGCCTACCCCGAGACGAAGGCCGCCGCCGAGCGCGCCGTCCTCGCCGCCAACGGCCCGGACCTGGCGACCGTCGCGCTCCGCCCGCACCTCATCTGGGGGCCGGGCGACCCGCACCTCATCCCGCGCGTCATCACACGGGCGAAGGCCGGCAAGCTCCGCCGCATCGGCGCGCGGCCGGTGAAGGTCGATGTCACCTACGTCGATAACGCCGCCGACGCGCACGTCCTCGCCGTCGAGAAGCTCGACGTGGGAACGGCGCCGGCGGGGAAGGCGTACTTCGTGTCGAACGGCGAGCCGGTGGAATTGTGGGAGTTCCTCGACCGCGTCCTCGCCGCGGCCGGGCTACCGCCGGTGGCTCGCACCGTGTCGGCGTGGAAGGCGCGGCTGGCGGGGCGGGCGCTGGAGCGGGCGTACCGCCTGTTCCGCCTTCCCGGCGAGCCGCCGATGACGCGGTTCGTCGCGGCCCAGCTGTCCACGTCGCACTGGTACGACATCACCGCCGTTAAGCGCGACCTCGGGTACGAGCCGGCGGTGAGCGTCGAAGACGGGCTGAAGCGGCTGGCGGAAGCGTTTGGACGGTAAGCAGTTTGGTGTTTGGTGTTTGGTGTTTGGTGTTTGGTGTTTGGTGTTTGGTGTTTGGTCTGCGCTTCTCACGGTGTAGCGGGCGACGGAACCCCAGACACCAAACGCCACCGGATCACGGTGCGGCGGGCGGGAGTGGGACGAGGAACACCAGATCGGCTGTCCGGCTCGGGGCGTAGTGGATGACCGGGTAGCTCAGACCACCGTCGTCGAGCCCGTCCGGCCCGACGCTCCACACCACCGGCTGCCCGGCTTTCACCGAGACCGGGGGCGGCCCTGGGCGGCCGCCGCCGCCCAGGGCCGGGTGCGGCGAGAGCATTTTGTCGGCTGCGGGCACCCGGTAGCGGAGCGGCCCCCCGGTGCGCGAGTACGGGTCGGGCGGCACCGCGGGGAGGAAACCCGCCGCGACCAGCGTCGGCAGGTCCGGGGGGAATGCCCCGTGGTCGCGGCGGTACAGCCGGGCGGCGAGCTGGACGAGCAGCCCGCGGCGGCAGGCGCGGATGAACTGGTCGGCCGCGGCGAGCTCGCCCGCCGCGGCCGGGCGGACGGTCGCCAGCCCGGCCCCGGGGCGGCCGCGGGTCAGCCGCCGGTAGGCGTCGGCGTGGGCCGGATCGAGCCCGAACGCCACCAGTCGGCGCGTCCGCTCCCGTTCCCACGGCACGCTCCACGCGAACGCCACCACGTCCACCTCGGGGTTCGGCGCGTCCCGGTCACGCCCCGGCGGCGTCACCAGCCCCGGCAGCCACATCGTCGGCGCCTTCATCTGCTCCCGCACCACGTACCGGTCGGCCTGCTGGTACGGGACCGCGTCGAACGGCTCGCCCCACCCGGTCGCCGGCGTCTCGGCCCGCGCCACCGTCCCGTCGGGGAGTACCCGCGTCATCACCGCCCGCTCGTCCCGGAGGATCTCGTTGAACACCTTCCGCACCAGGTCCGGGCGGTCGTCGCCCAGCCGGGTGAGCCACTTCGTCGCGGTCGCGGTGGCGAGGACGGTCAGGTCGTTCCCGCGGTGGAGCGACGTGGTGATCGACCCGTTCCGCATCGACCGGGCGACCGCCAGGGCGGTACGGAGGTCGTCCGGGAACGCCGCGGGGTCGCCGTCGGCCTGTCGGAACAGCCCGTGCCCGAGCACCACCACGGCCATCGCCCGGCCGGTCTCGAGAGTCGGGGTGCCGGCGGTCGTCCGGGTCACCAGCGGGTGGTCGAAGAGGCCGACCGCGAGGGCCGGGTCGGCGGCGGCGGCCGCCGCCGTGTACCAGGTCTCGTGCGGCGGCCCCTTCCCGATGGCCGGCGGGGCGGGCGGCGCACGGTCCATGTCGTACACCGCTTCGACCCATTCGCCGAGCTCCGGGTCGTCGGCCGGGCTGCCGCCGCGGATCTGCTCGACCCGCTCGGCCAACCGCAGCGGCCGGACCGCGGGGCGGACGATGAGGCCCGACACCCGACCGAACTGCTCGGCCGCCGACCGGAACCCGCGGCCGGCGTCGTTCTGCTCGAACGTCGGTAGTGCGGCGACGTAAGCGGCGTCGTCCGTCTGCCCGACCTGGTCGGGCACCTCGACCGCCCGGAACCCGGCCCCGGCGGCGGCCGCGGCGACCGCCGCGAACCCGCCGGCGGCCAGCGGCACCAGCCCGCGCCGGGTGCCGACGCGCTCGGCCGCCCACGGCCGCAGCGCCGCCCGCCCGGCCGCCAGCCCGGCCGCCGGCGGCAGCCACAGCCACAGGTGCCACACCCCGCCGGCCATCAGCCCCGGCGAGACGAGCGCGAACCCGGTCCCGCCGACCACCCCGGCCACGCCCGCGCCGACCACCGGCTTCTTGAACAGCATCCCGCACACGGCGCCGGCCGCGAACCCGTACCCGATCGGGGCGAGGAGGTACTTCCACGCCTCCGGCCCGAGCACCCGCGGCTCGAACATGAGCGACCGGAACACGGCCGACAGCGTCGCCTCGGCCCGCACCCCGCTCCCACCCGGGAGCGCCGCCCGGACGGCGGACGGGAGTACCACCAGCCCCGCCAGTACCAGCGCGAACGCGAGGCCGACGGCGACCTTCACCGCCCACATCCGCCCGACCGGGAGGCGCCGCTCGCCCCAGAACCGCGCCGCGCCGCTGGTCTGCTCGTCGGCGAACGCCGTCACCCCGGCCATCACCCCGGCCATGAGCGCCAGCGCCGGCCAGACGACGAACGGCTCGACCGTCGGCAGGAGCAACACCAGTCCGGCGGCGACGGCGAACCCGGAGAGCGGCATCGCCGGCCCGGCCAGTTGGCGGGCCGACAGCCACAGCAGCGCCTTCAGCCCGAGCCGCGACTTCGCGGGCGCCACCGGCACCGCGGCGGCCGGGGCCGCGACCGCGGGCTCGGTGAGGTACACTGCCGGCGGCGGGGGGACGCGCTCGTCCTCCGCGCGCTCGCGGTCCGGACGGGTATAGGCGACCGCCGACCACGCCAGCGGGGTGACGAACATCAGCCCGAGGAACAGGAACGCCCCCGCCGGCCGCGGGAGGGCGGTGCCGGGCACCTGGAAGGCGAGGAGGATCGGGAACAGGTAGACGACCGAGAACAGCGTGGCCGCCGGCACCGCGACGCCGACCGACCCGAGGGTGGTGCGGGCGAGGGTGGAGCCGAGCACGCCCCAGCAGAAGGCGAGGAGCGAGTAGACGGCGACGGCGACCGCCCACCCGGCGGTGGCGAGGAGCCCGAGCGCGAGCCCGGCGGCGATGACCGCCCCTGCCTGAAAGGCGACGAGCAGCGCCCCGGCGACGACCTTCCCGGTCCAGATGCCGGCGCGGGGGACCGGGAGGGCTTCGAGGAACCCGTGGGTGCCGGCCTCGCGCTCGGCGGCGAACAGCGCCCCGCCGCAGACGGTGCCGGCGGTGACGGCCAGGAGCAGGGTGGTGAGCGGACCCGGGCCGAGGGCGCGGAACACGTCCCCGGGCGAGGTGGCCTGCTGCGGCGGGTCGGCGAGCGCGGCGACGGCGACGAGCACCCCCGCCCCGAGGACGACGAGCGTGAGCCCGATCAGCCCCTGCTCGCGGAACTCCTTCCAGATGATCGCCCGGACCACGGGTACGGCCTCCGGGGTGACTATGGTGTGGGTGGCTCGAGGCTTCCGTAGGTCGGGTCGAGTCCTCGAGACCCGACGCGGCGGTGCGCGAGCGGATGGCGGGTGGGGGGAGCGAGAACCAACGTGGGCTCGGGTTTCCGCTCTCGGATCACGCACCCGCGCTGCCGCGTCGGGTCTCGAAGACTCGACCCGACCTACAGAAGCCGCGCTACTCGCCCACGCGTTTCACGAGCGGCGGTGCCGCCGCGGCGGGTCGCGCCATCAGCGCCGTGTACACCTCTTCCAGCGACACCGCCGCGTCCTCGAAGTCCGTGACGCCCGGCGCCGCCCGCAGTGCGGTGACGGCGGCCGGGTCGGGGTCTTGCACCGTCGCCTGCCAGAAGTGCCCCGTCCCGTTCCGCTCCAGCACCGTGCCGAGTGCGGTCGGGTCCGGCGGGCAGTCGGCGAACCGGAGGCTGATCCGCCGCACCTTCTGCCGCAACTCGCCCAGCGGCGCCGACAGGATCATTTTCCCGTCGCGCAGCAGGCCGGCGTGGGTGCAGGCACGCTCCAGCTCGGCGATCGAGTGACTGGAGATCAGGACGGTGCGGCCGGCGGCGGCGAGGTCGGCGAGGCCGGCGAGGAACTCGCGCCGCGTCAGCAGGTCGAGCCCGCTCGTCGGCTCGTCGAGCAGGAGGACTTCGGGGTCGGGAGCCAGCGCGAGCGCGAGGCCGACGCGGGCGTAGCCGCCCTTCGACAGATCCTTGAGCTTCTTGCCGGGGTCGAGGCCGAGGCGGTCGGTCCACTCGCGGTAGCGCGGGAGGAACCCGGGGCGGTGGAACGCGGCGGTGAACCAGCCGATGTCGGCGACGGACATCCAGTCGTAAAACCGCGGCCGCTCGGGCATGTACCCGACGCGGTGGCGGAGTTCCATCGCGCGGGCGTAGCAGTCGAGGCCGAGGATCTCGGCCCGGCCGGCGTCGGCGGGGGCGAGGCCGGTGAGGATGCGCATGGTGGTCGTCTTGCCGGCCCCGTTGTCGCCGAGGAAGGCGTAGACGGCGCCGCGGGGGACGCGCAGCTGCAACTCGTCGAGGGCGGTCTTGCCGCGGTACCGGACGACAACCTTTTCGGCGACGATCACGTCATCGGCCATGCACGACCCCGGGGCGGCGGGGGGTGGCCCCCTCCCGTCAGAATGAGAAACGGACGCCCGCGGGTCAACCGCGCGGGGGAGCACTACCGTGCCAAATACTTCTCCTTCACCGTCGGGTTGACCACCCAGTCGGCGGGCCACTCGCCGCTGATGAGCTTGGCGATCGCCAGCCCCGCCGCCCGCGCCATGTCGTCGCGGCTCTTCAGGTCCACGCCGGCAGTGTGCGCTGTCATCACGATGTTGTCGAGCGTCAGCAGCGGGTTGGCGCCCGGGGGCTCCTCCTCGAACACGTCGAGCCCGGCGCCGGCGATGCGCCTGGTCTTCAGCGCCTCGTACAGGTCCGGCTCGCACACCACCCCGCCGCGGGCCGTGTTGATCAGGAACGCGGTCGGCTTCATCAGCCCGAGCGTGCGGGCGTTCACGCACTGCTTCGATTCCGCCAGCATCGGCATGTGCAGGCTCACCCAGTCGGCCTGGCGGAACACGTCGTCCATCGGCAGCAGCGTGATGCCGTTCGCGGCGGCGTAGGCGGCGTCGGCGAACGGGTCGTGCGCGATGACGGTCATCTGGAACCCCTGCCCGACGCGGGCCACCGCCCTGCCGATGCGGCCGAGGCCGACGACGCCGAGCGTGGTCCCGCGGAGCGGCAGGTTCGCCCGCCGCGGCCACTGCCCGGCGACGATCGGGTTGTGCTGCTGGATCAGGTTCCGCGCCAGCGCCAGGATGAGCGTGAACGTGTGCTCGGCGACCGAGTCCTGGTTCGTCCCGGGGGCGAACGTCACGACGACGCCGTGGTCGGTGGCCGCTTGTAGGTCCACGGCGTCGTACCCGACGCCGGCGCGGGCGATGACCTTTAGCCCCTTCGCCGCCGCCGCCGCGATCACGGCGCGGGTGTACGGCTCCGACCCGGCGAGCGACGCGACGCAGCCGGGGAGTTGGTCGACGAGTTCGGCCTCGGTCATCTGCACGTCCCGCTTCGGGAACACCAACTCGGCGCCGGCGGCGGTGATCGCCGGGCCGTAGACGTGCTGGATGTCCTTGAGCGGGGCCGGGGCGATGAGGACGCGCGGCTTCATGGGCGGGTTTCGGGAAAGGCGGTGGGCGGCAGACCGGTCCGGGCGTACACCAATTGTTTCGCGCCGCCGGTCGGTCCGGGTAGAATACGGACGTGGGGCGAAACGAACCCGGCGTTAGTGGCCGGTGTCCGATCGCCAACCCCACACCGGGCCGCGGCGGGCGAGAACCCGCCCCGGCCCGGTCCGGTTGTAGTGGTCGGGACGCGAATTCCGCCCCCGACCTAAAGCTGTACACGCCGAGGCGAAGGAAACGCGACGTGTCGCTTGATTCTTGACGGAACCCGGGCGACGATGGAACAGCGGGTGCGGAGTGTCCGCGCCCGACCCGTCGGCAGGCCCGGTCGAACGACCGTCCCGGAGGCGCTCCCCACGAGACACAGGCTCTTCACACCTGTTGCCGCGCGGCCAACGCCACCGGGGGCACGACCCATCCCCTGAGGAGGCCACTTGAACGCCGCCACCGCCACGCTGACCGCTCCTGCGGTGTCCGCCACCCCCATCCTTCCTTCCGCCCTCTCCCGGGCCTGCCGGGCCGCCCGCGTCGCGGCCGACAACAAAGGCCAGAACGTCCTCGTCCTCGACATGCGGCCGTGTACGCCGCTGTTCGACTACTTCGTGATCGCCACCGGCACGAGCCGCCGCCAGATCCACACGCTGGCCGAGGAGATCGACGACGCGCTGCGGGGCATGGGCGACACGCGCATGGGGATCGAGGGGTACGAGGCGAGCAAGTGGGTGGTGCAGGACTACGGCGACGTGGTGGTGCACGTCTTCGACCCCGACACCCGCGACTACTACAAGCTCGAGGAGCTGTGGGCTGACGCCAAGCCGGTGGACTGGGAGGACGAGAGCTTGGTCGAGGCGGCCGAGGGCGAGCCGGTGGCGGAGTAATCACGCCGACGCCACCCGGGGCGTTGCCCCGGGCTAGGGAATCCCAGGCCGTTGGCCTGAAGAGGGGCGGTTGGTTTTCACCCCAACGGGGTGAGATTCGATAGCCCGGGGCAACGCCCCGGGCGGCGTCGGCGGTGTCGTCTGTCGCTATAACGAACCCGTCGGCCGGGCCGCCCCTCCTTCCGGGGAGTCGGTCGGGGCCGACGTGTTCGTTTACCGGGCGAGCGGCCGGCGTGAGCCGGCTGGTCGTTGTCCCGGGCACCTGTACCAACAACCAGCCGGCTCACGCCGGCCACTCGCCAGACGCATGAACCTCCTCACCCACCTCCGCACCCTGTTCGCCCCGGCGGTCGCGGCCGCGGCGCCGGACCCGGCGAAGGTGCCCGACTACCTCGCCGCGGTCAAGCCCGCCGGCAACCCGGAGCACGGCGACTACCAGGCGAACTTCGCCATGGCGCTCGCCAAGGCCTCCGGCAAGAAGCCGCCCGAGGTGGCGAAGGAAATTGTCGCCGCGCTCCCGGCGACCGCCGACATCGAGCCGCCGACGGTCGCCGGCCCGGGGTTCATCAACCTCAAGTTCACGCCCGCCTTCCTCGCACAGGCCGTCCGCGGCCTCGCCACCGACGAGCGCCTCGGCCTGCCGCTCGCGACGGCGCCGCGCACCTACGTCATCGACCTGAGCGGCCCGAATGTGGCGAAGCCGCTGCACGTCGGGCACCTCCGCAGCACGATCATCGGCGACGCGCTGGTCCGCATCCTGCGCGCGCTCGGCCATACCGTCGTCGGCGACAACCACCTCGGCGACTGGGGCACGCAGTTCGGCATCCTCCTGTACGGTTACAAGCACCTCCGCGACGACACGGCGTTCGCCGCCGACCCCGTGCGCGAACTGGCGCGCCTGTACGTCGAGGTCCGCAAGCAGTTCAAGAAGGCGGGCGAGGACGACGACGAGGGGCCGACCGACGACCCGGTGAAGACGGCGTGCCAGCAGGAGACGGCCAAACTCCACGCCGGCGACGCGGAGAACGTCGCCCTGTGGCAGACGTTCATGCCGGCGTGCCTGGAGATGCTCCGCCCGATCTACGACCGCCTCGACGTACACATCGACCACGCGCTCGGCGAGAGTTTCTACAACCCGATGCTCGCCGGGGTCGTGTCAGACATGCTGGCGAAGGGGATCGCGGTCGAGAGCCAGGGGGCGGTGGTCATCCCGAACGCGAAGGGGGTGATCCCGGCGACGCCGGAGGAACAGAAGAAGGAGGAGCCGCCGGCGATCGTCCGCAAGCGCGACGGGGCGTTCACGTACACCACGACCGACCTGGCCACGATCCGCTACCGCATGGAGACGTGGAAGCCGGACGCGATGCTGTACGTCGTGGACGCCCGCCAGGCGCTCCACTTCAAGACGCTGTTCGCCCAGGCCCGCCGCTGGGGCTACGACCGCGTGGAGTTCCAGCACGTCTCGTTCGGCTCGATCCTCGGCCCGGACAAGAAGCCGAAGCGCACCCGCGACGGCGGGGTTGAGGAGTTGCTGCCGCTGCTCGACGAGGCGGCCGGGGTGGCACTGACGAAGTACGCGGCGAGCTACGCCGACCGTAACGCGCACGGCCACGACGTGCCCGAGTTGACGGACGACGTGAAGCGGGAGGTCGCGGAGGTCGTGGGCATCGGCGCCGTGAAGTACGCCGACCTGAGCCAGAACCGCACCAGCGACTACGTGTACGACGCGGACAAGATGACCGCGACCGACGGCAACACGGCGAGCTACATGCAGTACGCCTACGCCCGCTGTTGCGCCATCTTCCGCAAGGAGAACATCGACCCGGCGCGCTTCCGCACCAACCCACCAGCCGTCGTGCTGGCCGAACCGGCGGAGCGGGCGCTGGCGCTGCAACTGCTCCGCTTCCCGGAGGCGGTCGAGGCGGCGGCGGCGGACTATCTGCCGCACCTCGTCACCGGATACCTCTGGGACTTGGCGAAGGCGTATAGCGTGTTCTTCGAGAACTGCCCGGTGCTGAAGGCGCCGACCCCGGAGTTGCGCGACAGCCGGCTCTTGCTGGTCGATCTCGTCGGCCGCACCATCCGCCGGGCGCTCGGGCTGCTCGGCATCCGGGTCGTCGAGCGGATGTGAATTTGCGTTTGGTGTTTCGTGTTTGGCGTCTAGCATGACCAGTTCACGAGGCACGCGTTCCGCACCAAAGACGAAACACCCAACACCAAACACCAGCGAAGCATGTTCGTCGATCGCGTCGAGTTGTACGTGAAGGGCGGGGACGGCGGCCGCGGGGCCGTCTCGTTCCGGCGCGAGAAGTACGTCCCGCGCGGCGGGCCGGACGGCGGCGACGGGGGCGACGGCGGGTCGGTCATCGTCCGCGCCGACCCGAACGCCGACAACCTCGCCGGCCTCACCATGAAGAAGCACTGGAAGGCCAAGAACGGCGAGGCCGGCAGCGGCGCCCGCTGCGCCGGCTCCGACGCGGAGGATATTGTTCTGCTCGTCCCGCCCGGCACTATCGTCCGCGACCGCGACCGCGGCAACGTCCTCAAAGACCTCACCGCCGAGGGCGACGAGGTGGTGGTGGCGAAGGGCGGCAGGGGCGGCCGCGGCAACCACCACTTCAAGAGCGCGACGAACCGCACCCCGCGCCAGTTCGGGCCGGGCGACGAGGGCGAGGAGCGGCACATCAGCCTGGAACTCAAGGTCATCGCCGACGCCGGGCTGGTCGGGTTCCCGAACGCCGGCAAGTCGACGCTCCTGTCGCGGCTGTCGCGGGCCACGCCGGAGATCGCCCCCTACCCGTTCACGACGAAGCACCCGCACCTCGGCATCGTCTCGCTCGGCGACGCCGGGTTCGTCCTCGCCGACCTGCCCGGCCTCATCGAGGGCGCCGCGCAGGGCGTCGGGCTCGGGCACGAGTTCCTGCGCCATGTCGAGCGGACGCGCGTGCTCGTCCACGTCGTCGAGCCGGCGCCGTCCGACTCGTCCGACCCGGTGAAGAACTACCACACCATCCGCGCCGAGCTCGCCGGGTACACGATCCCGCTGGACTCACGCCCGGAGATCGTGTGCGTGAGCAAGGCGGAACTCCCCGGCGCCGACGCCGTGCGCGACCGCCTTGCCGCGGAGCTCGGGCGCGAGGTGCTGCTGTTCTCGGCCGTGACCGGGCAGGGGCTCTCGACGCTGGTGAGCCGCGTGCTGGCGCTGCTGACCGAGCTGAAGGCGGCGGAGGCGAAGGAGGCGGCGAAGCGAGCCCCGATCGAGTTCCCGACCGAGGCGGCGGTGCGGACCGAGGACTTCAAGACCCAGCCCGTGCCGAGCATCACGCCGCCGGGCGAGGCGGGCGCTTCGTAGGTCGGGCCTTCCGTAGGTCGGGTCGAGTCTTCGAGGCCCGACGCGGCACCGCAATCGGCGCTGGACGCCCATTCGGGAACACAACCCCACGTGGGATCTCGTCTCCACGCAACCGCCAAACGTCCCCACTCTCCCGCGTCGGGCCTCGAAGACTCGACCCGACCTACAAGCCCCGAGCCGGCGAGCCTGCGCATGACCCCCGACGTGGTCGTGGACATCGGCAACACCCGCGTGAAGTGGGGCCGGTGCGCCGCGACCGGGTTCGCCGCCGTCGCCGCGCTCCCGCCTGACCCACGTGCGTGGGAAGAACAGGCCACCACGTGGCACCTCGGGCCGGGAACGCGCTGGGCCGTCGGCGGGGTGAACCCGGCGGTCGCGGAGGCGGTCGTGCGCTGGGCCGAGGCGGCCGGCGGGACGTGTGTGTGGCTCCGCAAGCCGTCCGAGTTGCCGATCCGCCTCGCCGTGGACGAGCCCGACGCGGTCGGCATCGACCGCGTGTTCGGCGCCCTCGCCGCCCGCTCGCTGGTGCCACCCGGCACCCCGGCGGTCACGGTCGACGTCGGTACCGCGGTGACGGTAAACCTCGTGGACGCCGCCGGCGTGTTCCGCGGCGGCGCCATCTTCCCCGGCCCCCGGTTGATGGGTCTCGCCCTCCACCAATACACCGCGAAGCTCCCGCTCGTCGAACTGACCGGCCCGTCGAGCGGCCGCCAACCGGCGACGAACACGACCGCCGCCATCCGGCTCGGGATCGAGTCGGCGGTGGTCGGCGGGGTGAACGCGCTCATCTCGGACTGCGCGGACGCCGTTTCGGTCCCGCCGCGCGTCTTCGTCACCGGGGGCGGTGCCGCGGTCCTCGACGATTGGCGCTCGTTCGACCTGGAATTGGTACGCGAGCCGGCGCTGAATTTAATCGGGCTCCGGCTGGCTACCGAAGCACGGCCCGTGTGACTCGCGCCGCTGGCTACGCCGTGTCCACTAGTGGACACGGTGCGACCGCACATCCGCCCGGTTGCCACCTTCGCCAATCATTTCCACCACGAAACCCTCGGTGTGGACCGCGGCGCAGTGTTTGCTATGTGGCCTCCAAGCTGCCACAGTGATCGTTATGAAATCAGATATCTGTCCATAATCACGCCAGACTGGTGGACAACGATCGTTGTGCGGCAGCTACCCGATGCGACTGCCTTCCGCCGCCCACCTCCCGCGGCACGGTTCGGTCGTTCAACCAGGAGTGCTCCCCGTGCCGTTCCGCCCCCGCCGTCCCGCGTTCACACTGATCGAGTTGCTGGTGGTGATCGCGATCATCGCCATCCTCATCGGGCTGCTGCTGCCCGCCGTGCAGAAGGTCCGTGAGGCCGCGTCGCGGGCCAAGTGCCAGAACAGCATGAAACAGCTCGGGCTCGCGCTGCACAACTACGAGAGCGCCCGCGGCGAGTTCCCGATGTCGAAGCGCGGGTTCAAGGACACCGCCATCCCCGAGGCCGCGCAGCGGAGCTGGATGCCCGACGCGCTGCCGTACATCGAGCAGGGGGCGCTGCTCGCCCAGTACGACCTGAAGGAGAACTGGTGGGTCGGCAACAACGGCGAACTCGCCAAGACGCAGCTCCGCGTCGTGCAGTGCCCGTCCACCCCGAACCCGGACCGGCTCCAGAACAAACTGGAAGCCTCCCCGCCGCACAAGATCGGGGCGACCACCGACTACTACGTCGTCGAGGGGATCTCGGCGAACTTCAACACCAACGCCGGGCTGACCGGCACCGACATGCTCACCGGCGACCGGGCTGGGGTCATGCTCGGGTGGACGGCGGTGGCGAACCCGCGGCCGTCGAACCGGATCACGGCGATCACCGACGGCACGTCGAACACCATCCTGGTCGGGGAGAACAGCGGGCGGGAGGACGTGTACCGGAACGGCAAGCAGGTCGCGCCGGCGAAGGCGGACAGCGCCGCCACCGACTGCGCCCGCGCCCGCGGCGGGGCGTGGGCGACGAACGACAACCCGTTCGAGATCGGCCAGCTCATCAACTGGTGCGGCGGCGGCGGGGCGGCGCCCGGCCTCCCGCCCAGCCCGATGAAGGTGAACGGGTCGAACGAGTGGGGCTACCTGTTCTACTCCATGCACACCGGCGGCGCGAACGTGACGATGGCCGACGGGTCAGTCCGGTTCCTGCGCGACGGGACGGCGCTGCGGACGCTCGGCAGCCTCGCCACGGCCCGCGGCGGCGAGGTCGCTCCGTCGGATTGATGAACGATGACTGGCGAATGCTGAATGACCACAGCGCGGGAGCGATTGCCCCCGGTTCGGTCGTCTGGTATTCATCATTCATCATTCATCATTCATCATTTTCGATGCCCACCACCCACGTGTCCGTCCTCACCCCGGCCGGCGCCGGGGCCATCGCCACCGTCGCCGTGACCGGCCCGCGGGCGTGGGGGCTGGCGCGGTGGCTGTTCACGCCCGTCGGCGGCAAGCCGTTGCCAGACAGCCCGGACCTGCACCGCTTCTGGGTCGGCCGCATCGCCGACGGCGATGACGTGGTGCTCGCCGTGCGCACCGTCGCGCCCGAGGTGTGCGTCGAGCTGCACGGGCACGGCGGCCGGCGCGTCGTGCGGCGGACCGTCGAGGCGTTCACGTCGCGCGGCTGCGTCGAGGGCGCGCGCACGCCCGGCAACGCCTGGGATCTCCTGTCGTACGCCCCGACCCTCCGCACCGCGAACGTCCTCCTCGACCAGGCGCACGGCGCCTTCGACCGCGCCGTGCGCACGATCCTCGACACCCTCACCGCCGGCGGCGACGCGCGGCCGCTCGTCGCGGGGCTCGCGCGGTACACGCCGGCCGGCGGGCACCTCGTCGAGCCGTGGCGGGTGGTGATCGCGGGGGCGCCGAACGTCGGCAAGAGCTCGCTGGTGAACGCGCTGACCGGCTACCAGCGTGCGGTCGTGTCGCCGACCCCCGGCACGACGCGCGACGTGACGACGACGGCCGTCGCGTTCGACGGCTGGCCCGTCGAGCTCGCCGACACCGCCGGCCTGCGCGACGCCGCCGGTCTGGAGGCGGAGGGGGTCGAGCGGGCACGGGCGCGGCTGGCGACGGCGGACCTGGTGCTGTGGGTGACCGACGCTTCAGCAGATGAACATGAACTTCCGGACGCGGCGGCGCGAGACGGGTCGTGGCTGTTCGTGTCGAACAAGTCGGACGCCGGTCAAAATCACCCGGCGGACGCGCGTCCGGTCTCGGCCGCGACCGGCGACGGCATCCCGGGGCTGGTCGCGGAGGTCGCCCGCCGCCTCGTCCCCGACCCGCCCCCGCCCGGTGTCGCGGTGCCGTACACGCCGGTGCTGGTGGCAGCCGTCATGGTGGCGCACGCGGCGCTGGCGGCCGGGGGGACGGAGGGGGCCGTCCGACTGCTGCGGTGGGCGGCGCGTCTGACGGTCGAAGTCGGGTCGGGCGAACGGCCGGCGTAAGCCGGCCGGTGGCTTGGGGCTTGAGCCCCGAAGGGGCGGCAGCCAATAGCCCGGGGCGTAAGCCCTGGGCAGCCTGCTCGGGGTTACCACCCCGGGGCTATTCACCGCCGCCCCTTCGGGGCTCAAGCCCCGAGCCACCGACCCCGGCCGCCCCGGGCGATACAACAGTCCGCGTCCCTCCCCCGCGGTGGAGTTCGTCATGCAGCTCGGGAAAGTCCGTCGGCCGGACGGCACGGTCGGCGTCGTGCTGGTCGAGAACGGGCACCTGTTCGACCTCGTCATGACGCGCAAGCCGGGCGTCGCCACGCTCGCCGACGTCCTCCACTCGCCGGACCCGGCCCACCTCGCCCGCGAGCTCGTGGACTTCGCCGCCACCTCCACCCCCGCCGCCGGGCAGACGTACCTCGCCCCGGTCGACCGGCAGGAGGTGTGGGCGGCGGGCGTGACGTACAAGCGCAGCAAGGTCGCCCGCGAGGAGGAGAGCAAGGGGGCGGCGCAGTTCTACGACAAGGTCTACTCGGCGCCGCGGCCCGAACTCTTCCTGAAGGCCACGCCGGCGCGCGTCGTCCACCCCGGCCACCCGGTGAAGGTCCGCGCCGACAGCACCTGGAGCGTGCCCGAGCCGGAGCTGGCGCTGGTGATCTCGCCCGACCTGCGGATCGTCGGCTACACGGTCGGCAACGACATGAGCGCCCGCGACATCGAGGGCGAGAACCCGCTCTACCTGCCGCAGGCGAAGATCTACAAGCAGTCGTGCTCGGTCGGCCCACTGATCACGCTGGCGAAGTCGATGCCGCCGCTCGCCGGCGTCGAGATCAAGCTGGTCGTCCGCCGCGGTGGCGCCGTGGCGTTCGAGGGGACGACGACGCTGGCGCAGCTGTCACGCACGCCCGAGAGCCTGGTCGAGTGGCTCGGCAAGGAGAACGAGTTCCCGACGGGGGCGTTCCTCCTCACCGGCACCGGGATCGTCCCGCCGGACGAGTTCACACTGAAGCCCGGCGACGCCGTGGCCATCACGATCGGCGGCATCGGCACGCTGTCGAACCCCGTCGTCTGACGGCTCGGGTCTTGTAGGTCGGGTCGAGGCTTCGCGACCCGACGCGGCGCGCCAGGTGCGTCATGCGGGGTGTGGGTAACCCGAACCCACGCAGGTTCGACGACCCGAACCCATCCGTTTGCGCCCGGCGCGCCGCGTCGGGTCGCGAAGCCTCGACCCCTACCTACAAAAGACACCGGAAGACACCCGCCTTCGGGTCACGCTCAAGTCGCGGGGCGCCCAGACCCGAAGAATTCCTCCATGCGTCACAATCCGCGCCGTTTCACGCTGGAATGCCTGGAGCCGCGGGAGGTGCCCGCGGCGCACTTCGCCGCCGTCGGCGACGTCAGCAACGGCATCGGGCGGGCGCAGCTGGTGGACACCACCACCGGCCAGCCGCGGTACAGCGTGTTCCCGTTCGGCGTCGGGTACTCCGGTGAGGTCCGCGTCGCCGCCGGCGACGTGACCGGCGACGGCGTCAGCGACCTGATCGCCGCCCCGGGGGCGGGCGGCGGGCCGGTCGTGAAGGTGTTCGACGGCGTGACCGGCGCCGAGGTCCGCAGCCTTCTTCTGTTCGACCCGAACTTCCGCGGCGGGCTCTACGTCGCCGCAGCCGACACCAACCTGGACGGGTTCGCCGAGGTCATCGTCGGCGCCGGCGAGGGCGGCGGCCCGGCGGTGGCGGTGGTGGACGGCGCGACCGGCGCGACGTCCGCGAGCTTCTTCGCCTACGGCGCCGACTTCCGGGGCGGGGTGCGCGTCGCCGCCGGCGACGTGGACGGAGACGGCCGGGCGGACGTCGTCACCGGCGCCGGCCCCGGCGCCGCGCCGCACGTGCGGGCGTTCAACGTCGCCGCGCGGGGCCGCGAGGTCGCCAGCTTCTTCGCCTACGACCCCGCCTTCACCGGCGGCGTCACCGTCGCGTCCGCCGACTTCGACCAGAACGGTCTCAGTGAGATCGTGACCGGCACCGGCGCCGGCGGCGGGCCGATCGTCCGCGTGGCCCGCGCCGACGGCAGCGCCGTCAGCACGTTCCTCGCCGCCGACGCCGGGCTCCGCGACGGCGTGCGCGTCGGCACGGTCGATTCCGCTTCCGGGTCGACGTCCGACATCGCCACCGTGGTGCCGACGGTGGTCACGAACGTCGGCGGCCGCTTCGACACGAGCGGTACGCGGGTCGACGCGTCGGCGCTAGTCGGCGCGTGGGTGAGCGGTACGCCCGAGGCCGCGCCGGACGCGGCGGTGCTGTGGAACCGGGTGGCGCTGCGGGCGATCTCCCTGGAGGGCACCCCGCCGCCGGCCGCGGCCCGGGCGCTGGCGATGACGCACGCCGCCGTCTTCGACGCGGTGAACAACATCCAGCAGCGGTACTCGCCGTACCTGTTCGACCCGGGCGTACCCGAGGACGCGGACGCCGAAGCGGCGGCGCTGATCGCCGGCGGCGTGGTACTGTCACAGCTGTTCCCGGACCGGGCCGCCGAGTTCGACCGGGTCCGCGACGCCAACCTCGCCCTCATCCCCGAGTCGCAGGCGAAGACCGACGGCCTCCAGGTCGGGGCCGACGCCGCCGGCGTCATCCTGAGCGTCCGGTCGTTCGACGGGTCGTCCGACGACGCGGCGGACTTCCCGTACACGCCGGGCACCGGCGCCGGGAACTGGCGGCCGACGCCGCCGGCGGACGCCCCGTACCAACTCCCCGGGTGGGGGAACGTGAACCCGTTCGCCGTCCCGTTCGGCCACCCGTTCCGCCCGGACGGCCCGCCGGCGCTGTCGGGTCCGGAGTACGCCGCGGCGTTCGACGAGGTGAAGCGTCTCGGCCGCGTGGACAGTACCGAGCGCACCGCCGACCAGACGGAGGCGGCGATCTTCTGGCAGGCCGGGCCGGGGACGGTGACGCCGGCGGGGATGTCGAACGTGATCGCGCAGGGGGCCGTCCGCCGCGCCGGTCTCGATCTGCTCGACTCGGCGCGGGCGTTCGCCCTCCTGAACCTCGCCGAGGCCGACGCCGCGATCGAGGCGTGGGACGCGAAGCTGACCTTTGACTGGTGGCGCCCCATCACCGCGATCCGACTGGCCGACTCCGACGACAACCCGGACACGGTCGCCGACCCGACATGGACGCCGCTGCTCGACACGCCGAACCACCCGGACTATGTCTCCGACCCCGGCACGTTCAGCGCGGCGGGGGCGATCGTGCTGGAGTTCCTGTTCGGGGCCGACGACTCGTTCCGCTTGTACTCGCAGAACCTGCCCGGCGTATCGCGGGCGTTCGCCGGCTTCGACGCGGCGGCGCAGGAAGCGGGGGTGAGTGGCGTCTACGGCGGCATCCACACGCAGTACGCCAACCAGGACGGCCAGGCCCTCGGTCGCGCCGTCGGCGACTACGTGACCGCCAACTCCCTGCTACCGGTGACGCCCGAACCGATCTGATCCGGTCCAGTTTCGGCGGCTGTTCCACCGGCCGCCTCACCCCGGCAGCAGCCGCAGCGTCGCCGTCGCGGCCTTCACCACCTTCTCTTGCGCCCACGGCATCGGGATCGTCTCGCCTTCCTGCCACAGCGGGAGTTGGTCGGCGTGGTGCGGCGACAGCGGGTTGCCCGACTGCCCGCCGCACAGCACGAACCGACTCGCCCCGGGGTCGGCGAGGTCGAAGACCGCCCGCAGGTTCGCCATGTTGTGGGTGAAGTCGGTCGGGTGGAGCGGGCGGGCGCCGGCCTGGCTGATCGTGTTCTGGTCGCCGCCGCACGGCACCGGGCCGAGGTTGAACGCCGGCCCGAGCAGCCGGTGCTTGCCGAACAGTGGGTGGTCGAGGCGCAGCTTCCGCAGGTGCCCCCACGCCCAGTACGCCGGCGCCGGTCCGACGTCGCGCCGCAGCCGCCGCACGGTGTCACCGAGGATGCTCGCGATCTCGTCCGTCCACGGCCGGTCGAACCAGCCCGGCGGCTGCGCGCGGATCAGCCGGGAGAGGTGCGCGACGCGGCGGTCGGCGAACAGGTTGTGCCCGGCGGCGCCGAGTCCCACGTCGCCGAGCGCGGCCTTCCACGCCTTCGGCGCCTTCGCCCGCGCCACGCGCACGCACAGCTCCGCGACCAGTAGCTCGAAGATCGCCGCCGCGGGCGAGTCGGCGGTGACGTGCCCGTCCCACTCGCGCAGGAGCGCCACCGCCTCGCGCGCCGGCGGGTCGGCGGGTTCCAGGGAGGTGATGACCGGCTTCATCTCCTCCCACGGCAGCGACCGCGTGTTCGTCTGCAACTCGGCGAACCCGGCGGTATCCCAGTCAGCGCGCTTCGCCAGCTCGTCGCGGATGGTGCGGGCGCGGTAGTCGTCCACGAAGTCGAACCCGAGCAAGTCCGGCCCGGCCGGGTCGTTCGCGGTGGCGATGAAGCCCTCCGGCGGGTCGAGTTTGAACGGCATCTCGTCGAACGGCACGAGCCCCGCGCCCCACCCGCTGTCGGGGAGATCGGCGGGGCGCGGCAGCAGGCCGTGGCCGCCCACCCGCCGCGGCACCTGCCCGACGAGTTGCCAGCCGACCGTGCCGCCGGCGTCGGCGTAGACGACGTTCAGCGGCATCACCGGCCAGTGCTCGAAGCAGCGGCGGAACTCGTCGAACGAGTGCGCGCGGAACGCGCCGAGGAAGCCCCACAGCGGGAGCGGGTCGAGCCACACGGCGCGGAGGGAGAGCACCTCGGCGCCGGGCTCGTCGAACAGCGGCGACACCACCGGCCCGCGCGGCGTGACGAGCACATCCTCGACCACGTCCGCGCCGCCCTTCACTTTGATGACCTCGGTGCGCCGCTCGCACGGCACGAACGAACCGTCCGGCTGGCGCACGCTGGCGCCGTCCGGGCCGAGCGTTTCGAGGAACAGGTCGGTGTTGTCGGTGAGCCCGGCGGTGACGCCCCAGGCGGCGTGGCCGTTCTGCCCGATGGCGAACGCCGGCGCCCCGACGAACCCCGCCCCGCCGACCTCCCAGTCCGGCGTGCGGACGTGCGCGAGGTACCACGGCGGCGGCGCGAGCGGCGCGAGGTGCGGGTCGCTGGCGAGGAATGGCTTGCCGGTGGCGCTGCGGGCGCCGGCGACGACCCAGTTGTTCGACCCACCGCCCCTTGGGAAGAGGGTGTGTAGCGCTGCCAGGTCGGTCGCTAGCGCATTCGTGGCGTCGTGAAGGGGTGAAGGGGTGAGCGGGTGAGCGGGTGACGCGACCGGATCGAGCGCCGCGACCGCGGCGGCGCCGTCGGCCCGCAGGATGCGCAGGCGCGCGAGTTCCACGTCCCAGTTCGACGGCAGCAGGAACGACTGGAACTTCAGGAACGCCAGCACGTCGGCGGTGTCCCACGACGACGGGGTACCGCCAAGGACGGCGAACTCATGAGCGGGCTTCGGCACCCCGGTCGTGCGGCCGGCGTTCACCCCGGCGACGTAGGCGTCGAGGGTGGCGCGGGCGTCGGTCGAGAGCGCCGGCAGCTGCGCCTCGGCGGCGTGGCGGAGCCCGAGACGTCGGCTGAGGCGGTCGGCGGGGAGGCCCGCCTTCCCGACCCACTCCGACAGCCGACCGCGGCCGACGCGCCAGTACGTCTCGAGCTGCCCGCCGCGGTCCTGGCCGTGGCAGAAGCCGAGGCCGAACCAGGCGTCAGCGTCGGAGGCCGCGTCGACGTGCGGGACGCCCCAGCGGTCCCGACGGACCGTGACCGGCGCGGTGACGCCGCGGACGCGCACCTCGCCTGTCGTGGTCGGGAGCCGGCGGCTGAACAGGGCGCGGAGGGCGAGGCGCGGCAGGTTCATGCGGACATGCTACGGGCGCGGCTGTCAGACGAGCCCGTTCTCGACGGCGAGGTGTGGGACGCGGCCGAAGTCGCGGAGGTTGTCGGTCACCACCGTCGCCCCGACCTCGAGCGCGACCGCGGCGATCTTCAGGTCGGATCGCCCGACGTTGAGCTTCATGCGGACGAGCCGGTCGAACCGGACGAGGGCAGGTTCGGTGGTGGGAAACACTTGCAGCCGACTAAGAATCGTCACCGCGTCGGCCAGGGCGGCGGCGGCGAACGCTTCTTCGGCCCGATCGCGGGCGCGTCGCAGACGGGCGATCCAACCGCCGATGGACTCTTCCACCGGTACTGTCGTCGTGCCTACAACCTGACTGGTCTCGGCGACCGTGGCCAACCGGGCTAACAGCCGAGGGTGCGCTCGCTGGAGGTGGGTGACGGTGGTCGTATCCAGGACGTAGACCGCCATCAGCCCGCGTCCGGGATGGTGTTGTGAATCCGCCGGTACTCGGCAAGTTCCTCCAAGTAGGCGTCGAGTTGCGGGTTCTTCGCCAACCGGGTCGCGGCCTCCACGATCGCCTGCACGTCGGTGACGTGGATGATCCGGGTCTCGCCCGGCGGGAGTTCGCCCGCGGCGAACCGCGCCGCGACCAACCCGCGCAGGCCGTCCACAGCCGCGTCGGCAGTCGGGCCGTCGGCGGTCAGGTCGAGTGGGCCGCCGGTGCTGGCCCTAAAGCCGGTCTCGTGCGGGGCCACGGATACGACCAAATCCATCGCGTCGTCTCCCTCGGGTTTCCCCCCCCCCAGTATACCGCGGTTCACCCGAGCCGGTCGAGGTCGCGGAGGCGGCGGTCGGCGTCGAACTTCGGGGCGGGGAGCGCGTCGGCGAGCTTGAGGGCGTCGTCCTCGCTCAGGTCGGGCTTTGCCGTGCCGTGGCCGCGGAACACGGGGAGCCCCTTCTTGGTGGCGACGATCTCGCGGCGGGTGCGGCCCTTCGGGCTGTCCGGCCAGCGGCCGATCCGCTCGTGGAAGTCGAAGAACACCGTCACCACCTCGCGGATGTACTTCCAGTACCCGGGGTTGTCGGTCTGCACCACGAACAGCCCGCCCGGCACCAGCGCGCGGTGGACGGCGGCGAGGAACATCGGCGTGACGAGCCGGCGGTGGACCTGCGCCGGGTCGTAGTACGGCTGCGGGTGGTAGCAGTGGACCTCGGCGACGGAGTGCGGCTCCACGTACCGCTCGACCAGTTCCAGCCCGCCGATCACCGCGATGCGGATGTTCGAGAGGGCACGCTGGTTGGCGCGCTTGCGGGCGTAGCGGACGACGACGGGGAGGATGTCGGCGCCGAGGTGGTCGTGGTCGGGGCGGGTGAGGGCGGAGCCGATGAGGAAACGGCCGTTCCCGCAGCCCACGTCGAGGACGACGGGCGCGTCACGGCCGAACAGTTCCTTCCAGTTCAGCCGGCCCTCGGCGGGCATGGCCTTGAGGGCGGTCTGCGTCCACTTGGTCGGCTCGGCGATGCGGCCGGGGAACGGGACGCCGAACTCGCGCTCCACGTCGCCCGGCTTCGGCTGCTCGGGGTGCATCCGGTTAGGGTATGGGGCGCCGCTGGTCGGAGTCGGACGCATCCGCACAGGGCGCGGGGGTGCAGGACACGTTTTGCAGTGGAGTCGCTGCTGGGGTACAACGCGAGGTGGGAAACCACTTCCGGAGTTCGCCCCAAGTACGAGACCGGGCGACCGATGCCCACACGCGAGCCGACGCCCGAACAACTCGCCCAACGGCCCCGCCCCGAATTCGAGTCGTGCGGCGACACCCACTCGGTACGGGCCGAGATCGCTCACGCCGGGGCCACACTGCCGTCGTCCGAGTTGGCCGCCGACACGCCCCGGGTGCTGGCGGACCTCTCGATCGGCGGCCGGCATCCCGGGCGGCGGGCCGAGGCGATCGGGACCGAACTGGTGACCCGGGGTGGTGATCCGGCCGAGTCGCACCGCACCCGGGAACTCGCCCCCCAGGTTCCCGACGCGCCGGCGGCGGTCGCCGCCGAGGTCGACGGCGGGCGCTACCCGAGGCGTACCGGGGGGCACGGCTGCGGAGCGCGGAACCCGCAATGGCGTGAGGACGAGGTCGCGTGCCGGGCCACACTCGCCGGTCGGACCCACGACCGCGGCCCCCGACCCGAGCCGCCCGAGTGCCCGTCGGACCGCAAGCACGCGAGTCGCCTGACCCAGTGCCCGGCCGCCCGGGAGCCCGAATTCGCCGGCGAAGTCGTCGAACCGGCCGATCGCCCCGGGCGGGTCGCGTGGCAGCCGGAGCGGCGGGTGGGAACCGGCGGGGTCTCGGCACGCGACCGTCACGCGTTCGGATACCGGGTGGCAGCGGAGGCGCGGGCGCGGAACGCCGAGGCGGCGTCGCGTCGTGCGATCGTGGGGGACGGCCGGGCGTGCGACTGGGCGATCCAGGAGCGGTGGCTCGCGGGGTACGTGCCGGTCGTGGACGTCATCCCCGCGCGGGGCGACGTGCGGCAGGCGGCGGGTGCGACCGGCGTGGGCGACGCGGGGCGGCGGGACGGGTACACGGGTCGGCTGCGGTCGTGCCGGCGGGGGCGCGGGTCGGACGTGCCGGGGGAGCTGGGTGCCGAGCAGGAACGGACCGGCGCGGCCCCCGGCGATGCCGGGGCCACCGACCCGCGTGTGGCGGTCGGCCGTGCCCGGGTCGACGGGCGGAGCAACGTGGAACGGATGACGCATCCCGGGTACCGCCGGAGTGGCCTCCCGGTGACCCGTTCGCGGGTGGGGTCGCGGATCAAGGAGGTCCACTACCGGGCGAAGGGCACCGAGAAGTTCTGGAACGAGTCCGGGGCGGAGAGCGTCCCGGCGGGGCGTGCGGCGGCACGGTGCGATGACGAACGACCGGCCAAGCACCTCGCCGCCCGCCCCGGTTCCCAGTTCCACCGACGAGCCAGGGCCGTCTAACGTACAAACCCTGTCCTACACCCGGCGTGTTCTGGCGACGGAAAGTGGCGGGGGATGGAAGGTGCGGGTAAGATCGCTGCACTGGGTAATTTCTTCCGCCCGCGCGGTCGTGCCGTCTCCTCCGCGGCCGGTGCGGGCACCGACTCGCCCCTTCAAGAGTTGCACCGTGACCGACCCGTCCCGCCCGCCCCTCTGGGCCGTACCCGCGTTCCTCGCCACCGTCCTGCTCGCGGTCCCGACCGTGTCCGCCGGGCCGCCGCCCATCCCGCCGGCCGTCGAGTACGTCAGCGCCGCGGCGCCGCAGCCGGACCGGCAGGCGCAGATCGACGAGATCGAGAAGCAGATCGCCGACCTCCAGCAGAAGCTCGCCGGGCTCAAGAAGACCCCGCCGACCGCGCCCATGCCGAAGGCGAAGGACGTGGCGGTCGAGGGCGCCCTGCCCGATGCCGTGACGAAGCAGTTCGTGTGGCGGCCGATCGGCCCGGCGAGCATGGGCGGGCGCGTCACCGCGCTGGCCGTCGTCGAGTCCGAGCCCACCACCTACTACGTCGCCACGGCCTCGGGCGGGCTCCTCAAGACGGTCAACAACGGCACCACCTTCACCCACCTGTTCGACGACCAGGCGGTCGTGTCGATCGGCGACGTGGCGGTGGCGCCGTCCGACCCGAACGTCGTCTGGGTCGGCACCGGCGAGGCGAACCCGCGCAACTCGGTGTCCTACGGCGACGGCGTGTACAAGAGCACCGACGGCGGCAAGAAGTGGACGAACATGGGCCTCAAGGGCTCGTTCCAGATCGGCAAGATCGTCGTCCACCCGAAGGATCCGAACACGGTGTACGTCGGCGCGCTCGGCCGGCTGTACGGCCCCGGCGGCGACCGCGGCGTGTTCAAGACCACCGACGGCGGCGCGACGTGGACCCGGGCGCTGTTCGTGGACGACAGGACCGGCGCCATCGACCTGCGCATGGACCCGTTCGACCCCGACGTGCTCATCGCCGGCATGTGGGAGCGGAAGCGCGACGAGTTCGACGGGTTCTTCGGCCCGTCCACCACCTGGCCGACGCAGGACCAGTACGGCCCGGCCACGACCTACGGTCCCGGCGGCGGCCTGTTCCGCACCGCCGACGGCGGCAAGAACTGGACGAAGCTGACCGGCGAGACGGCGAAGGCCGGGCTGCCGGCGGCGAAGACCGGGCGCGTCGGCATCGACTTCTCGCCGAAGACGAAGGGGCTGGTGTACGCGATCATCGACACCGAGAACGTCGGCAAGGGGCGCGTCCCGCTGACCGTGTTCCTGGGCGTCCAGTCCGACGACGCGGAGGGCGGCGGGGTGCTCGTCGTCGCCGTCGCCGAGGGGAGCCCGGCGGCGAAGGGCGGGCTCCGGGAGAAGGACGTCATCACCGCCATCGACGGGCAGAAGACCGACACCTACGACGCGTACAGCGCGGTCCTGGCCGGGAAGAAGCCGGGTGACACGATCCGCGTCACCGCCCGCCGGGACAAGGCGGACGTGCAGCTCCCGGTCACCCTCGCCCCGCGCGAGGCGAAGGACGGCCCGAAGAAGGGCGGTGACGACCCGAAGGAGGGCGAGCCCAAGAAGGGTGGCAAGGGCGGCCCGTTCGGCAAGGGCGGCGCCGCGCCGCCGGTCCTCGGTATCACGCTCGCGCCGGCCGACGGGGCGGTCGTGGTCGGCGACGTGACGCCCAACGGCCCGGCGGCGAAAGCCGGGATCGAGACCGGCGACACGATCAAGACCGTCGCCGGGAAGGCGGTGACGGACCAACTGACGCTCCGCGCCGCGCTCGCCGACTTCAAGGCCGGCGACAAGGTCAAGGTGAACGTGGACCGCGGCGGCAAGGCGGCCGACAAGGAGGTCACCCTCGCCGCCGGCGGCGGGTTCGGCCAGGGCGGCCCGCGCGGCGACCCGAAGCGGCCGTTCCTGCTCAGCCAGGACGTCGGCGGGCAGCAGCCGAACGTGCAGGACGACCAGGGGAAGGACGGGGTGAACACCGGCGGCGTGTTCGCCAGCAAGGACGGCGGGAAGACGTGGAAGCGGGTGAACAGCGTCAACCCGCGGCCGTTCTACTTCAGCGTCGTGAAGGCCGACCCGGTGGACGACAAGATCGTGTACGTCCTCGGCGACACGACGCTGTGGAAGAGTGTCAACGGCGGGGCCAAGTTCGACCGCGGCCCGGCCCGCGGGGTCCACGCCGACCACCACGCCCTGTGGATCAACCCGCGGAACAACAAGCACATGGTCATCGGGTGCGACGGCGGGTTCTACACCACCTACGACCAGGGGGCGAACTGGGACCACCTGAACGTGCTCGCGCTCGGCCAGTTCTACCACGTCGCGGTGGACAACCGGAAGCCGTACCGGGTCTACGGCGGGCTCCAAGACAACGGCAGCTGGGGCGGCCCGAGCCACGTCCTCCGCGGCACCGGCCCGGTCAACGACGACTGGCTGTACCTCAACGGCGGCGACGGGTTCGTCTGCCGCGTCGACCCCACCGACCCGGACCTCGTCTACTTCGAGAGCCAGAACGGGAACATGGGCCGGCGCAACCTCCGCACCGGCGAGCGCGCCGGGTTCCGCCCGCAGCCGGTCAAGACCGGCGAGGCGCTGCGGTTCAACTGGAACACGCCGTTCATCCTGTCGGCGCACAACTCCAGCATCGTCTACTGCGGCGCGCAGTACGTATTCCGCTCGGTGAACAAGGGCGCCGGGCTGAAGGCGGTCTCGCCCGACCTCACCCGCACGAAGAAGGGGAGCCTGACGGCCATCGCCGAGAGCCCGAAGACGCCGGACGTGGTGTGGGCCGGGAGCGACGACGGGTTCGTGTGGGTGACCAAGGACGGCGGCGCCAACTGGACGAACGTGACCGAGAAGCTGACGGCCGCGGGTCTGCCCGGCCACCGCTGGGTGGCGTCGATCGAGCCGAGCCGGGCGAAGGACGGGCGCTGCTACGTCTGCCTCGACGGCCACCGCTCCGACGACGACAAGCCGTACCTGTTCAAGACGGAGGACTACGGCCAGACGTGGGAACTCATCACCGCCAACCTGCCGGCGTTCGGCAGCACGCGGGTGCTCCGCGAGGACTACCTGAACCCCGACCTGCTCTACGCCGGCACGGAGTTCGGCGTGTGGGCGAGCGTCAACCGCGGGAAGGCGTGGGCGAAAATCAACGGCAACCTGCCGACGGTCGCGGTCCACGAGTTCGCGCAGCCGACGACGGCGAGCGAGCTCGTGGCGGCGACGCACGGGCGGAGCGTGTGGGTGGTGGACGTGGCGAGCCTGCGGCAGATGAGCGCACGCACCGCGAAGGAGAACGACAAGGACGTGGCCGTGAACCCGCTGACCGCCCCGGCGACGCTGTTCGCCCCGCCGGCGGCGACGCGGTGGCGGCTGGAGACGGGCCGGGCGTCGCCGTACTCGATCGACGTGCGGAAGTTCTACGGCACCAACCCGGACCGCCGGGTGGCGCTAGAGTACCTGCTCACGAAGGGCGCGAAGGACCTGTCGCTGAAGGTGGTGGACGTGAGCGGGAAGCTGGTCCGCGACTTCCGCTCGGCGCCGAAGGAGGCCGGCTACCACCGCGCGCTCTGGGACCTGACCCGCGCCGGCACCGGCGGCGGGAGCGTGCTCGTGCCGGCCGGGACGTACCGCGTGGTGCTGACGGTGGACGGCCGCGAGTTCGGCCACACGGTGACGGTGGAGAACGACCCGAACGCCGACCCGCGGGCGATCGTGGTCGCCGGCGGCGACGTGGTCCGCCGCGGCGAGGACGAAGACGAAGACGAAGAATTCTGATGCGCGACCGATTGATGGTATCGGGTCTGGTGGGACCGGCGGACGTCCCGCCCAACGGCACTTATACGGTTTGGGTAGCAGGCGGCTTCCGCTTGCGCTCCGGATACCGCGACCGGCGCGGGATCACCTCCCGCGCGTCGCTCCGGCCCGCCCGTCGCCTGGGGAGTTTCCGCTGGCCCATCATCGTCAACACCACCTCGAACGTCTCCTGCCACTGGGACGCCGGAAGACCCGCCACCAGCAACGACAGGAGCGTCCGGAGCACGGCAGTGGCCCTACTAATGGCCCAAGTTGTCGATCCGGATGACGTACCGAAGTGCTCCGAGGTGGTTCCTGGGGCACGTGGCGAATGGCCGCGTCTTTCGGACGAACCGGGTCCGCCGCTGGCGGAGGGCGAG
>VFQN01001143.1_pt1 | contig 46186 bp, 56 predicted proteins | sample 3512371 | NCBI WGS metagenome assembly VFQN01 (sample SAMN10412370, study PRJNA504923) | tailings metagenome | isolation source: Replicate 2 from Balatoc abandoned mine | place: Philippines: Itogon, Benguet | collected 2017-08-28
TTCAGGGTCGTGGTCCGGTTCAGCCGGCCACCGGGGAGAGGGCCCCGTGATCAACACATAGCCGCAGACGCTGGTGTAGTGACGGGAAAAGTCACGCCTGCGCACGCCTGCCCCGATCGGACCCGCGCAGCTGCGCGGCCGTAGGGACTTGTCCGTGACCATCAGATACCGCCCCCCCTCATTATTATTATATGCCGGACTGCCATAGGGTCTCCCGCCAGCAAGGGCTCTGCAACTTTCGTGCTGGCTGTGACCAGTTGTGACATAGTTACGCGCCGCATGCAGGCAAAGTGTATAAATCAAGAGGTAATAATGACCATGACGCCCACTGTCCGACTTACTGGCCTAACTTGCTAGCCTGCACTACCAAGCAAGGGCCCAGGAACCAACACCATGGCAACGGCCGCCGTGCGGTTAGCGCCACTGTATACACGCCAACACTGTATAGCGCCACTGTACACTGCCGCAGCTTACACACGCCAGGTCCACATGTCGCCAAACATGCATCCAAACATGCATCCAAATCGATCCCATGAACTAGAATTCCCGGTTCCGCTCTTACCCATTCCATATGTACCAATCAATTGTTGTCGCTGAACTGCTTGCTGCCGCTGCTGGTGCTGCTGCTGGTGGTGGTGCTGCTGCTGGTAGTTCAGGTGGTGCTGCTGCCTGCTGGTGATCATCCCATGCAGCGAGCTGGCATGCAAGCGCAAGCACCTGCGAGTCCTGCTGCAGCAATCCGTTGACGGATATGCTGGGACTCAACAACGAGGAGGCCTGCACCAGACACCCATGCTGCTGCTGCTGCGTTTGGGCGGCCCCACACCCCTGCTGCACCTCCGCGCCCTGGGCCCAGCTGCTGCCGCCACCGCTGCCTGCACCCAGGACGTAGCCGGCCTCGTGTTCCCGTACAGACCAGGGGCAGGAGGTGCCGAGCACGAAGCCCGCTGTTGTACTCCAGTCCATGAAGCAGGTGTATGCAGCGTCAGCGGCTGGCGGAGGGTCAGTAGCAGCAGAAGCAGTAGTAGCCGATGCGCAATCGGCAAAGGGTGTACGGCATGGCGCTGGTAATAGCTCTGACGGGGCACCGTGGTGTTGCATGGGGCCCGCGACACCTGGTGCGGGCGCTGGAGTTGGTGCTGCTGCTGCTTCGGGCCGAACACTGGCCCAGGCCTGCTGGTGCAGAGGTGGTGGCGGAGGCTGTGGTGGCATGGGCGCTGTGTCGCTGGTGGTGGTGGCGACTGTAAGCGGCGTGTTGGGGTAAGTCGGTGTGGTGCTGCTGTTGTAACCGTCAGTCATGCCTGCAGTAGGCGTGGTGCAGGGTATCGCACGAGCTGCTGCCGAAGGCTGAAGGCGCAAACGTCGCCGCGGCGGGGCACACCGCTGAGGACGCAGCCAGCGCGTCGGCGTACTCCGGACCTGGAAGGACCCCAGACGTAACAGCACATGGCCACGTGTTCGACGGTGTAAGTGTTGCTGCAGCGCGAGGCCGAGAGTTCCACTGCTGGTCCTGGTGGTGTTCCGGTGCCTCCTCTGCGGCTGGCGGTGGAGCAGTGCCTGCAAACGGACTGCCGGCATCCTGGAACTCCTGCCCACACCAAGGCCTTGGAGCGCCATGGGCAGCCCCGGGGGCGGCAGGTGGTGGCGGCGGCATGGGACCACGTGGCACCAGCACTGACGGCAACGGTCCTGAGCCATGTGAGGCGGCGCCTGCTGTGCTGGGTACGGCCCGAAGCTGTGAGGAGGAAGCGGAGTACAGCTGCTGCTCCTGCCGGTGGTGGTGATGATGGTAGTTATCCGCCCGCTGTTGCCATTGGTATTGGCATTGCAGCGGAGTGTTGGGGCCCATTGCGGGGCCTGCAGCGCCGGCAGCAGCGCAGTGGTTGTCTTGCGGCGCTTGCGAGCCTTGCGTGCGGCCGCCTGTGTGGGCGTCGGAGGGGTACACGCATGTTACACTCGTGCACCTACGCACCTCGCGCGTGTAATAGCACCAGGTGGCCCGCGTGTGGCGCCAGCAGATAGGCCGGCACTGCGTTCTAGCGCGTGCCGTGGTGTTCGGGCACTACTGGGAAGGTGCACACGAGTGCAAGCGAACATTGCTCGCAGCTCGGTGCTCCTGGCACAGGTGGTTGTGTAGCGAGCCCACGGGCAGTCAGCCATGCATGTGCCTTGGGCAACCGCCTGTGGAGTGGGACACCACTATACGGTCATGGCTGCGCATATATATGCTTGCGTACACGGTTCTTACCCTCTGCACGGGCAGCCCTCGCAGCTCGAGCCAGGAGCCGAGGGTTGAGCCGTCCGAGGCAACTACACACGTGGTAAGGGCACGCATCGTGTCAACCAGAAGGATATGGGCACTAGACACTTGCCACATCCCAGTACGGGTTGGTCTGAAAATTGCATGGAAGTTCAAGACTGCAACCAGCTGCAACTAGCTGGCCACCGGCTCAATGCTGGGGCATGGCAAAGGGGTCATGCACGTACGGAGCACGCAACTGTACGTAGGCAGGGGCCAGCGGCCGTCGCGCACCTTGATGCTGGTGTGCCAGCGGTTGCCAACTGCCCCGCCGCGCGAGAATGCCCCCTGGTACAGCACGCACGGCTGGTCCTGCCTGTAGCGCTGCGTGTAGAAGACGCCGAACGCAATGGACGGGCGCATCCTGCCCTCCTCATCCATGGCCATCCCGTTCACCAAGACCTCGACGGTTTCCGGTAGCGGTGCTATGGTTGCGGTTGGGGCGGGTGCGGTTGCAGCTGGGGGCGGGAGGGTGCTGGGGAGTCCGGCCCCGCCGGTGGCCGTACAGCAGGAGGCGGGCGATGCGGGTGGCCTCGTGTAGGGCACCAGGACGCGCGTGGGACTCGCGCAGAACTGCTGAGGTGGCGCTGGCAGAACTGCAGCTTCGGGGCAGACCTGCGGACGTACGGTGTGTGGTTGCGGTAGGGCAGTGAGTCAGGGGGGTGAGGGGTGGGTGGCGGTGTAAAAGCGATCAAGGAGTCCGTGCCGGGGACCCTCACCAGCAGGTGCAGCACACATGGTGCTACTAGCATGTTGGATAGGAGGCAGCAAACTCTTGCTGCCATCCTTAGGCAGGTCGTGTAGAAACTGGGGACTGCACTGAAAGGGCTTATAATTTCAACGTTTTGGGCCGGCATGGCGGGGATGGTGCGTTGGGAGCCCATGAGCTGCCCGCCTCTCCCCCCACACCGTACGCACCCAGACTCCTTGGCGGCCTGGGAACGAAGACACGTGCAAGACTGCGAAGCGCTGTCCGTTTGTGCACCCAAAAACCGTGCACCTGAGAATGCAATTGTGTAAACGCGTAACAGCCCTTACGCTGGCACAACACTCAGGCTGTGCTTACCCAAATGCCTGGCCTTCCAGGGCCTTGACCGGACGCGGCCGCACCAAGCGTGGCACCGGAGCTTGCGAGCGCGGCAGTGGCGTGGGTCAGCTGCTGATCCGTACGATGAGTATCGCACTCAATTGCATAGCTTGCCGTGGTACCTGTCGCGTAACGGACCCTTGGACTCGCCCAACCGATTTGCAGCGCGCAAAGGCTTTGCACCGGTGCCTGGGACGACCCTCCAGCTGACAACGCAAGCACGTTACTGCTCCACATTCCTTGGCTGTATGTCATACAGTCGACAAACTTAGCCTGTTTGTGTTGCGCGTTTGTGCGGTCTGTGCACGGCGGTGCCGGTCAGAGTGCGGTGGAGTGCGGACATGCCATCCCCTTCAATGAACGCCGAGAACATCAACGTACCGCTGTAAACGTCAGGACATCAGAAGCCTTGTATCGGGTCGCTATGGCTTTAGCGCGGGTGTGTAGCTCGTGTTCATATTAGCGCAAGCGTTGCAGGACTGCCCAGGACGCCAGAGGTTATGTGTGGTACAAACTTAGGCTACTAACAGCAGCAACGGACTGCTAGGCCACACGTTCGTGGCCATGTCCACGGTTTTTGGTTGCGCTCGCTGGTTCTGTCCAGCGAATTGCCGTACAGCTGGCTGCGGGCACAGGTCAGTGCATTCGCCTGCGACACACAGCCTAGCTGCATTCGCTTTCGTAATACTTATCAGTATACGTGGGACTTCTCCTAGCCTTGCCGCACATGTAGTTTGCACCTTGCCTCGATACGGTAGCAGGGGGCACACTGTGCCTTCTGCACTGTGCACCAGCAAGGTACAGACAGCTGGCACATTGGTCAGTCTGCTGGCACATGCGCACAGCTGGCACATGCGCACATCTCCCCTGACTCATATCGCATTGTAAGGCGTGCTGCGTTTCTCCTATGGCAACTGTCCGCCCTCTATGGCGGTGCCGTACAGGAAGCAACGTTGAAGCAATGGACCCCTGGGACGAACATGTAGGCCGGGGAACAGTGCGCAAACCAGGGGACCCCTGGCGCAAACCTACATTAGGGACCAAAGCCCTCCCTGAAGTTTCCTGGCTTCCCATGGGAAGGAACTCGAACAGTATGTTGCAGGTGGGCTCTGGTTGATTGCTGGAAGGCCGGTGGCAGGGGGCTCCCCTGGTGGCTGCGCGGACGGGGTGCCTACCTTCTGGTACAGAGAACAGTCAGGTACAGTCGCGCAAAATCCAGCCAGAGCCGGCTTGACTAGCGTTATTGTTACGGGAATGTTGTTGGTGTGGAGAGGAGAAAGCCACACCTCAATCATGTTGCCAGAAAGTCAGACACGCCAGGCCCCACAGCTTGTAACCAAGCATTCCCGGTCCCGGTCCCACGCCACCCGCAATATGCACTCGCATCAATGCGATCTCAGCGAGTATGTGCCGTTTCCAAGACAGTATGCCGGGCGCAAGGGCAAGTGACATGCGTGGGGCTTTGTTGCAGGCTCTCCTGCAGGACGCGCCTGCTGCCAGGAGTGCCTTGCTGCCTGGCAGGAGTGCCTCAGGCCTTGCTGGCCTGCTCGGAAACTGCATCCAGTGATGACCCCGGGTCCTCTGGGCCATCTGCTGCGCCTTTGTAGCTTATGCGGCATCACAAGACAGTCGTGGCACGGATCCATGGTTAAGCGGTTATTGCCACGCATTGCCTCGGTCGATGCGAGTCGAGAGATGCCTCACCCGACCAGTTCGCAACGGGTGTCAGAGCTAAGTATGACACACAAATGTAACGTATTTCATGTACTGCAATCATGGACACAGTTATATTCCAGCTCTCCACCATAGCACAGATACTTGTGTCCCACGCTGAGCTGCAGGGACTAAAGGATATAGGGAGAGATGTTACGGAACTATCTGATGCAGCTGAACAGCTGCGGGCTCTACTCAAGTCTTCCGTGTTCGCATCCTCGCCGGCGTTGGCTACTAACGCGGGGCGCCACGCGTTGGAGGTCAGCTATGAGCCTTGTGCTAGGTTTAGTTACTGGAGCTGGCATGTGATCTGTGGGTTGGCTGCGAGCGAGTTCTGCCCGCCCTGACCGAATGACCGAATGTCCTGCTCGCTCGCCCCTCATACACATAGGGCATACGGGGAGCAGTTGAGTTGTGTTGCAACTCGATCACCAAGCTGGCGGTCCGCAACGTCGTGGCTAACTTCGTCCTTTCAGGTGCGAGGCCACCTGGTTCGGCGTTCTCACAGCAACGGCCAGGGAACCCGGGGGTTCCTGTAAGCACGCGCGTGCCACCTGATATGCTGTGCTGTAATCCACTTGGAGCCTCGCTGACGGTTGGGGTTGGGTCATCGCCTTCGCTGACGACACTGACCACCAGCACAAAGCTCCGTTGCAGGAGTGGAAGCTGGGGGCTGTAGCAGGCACCGACCCACGCACTGTCGCAAGCCTCTGTAGCACGATGCAGGCCGCAAGCACAGCCGTTGCAGCTACGGGCGCTGCTATGACCATATGGCGTCCTTGCCAGCACGGGTTGCGAAGCGTTTTCACCAATGCCACTCACGCGCACGGGATGCACCCCACACCACAGCCTCCCAACCGCTGATACCCGTCCTTCCCTTCACACCTTCCTGCCACCTTATCCGCCTCCAGCCTCCTTGCTTGCTCCGCCAACATCCTCCCCCTGCCACGCCCTCCTCCACCGCCCAAACTTCGCTTACCGCTTACCTCTCCGAACCGCTGTCCCCCCTCCCCACCTGTTCCACGTCCGCAGGCTCCATCCTCTCCGACATTAGCATCACCTGCGAGCGTATCGTCCGGGACCTGGACGACTTCCGCATAATGCTAGAAGCCAGTGCGGCCGCCAGCCCCAACGGCGCGTCCCAGGCCCAGCTGGCCGCGGTGCTGGACCAGCTTGAGGCCACCATGGACGCCTTCAGCCGCATGCAGCTGCAGCAGCTGCGCGCCTTCCACGAGGCCGCCACCGCCATCCGGCGCTTCCTGGAGTCCACCAGCCCCGACATGGTGCTGCAGACCACGGCCGCCATCAAGCCCACCGTCAAGGTGGCGCTGCAGCAGCTGGGCGTGGCCATGAGCCCGCACGCATGGGCCGAGGTGGGCACGGCGTACAGTGCGGAAAGGCAGTGTGAGGGCCGAGATGGGCGGGCACCGGGGGCGGTAGGGTTGGAGACATCCGCGTGGCGGCTCAGGGCGCGTGGTGGGGTCTGTGGTGGGGAAGCGTGCTGGCTGCACCGACTGCATGGGCGCGAATGGTGACATGGAACAGGCAATGACATCATAAACGCGATAAATCTGTTGTGTCGGGGCTTTGGGGCACCGGTAAGCAGCATGGGCGACGCCGAGGCGCCAACGCGCCATGGCCCTGCCATGATGCTGGCATTTGTGCAAAAGTCGTCCTGGCTTACCTCCGTAGCCTTGCCTGTTCCACCTGCCTGTTCCACCCCAGTCCTGGTTGCAAGCTGCTGACGATTTGCAAGAGGAGCTGGGCCGGCTGAAGGCGGCAAAGCAGGAGGAGGAGTGGCAGTACCTCATGGTCATCATCGCAGCGCTCAACATGGACGAGCAGGAGGTGGACCAGCTGGCCCCTCCGCCGGCCCCTGTCCCGCCCCAGCAGCAGCAACCACCGCCCGCACGCCTGGAGCAGCGGGACATGCGGCGAGACGCCGGCTGGCGCGCCGGGGGCCGGCCGCTGCTGCCACCGCTGCAGCAGCAGCCTCCGCAGCAGCCTCCACGGTATCACGACGGCCGTCGGGGAGCGCCAGCGGACTGGGACGGAGGATACGGAGGTTCCCCGCCCTCCCCGGGGCAGGAGCTCCCGACCCTAAACCGCGGCTCTCGCACCTTCCAGCATCCCCACTCCGTGCCGCAGCCGGGCGCGATGGACCAGGGCCCTGACGACCAGGCCGCGGACCCCCTCATCACCGGTCCATCTGCGCGGACCGGCAGCTTTGGGTCGCCGGGGGGCTTCCAGCGTTTGGGGCAGTCGCACGAGGCCGCGTCAGGTCCGATGCAAGGTGCGGATGGCATCCGTGCAGACGGCTCTAGCGGCACGGCTCCAGACGCATGCTCGGATGTATCCTTGCATGACGGCGGGGCATTACAAGGCAGAGGGTTTCTTATACGTACTTGGTGCACTACAACGACCCTGGGGCTGAAAGTTGAGTCGCCATTGCACTTGAGGTTCCCCTCCGGCTAACGCAACCGCGTCCCGCCTGCTGTGGCGCCGCAGACGACGGGCGCCCTCCGCCGCTGTCACGCCCGGTGGGTCGTGGCTCCCTGCGCTCGTATGGGCTCCCGCATGGGGGCCCCTCCTCTGGCCCAGCCATGGGGCCCGGACCTTCAGCACGAGGCCCTTTCGTACGCGACCGCAGCTTCAGCAACAACCAGTGGCCCCCCGGGGATCCCGGGGGAGCAGCACCGCAGCCGGGGCCCGAGTACGGCGACTACGTGGACGGTCCGGTCCGGCCGGGCCGTGGCAAGGAGGAGGAGCTGCTGTCCCCGCCAGGGCCTGGCCCGGTGCCAGGGCCGGGGCCATACGCGGAGCGCTTGGCGAAGCGGAGGCGGACGGTGTCGCCCGCACCTGCGTTGGTTCCCGGCAGCTCCTACAGCGGTGCAGGAAGCGAGGTCAGTGCCAGTAGTGGGGGAAGGGACGCTGAGGACGTGGCAGGACCGCCGTCGGTTGGCCTGCCGGCGGGGCAGCAGCAGCAGCAGCTCCTGCAGGTGTCGCCTCCACCCGCGCAACAGCAGGCGCTGTCCCAGCCTCCAGCCCAAGGCCAGACCCAGCAGCTGCCACCGCATGTGCAGCTGCAGCTTCAAGTGCTGCAGCAGCTGCAGCAACAGCAGCAAGCGCAGCAACTGCAGCAAGCGCATATGCCGGCGCAGGCGCAGTTGCAGGCACAGGCGCAGGCACAATTACAGGCGCAGGCGCAAAGGCTGGTGGCCGCGGCCTCCGGGGCGGGGGCGGGGCCACGCACGGGCGGGGCGCAGAGCAGCGGGTCGGGGCAGTCGGGGCAGCAAGGGCCGGTGCAGGTGGCGGTGCCGCTGCCCGCGCCTATAGAGGTGTACGCCAAGGGGGTGTCCAAGGAGGGGCAGCTCGTGGAGGTGCACGGGACCTTTTACGCAGGTGGGCGTGCGGGTGTCCCTGTGCAGAGAGGTAGAACGGAAGCTGCTGACAGGTTGCCTCCTGAATAGGGATTTGGCGTAAAAGTGGTGCGGGTGGAGACACAGAGCTGGGGCAGCTGGGGCAACTGCGGTTGCGTGCCTGAACATTTGTGCAATATTCATGGCGACGTCAGGTTTCCTAGCCAACTGACAAGCCTAGCAGGACGCAACCGTGCCTTGACGGGACAGCTAGGAGTGGAACACCCTGAGTGACACACGGTGTACCTTGCGTGCGCTACCCGCAGACCGCTATCTGGCGGGCCAGGACTGCATCTGGCACAACAACCAGTTCATCAGCAGGAGCGGGTTCGAGCGCGAGGGCGGCTGCACGGCCAACAAGTGGCACTGCAGTATCAAGGCAAGCGACGGGTGGAGACGAGCAGGTGTAGGGCTGTTCTGCCGGTGCCTGCACAAACGTAGCCTGTCCAAATGTAGTCATGCGATACACTTATTAACCCGGCTAAACACAAAGCCGTGAAGGTGTAGAGCGGAGCTTGGTCTTGGCGGAGTTGTTGACATGTCCGGCTTCGGCTCCAGCGGCATGGCATACAAAGCTCGTGCGACTGCACCCGCGAACGCACCTGATGATGCTCACCTCGCAAGGTCCCGTAAAGAGTATGCTGGAGCACGCCAGCCCGGCTGGTTCGGCGCCGCGAATGCTGTACACTACCCACCTGCATGGCGCCACAAGAATTGGTCAATTACAAGTCCAGAACGCATTCTAGCGGAAGTCAACAGGCTTTCCACGGAAAGGTGTACCAACGTGTCTGTCGCGTTGGCTCACAACTACAGGTGGCCGCGACCAACCAGGCGCTCGGCTCGTGGCTCCAGGAGCGGGGTCTGCCCGTACTCAAGGTGCGCATGTGCTCTCCCACTGCCCTCGCTGTACCTCGAACGCTACCTGCATGCGGGGCAACTTGGCCACAGTGCAGGTCCCAACACACGCTTCAGCTGTCATGTTTCGGCGCAGCTGGCCGTTGCTAACGCATCCCTCTTTGCCCCATACCCTTGTAGGGTGCCGCCCGCAAGAGCCGGCAGCAGCGCGTGTCGGAGATGGAGCGCCCCCCACAGACCGCCCCCGCTGTCCTGCCGTACGCGCTCATCAACGCAGGTCTCCCGCCAGGGGTCGCCGTCGCCGCTGCCGCCGCCGCGCGGCCAAGCACCACCACTGTCACCGGTCCCGCCGTGGCCTTACCGCCCGGGGCCGTCATGAGCTTCGGGCCAATCAGCACAACCGCCGCAGGCACCGTCGCTCCCGCGCTGCAGCCCAGCGGCTCCATTGTCATGGCGGCCACCGGCCCGGGGCCCCTTAGCCCCACGTCCGCAGCCCCGCCGCTGCCCCCGCGGCCATCCGCCGTGCTGCAGGACCGAGGGCCGCCACCGCAGCAGCCGGTGCCGGTGACCCAAGCCGCCGCTACGGCAATCCTGCAGCAGCTGTGCGGGGCCGGGACAGTGGAGGGGCTTCCTCCCAGCGAGTCCCTCCGGCTGTTGGCTGGGGGCAACAACGGCCTGCTCGTTGCCGCCGCGGCGGCGGCGGCCGCCGCGTCCAAGCAGCAACGCACCTCTGCCGCCAGCCCGCTCACCCAACTCGGGCAGCCGTCAACCGACAGCCGGGGCCCCCCTTCCGCCGCCACGACCACCACCAACGCCGCCATCGCGTCCAACATGCCAGCTGCTCCTGCTGTTGCTGCCGACGACGACGCGCGGCCCCCACCGCCAGCGGCGCCGCCAGCGGCGGCGGCAGAACTCCCAGGGGAGGCTGCCGACCCGAGCCCGCTGGCGACTGTGTCCAGGACCCGCTCTGGGGACTCCTCCCTTCCCACCATTGTCCGCAGCCTCAGCGCACTCCGCCCGGGAAGCGAGGTGTTCGCCGCAGCTCCCGGCAGCATCACAGGCGGCCCTGGCCCTGACGGCGATCCCGGCGACACAGACGGTGCGCCGCCGCAGGCCCTGGGCCCAGACGGCAGCGCCCGGACCGTCAAGCCGCCCACGGCGCACGAGCTCCGCCTGGCCCAGGCTGCTCCGGTGCTGGGCGTGCCAATGGCGGCTGTGGTGGATGCGGTGGGTCCGGTGCGGCAGGTGGTGCTGCCGCCAGTGCAGCCGCCGGCGCCGCTGCCGGCAGCAGCTGTCGCTTCTGCCGCAGCCGTGGCGGGCAGCAACGTCGGGCAGCAGGCAGTGGTCATCCCCAGCCAGGTGCCGGACCCTATAGACGTGTTCGTGATTGGCACGGATGCCAGCGGCAGCCCGATTGAGGCACGTGGCAAGTTCTACCCGGACAGGTACCTCGCCAACCTGGACTGCATCTGGCACAAGAACCAGTTCATTGGGCGCAGCCGGTTCGAGGCTGAGGGGGGCTCCAAGGTGGCTAAGTGGCAGTGCAGCATCAAGGTGGGAGGAGCGGCGCACGTGCACGGAGCGCTTTGCTGTGGGTCGCCGGGTGACCCTTTTTACCACGGTGAAAGGGAGGTGCAAAACCATGGGTCGCGTAGCATGTGGTAGGAGGTGCTCACACGCTGCCGCCCTGCCGAACACCTGCTATGCCACAGGTTGTCCGGTGCCCTTTGATTCCTACTTTTGATTCTGACAGTGAGCTGCGTGCGACGCCCCTGCTGTACTGTAGGTCGGCACGCCGTCGTCCGACCGCATGAGCCAGTCCCTGGGCACGTGGCTGACGCAGCAGGGCCTGCCCGTCATACGGGTGGGTACGGGGCCCGGGGATGGTTTTGGGTTGTGGTGGGAGAATGCCATGGGTTTCACCACCGCTAAGCACGATACGAGCGCCAGCACGCAGTCGTGCAGCTACGGTAAGGACCCTGTCGCGACTCTGGTGACTGCGGTACCATGATCAATCTTATACACAAGCATTTTTTTATTACACGTCTGCAACGTTTGCGACCTTGCAGGGCCCTAGCCGCAAGAGCAAGCAGCAGCGGCTGTCGGAGGCGCAGGCGGCCGCCGAGGCGCAGGCGGCGGCCGCCCGCGCCGCGGCCGCCCAGCAGCCCGCTGGCGCCCCCACCGCGGTGGCCCGCACCTTGTCGCAGGGCGGCCAGGCCAGGCAGGCGCTCCTGCAGCCGGCGGGCGGGGCAGCGCTGCAGCCGCAGCTCGCAGCCGCGCTGCAGGCCGCGCACTCGATCCCGGGGCAAGCCGCGTCGGCCGTGGGTTCCCTGCTCCTGCCCCAAAGCAAAACCCTGGTGCCGTTGCAGCAGCAGCTACAGCTGCAACAGCAGCTGCCTCGCCAGCAGCAGCAGGGCCCGGAGTTCAGCGCCCAGCTCTCCCCAGAGGCCCTGGCGAAGGCTGTCAGCGTCAAGCCGGAGTTGCACAGCTCATGGGCGCGGCAGCAGTCGTCGTCCATTCCGGGGGCCGGGCCGCAGCAGCAGCCACCTGGAAGCCATCAAGCGGGGACGCAGCTGGGACCGGTTGAGAGGCGCACTCCGAGTGAAGCTCGTGAACCGGCTTCTGACGACGAGACGACTGAGACGGATGACGGTCAGGGGAGCGACGGGAGGGAGGAGCAGGGGCGTCAGGTGGTTGGTCACATCAGCGGGGTGATGGCTGCACGGGAGCGGCAGCTGCTGCTGAGGCAAGCGCAGGGGCAGGGACATGGGCAGTTCCTGCTGGCCGCCAAATTCCAGGAAGGGTTAGGTACAGGGGAACAGCGTCAGCAGCAGCAGCATGATGACCCCATGGATGTCCGGGATGGGGCAGACGGCGATGAGCAGCTGCCCCCGCCGGCGTCCCCCGGCTCGCTGGGCCTGCCACCCTGCTTGCGCCCCCGGAGCCTGCTGCCCGGCCAACGAACCCGAGGAGATATGTACTTGTGCTCCTGGGGGGTACGGAGGGGCGGCGCAGGAGGGACGGCAGCGGAGGCACGGCAAGCGCCCGGCGTGGGGCATGGGCAGGAGGCTGGGTCCGGGGCTCAGGGGGCTGAGCAGGAGGAGGCTGTTGCGGTCAAGGTGCTGCGGCTGAGCGGCCCATGGATCGGGCTGTACGCGCTGGAGCAGGAGCTGGTGGGCCGGGCGGCACTGGACCACGACAACGTGGCCCGGCTGATGGGGGTGAGGAGAGAGGGCCCGAGGGATGGGCTAGAGGGGGTGGGGCTGGCTGTGGGGCTGTTGCTAGGCGTACGGAAGCGCAGGTGTCTCAAGTGTTGGTGCATGATGCATGGGGCTCAGTGTACATTTGCGAACTTTGACTCACCCCCTGCGGTACATGTGTACATCCCAGGTGGGCTTGACGTCCCAACGGCGCCTGTTCGTGGTGTACGAGTTCGCGGACCGCGGCTGCCTGCGCTCGCTGCTGAGGCTGCGAGGCGGCGCGCTGCGCTGGGAGGAGGCGCGCTGGCTGGCGCGGCAGCTGGTGTACGGCGTCAGCTACTGCCACGGCAAGGGCCAGCCGGTCGGGTGGGTGCCAACGCAGAGGGCGAAACATTGCGCAGGAACAAGAGCATGCATGCTTTGCATATTATTTTAGCACTAGTGCGCAGGTATTTCGAGCCCTGTGATTTGTGCGCGGGTGTCGATAGAGCTCTTGCGTCCTTGGTCAGCTACAGCGACCAAGCAAACTTAATTTGCGCGACTGCGCCATGCTCTGCTTGATAGCGGTACACACAATTGTACTGTAACGATATGAACGTAGGATGCGTGTGCTTGGAGGTTCTGAGTTGCGTTGCCCGTCGCCCTCCGCCGGCGCTGTACCGCCCAGGCTGCTCCGCCCGGAGGGGCTGCTGCTGCACCGGGGGCTGCAGCCGGACGGCTCCGAGGCCCGCACGCCGCCCGTACTCAAGGTGCGCGACACCGCCGGCATTGTAGCGCACCGTAGCCCTGGCCGTGCCGTGGCAAGGAGCTCATGTGTAGTGGCCTTGCCGCTGCGGGTGTGAAGGCCATCCGCTGCGCCGTCCTTTTCTCCGACTGCTGCTCTCTGGCTTCGCAGATCGCCAAACTCACCCCGCGTGAGGAGGTCTCCCGCGCCGTGGCACGCGTGTGCGTCGATGCGCTTAACTACTTGGCGCCGGGTGAGGCCAAACCTGGGCGAGACAGTAGTGCTACGGCGGATACCAGGTCCAAAAGCGAAGACGTACAGCCCGTGATTCTGTAAGGCCTAACATGAACCCCGTTTCATACGGGGTAGTACAATGCGCAACGTCAAGGCTATGTGTCTAGACGGGAAAATGAGCCTCCCGCATGCAAGCCCCGTGAAGCTTCCTGCCTCCTTGCAAAACCTTGCTGCCATATCCACTGCCTTGTGTTTGCTTTACAGAGGTGTGGGGTGTCCCAAACAAGGCGGGCCTGTACGACGATAACGCGGCGGACGGTGAGTGCAGTGGAGGGCTGGGCAGGCCTGGGCGCTAGCACCTTGTCGACAGGGATGCGGCAAGCCCTTGATAGCGCTCGCTGATACAGCTCCACTGCCGCCTCGAGCCTCTGTGCAGCTTGCTGCCCTCCCTTACCTCACGTTGCAAATGGTTTCATTCCACCCACAGTCTTCTCCTGCGGCGTGGTGCTGTTTGAGATGCTGACGGGCGAGCTGCCTTTCCGGCACTCCTGTCAGAACGCGCCCGGCCCCAAGCGCCTCTCCGACGGCTCCTGGACCCGCGAGCACGTGCTGCGGCTCATGCAGGACGACAAGCCCTGGCCGGAGGCAGGGAGGGTGACGGTGGCGCTGGCGGCGGCGGCCGAGGGCGCGGCGGCGGCGGACGGTCGCGCAGGCGCCGGCGTGGCGTACGAGCGGGAGCTGTGTGCGCTGCTGCGGGGCATGCTGCGCTTCGACCCACGGTTCCGTTGGGGCTTGGAGCAGGTGCGGGCCAACGTATGGTTTCGGGGCAGGCTGGGGGAGGAGGCACTGGAGGCGGCGCTTCGGGGCAGGGAGCTGCCGCAGCCGCAGGAAGGGGGAGCTGGTGGTGGTGGTGGTGGTGGGGAGGTGGTGGGCGGGACGTGCCTGGAGGTGCAGGAGCGGGTGCGTAGCGCGTGCGATGCGTTTCGGCGGGAGGTGGGGTCGGAGCGCGGGCAGCAGCAGTCACAGGCGCTGCAGGAGGAGAGGAGGCGGCTGGAGGGGCGGCTGAGGCACCTGGACTACGAGCGGGAGCTGCTGCAGCGGGATGAGGCCCACGTTCGGCAGCACCTGCTGTGGCTGCAGCAGACCGAGCAGGCGCTGCAGCAGACGTGGGAGCACGAGCAGCAGGGCCAGGTGCAGCAGCAGGATGCCGGGCAGGCGCTGCAGCAGGTGCAGGAGCAGGAGCAGCAGCAACCCCTGGCAAATGCCGATATTTCCATGTCACCGTCGGCGTCGCCATCAAAGGATGAGGGCGAGGGCGAGGAGGAGGCGGGGCGGAAGGGAGAGCAAGCGCAGGAGCAGGGCCTGCAGCCGTTGCAAGAGGAAGTACGGGAGCCACAAGGGCAGCAGCATGGGAAGGCGGAGGAGCAGGGGGAGCCTCGCGATCAGGCGGCGCCGGAGCAGGAGCGGCCTCAGAAGCAGCAGGAAGGGGAGCAGCCGGCGGAGCAGGGAGGGGAGCAGCAGGGAGGAAAGCCGCCGGAGGACCAGCAGCGCTGAGCGTGCGGGCACTGGCTTGCAACCGCAGGGGCTTCCGTGGCGTTGTTCTCACGAGAGGGCTCGTCCTTGGCAGCTCGCTCACGGTCCTTGCATCCACGCTGCACGGCAGCAGCTTCCGGTGCACGGAGCCATCGGCAGGTTGTGGGTGGGCTGCCGTTGTTGGATGCTGCGTACCGTGCGACTAGCTTGGGGCCAGGCGCTGTACAAGGCGGGGCAAACCTCATGCCCTGAGGCGGTGCTGAAGGCGTGTGCGTGTGGGGGGACAATGTGCTCTGGTATTTAATCCCGTCGCAGCACCCCAGCTGCTGCAATCAACATTGGGGCTTTGAGGGGAGATGCCTTCCAGCATGGACGAATACTGTGCGTGGTACGGATGGGGCAGGTTACCTGAGGAACACTGCGGACGTGGATGCGGTCTGCTGGGGCCTAGTCATGCGCACGGATGGGGACGCTGCTTTCGCTCCTGCTGACTCATAGAGATTTCAACGGCAGTGACATGACTGGTAGGTCACTGCATAAGACCCGGTGTGTAGCACCTCGGTGATGCCCCGGTTACGGTGGTAGGGTGGGGAGTGCATGTGGCGGGTGGGAGTGCGGGGATTACGGGCGTCGTGTGGCACGTGTGGCACGGGGGCTTCTAATCAAGGCCGCCAGCGGCACACGACCCTGGCTGTCTGCTGCACACCGAGTTGGCGTGGCCTCGACGCCTGTGTCGGGCGCACAGCAGCGCGATGTTGGTCGGTGGGGCTGGGGTACGGCGTCAAGGGAATAATATGATTAACCGTGGGGCTATAGGGGTTTATAGCGAAGGCGTGCGGGCACTGTGTCGCACAGGTCAGCTGACTGACGTAGTGCTTGTCATCATACTGGGGAGGTGAAAAGACTAATGATGCGAAACGGGGCACTGTAGGACCGCTCTGTGGGTTTGTCGGGTGCACCGCAACGTCGCGGCCTTGGACACGGCTGCACTGGGTGCCGGCAACCCTTGCATTCACTTTCGAGGTGACGCAAAGCAACACGACGCAGTGACTTGTGGCTCGGCAGGGTGGAGGGGCTTCCCATGGCATACGGTGGTATGGTAGCCATGACGTGGGTACTCATGGGACATGCGGTATAGCGACGGTGAACTGGTGATGACCGGGGCTGGGCGGGGAACCGGCAGTGACGCATGGGTTACGGCTTACGGGACTGTGCAAGTAAGGTCTCTTAATTGCGGAGCGGGTCGGGCACAATATGTCATTTTGCGCAATCGTGCTGTACTGTGGCACCACGTGCTATACGGTAGTTGCGTCCACCACTTGCGTGTGTGGCATTGTGACGGTTGGCGCGCCGATAGGGCGCTAGGCAGTCGCACAACGTCCCACACGGCGCCTGGCCTGCGGGATCCCTGGTTGGCCTTGCGCACTTGCCGTACTGCGGCACATGTACCTGTAGAGCCCACGGTGACCTGGCACATGATAATGTGTATAGCATCTTAAACGATTTTTGCCAAGAAGCAGTTGGAAATGAGTACAGCTGCCTGTGACGTTAAGCGCTGCCTACGCCTCCTGCTGTTTTATGGGGCGACTTTGTCCTCACTCGCTAGGCGTGCTCCCTCGCATATGGCGCTGTCTCCAGACGTGATCCCTACCTCGTCACTAACCCAGGCCTATACTCAGCCTACCGGCACATTAAATAGTTGTCCTGAAGCATGACCAACGATGAGTACCGGTATGTTACTGTGCTATCTGCTAGCGATGCTCGCCTGCTGTTGGCCACAAGCTCCCTTGGGTCGCCACCTTCGCCTCCGACTGCCTGCGTCCAGGGCTTAGGGCAGGGTAGCTGAACCCAGCTGCAGCGCTCCGGAGGCCTAGACCACTGGCGGTGGGTGCTGCACGATGGTTCCAGTAGATAAGGCGTATGCTGCACCAGTCCCTATGGCGTGACTCAGCGCAATGCCGTCCGCCGCGTCGTGCTGGGACCGTGTCAGTCGACACGTGCCTGGATTCCGTTCGTACCAAGGTACCCGAATCTGAGAATTTACCTTTATCAACGCACGATCCCGATGTTCTGTTACACGCTATGTGAAGGTAAATCATGTAACGTGCACGTGAAGCGGTGGAGACGTCAGCTGTCTGCCATTATTCTCGGCCTTGCCTAGAAGAAATCAAAAGCCACTCGCACCCTTAGCTGACATCACCCACGGGGACCAAAATAGGCAGCTTCATACATGTGTATGAGCTGTACTCCGCGCACTGGTCGACGAGCGACGCTGGAGGTCGACAGGGGCCCCTCGTTCGCTGCCTAGCATCTGCACCATCAAGACAATGGCTCAAGTTCATCTGTCTGTCAGCTTAAAAGGGCTTGCATCAGCGCTGCTGTGGGTGTTGGCAGCCGGTGCGAGCAGCTCAAGCGACGCGACCGTTGCCCATGCGCGTTCTCCTGCAGTCAACCATCAACCAAGCTTGGAGCAGGGAGGCTGCAGCTATACATCATCATTTAATGGCTTGGATAGACAAACATTGGAGTCCCCCGAGGAAGCTTTACACGTCCAGCTCCTGGAGCACCCAGGTAACCGTAGGGTGCTGGAGGACGAGTACTGGGACCGCTTCCTCTTTGCGCAAACGGGAAGCATCGCGAGGGTACCAGACGCCGTGCAAGACGTCTGGCCTGAAGGCGGCGTAACGAGGGCGGCTTTTGAGGTAGGTGCGGCGCCGTGCCGAATACGGGCCCTCGCGGCGTACGTCGCGGTGCAGCTGCACTCTTGACCTGCTGATTGACAATAGCAGCGCAGTGCCCGCATTCTCCTGGCGCCACTTCTCAAGCAGCATGGTTGTGTATCTGTCAGGCTGTAGTGGCGTGTCCTGCTGTCGGACTGCGTGGTTGGTTGCCCTTGTCCGCGCTGCTGCGGCAGAGCCTGAACGCTGTACGCGCCTCGCGGCACAGCCTGGCACAGCCCGCCGTGCAGCTACCCATATGCAGTGCACAGCCCTCTCGCATTTGTCAACTCCCATGCTGCGCTGTGGCTCGCAGTGGGTTGTGGAGAGAGGTGACCTGGCGCACCGGGACCGCGTGGCCTCGCGCTTCGTGGCTGGAGGCGTTATGTGGTGAGTTACCGGCACCGTCCGCACGCGTGCAGCTTGCAGCAGTGTAACGCGTGGGAGCCCCCGTGGCCCAGACTCAGGGCACCGTAACCGCGGGTGCGGGGCTGGAGAAACCTCTTGACGGCATGGGTTCGCTGCTGTGCGTTGACGCAGGTCCATGCTCGTAAACGCGAGCGTGGAGCACAGCGACGAGGCGTCACGCCACCGCCACGGCCGTGCGGACCAAAGCAGCAGCGGCGGCGGCGGTTTGAGCATGTGCGTTACGCTCTGGGCGGTCCTGGCGCACTCATGGGGCCCCTCCGACACAGTACTGGTGGAGGGCGTGCTGTACCTGCCGTACAACGAGTACGGCGACGGAGGCAACCACAGGCGGCCGCAGCCGTACCGTAAGTCCCTTGGCACCTTGCAGGTCCCGTTCCAGTAGCCATTGCCTGTGCAGCTGCTGAAATTCTTGGTACTGCCATGCGCTTCCATGGTACTTCCGCGCCTTTCCCTGCTGCAAATCCCCGTAGTGCAACATCATCTACTCGCGCCACTACCAACCCGCAGGCTTCCGTTCGGTCTTCACTAGCAGCGAGCGCGCCCTGCACATCTGCCACGTGCCGTGGCCGCTGGACGGGCAGGGCGACGACGGGCCCACGGAGGGCGGCTGCGAGCAAGGGGCCGGAGGGCGTGGGGGGCCTGGCACGGACCCGGGGTGCAGCAGCGGCCACGGCCCCGATGCGTCCTCTCCTCTGGTGCTGGGGCTGTTCCTGTACGACGTCCACGCAGAGTGGAGGCCGGAGCAGGACGACGTTGGTGGGAGCCACCTGGAGAGCCGCTTGAGCAGGTGCGGGTTTGTTGCATGTAGTGCGGCGGGTTTCGCGGACGCCGGGTGCTGCCGTACATGCAGTACACCCCAGGTGAAGCTTCATCGGGCACCAGCGTAGCACCACTGACGGACAGCAGACTATGACCACTTGAGGCAACATTGCAAATCCTACTCTGCCTGATTCCCCCGTGTGGGTCAGTTGTCTCTTGGACTCCCTGTTCCCTCCGCCCACCCTGCCTGAAACATTTCGGTGGTAACCATGGCGCTCCATCGTGCACCGCCGCCCTGCTCTACCTTTCCAGCACCCCCTTTAGCTCCTCCCCACATCCCTGCTTTCCCGAGCGCAGCATCGTGTGGGAGCAGGTGGCCGTGCACGTGCTGCTGCAGCAGCTGGGCGCGCTGCCGGAGGGGCTGCTGGGGCGGCAGGTGGTGCCCGCCCTGACCGGCGGCGTCACGGAGGCGCTGCGGGCCGAGTACTGGTGGCAGCCGCAGCAGCGGTGGCTGGGCGGCGGGGCGGAACTGATGGAAGAGCTGCTGCTGCGCAACGCACGCTGCTGGGGGGCGGGCGACGAGCTGGACGCGTACGACATGGTGGGCGCGGGGCGCACGTGGCACGTGTCGGGCGTGTTGGGCTGGGGGCCGGGGGCCACGCTGGGGTTGGCTGCTGCGGGATAATTCAGGTTGCTGTGTCGGTCCGCTGCTTTATGGTGCTGTAGGCCCCCACATACACGCAGCCTAACTGCACGTAACATGCTTGACCGGCTGTGCCTGGGCACGCAGGTGGGAGAGGTGCTGGACGCGCATCGCCGAAGAACCGGGGCCGCACTGCTTCCCTCCCGCCCCCTCACGCCCGCCGCGCGCCCCGACCCCACGCTCTGCCGCCCGCGCGACCTGGCCGAGGCCGCAGACCTGCACTGGGGCCGGCTGCCGCTGCTGGCCACCCCCTGCGACGGCGCGCAGTACCTGGACTGGCCGCAGGGCGGTGACGGCAGCGGTGGCGCAGACCCACAGCAGCGCGGTGCATGGAGTCCGGAGAGCCTGGAGATGAGCTCGGCGAGGCCGTGGTCTGTGGCCCCGCCGCCGCCTGCTGCCCCTGCGTTCCCGCCCTGGCCCAACCCAGGTTCGGGGGCAGTAGGGCGGCACGGGGGCGGGGCGGAGGCGGTGGGAGCTGAGGGCGGCAGTGGGGGGTCGCCTTGGGCGTCTCCGTTCCTCATCGGCGGCTTGCTCTCGGTGGGTACCTCCTAGACATATTCCGCTGTTGCATACCGGCATCGGAGGCGGAATTGAAAGTTGAATGCCGGAACGGTATGCACACAATGCAGGGCTCTCTGCTGCTGATGGTCCCGTCTGGCTTCCCACCCAGGGGGCTATCCTCCCCACGCACACCAAGCAGCGGGCTAACCCCGTGCCCCTTCCGTTGCGCAGGTCGTGGTCCTCGCGCTGCTGCCCCGTACGCGCCACACCCGCAGCGCTCGGCAGTATGCCTCCACGCATACCTCAGGAGGAGGAGGCAGCAGCAGCACCCCGCAGCCCTGCCTGAGGCGGGCCCTGCGGCCGACAGCAGCAGCAGCCTACTGCTCAGCCGCTGCTGCCCTCGTCCGCCGCACGCTCCGCTCCGTCACCAGCGCAACAGCAAACACCAATGGAAGCAGCTCTCAGCATGTGATACACCTGGCTCGTTGGCAGCGCGCTTTGCTGCCCGACACACATGCGGCCAGGCGGTCTGCCGTTCAGCTGCTCAACCTTGCCACAGTCCACGCCCGCCGCACCCAGGCCCTCATCTTGCGCCTGGTGCGCACATCCTCCTGGTCCCGCCGTGCGTCAGCCGCCCTCCACCGCCTGCGCCCGCACGACCCTTCCACGTGGCTGGCAGCCCTCCTGCGCTGCGCCTCTCCCGGGTTTGGCCTGGCAACTCCGCTGCCCGTCGTGGCTCCACCTGAAGAGGCTCGCCCCCAAGTGGACCCGTGCAGCCATGTCACAGAGCTGCCCGCTGACCCTCTCCCAGGTGGGAAGTGCGACCTCAGGCGCCCTAGCCCCGAGGCGTCGCTGCCGCCGCGGCCCTCGTGCGCCGCCCTGCACTCCCCCGCCGCCTCCGTCGGCAGCCGCAGCCGCGGGGCGCGCGGCTCACGCGGAGGCAGCCGCCGGCGCAGCAGCAGCGGCAGCACCAGCAGCAGCATCGCAGCCTGCGCAACGGCGCCAGCCGTCACCGCCTCCCACGCCGCCCTTGCAGACGCACATGCAGCTGCTGCTCAACCAGCAGCAGCCCCAGCCTCCGTCCCCATTGCGGCTGCGGCTGCCGACGGGTGGGCCGCATTCCAAGCGTCTCCCTTCTTGCCGCCGTACGCCGAGCACCCGGAGCGCAACAGCCCGCCCAGCACCTCCTGTCCACATGACGCTCACACGCCAAGCACCCACTCCACCTACTCCCACGCCTGCTCCTCCACACGCCGGGGCTACAGCGTCCACTCCTCCGCGCCCCCGGGCCAGGGCCTGCCGGTGCTGTCGTCGCCGCCTGCATGGCCACCCGCCCCCCGGACCAGCAGCCCGGGTGACGCGTTGTGGTCCAGCCCCTGCGCCTGGGCCGCCGCCCCCAGCCCGTCGCTGCAGCCCTCCCTCATCGCCGCAGCCCATGCAGCCCTCACGGCCTCGCCCCCACAGCCCCCACAGCCCTTGCACTCCCACAGCAATGCACCTGGTCAAGCCATTGCAGTGCGCCCATCAGCCCTCCATTCCCTTACGGTGTCGTCAGCAAGTTGGGATGTGCCAGCTGGGCTGCCGCCGCTACCCGTCACGCACCACGCCACCATAGCCCCAGTCCCTGCCCTCGGCACCGCAGCCGCGCAGCCTCCATGCTGGTCACGTGCCTCGTCCTACGCTGTGTACGACGACGACAGCGCCTCAGGCGTGGCGGGCCACGTGTCAAGACACTTGCTCATGACCACTTCGACTTCCGACATGGCACGTGGCATGAGCGTGGCAGACCTGGCCCTGGGGCTGTGGGGAGGCGGCGAGGCGGGCGCGGCCGCCGGGTCGGGGCTGGCGGGGGAGGCGGCGGCGGGCGCCGGCGGCGGCGAGGGTGAGGCGCTGGAGCTGGCCGGTCCTGAGCCTGAGCTGCTGCTGGGGCCGCTTCTGGCCGAGCTGGGCGGCACAGGGGATGACCCCTGCAGCGGTGTCCAGCTGCGGAAGCAGTGGGCGGAGGAGGAGAAGGAGGTACAGGAGGTGGGAGAGGAGGCGGGGGTGGGAGCTCTGGCGGCTGCGGCGCTTCTTGCGTCCTTCCGTGCCAGCTGGGGAGGCAGCAGCGAGCAGCAGCTGGAGCAGGGCCACCAGCAGCCGCGCGGTGGGGGCGGTGGGACTGCGGGCGTCTTTGAAAGGATCAGCGCTGGCAGCAGCTGCTACGGCAGCTCGCTTGGGGGCTACACGCCCGGTCCAGGCAGTTCCTACGGGGCGGAAGATGCCCTTGCAGGGTGCTTGCTGACACAAGGAAGTATTGCACTGCCCTTCGGAGTCACGGAAAGCGTCTGGGGCGCACCTGGGGAGGCAGCTGCGGGTGTGGATGATGGAGGCAGGAGCGCGGGTGGGACTGAGGCAGTGGGCGCGGACGCGGCCGCAGGTGGTGCGGTGGACAGGCTGGTGTGTGTACTGTGCACGCAGGGGCAGCGGCAGCGGGGTTTCCTGCATGGCGGCACGGTGTGCGTGTGCGTGTGCTGGTCGTGCTCCGAGCTGGTTCGGCCGCTGTGCGACACGAGCTGCGTGGCGTGCCCTGTGTGTCAGCAGCAGGTGGAGCGAGTGGTGGGCATAACGGTGTGACGTACTGTCAGAAGTAATGCATCAATAGACTGTAGTGGCTGGACACAAATGCTATGTGATATGACGGTCATTGCGTGTGCGTCAAGACTCAAGAGAGGACATTGTGGAGCGTGTCAGGGTCACTTGGCACTGAGCGGCTCGTCGTGCTGGGAACTGTGAGAGGCGTGCAGGTTGCGAGTCGTTGCAGGTGTTGCGGACTCTTGCCAGCAGGGTTTCAGGGCTACTCCTCGTGTACTTTGAGTGAAGCAGCACTGCGCAGGGATTGCTAATGTGTAGCGAGTGGCCTTTGATAATCAGTGTGCAGCGCATTGCCGGTGAATTGCGTGTGGTGTCTGCTATGGCCTAAAGCCCTGAACGTATGAGTATGGCGACAGTCGCTTTGATGAGGAATATGTCGTACCAGCGGCTGTTGGCCCTCTGTTGAATCTGCTGACGCAGGCACTGGTGGCCGGCATGTGCCCGGGGCGGGGCTGCTGCCTGCGACTGCCGTGCGCGGTTACCGTGGACGCAACATAAGTGACCATGCGTGTACATACCGTGGAGCCTTTCGCCCGGAACGCGGAAGTATCTGAAGCACGGCTACAGGTGAACCGGTGGGACATGGTGGGCCGGTGGGACACCGGTGTCGTACGGTGTCGTGGTGCTGGGCGTAGCCAAGGCAAGGGGGACTCCAGCACCCCAAGCCGCGTGTATTATGTAGGTCGAACAAGATCGCCAATGACGACCTCACCATATGACATTTGCGCAATCCTATTGGCACTTCTGGGATCTTAGTGTGGTGGCTGTTCAGGATGATCAAGGGATAGTGATGTGCAGTCTGAAACTGCGATGGTGCTTGTCTTAACCTGCCAGATCCATGGGCAGAACCGCTGAGATCCGTACTCAGGCCGTATGGTGGGTTTACGGTACGCGGCAGCACGCGGCGTACAACGTACTCAAAAGGCCAAGATGAGCGTTGCTATACATGCCTCCGTTGCCTCATGTAAACCTTCTGAAAGAGCTATGATTACTTGTAGCCGGCTATGCAACACCTGGGGCACGGCGGGGGCAAGGCCTGGGAACGCCCTGACCCCCAACATTTGGGGCCCAAATCATCGCACACGTTCCTGCGGCCCCACGCCGACCCCAGTCGCATCATGTGTAGTCAGTGTAGATGTTTCCAACGCCTTCCTGGAAGCGAATGGTGCTGGCGTATCAGGCTCATATTGCCTGCATCCCGCACCGCATCCGCGACGCGGGCTTGCCGTAAGGCCCCCAGTTGCGACAGCTAGTCAGCTACCAAGCGGTCGTGCCAGCACGTACGGCCAACGGTAGCAACCATGGGCAACATCCAAATACGCACAAGGCTGTCATCGATGCCGCACTCTTGCAGAAACGTGCATACCGGTAGTTGCCGCTGATCTGGCGTCGGCGTCAGTTAAACGCAGCCTGCTTGATACCCCCGGCTGCACTCCAGCTGCCCAGTCCCCAAGTGCCCAGCCATACGTCAGCGTCCTTGTGTGGCGGGATGCCCTGCACCCCCCCCACCGTGCCAATGGTAGCGTGACATGTAAAATTCTGACCCTGCGAAGACTCTGCCTAATCTTCAATGCGTCAGGGACGGACAATACGGTGTGCCATGCACGCTAGTCATATCCAAATATCCAGTACTGTCAGCCCCCTTCAGACCCGAGTGCTCGCCTTTTCCTTTCTATGATTCAGCTCCCTGGTCAAAGTAGTACTGATTGACCCCGTTGACCGTGCCCTCGTACGACTGCGGCGGGCGGCGCTCCCGCCCGATGGCCTGCGCGTGCCGCGGCGACCCCCCTGCCCGTGCCCCTGCCCCTGCCCCAGCTCCCCCCGACCCCACAGACGAGACGCGTGCCAGAGGCCCCCGAAGCGTCCCACGCACGCTCCCCCCTGCCTCGGACGCCACATAGCTGGGCTCCTGCCCCACCGCCTGTGAGCCCTCCTGCTCCCCAGGAACCCCGGCCCCCGCCTCGGACGTAGCCCGCGAGGAGGTGCGCCGGGCGGAGGCCGGCTGCGACTTGCCCCAGGCCGCATGAGCACCCGCTGCACTGCTAGCCGCAGACGCCTCTGCCTTTAGCCCATGCCGACCTGCTCCCACTCCGTGCGTTTCAGCAGACGTACTGTCCGTCTCGGGGAGCAGCACGTGCTCCAGGGCCGAGTGCTGTGGGGACAGGGTAGGCTGCGGCGGCAGCGGGGGGCGGCTGGGTGTGCCGGCGCCGCTGGCCCGGCGGCCGCTGGCGCTACCTGCTGCGCTGAAGGCGGAGCGAGCGGACGGAGCCGGGGAGTCCACGGCCGGCGCAGGCATGCCCGGGTGTGGAGGACCCGCGTGCTGCCCAACGGAAGACACGGGTCGGGGCGAGGGCGCTGTGTACGGCACGACGGGCACGGCTCTGGGGTCTGGGATGCGGCTGGGGCTGCCGCCCCCGCCTCCACCGGCCGTCCAGCTGCCCGTACCGCCCGTGTCGTTAGCCCCGCCGTTGCTGCTGTGCTGCTGACCCACGCCGCTCCCAGCGCTCCCTCGCCGTGGGGGTGCACTGCCCATGGCCCTGCCGTACGACACCTGCCAGCCGTCTTCCACAGCAGCAGCTGCCGCGTCGCCAGCCCCAGTGCTGCGCCGGGAGGCCCGCCCGCTGTCCGGCGGCCAGGCGGCAGAGGCAACCGACGACGGCTGCGCAGACAGCGGCGGCCGCGATCGCGCATCCCCGCCGTCCCGCTGCTCCCCCCAGGCTGCACTCGACTCCCTCCTGCTCCCCGCCTCCGAAGCCGCCGCGCTCCTCGCCGGCGCGTCGCCACGTGCCGTGGACTGCGCGCCCCCGCCGCCCTCTGCGTCTGCATGCAGGCCGGGTCCCGCCCCGTCCACGCTGGGGTTGCGTGCCACCAGCAGCAGCGTGTTCCGCAGCCCAGAGCCGCACTTGAGCAGCGAGCGGCCCTCGCCTCCGTCGCCGCCGTTGGGCTCCAGCGCCGCCGCCGCCTGACGCGCCGCCGCCACCGACTCCCCCGGCGTCATCGCCGCCATCGGCGGCGGCGGGCGCGGCTTAGCGGGCGGCGGCGAGCCCGCCGGCACACTGCCAGCAGGCGGCTTGCCGCCAGCGCTAGACCCAGCGTCACTGCGGCGGCGGTGGGGGCCGTGCTGCTGCTGCTGCCCCACAGAGACGGAAGACTTGGATGCAGGCAGCGGCGTGACGAAGCCGGAGTCGGGGGCACGTGACTTGTTGGGTGTGATGGAGCGGCCGTGGCCACCAGTGCCTGCCCCAGAGGGGAGAATCTCCGAGCCTTGCTGCCGTAGGGGTGATGCTGCACGGTTGGAGCAGGCTTGGCGGCTTGGGGTGCGACTGCTGGGGGCCGCCGCTGCGGAGGGGCGGGGAGGGGTGGAGGCGGGTGCGGGTGCGGGCTCGCCGCTGGGTGCGCTTCCGCTGGCGGTGCTGCGGGCGCTCCGGCCTGGGGACCGGGCCCTGTGGGAGTGCTGCGTAGCTGTGGCGGTCGACGGAGCCGCAGTAGAAGCTGCATGAATGGGGCGCGGTAAGGCAACAAGGGTCAATAGCCAATACTCCGTACCGTATTCGCACGCGGTAGGTCCTAGGTCCTGAAGAGCATTTGCACGACCTATACATTGCCCGGTCTCCCGTTTTCCTGATACTACCGTCCAGTATATTTGAGAGAAACCTACCTGATCGTGCAGAGTGAGTGTCAGAGGCGTGCGGCGCCTCAGCTGGCCCGCTCCCTACCCCGCCTCCTGCCCCTGCCGTGAGGGCCTGCAGGTTCAGCCGTGGCACCTCGGGGTGGGGTATGGACCTCCCGAACGCCAGCTTGGGCCCCCCGCCACTGCTGCCACCTCCACCCGCACCGCCGCCACTGCTGCCACCTCCACCCGCACCGCCGCCATCTGGGTCACTGCCGGCAGTGCTGGCGCCCCCGCCTGATGGCCTGGCCCGGCCTGCTGACAGCGGCCGCTTGCTGCCGAGGGACTGGGCTCCACGTGTGCCATGTGCGGTGGGTGTGGCGGTCTCAGCGCCTCCCGGTGCGGGTGACGGGTGCTGTCTGCCGACCACGGCGGAAGGGGACAGGGGCGTCGCGGCGGGGTGGTCGGAGGCACTGCTGCCTCCATACGACGGCCGGGAGGAGGAGTGCGGTCTGTGCAGGCCAGAGGGGGAGGCGGACGGGGAGGCGTGCGTTGCAGCGGCTGGTCGGGCCCAGGCTGAGGGTGGCGGGGGCATGGGCGGGCTGCCGTCGCTGTCCGCTGTGGCTCGTCGGCTGCCAGCACCTCCACCGCTGCTCGTCACGTTGGAGCCCAACACACGGCCCGCGGGTGGCGGGGTGGCAGCGGCCGGTGCGCCTGAGCCAATGGATGCGCGTGTGCGGCCCGCAGACGCCGGCCGCGAGGCTGCCCGGCTGCTGGCGGCGCTTGTGAAGGCATTGCTGTCGGGAGGCGTGAAGTCGTCATACGTGTACTTGGTGCTGGTGGTGGCGCTGGTGAAGCTGGCGGTTCGGCTGTCCAGGAGGCCCCCGCCGCCGCCGGCGGGCGCCCGCCGCCCCCCGGGCGCCGCCGACGCCGCCGACGCGGTCCGCGACAGCACGCGGCTGCTGGCGGCGCTGGTATATGCGTTACTGTCCGGCGGCGTGAAGTCGTGGTAGCTGTACTTTGTGGATGTCGTGGCGCTGGTGAAGCTGGCGTGGGATGCCATGGCAGCAGGGGCAGGGGCAGGGGCCGCGGCGCCGCTGTCGCGCTGCTGCCCGGGCCGCCAGTCGCCGTCCGCCGCCGCCATGCGCTGCCGCAGCTGCACCGTGCCGGCGGCGGTGGTGGGGTCGGGCCGCGGGCAGCCCTCCCTCACCAGGTCATGCGCGATGCGGAGCAGGGCCTGCTCGGCCTTGGCCGTGTTGGTGGGGTGCCCCCACGCCTCCTCCGAGACCATCCTCAGGGCTTCTAAGAACTGCGGGAAGTTGAGTGTAAGCCGCGCCGGGCGGTGCTGTTGCTGGCCCCCAGCCCCGCCGCCACCGGTGGTCGTTGCGGCGCCGCCGCCGTACGGCAAGGACCTCGCGTTGGCGAGCCAGGCGGCGGCGGAGGTGGGGCCCTTGACCATGTGCAGGTGTGCGGCGTTGGAGCCCAGGGTGGCTGCTGCGGCCACGGGGGGGTTGTGCGCAGCGGAACTGCGCCTAGGCACGTGGTCGCCGCTGCCGCGGGTGTCTGAGGATGCGACGCCGCCCATGCGGTTGCGCTGCAATGTGAGCTTGGGGGCTTCGTGGGCGTTTGGCGGCAGGTCGTGGATGCCTGCGGCAGGTACCGGTGTGTAGGGTCAGGGCGGACAGTCACACGCGGGCTGTAGATAGGTATAGACATAGACAGCACGGTGCGCACGATAACCGAAGCCATGTGACTAGTAGAGACTGCTGAGGGAGGTCAGGGTGCAGGAGCGCGATATTACTCCACCGCATAGCACTGCTAGTAGACTCCGACCATCCATCCATGTGCCACGTGCCAGCATACGGCAGGGGCGCGTTACTCTCGGGTCAGCATACGTTACGGCACCTGCGCTGTCGTCCGCATGGTAGGCGCCCGCCACCGCCGCCGCCGCCACGAAGACGGCCTCCAGGCGCGCCACCGTGAGGCCCGACCCGTGGGTCGCCACGCCCCCCGAGATGAAGTCGCAGTCCGCGCACAGCCGCAGCCACGCGCTCCTGCATGTTGAGAAGCAGAAGTTAGGCGGTAGGGCGGCAGATGCAGTGGATACCTTAGCGGGGGAGAACACCGCAGATTTGGCATAAGCACTATTGTGGTGCTGTGGTCTTCACAACTGATGAATGGCGAATGGATAGCGGCTGTAAGCACACGAGTGCATTGCAGGGGTGGGAGATGGGAGATGGCATCAGCGGGCTGTGTCCAATGTGCTCGCAGTGCATCACACCAGCAATAGTGTGTACAACGGGCGGTTGCAGCCAAACAGCACCCACAGTTCCATGAGGCTGAGCGAGCGGAACAGGCAGCAGCACGCGCCGAACGGCGCATCCGGCTCGTCAAGGCCGCCGCCGTCGCCTCCGTTAGGCGCACCCTCCGCCAGCTCCGGAGCCATGCGAGTGGTGTACGGCAGGCGGTACGACGAGGGCGGCATCTTGCCCCGGTTGAACTGCGCGTTGTACCTGGGGAGTACGGGAGTATGGGTTGCGTACAGGGCCGACTGTCAGCGCATTCGTTGGGACACGCTCGGGTCTACTCCTCCGTGCTTAGGGGCGCCGCCCAACGTCACACGAGGGAACTTGTGGGCTGGTGCAGGACAGTCCGAATGCTGAGGTGCTTGCGCTCACCGGTGGAAGGTTACCCGCAGGTTCCGTGTGTTGACCAGGGCAAGGTGCGGCAGATGCTGCCGCACGGGCGCGGGGATGCCCACCGAGAGCGCCAGGGCCTGCACGTCAGCACCGGGCCGACACCCACGCGACCGCACACCATGACAGCAAAGTGACCCTAGGCCATCACCATGAAGCATTGCATACATACTAACCTGCTGGTACACGGTCAGCGGTCGTCATACCGCTGATCACAAGCACGACAGGCGTGCCCACATGCGTCCCCAACCCACCTCCAGCTTGACCCAGTCACACAGGCGCCACCTGTTGTGCTGCTGCCCGCAGTTGTGGCAGGTGTAGCTCTCCTTGGCCAACGGGCCCTCCAGCAGGCTGTTCAGGCCGACGCCTGCACATGCGGAGTCCGAGGCGGGGGCAGGCGAGGACGCGGCTGCTGCGGCTCCCTTGCCGGTGAGGCCGGAGGGAGGCTGCCCGCAGGAGACGACTTGGTAGAGGATGATGTCAGGACTGCTCATCTGCGAGTACAGCGCACGGCAGTACAGGCACAGAAGGAGTGCGGTGATCGGCTTCATCCCTTGGAGCCCAAAACGGTTGAAGCAGCTGTGGATGTGTTAGTGTACCGGTACCGGTATGAGCACACAGCAAGCCACAACCATTTATGAGTGGCGTGTGCCGCTCCATGCCATGCTGGCGTCTAGCTGCACGACCTCCAGCCCGTTGCGCCGTCCCGCGCGCAACTCTCCATGCCTCAACCACCATGCCTCCACCATGCATGCACCCCACCTTCCTCCCAGCCAGCAAGCTCAGCGCGCGCACAAACGCCGCAAACTGCAGCTTGCCCCCGCCCGCCGCCTCCGCCGCCTGCGCGCCTGTGCCCCCGCCGCTCGCGCCGCGCGCCGCCCCCACCGCCGCCCGCGCCGCCTTGACCGCCTGGCGCGCCACCTCGGACGGCCCCGCCCGGGCACCCTCGCCTGCCGCTGCCGCTGCAGCCGCTCCTGGCCCCAGCAGCCCGTAAAGCTCCACCAGTTTGAGGAACTGCCAGGCGAGCATGCCGGTTGCTGGCTTGCGGGAGCCTTCCGTGAAGCCCACGTCCCCCAGGAGCACCGCATGGTACTGGTTGTACAGCGGGCGCACACCTGCGTGCGGCAGGGTCGGCGGGGTCACAGACGGTCCTGCACTGTGGGCCCAGGGCTGGAGCTATGAGCACGGAGCGGTCACTCGCTGTAGACTTGGGCGTGAACGGGAGGGACACGCTGCCGTGCTTGTTGCACGCACCTGTTGCGGCGCAGAAGGCGTCCCGCACGGGCAGCAGCGCCGCCACCTCGGTCAGCAGCCACACCACAAAGTCCTGCGGCACAACGTTAGTGGCACCCACATTGGAACAACCGGATTGCCCACTGTGATCGCACCTCGCAGTTGCTGGTGAGAACATCTTCCACGGCCACTGCGGGCGGTCCGCATCCCGCTACATGTATGGACCTGGCTGGACAAAGGCCCCTTCCCGTACGTTGTATCTCTAGGCTATGGCAGCAGGGATGCCGTCACGGCTGCGGGGTCCCGCTCTCCGTGCGCACCTGCGGGCCGATGATGCCGTTGCCGTCCTGGTCGGCGCGCTGCAGGTGCTCCCGCACGCACACGTCCCCGAGCCCAGCAGGCACGCCCTCCTATGGCATGCAAGACGATGATGGTAGTCAAGCGTGTGCGCGCGTTCTGTGAGCTATTGTGCGGGATCTGCAATATCAATGTTGCCGGTGCGCTGCGCCCCTGCTTGTGCCGTGCAGGACGTGGATTATGGGACTGACCCACAACGGACCATGTTGGCAGCACACCGGGACACTTGTCAGCTCGCCCATGGGGCTTGCGTGCTTGCAAAATTACCACACAATGATGCCGCTGTTTTATGGCCGCTGTGACGCACGGGGGTTTGGGTCCCACATACAGCGAGCTTAGCTGGAAGCAATTAAGTGGTCTAGCGGCAGGGGCGAATGGCTGCTTGGCCCCAACCCGTTCCGCACCAGCAGGTCCATGTCCGTCATGAGCTGCTTCATGGACTGATGCGATAGCCCGCGAACACCCAGGGCACGGGCGCTCGCATACTGCGCAGGGGCAGCGGTGGAGGTGAGGGAACGGGCGGGCGGGGAACAGGTTCAGGGGGCTGGTCGTCCCGCGGCATCACCCCAATCTGACCTAGCGCTTATTTGTTGCATCAGACATTGCAACCTTACTTGATTGAACAGTTCGTATATTGCTCCAGGCCCCAGTTCACGTTGCTCGTTCGCCATGTCGTCAACAGATAGTCGTCCTTTGTAGGTGAACAGTTGGCCTATTACGCATTCGTCCCTTCTTGTAAGTCACATCACATGTTAAGGTCTGCAGTTTAACGACCCTATTCCTTTTGTGGCCATGTCTGGCCGCAGCATCCTAGACGCCAAGGCACGACGCCAGGGTGTTGGGACGCGAGCAGCTATAGACAGCCTCAAGTCATGTAGCACATCGGAGTTCGCCCGGAAACCACGAAGTCTTTTCACGTGTCAGCTGCCGCACCAGATCCAGAGCACGATCCAGAGCACGGTAACTGTCCGACACGCGCCAGTCTTGGAGCCGCGGCACAGGAGAAGGAACATCATGGAAAGCCTGGATGCCTGCCCCCTCGTACGGCCAGGAACACAGCCCCGAGAGCTTCCAAAGGCCTATGCACTGCCATTGTGCCACAGGCTGCTATGAGTCGAATAGGCTGTTTGTCATCAGGGGGGAGCATGGGCGTTCCCCTGCCGGCTGAAGGACCAAAAGGGAGGCCCTTTGGGCCTCACAGATGTGCACCGAAGTGCACGGCACGGTCATGGCCTTGCCCCCATAGCGCACCTTCGGAACGACGCGTTCAACGACATATGTTTTGCATAACAGACTTTACAGGGTGTTGATCCCCCAGGTGGGCGTTGTCCAACCATGGCTGGTGCCTCCAGGAGGCTGCAGGTGCCCTGTGCGACATGACACTGACATACGGCGCGGGCCGCGCGGATCCTAGGCAGTCCTAGCAGTGCACACTCGCACACAGTATAGCCACATAAAGGCCCCTGAAAGTGCCCAGCACACGCGCTCCCAGTTTGCATTTCATTCTGTACTTCAGCAAAAATATGCTGCGTGTGTGCACGCTGCACGCCGCATGGCGAGGCATGGCGGTGCATGCAGCCATGCACTCCGCGGCGGTACCGCATACGGCACGAGCCAACTAAGAAGCACATGAACCCTCAACACAAGGGGTAACTCTCAACCCTTACTCCAGTTGCTCGTATGGGCGTGTGCTGCACACAGCCAGTCTGCATACGCTACACAGCCAGTCGCACACAGGCTAAGTACCCCAGCGCACAGCATTGGCACCAGCGATCTCAGCCACCGCCTGCCGCTTGACTACTTCGCCCTGCCACACCCTGCCTCCTAACTCTGCTTGACTGCACCTGTCTCAGGCTTATTATGCCTTCATCTCGCACCGCATTCGCTACGCACACAGACGGTGTCATATGTCCGAGCCTCGCCTGCGGGCGCACCCCGACTCACCCTCCCCTCGACGCTTCAGCGCACCCATCCAACGCACCATTTCTGCAGTGCTAAATCTGAAGCGGCACACGGCAAGGACAGATATCCTAACTCATTCATCCGCATCCTGCCTTGTGCAGCAGCGGAACCTGTACAACTAGATCGCAACAAGTCAACAACCAACCGTTGCAGATTCTGCAGCACCACCAATAATGTATCGCTGTCATTCATCTCCCTTCCTCACGGTGTATATCACTGCCAGTCATTCCCCTCCCTCACGGTGTATTTCACTGCCCTTCCCTCCACTTCCTCTGCCCCTCGTGCACAGCGCTCGCTTTATTGTACCTCCTCAGTAACACCCTCCCGTCCCCCTGTCCTCCCTTACCCGACACTGCTGGCAACCCCTCGTCCTGCCGCGCGCCGGCTGCAGTAACAGCCAGTTGTTTACTTCTACGGCCCCAAAGGAGCACACAATGCACTCTCGCCGCACACGAGTCACAGCCGCACAGCTGCCCCCTACCACGCCTCCCCTCCCCTCCCTCCCCTCGCGCCAGCCTGCAAACCTCGCTAAGCCCTTCCTTTGCCTCACACCCACACCCCAGTACTAAAGCCGTCAAAACATGCCATCCCTGCTGCCGTCCTGCCCTTCCCCTTTCCCGGCTCACAGGCACATCCCAAGCAGGCAAGCGCCATGCTTCTCCCGCTGCTGCCCTCCTCACAGGTACAGCCCAATGACGCGCTGCAGCTGCCCGCCATCGAAAGGCGCGTCCACGTCCCCCGCCCACTCGTACGTGCGCATGTCGCCCTTGCCCTTGACCGCCGTCAGCCCGCGGTCGTGCCACGCCTCGCGCTGCAGCCGCGCGTGCGTGGCGGCCGACACGTGTATGGCGCCCGGGCGGCACGTGCTCTCCATGCGGCTGGCCACGTTGACGGTGTCCCCGAACAGGCAGAAGCGCGGCATGCGGTCGCCCACCACGCCGCTGGTCACGGGCCCGCTGTGCAGCCCGATGCGCATCTGCACCGGCTCGCCCGTGTGCGGCATGCGTACCTCGCGCGCCGCGCGCAGCATGGCCTTGGCGAACTCCATGACGCGCACCGCGTGCAGCGGGTCCTCCTCGCCGCTGATGACGCTCTTGTAGCCGTCCTCGTCGCCCGCCACCAGGCCGCCCGCCACCATGTAGCAGTCGCCGATGGTCTCCACCTTGTACACCTTGTACAGGTCCACCAGGCCGTCGAAGCGGGAGTAGAGCTGGTTGAGGAACGCCATCACGGCCAGGGGGGGCGCGGCGCTGGACATGCTGGTGAAGCCCACGATGTCTGCCGGAAGAGGGGCACGGGGAGGGGTCGCGCATGGTCAGAGGGAGGCCTTGGAGCGCTGGCATTATAGTGCGTCGAGCCGGTAAGGAGCGCCCGCTGACATGAGTTCATGGGTCAACTCTAAAGCGGTGTTGGCGGCGACTTCCCATATAACAGACAGCGCAGCTGGTCACGGAAAGGCGGCAGGTGGCACAGCACAACCAAAGTAGGTGAGCTAGGTGCGATTGTGCAGCAACGGCGAGAGGGCGGCTGGCTTGTTGTTGGGCCAAGGAGAGGCCGAAGGAGGGCAAGCAAGGGGGCGCTGCGGCGCGTCATTGGCCTTCCACGTCCGTGGCACGGGATCACGTGCCGCTTGAACGCTGGAATGCTGGGTTCACTGCCTGCCGTCCACATGCCACCACACTCTCCAAGCTACCAGTATGCCGGCGCACAAAAAGGGACGGCCCCGCGCTGGCTCTCCTCGCCTGCACCCTGCTCCCCCAGCCCACGTGCCCACCGCCCTCCCAGTTCAGCCCCACCTGCAAACAGGATGGTGACGCCCGGGTGCCACGTGGCCAGGGACGCCATGCGCGACACGCTGTCGCCGCCGCCGCACAGGCTCAACAGGCTGCCGGCGGCGCCGCCGTGACCGCGGCCGCCGCCAGGGCCGGCGGCGCCCGCCTGCTTGACCCCTTGCAGGGTCATGTACTCTGTGGTGGAGGGTATGGGACAAAGGCAGAGGCGCAGGGGCGTGGGAAGAGAGACGTGTGTAATTGACGGTGTGCTCTTGAGTAATGCACTGTACTCAATGCAGGACAGGGCGGACCAGCATGAAGGGAGGGCGGTTGGCCGTTGCGTGGCTACAGGTGCACCATGGCCAAGTGGCCTTGGGTTGGATGCCGGTAGTGAGCAGCGACGGCTCGGCGCGCGAGCTGGATAGCTCTATGCGCTGGAAGCCGCGGCAACGCATTTGTGCAAGGCGGTGGAGCGGTCGACGTCACGGACACTCGTACAGCCACTTCAGTGCAGCCTCATCAACCCACCAATGACGTGACGCGGGTAGATGCTCTCCAAGACCTGCAAGGCAAAAAGGCATCGGGGCAGTCAGTTCGGGGCAGTCCATGGGACTCTATTTTGGCCAGTGTTGTAACCTACCAGCGTCCATACCTGGCTACCAGAAAGCATGGCACCCCGTCGTGTCCTTCTTGGGGCACCAGTGATGTTCACCAGACATCCTCCTACTAAACGCTTTGGCACCCCGAAAGGATAACGCCCGTATTCCGCGCACCCGCACCCGCATACGCAAACACAGAACACAGGACATGCCAAACACAAACCTTGTGCTCCTGCTCCAGCAGCCGCGCCAGCTGCTCCTGCGCCTCCACCTGCTCCGTCACGTCGATCTGCGTCACCGCCAGCGTCAGCACGGGGCCACTGCCGCCGCCGCCGCCGCCGCCGCTGCCGTGCCCTGCCGCTGCCGCCGTGCGCCCCGCAGGCCCCACGCCGCACGGCACCACCACCACCTTGTGCCACCGCGTCCGGCCTGCCGAAGACGCCGTGGCGGTCCCGTGCATCATGGGCGGCGTCAGTTGCGAGCTGCTCTGGTGCATGTACACACCAGCACCTGCACTAGCGGCAGGGCCAGCACCAGCGCCAGCACCAGCACCAGCGGCCGGACCCATGGCGTACAAGGTGCCTTGTAGGCTCGGGATGCGGGTTGCTGCAGCGGTGTCGGCTGTGTTGCTGACCACGCCGCCCGTTGCGCGGCAGCACAGCGGCTGCAGCTGCTCGCCCGGGGGAGCTGTGCCGGCGGCTGCACGACACGGCCACGCGCCGGGCGAGGCGGCAGCGGCTGACCGCCGCCCGTCTGGAACCGCCGCAAGCTCGCCGCCAGACGCTTCCGTCCCTGCGACCGATTGGGGACCGCTGGGCAGCTGGCCTGCTAGCGTGTGGTAGGCCCAGGGAGCACGACGGGGCGTAGGAGGCGTACCGCGCCCTGCGCTGGCTGGGGAGGCGCAGGTAGAGCGACCCGAAAACGACGCGCCCCCCAAGCTGCCTCGGATCCCGGACACTGCCCTGCTCAAGCTCTGCTGCGGGACCTGAATAGGCTGCGGCCTCTGCAGCTGGAGCTGCTGCTGCAACAGCTGTTGTTGCTGCTGCAGTTGCATCTGCATCTCCTGCTGCTGCAGACTGCTGAAGAGCAGCCTCAGGCGGTCCGTGGTGGTGGTAACCCGGCCCAGACCGGAACCTTGGTGCCTAGGGGATGTGCCCATGGTCACTTGCGAGGCAGCCGCGGCGGCCGCTGGCCCATCGTTCCGCTGCAACCTACGCGCGGCGTGCGCCCCCTCCAGAAAGCTGCCCATGCTTGAGTTCCTGTGCCCACTCACCCCGCACAGCCCGAACTCGCCCTCCAGGATGTCGGCCATCTGGCCCTGCGTCTGCCATCGCCGCTGGCCCACCCCCGGCCCTGTGCCGCCAGCCGTTGCGCTCTTCCTATCCCCTGGCCCAAACTCACCCTCCATCCCGTCCTCGCCCATGCCCTCAACCACCGTCTGCACCATCCACCGCCTGCCACTGGGGCTGCGGGCACCGCCGCCGCCCCCACCGCCACCGCGTCGTGATCTGCCCATGTTGGATACGGAAGCGCCAAAGACTGCCAGGTAGCCGTCTGAAAAGCCAACGGGCTGTCCGACTGCGGCTGCGCCGTCGTCCTGGGACAGGGTGTTGCTGCCCTCGCTCACCATGTGTGTTGCGCTGTGGGCAGAGCTGGCGGCATTGCTGACGACGGTGCGGTTTGCAGCGGAGGCGTGTAGGGCACTGCTACAGGTGGGCAGGAGGGCCGAGCCAAACGCATGTGGGGCGGAAGGTGGCCGTGTGGACAAAGATGCTGGCGGGGCCGGGGCCGGGCCCGGGGCCGGGGCCGGGGCCGGGGCCGGGGCCGGGGCCGGGGCCGGGGCCGGGGCCGGGGGCGGGGCCGGGGGCGGGGCCGGGGGCTCGTCGGCGGCTGCAGGAGGTGTGTGGCAGGGCGCGCCCGTGGGCCAGCTGCCGTCCGCGGAGCAGCAGGCCGGGGAAGAGGTGGTGGTGGTGGCGGAGGGGCGTGCGTGTGCTCGCTGCTGCAGCGGCGTGGGGCTGGGCGTGGGGCTGTCGCCGTCGAGGTCCGGGAGGGGCACGAAGGTGATGGAGGCCGAGGCGCGGGAGGGCATGTAGGGGTTGATGGTGCTGCCGAAGGAGCTCAAGGCTGGGGTGGCCGCAGCGTGGCGCGCCTGCGGGACCGCCGCCGCGATCTGCCGCTCGCTGTCACGTCCTGCAGCGGAGTCTGGCAGCGCAAAGTCCATGACCCGCCTCGCGGTCGCACTCAGGTTCGACCAGCTGCCACTGCCAGCTGCAACCTGTCCCGCGTTCTGCAGTGGCGTGAGCGCCCCCTGGTGCCCCTGCTCCATGTCCACCGCCGCTGCCAGGGCATCACCCTGGGAACCCTCCACGCCCTGACCGCTGCCGCCCCGGGTCACACTCCCCGCCTCCACCACCCCGTCGGCCTCCGCGACCAAGGTCCCCTCCGTTCCTATTCCGCCTGCTGCCCTGGCGGCGCGCTCGTCCGCCGCCAGGACCCCCACCTCCACCTCCACCTGCTCCGCCGTCACGCACGCGTCCACAACCGGCTGCGCGCCGGCGCCGGCGCCGCTGCCGCCGCCACCCACGTGCTGCCGCTCATCCACACAGCTCAGCAGGTGCGTCAGCGTCAACGGGGACTCCGTCGCAGAGCCCGAGTCCGCCCGGGCGGACGAGCCCTCACCCCTTGCTGCCACACCAGCGCGGTACCCTTGCCGGTCCCACGCCCCCACGCCACCTCCATTGCCCAGGAACTGTGCTTTTCCGCCCGGAACGCCACCCGACCAAACGCCGGCAGCGCCTCTGCCGTTACACGGCAACGCCAGCAAGCCCCCGAGCCTGTCCTCAGCGCATTTGGCTGTTGTCTCGCAGGCCTCGCCCGCAGCAGCGTCTCTAGCTACCGCAGCAGGCGCCTCCTCGCCCCGCGACACAGTGCTGTTGACCCAGCTGCGTGGCCCAGACAACTTCCTGTTGCTGTCAGGCCCCGCCCATGCGCTTGCGCCCTTCTCCGTACGGCCGGTACCACCGTAGCCCGCCAGGCCAGAGCCAGGACTCCAGCCGTTGCTGGCACTTGCGAGCGCGTCCACGGGCCGGCCTCCACTAGCGTCTGGAGAAGCTGAGCGGCTGAGCCGTGGCGCTCTTGCTTGTCCAACCGCACATGTGTCTCGCTCCGGGAACATACCGCCGGTCGTGGCGGTGGCCGTGAACGGAGAAAGGCGGCTGTGGGTCTCCGTGGTGCCCAGGGCTCCAGTGAACAGCGCGGAGACGTCCAGGGAGGCCGTGAGCTCGGTCGCCGCGGTCCCCGCATGGGAGAGCTGCATGGAGGTGAGGAGCAGGGCGTCCGGGCCGACCGACATGCGCGAAGACGAGGACGAGGCGCCTAGGGAGGACGCAAGTGGGGCCTCTCCTGGCAAGGGAGGACTCCCCTGGGGCTGCTGCGAGCGGGCGGTTAGGGGGAAGGGCTGTAGGGACGGAGCGAAGGAGGAGGCGCTTTCCACATCGGCATGGACAGACGACGGCGGGCGACTGGGAAAGCTGGGGATGGGCCTTGGAGCTACGGCTGGGACAAAGGCGAAAATGGTGGCTGCCCCCGAGCTGCTGCTGGCACGTGCGGCCCCGCTGGCGCTCGAGGCGCGCTGCTGCTGCCACAACCCGTGCCCTTGCCGTGGTTCTGCCGGCGTTGTGTCCTCTGCTGCACGGACAAAGCCCAGTGCTGCGGTGGCAATGGGTCCGAGGCGGCCTGTGGAGCCAGATGCCGCGGATGGTGAGGACCAGGCGGTGGACAGCCGGCCGCTCAACTCGACGACGTCCGCCACAGCCTCAACCTCCATGCCCCTGCCCACGTGCTCGTCCCCCTGCAACGCAAAGGCCGCCGCCGTGTACGTCTCAGTGACCTCGTTATCGGACTCACGGCCGCACACGTCCGCAAAGCTGCGGCCTGGGATGACTGTCAGGCCGCGCCCCAGCTCCGCACAAGGCGCCCCGGCCTTCGAGACGTGCTGCGCAGCGTTGCGCACGTTGCCGCCGTCCTCTGGTCCGGCCCCAGCTGCGTCCTGGTCTCCTTGGACGCCGCTCGCATGGACCAGCAGCTGGCCCAGGCCGTCATACCCTTGCGCGAAGTCCTGCTGCGCAGCGTCCTTGTGCGCCAGGTGCACCTGCTGCTGCAGTTGCAGCTGCAGCTGCCACGGCTGGTCCTGTTGCTCGCTCCTGCCAGCCACCCAGCGGCCAGCCACAGGCGGGTGCGAAGTGGTGAGCTGCTTGTGTGTGGGGGCTGGCGGGCTGGCAGCAGCCTCCGGGATCTCCGCCAGAACTGCAGGCAGCGGTGCCGAGGGCGCGTGCTGCACAACCCTTTGCGTCGCTGCACCGCCCACCTGGTCAGCCGCTGGCCCCGCACCGCTAGCAGTCGTCTCCAGCCTTTGCGAGATAGCCGTATCCATCCACTCGCTGTGTGCCGCGGGCGCATTGCGCTGCTGCAAGCCGGCAACAGCGTCGCCTAGGCGTCTTTCCACGCCCCCATGCTCCGCAGCAGCCCCGGAGACAGCCACCACGGCAACCTCGCCTCCACTGAACTCGCTGCTCGTGGCAGCAGGCCGCTCCGGTGCCGGCCCGCCGGCCCCTGTGACGGCCCGCTGCCAGGGGGCCGGCGCCTCCACACCTTGCAGCTGGTGTCGCAGCGTAGGCTCAGCCGCCAACTGCACTTGCACGTGCAGCGGCACGGACTGCCCAGAGCTTTCGTTCGCCTCCAGCCCTCCGCCTCCATACCCAAGCGCTCCCCTGGGGCCTTCCCTGTCCACAGCTACCGCCAGGCTGTGACCTGAGCCCGGTGCCCCAGAGTGCCCAAGGGCTGCGGTGGTAGTGCAGCGGCGCACGGCGCGCCGTCGCTGCGCCGCCGCCATCGCCACGCCGGCCTGCAGCCGCTGCAGGGTCTCCGTGGCCAGGGCGTTGGAGCCGGAAAGCGTGCACGCTAGCCCACCAAGGGACGGATGCACTGGAGCGTGCCGCTCCGCTCTCAGGGCTGCACCTGCACCCGCGTGCTCGACAGGGCACGGCGCTCGCGAAGGGGGCACGGCAGTGGCGTTGGCAAGAAGCGGGTGGCAGGCGGGCGAGTTGGGGTGGCCTGTGACGCCGGGTGTCGTGGGCCGGCCGCTGCTGCTGTGGCTTAGGGGCTGGGTGCTGAGGGCGGCGGTGAGGGCGGCGCCCGGTGGGGGCTGGGCGGCATCCACGTGCTGCTCCAGGTTCTCGGCCGGCCAGGAGCTGCTGCCGTACAGTGGTTTCGGAGGATCAGCTTGCATCTTCGGGGCTGCTCCCGACGGCACGGGCCCAGGGCTGGCATCGGCGGCAGCTGCTGTCGCGGTGGCGGCGGTGCTGGGCCGTTCGTAGCCCGGGAAAGAAGCGGCGGCGCTGTCCGGCCCTGGCGTGCTGCAAAAGAGCGCGCTGGTCTGCACGATGGCCAGGCGGCTGCGGGTGGAGACCATGGCGGACAGCGGCGGCAGGCCGTTCGGCCTTGCGCCCGCAGCCTGCACTTGGCTGCGCGGGCGGGACCTGCTGCGACCCGAGCTGCTCAGGCCCACGGATCCTGAAACGACTGGGGAGGCCTGCCCCGAGGCCATCACCGGGGCACGGCGTATACTGGTCAGGCTTACGCTCCGGCGTGCTCCGAAACGGACACCGCTGCTGCTGCCGTCGCCGCCGCCAAGCCTAGAGGCTGCGCCGCCGCCCTTGCAGCTGCCGCCGCCCATGCACAGGTCCAGCAGCAACAGCTCCTCCTCGATGCTCGTGGGGGTGTCGGGGTGAGGCCCGGCCCCGGATCGGCCGAGGGATGAGCCCCTTGCGGAGTTTGTGCTGCGGCCGCCGCCGCACAGCGGTATGGGCAGCTGCAGCGCCCCACTGCTGCCCTCCCTCCGCACGGGGATGCCGCACAGCGGTGATGATGGCGCCGCAGCGGCGGCGGCAACGGCGGCGCTCAGCGATGCGTGTGACAGGGTGGTGTCGGGTGCGGGCAGGTGGCTGGCCAGGGACAGGCCCAGGGCGGCCAGCTCGGGAATGCCGTCGAAGGTGGCAGGCACCTGGCAGACCGCCTCATACTCCTGCGTGTGGGATACCGTTATACTGACATTAGTTGTGATACTGTATAATTGTGTGGCAAACACGGCTTAAGATGTGGCCTTGGCGCGAGAGTGCCAAGCCGTGGCGTCGTGGTGGAGAGAGGACACGGCGACGGTGCCACCGCCCGGCAGGCCGCCCTGGTGCATGAGGGCGGTCATGTTTCCCGTGGCGGTACAGTGCAGCACGGTACGGCATGCCAAACGGAATGCGGCCGGCCTCACCTGGCCCCGTGCCAGTGCCTGAAGCATGTCTTCGAGGGCACCCTGGCCGGCCCCCTGGTCCGCGACGCAGCCCTGCAGCAGCAGCCGTAGCAGCGTGCCGCCGTCCACGTGGCCCTCGGGCTGCGGCTGGTCTTGGTGCAGGTGCGAGTGCGGCGCGGCGGGCAGTGAGGTGCCTGGACGCCCGGAGTGTGCTGGCTGGGAGGTGGTGCTTGGCAGTACGAGCTCCTGGTTGAGCAGCACGAGGTCACCGTAGTAGGCGCGGCTTCGGGGGTTCTGGAAGAGAACGCACCTGCAAGCGAAGCATGGAGGGCAGCCCTTGCGTACGTAAGTGACTGAGGGAGAGTGCAAGGGGCCAGGCGAGCAGCACACCTGCAGCACACTGCAGCTTCAGGCTGTACCATGCCAGCATGGCATTGGTAACGTGTACACCACGGCAGTGCCTCACCCTGGGTACTGCAAGACGGTCACGCAGCATGCCGCCCCGTCAACGGCAAGAGAGGACGCAGGCGGGGCAGACGACGTGGCCTGGCTGCTGCTGACGTGTCGCACGGCGGGGGATGAGGCCGAGATGCCGCCCTCTTGCTGCTGCTCCAACAGCACAGCCGGGTGCCGCTGGCCCCGAGCGTCGACGAAGAGGCAGCTCCTGATGGTCACCTGCCAAGGTATGACACGACGTTGATGTTTATGATTTGCGAAAAGGAGCATGTTGTCCTTATGACTATCGGGTTTCCTACAGATGTCCAGCCTCTAGGCGAGACCCAGCCGGGTTTCACGCAGTACAGAATTGTTCGTATCACACCTGGAGTAGCCCAGAAGGAAAGTCCAGCAGCACGCCCTCGGCAACAAATGTTCCTGCATCGCCTGCTTGCGATGCCAAGGCTGCCAATCGCAGAGCGTCTCCAGCACGGGATGGCCCAGAAGAGCACCATTGGGAAACGAGCACGTCGAAGGCGCTCGCACCACCAAGAGCGGACCATTCACCTATGATCGCTGCTGTCTGAAGCGGGGGTGCATCTGGATCACTGATTGGTGGTCCTAGGCATGCAAACAACAATCTCAGGCCTGTTTTTGCTGCTGCTCGCCGTCTCCGCTGGTCGCGCAGTACAAGGCACACAGCGCCAGCTCGCACATGACAGCCCAGATTCTTGTCCGAAAGGACCATGGGCTGAGGCGGAACCGCCATGCTGCGCGTCAGTCCGCTTCGGTGCGTTGCCTCACGCCAATGGCACACTGGTCACAGCAGTCTAGTGTGAGCGCACGTATGTATAGGTCATTCTTGAGGTGTTGGTTCACGCCAAGTCGGCGTTGTTACTGCGGCTTGCCGCCAAAGCCAGCTCTGAGTGTTCACTTCTTACAATGATGGACGTAGTAGTGGTCGCGAGAAGTTGTAGGTTACTGTAGCTCAGCGTGCCGGGCTGGCTTCTGCACCCTGCCCAAGATGTACTGAGTACGTCCGTTTCTTCCGCCCCGTCGGGCTGGCATTGCCAGGGGAGCTCCCTGGTCAGAAGGGAGCCTTCTGTCCCTGGTAGTACCTCGGACCCAATGGCTGCCATGCCATGCCGTGTATGCTCCCACATCCAAATCCCTCGGCTACCGGGTATCGGAAGGCGTTATCAGGGGCTGTCTGGGTGCTAAAATCGAAGAGCCCCAAACATTTCTGCCAAGGCTGGCCGAGATTGTGGCAGGCCGTTACCAGGAGGGACAACCCACCGGTCATAACCCCACTCAGGCCATTACCATGCACGCTTCTGGCAAACTTGTAACAGGCACCACCGCATGTTAGTCGTGCTGTCATTGCCAACGCGCATGGCCAGGGGCTCATGTGTGGGCGCGCCTGCGCCAGCGTCGTGACACGTGCTCACGCGATGTATAGAACGAAACCGTATTACAGCGTTGTTTGTCACCGACAGTACTTCTTAAGACGCGAGCAGCATATGATGAGCAGCAATGTTGGGCGGAGTGGCCTTGAAATTGCGACGTGTAGACCATGGAAGACGTGCAGCTGTAGCAACATGGCAAAAGCAATGCCCCTCTGCGTATTGCTTGACGCCGCGGGCAAATGTGGCGCCAAGGCAGCTTGCGTAACCAAGGCGGAAGCTTGCACAACTAAAGCAGCAGTGTGCAACGCCTGAGGCACACCAGCAAAGTCATGGGGCGGGTGCGCCGCATGACCGACATCCGCATTCAATCCTCACACACGCAGTCGCACAAGTCGCAGCTTAAAGGCAGGTGGGGACACAAAACGGTAACGCAGCTTATATTGCCGGTATGAGAGTACACATACCTTGACAAGTGGACGAACACACCAAGCAGAGCCATATGACAAACTGTATAGCCTGGATTACGTACATAAAAGGCGTGCTGGTGGCAACATGTACTGCACGGGCTTGATTATTGTGCGCCCATACACGGAGGAGGGGCCTGAATGACCATGTACCACGCCTTAGCAAGGCGGATGCATGCATACGGTATGCGCCACAGAGTTCACAGGCGCAACATGCAAATTTGCTTTGGTTACACCACGTGGGCAGACAACGCAGCGCAGCCCCCCGCAGCAGGAGCGCATGGCGACGTAGCATGTGCATCATGGCACACATCCAAAGAGAAGCCAACACATGGGGTCACTGCATGCTATACATGGACGCCATACATAGTAGGTCAGGAAGCCGAAAGCCTGAGGAACGCAACCCACACATGGGCGGTGACATTGTCACAGCTGGCTTGGAGGTCCTAATCACAGTCACCACAACAGAGTCCAGGACAAAAGTAGCACCCAGCCAGGCCGCGTGGGGCCACATGCCGGTTAACCTACACAATGATATCATCACAGCTAATGAAAGGGGGCAGTAGGAAAGCCATGCGTGAGCGCCACATGCCCACCCTCCGCACCTCATGCGGCCGCCGTGACCGAACGGGTGGGTAACGAACGGAATATCGGTGTGCCTGCAAGCCCATCCAAGCCCGCTCGCCTCCTGCATCCTTCCACCTCCATGACAACGCCCTTGGTGCAACTACACTTCCGCCCTCTCCCTCCTCAGTCCCTCCTCACATCCGCTGTCGTACCAGACAGCATCCCTAGCCCTCCAGCCCTCCACGCCGCCGACCCGCCGTGGCCGCTGCCGCCCTGCGCGTTGGCGGCAGCGGCAGTGACGGCCACCTGCCCGCCCTCCGCCACCGACCCGCCCTTGACGGAGCCGCTGCCGGAGCGGCGCCAGCCCTTGATGAGGTAGCGCGCCGAGGGCGTGGAGCCCAGCTTGGCGGCGTGGTCCAGGATGGAGCTCTGGGCCCGGATGACGGCGGCGCCGCTCTCCTGCGAGTGCCGTCAGTTTGCAGGCCCTTGTCATCAGGGCGCAACAGGTGTGGCTTGGAGTGCGTGTCGGCGGAGGGTGCAGCACACGGTGAGAGGTGTTCGCCTGAGCTGTCGTGTCTTCCTGGACACTTGACAGGGGGCGGGGGCCCATGCGCCTTGCACCACCGTGTGCTGTGCTGCTGCGCGCCGGCAGCTGTGGCCCCAGCCCGCAAGGCGGAGCAGCTGGCACTAGCACCCTAGCAGGCGAGGCCCTACCAACACGTTTCCCCAAGCACCTGCATCTCCTTTTCCAGCTTCTCGATGCGCAGGCGGTGCAGCGCCAGCTCCTCCTCCAGCAGCACGCCGCGCGGCTTGAGCACGTCGGGCTTGGCGGCGGCCAGCACGTCGCGGTAGCTCTTGCCGTACAGCGGGGCCGTCAGCAGGTCGTACCCCAGCAGCAGCAGGTACAGCAGCAGGTACGACAGCAGCCCGCCGATGATGCCGTATCTGGGGGCAGCGTCAGGGGCACAGGCAGGGGTACAGGATGCAGCTGGAGGACACGCGCAAGTCCGTCAGCTGGCACCTCATCTCATGCCTTGCGACAGCGTGGTAACAGTGTGGGTTAGGTGTCCCAGCTTTGCAAGCACCCACGGCATGCCTCTGTGCGCCCAACACCACTGCGCGTTCCTGTACGGCACGCACCACCAGCCCTGCTGCGCACTCACGCGATGGAGTAGGTGAGCGGGATGCCTGCGATGGTGATGAAGGCGGGCACGGCCTGCGTGATGTCCTTCCAGTCGATGTCCAGCAGGTTCTCAATCATCAGGGCGCCCACCAGGATCAGGGCGGGGCCGGTGGCGTAGGGCGGGATGGTGGAGCTGAGGGGGAGGGAAGAGGAGGGAAGACGAGGGGAGGTGACAGTGGGACGTGACAGGGGCGGGCCGGGGGCGGCGGCGGGGCACAGCATTCGGATGCATGGACAGTGACTGGACGCACGTGAGTGCTGGTGTGGGCATGCGGCGGGCTAGCACCTGCGGGTAACACGTATTACCAGAGCTGCTACCATGAAGCCGGCAGAGCAGAGCGGCACGGAGGCATGAACGTAGCCCATGCGGCGTCAGGGCTCAGCACTCACATGATCGGCGTGAAGAACATGGCGATGAGGAAGTAGACGCCCACCATGATGGCGGTCACGCCCGTGCGGCTGCCCTCGCGGATGCCTGGACCCGCATGGTAGAGCAGCAGGGGTGGGGGGAGGGCAACAAGGGAAGGGGTGCAGCCGGGGCGGGTCAACGGACGAGACCTACCGACCTACCGTTGCGATTATTGGATTGGCCACGGGCCGCCCGTCGCCGTCCAGCTCCAGCTCCTTAGGGACAGCGGGGCACGGGCACAGCTTGTGGGACAGTGTTTGCACTTGCCCACGCGTTCCAGATGTTGAATACAAAAGGCCAGCAGGATACTAGGGCGGGGATAAGCAGTACTAGTGCGTCACGGGCGGCATGCGCTGTGCTTCTTTATCAGGTGTTGGCCTAGCGCCAA
>VFQN01001144.1_pt1 | contig 46180 bp, 59 predicted proteins | sample 3512371 | NCBI WGS metagenome assembly VFQN01 (sample SAMN10412370, study PRJNA504923) | tailings metagenome | isolation source: Replicate 2 from Balatoc abandoned mine | place: Philippines: Itogon, Benguet | collected 2017-08-28
TATGACTGGGCATGCAGACAATGACCAAAGAATGACAACTATTTTTCCCAGAGTGGCTGATGGGATGTCCTGCTCACTCTGCAGCCGTTGTTCGGGCCTGGAGCGGATGCGTTGTTCTTGGCCCCAGCCAGGCAGGCCCCTGCCTGCCGGTGTTGGGGGCTGCAGCGCCCCTCTGTGGGTTGCCGTCACTGCCGGCCAATGGCCAACCGGTTCCTGCGCTCACCCTTCGGCAGTTGTGCCCACGCGGCTTCCTGCTGCTGCATGTGAGCATAGTAGTTTGGTGACCGCTTGTTCGCAATGCGTGAAACCCTACCACGGCTACCAGGTCTGGGTACCGGTGCTTCACGCGGCCCCTCCTATCAGAGCCGTCCGTACCGTATCCACCCGGCGAGGGGTTCCCTCTACTGGCGGCAGGTGGCTTAGACCTACCGTCCATATAGCGCAGCCACCACAAGCTGCAGTGCCTGTGGCAGCACCCGCATCACCAGCCATGGGACCCGTCAGGCGGATGTGAGCACCGCCAGGGGTTGGAGGCCGGGGTGGCAACGCCGGAGGAACAGCTGCGGGTGCTGCTGCTCTTCTGCCGCGTACAAAACGGACAGGGCAAGACTGAGCGCCCACATGGCATGACGTGCCTGGACGTCCTCCCGCAAGGCCAGTGCACCAGAAACGCCAATCCGTGGGTGTCCCACCAACAGGCGCTTCGATAACCCTGTAGTGCGCTGCTGCTTGCAGCTAGGGCCGAGCTGCCGATCGCTGTGTGTTTTTCGTTCTAGGGTACCCAACTCACCTGCTGAGGGTGTGCCGTCGTGTTCCATGTGCCAGGTGACCAGCTGTAGCCCATACGAGGCTGCAGCTGCCTCACGACCAAACACCCACAAGCCCGTGGTCAGGACCTTCTCATGCGCTCATACACCTGCTGCATGCGCGGCTGCCAGGCGACCTGCGGCTGGCGGCCAACGTCGACAAATGGCAGATTTACGGCCGTGGAATGCTGCACCACGCGCAGGCCGCTGATGCAGGCTGTTATGGCTGCGCTGCGCTGCGGTGGTTGGTGCTGAGGTGGATGGAGGGACCGTCCGCCGGAGGTGCAGGCTGGGAGGGGGCTAGGGATCCGGGCGGTAGGAGCTCCACCTTGCTGTGGTTGAGGTGCTGCCCGGAGGCCTGGGCAACGTCTCCAAGCGTTTTACAAAAGGCTGTGACTGCCTCTGGGCCGCTGAGGAAACCCCCGTGTCATTTTGCTTACCGTACTGTACTGCTATGGTTAGCTGTGGGCTGTTGGGGTTTAGCTGCACGCTGATGGCGTTACGCTGAGCCACCGTAGTACGGCCTGCGCCACAAACAGGTACAGCAAGGGGGGTCAGTGATCATCCCTGTCGCAACCCTGCTGCGATCTGTGGCGCACTGTGAGCGGTGGCCGTTGACCATTGCGAAGGTTGCTGTATCTGTCAGGATGGTGGTAGGGGGCTTCGTGGGGCAGGGTGAGGGCATACGGTACCGTAGGCACATGCGCCATAGGATATGGTTCTGCCTCATACCTTCAACGTGATTACGAATTGCATGTGTTACTGCACTCCCGTGAAACACCCCACTCCACCTCACAGGGTAAGCCACTGTCCGCTAGGTAGCCCATGGCGTTATGGCGCCGTACCGTGGACCCCCCGGCTGCACCCCAGCTGCTGCACGCACAAACGCCGCCCTATTTTGCCTCTGCACCGAACTCCATTCAACTGGCCAATACGAAAGACACCGATAGCTACCCTTGCTAATCTACCTGCGAACCGGTTGAACCATGAGCAAAAAGAACAACAAGTCAACCAAGCGTAAAGCCCACGAGTTCGACATACAACGGGAAAAGCAAGAGGCTGAAGAGAGGGCCAAAAAGCTCGAGAAGAAGCAGAAGAACGGCGTTCAGAAGAAGACGGGAAAGGGCGTGCGCATTCGCAAGGGCGTGGTGCTCAAAGGCATCAAGGTCGTTGATTCGGAGTCCAAGAAGAAGGTGAAGAAGATTATTGCAAGGATGGCGGCCACTAAGCACATGGAGGTGGACGGCGGTCAGCCCGCAGCGAAGAAGCAAAAGAAGGCTAAGACCGTTGCTAGCGGCAAGGGTGGCGACGCTATGGATACAAAATAGCAGTGGACTTCGGTTTGGCTGGTCCTTGCCAGAGGAGCCGAGGCAGTGTGAGCACAGAGCGGGGTTTAGGGGGTCAACGTTGTGGGCTGCTCTGACGCCGCCGCCCTGCAGCCTGGGCGTGGGGGGGGGCGGGGGGGTCAGGCATGCGAGTACGAATGGCGCTCTCAAAGTGAAGGGAGAACGCGTAAAACACGCGGGCCCGAGAAGTCCACCCTTGGCTCCTGTGGTGGCGAGTGACCGTTTGGGCTGTGGGGGCAGGTGCTTTGATGCGCACAGCTGGCCTCCCCCAACGGAACGGTGTTTGTTGTGCACGGTCCGTGTTGGTGGTTGGGCATCAGCATCTCAGCTCATTGGGGGTCTTTCATGTGGCATCAGCACCCAAGCGCACCAGGGGCGTTTACGGTGCCGCGCATGTATTTTTGAACTACGTCATCCAGGCCTGCTCTCAGCATGCATGTACGTGTTACAGACACGTCCAGGGTGTTGGTGCGGCATGCTCTCTGCAGTTCAGGGTACGGTACAGTGATGACGGCTTTGCAGCCTTGACACTACCACGGCCAAGTTCCGGTGCCCTAGGCCCGTTGCTATCTGGGTGTGATGGAGATGCGAACAACTGCATTGCCAAGAGGCGACAGATTTCACCTTCTCATCTTTGACGATCTGGACTTGTGTACAGGACGGGACATGCGGCCAGGAAGGCATGGTGGTTCGGTGTGCCTTGACGGGCCCACCGGAGGGGGCGATGTTCGTGCAGCGGTGCACTGTGGGTGACAGGACAATCGGAAAACTGCCTGTTGGACAATTGCGTGTAATGCGTATGTACGCTGGCGTGTTACATTGTTGTTTGGAGGAGCCTCGAGGAGCACCACCTCCTTGCCAGGCTATGCCATGCAGTTGGTGTGTCCGGCCACGCATCAGCCCGGACCAAAAGCCCCATTGTCGAGGGAGCCGTACACCATTTGATCGTGTACGTCGGCGATGAGCCTGCTGCGCCAAGCGGTGTGCTTGCCCTGCGGGCCGCTTTGTCTACGGGCAGGTCGGGCACGTCAACTGTTTCGCAACACCACCTGACACCACAGATGTCGTGGTACAAAATGAGCTGGACATAGTGCCTGCAGAAGGGATGCATCTGAGCTTTTGCGCCTGCAGCGGCAGTGCCGGTGTGGGCGGCGCAATGGCACGAAGGTCAGCAGCCGGGGAGGCACCAGAGGGCATGCGGTGCAGCCGAGCAGCCAGTGCAGCCAAGCGCGTACGGATTTTGGGCTGCCCGGATGCAGGGGAGCCTACAGCCTAGCGTTAATCCCGGGTTACGCTGAAAGGCATTACTTCACATCTTTGTATATTGGTGTGACTGAGACAGTTGCAGAGGCCCCGGCAAGCAAAGCGACGCGACGAACGTTTGGGGCAACTGACAACTGCTATGAACCAAGGCGGACGGGGCGCACAGTTGACGGTCTGGTCATGCGAATTATGCCAATTACTGTGTGAGCCTACGTGCCAGCCCGCGTGCATGCTCGTCTGCGCTAAACACAAGCTTTGCGACACAGACCTGACATAAAGAACCCGTGTTAAGGATGTCCGGGGGCGGCATCCTTAGCCGTCGAACAGGGACATTATCTAGCGATGGAAAGCTTTTATTTTGTCCCTGCGGGAAACAACTCCACATCCATAGCGCCGTCACCGGCGAGCGCGTGGGCTCTATAAGCGGCCATGCTGCGGAGGTCACAGGTGTTCTATTGAACCCCGACAGCGATGACCAGGCAAGTTACGACAGGCTGAGGTGCCACCAGGGCTCCCTCGTTACAGCATGCGGCGGCGCGCGCGATAGGCCGTTCCTGCCTTTCTCATCTGATACAGCGCGCAACTGGCACCTATGGAGCATCTTGGGGAGGCGGAAGGAGGTTCAGCACTCTACATACCGGTGGAAACAGTGTGCAACCCTGCCCAAGGGGTACCTCCCCTGTGCCCACCTGGGCCCTGTACTGGTCGTCGCCCCACCCGTTCCAACCACAAAAGGCCCTTGGAGAGCCAGCACTTACAAGATCACTGCTGTCACCATCCAGGTGTACACGTGCTCCATGGACGGCACATTCCGGCTGTGGGACTTCCGCAGCGGGGAGGAGCTGCAGAAGGTCACGGCAGCAGCGCCTATCAAGCACATGGTGGGTTCTTAAGGCAGCAGCTGCAGCGCTGCCTACCTGCAAGCTGGAAAGCGGTCCGCACCGGGGCTGTGTGGGTGCTGCTACGCTCGAAGGAATACCACAGAGCTCCAGCGTTGCGCCTGTGGGGCCGCCGCACTGCAAGCGTGCCACAAGCTTTGCTGGCAGCGAGGGCATGGTCAGACATAAGCCTTCGGCGGTCCGTAGGGTCTCTGTGCAGCCCATGGCCGGCTGCAGTGGCCTGCGTCCCAGCGCAGCTATGGGCAGTCGCAACGGGTGCGCGGGCGGGGGTACCTTGTCAGTTGTCAGGGGATGGCGGATATCAACTGGCGTAGTGACAGACAGGACCTCGACGGAGACTGGCGGAGGCGAGGAAGGCGGGGCGCATGGACCTGGGTCCAGGCATGGTCATTGTCCGCGAGAGCGCGTGGCCGATGCCGCCCATGGCAGCTACGTGGGCTGAGTACGGGGCAGGCACCTGCCAGCAACGGTGGAAGCAGGTCCTCCAGCACGTGCGCGCCGTCCACACGCGTGCTGCGAAGCGTACCACCCGCAGCAGCAGCGGCGGCAGCGATCCCGCTTACTGCCGCTGCGGCAGAAGGGAAGGGGAGAGAATGAGCGGCGATGCGATAAGTTGCAGCAAGGGCATTGCAGGGCGGTCCCTCTGCAAAGGCGTCATCGGCACGTGGGACACGGGGCATGGTGCGCCACGTGCGTGTGTAGCGTAGCAATTTTGGGCTTCGCCTCGCCCGAATGTGTCAACAAACCGAGTGTTCGTGTGAACTTAGTGTTTCGTACTCACCGTGTCGTACCGGGTGCGCCGCCGTGCTGCTTTGTACCGCAGGTTGTCCAGCGCGCGCTGGGCGTGGCGTACCTGTCCATATACCACCGTGAGGGAGGCGGCAGGGTGGTGCTGTACGACATAAAGCAGGGCAAGGTAAGGAAGCGCCGGGGGTGGTCCACTTGGCACTACGGGCGAGGGACACAGGGTCCAGTTATAATCGCGCACGAGGCTTCAGGGCCGGGCCGCATGCGCTCCTTCCTGGTGACCTGCAGGTTTCACACGCCAGTCCTGTGGCACCGTTAAATGGTAGCTTGAGGGGATTTGCAAAGAGGCAAAACACACCCTGTCGGCATGCATGGGGCTAACAAGTCTTTTACTCGCTTGCTTGCTCACAACGTCCGTTGTCTTGATCGCTCCGGCCGCAGTTCAGCGGCACCGCCATGAGGACCCGCACCACCGGCCCCCTGGCGCTCAGCGCCACCGGCTCCCTGTGCGCCACCGTGGACAAGCACTCGCTGTTCGTGTGGCGCACCGGCACCGACGTCCACCAGCCGCTCAACCTCACGCACACCAAGCCGTACACGGTACGGCCGTAACGCCGGGCCTGCGCCCCGCTGGTCGCCCTGTGGCCCTCCGTGTCAGTGCACGTCCAGCCGGCGAGACGTGCCGTACAATCACACGTGGCCACACGGGGCGCACACCGCAGCTGGCCACCATTGTGTAGTCCACCCCTGGCATTGCGCCCTTCCATCGACCTAGATCCCCGGTTTGGGCTCCAGAACGTTGTCCAGTGACCTGCCGTGCGACGGACCACTTGATCTCTTACTGACCGCCTGATTGCTCTACCAGCATCCTCACACGCCGGACCCCCTGTCCCCACGGCCACCCCGCAGTGCGTGGCCTTCTCCGCCGACGACTCGGTGCTGGCCGCGGGCGACATGTCGGGCCGCATCCTCATCTACCGCTCCTTCCACCACCACGTGCCCTCGGCGCGCCGCGAGGGGGAGCACTCGGGCAAGCACCACCCCACCTCGCCGGTAAGGAGCGGGAAGCAGCAGGAAAGGCTCCTACAGACAAACAAAAAATTACAAGGGGGCGCCGCGGCGTGCCGCTGAGCAAAACGATACGCGCACCGCTGCTATGAGGCAGTGGCACTACCGACAGTTGATCCGGACAGCACCAGCCTCCCCATCAACAGCCTTCTTTTGTCTGAAAGCAGACAAACAAGCCTTTCAGACAATAAAGTCTCCCTGGTCGACACGCATGCCGAGTCTGCCGCCACCACCGGCCGGCCCCTCCGTTGACCCACTTGCCCCCCTTGCCCTTCCTGCCCTCCCCGCAGCCCCCCCTGACTACCGTGCACTGGCACGCCCACCCCGTGGGCTGCCTGGCCTTCTCCCCCGACGGCACCTACCTGCTGTCGGGCGGCGCGGAGGGCGTGCTGGTGCTGTGGACGCTGGAGACCAACCGCCCCAACTTCCTGCCGCGCCTGGGCGGGCCCCTCATCGGCATCCACCCCTCGCCCGCCGACCCCGCGAGGTACGTCCTCCGCCAGGCCGACAACGTCGTACGCATCGTGAACACGGCCACCATGAAGGTGGAGGCCAGCATCATGGGACTGAGGCCGCCGCCGCTGGGGCTGGCGCCGCCGGCGGGCGTGGGCGGCGGCGGCGCGGCGGTGCTGGCGCCTGGGAGAGGGGCGGGCGGCGCGGGCGGCGGCGGCGGCGCGGGCGTGCTGGTGGTGCCGTGCGAGAACGCGCAGCTGCAGTTCTACGACGTGGCCAGGGACAGGCACGTGGCGCTGGTGCAGGTGGGTGGGGGTGCGGGGCGGCTTGGGCCTGGCATTGAAGGGGGAAGGGATGACAGCAGAGCGGCGAAGGGCGGGATTGCTTGGGGCCGCGACAGGTTGGAAGGCGATTGCGGACAGGGTTGGTACCAGGACGCCGCGCTGGCGCAGGTGGGGCAGGAGTGGAGGGCGAGGGCGGGGTGACTGAAAATAGGATATCAGGGGAAGGTGGCCGGTGCATTGCGGTGCGAACTGGCGCATGGCACGGCATGGAATGTGAGAGGCTAAGGCAGATGTGCAGGACTTCAGAGCCATCTTTACGGGAAGGAGCAGGGTTTGGGATGCTGGGGGGCTCATGCTGCACGCCAGCACTTGTGTTGCGCCGCTCCTCCGCAGCAGGAACCTGACATACGATTCGGCCGACTCCACACACCCTGTGTCCTGCCCTCCCGCCAGGTCGCCCCGCGCAACGCCGTGTCGCTGTCCGACACCAACCCCTACGGCAGCCACAGCCCCTACCCCGGGGGCGGCCGCCGCGGTGGGCGCGGGGGCCAGGCCGCGCAGCCCGACCCGGCCGCCTCCACGGTGCCGCCCTTCGTGGCGCTGGTGGCGCTCAGCGGGGACGGCAGCGCCATGGCCACCGTGGACCTCAGGTGGGGCCGGGGAGGCCAGGGGTTATGATACAGGCTTCCTTGCCAGCACCATCGGCGCGGTGGCGTGGAGGTGGTCCAACACACTGGCATGGCGCGCATACCATAGATGGTGTGGTGGTATGGATGGCCGTTGCTCTGCACCGCAGCCAGGCTGGGGTTGTCGAGAGGCACTGGATTGTGGTCAGAAGGGACATGACAGGCAAACGCATCGTGCTGCAACCCTGTGCCTCCGTTTTACCTTGTAGGCCCGATGGCGGGCCGTACGGCTCAACGGAGGCCTGCCTCAAGTTCTGGGACGCCACCAGCGGCGGCGGCAGCTCCGAGGCGGGGTCGGGCGGCTTCCTGCTCAACACGCGCGTGGACGAGCCGCACCGCGACCACGTGGCGTGCCTGGCCTACCACCCCACGCGGCACGTGGCGGTCACCACGGGCGGCTCCGGAGCCGAGTCGGAGTACAAGCTGTGGGTGCGGGAGCAGCGGAGCGCGCCGGGCAGCGGCAGGCGCGGCGCGGGGCGGGTGGTCAGCTCGCACTGGCGCTGCCTGTCGACGGGAGGGTACAAGGGGCTGCCGCTGGGCCCCGCGGCGTTCAGCCCCGGGGACGGGTCGGTGCTGGCGGTGGCGGCGCACAGCCGCGTGACGCTGTGGGACAGCAGCTCCAGCGCGCTGGCGGCGGTGCTGCCGGCGCCGCCGGCGGACGAGCACCGCGTCGCCAGCGGGCCCTCCGCCGCCGCGCCGCTGACGCAACTGGCGTTCGTGCCAGGGACGCCCTTCCTCGCCGCCGCCTCCGCCACCTCGCTCACCGTGTACAACATCCTTACCGCCGCCGTGCATTGGTCGCTGCCGTACGGGGCGGTGTCGATCAGTGCGGACCCGCTGTACGGCCTCCTGGCGGCGGCGCTGCCGGCGACGCCTCCCCTGCCCGCGGAGGCGCCTGCCGCCGCCGATGCCGCCCCGTCTGCCTCCAAACAAGCCGGGAACGCAGCGGCGGCAGCGGCGCCGGTGGTCATCCCGGTTCCTCCCAGCTGCCATGTGCTCGTGTTGGACCCACGGGACGCCACGCCGCGGTACCACTGCCACGTGCCCGGGGCACGTGCCGTGCACCTGGCGCACCTGGCGTCCAGCTCGGCGGCAGCGGCGGCGGACGGCAAGGGCTGCAGCCCGTTGCTCATGCTGCGGGACAACAGGCAGTACTCAATAGCGGCGCTAGAAGGTGGGCGACGGTTGACATGTAGGCGGCGGTCTGTGCGGGGCGAGGATGCGGTGCCCTCGCCTGGCGGCAGGCTATGCCCAACCAAGGCGGTGCGCCTGCGTTGTGGCGCCATCGCGCCTGTTACATGTACTTTGCGGCTTAACTGGCAGTTGATCTGTGGTGCGCACCTGTGTTCACCTTCCCAGGCTCCGAAGATGGCGCGGTTCAAGTCCTGGCCGCGACGGGCCTCTCGCTGGCTCGGGATCAGGAGCCCAACAACGCCTTCGAGGCGGCGTTTGGGAAACAAACAGCGGCAGCGGGGCAAGCGGTGGAGGGGCCGTCCGCGATGGAAGTGGACGGCGCGGCGGTGGGCGGGAAACCGCGGTGGGCGGAGCTCTTCGACGCTCCGTCGCACGTGCTGCCGCCGCCCAGCGCCCTGGCGTCGGCGTTCTTAACGCTACTCACGACAGCGCCCGCGGGCGGCAGCTCCTGAGGGCAGGCTGCCCTGCATTTACTGTGTGTGTGCCTGGTTTGCATATGTTTTGCATGTGTTGGTGGGTGCAAATGGACGTGGATGCATTAAGGATGGCGGGCAACGCAGGGCTTATGGGTAGGGCAGGGAATGAAGCAGGGCGCTTGACGCGATTGCCGGGAGCATGTATGCCGTCCGGGAGCCGTTGCGTACAGGGTTGAACTGGATGTGGGGCACTACATGCATGCGGTGCCAAAGTGCGTCCCCTCCTTTCGGGGTCACGTACCGGCAGTACAGTCTCATGTGTGTCCAGGTTTTGGGGATGAGGTGCGTTTTGCGTCCTTGGCGGCGGAGGGCACTTCTGAAGCTGTAGCGTGGGCTTGGGACCCAAGGCTCGCGTGGGCAGTGGTGTGGGGTCCTTGAGTTGGCATGAGGCTGCAGTTCGACGCAGCGAGAGGGCTTGACGCGCATGGACTGAAAGGGGGCGCTGTGTACACGTACGGTATGTGAGGCCAAACAACGGCACGCCAGCACGTTGTTGTGCGGGCTGGTGCGAGTTCTGGTGGCACACTTGACTCGTCGGCCCGCTGCAGGTAGGCCCCAGCAACACGGCAAACAGCGCTCGTGCAACTGCGCGCCATCATCAGTGCACGTTTAGGCATTTCGTCCTTATGCGACAAGTGGGAAAGGATGACGGGTGGGACCCGCTACGCTGGCCCCTGGTGGACGCCAGAGTGCTCCTCCTCGCTCCTGGCTGAGGCTGTGACCCCTGGCTGTGACACAGGACAGCACCAGAGCGTCGGTAACGTGCCTGGCGGCGCCTACCTGCACACTGTACAGGATGACCCAAGGATATGCGCGCATGCCTTGGGGATTTTGAGGCAGAGTCTCTGGGGCTGCAAGTAGCATTGCGCAAGCGCGTACCAGGTACGTGGGACAGTTGCAAGCCCTTGCAACCATGCACGTGGAACCCGTCCCCCTCCCGACGGTGTGTCAGCGTACACCGTACACAAGGCGGATATGGCCAACCACGCGGCAACGTTACGCACCCTTTTACCCACACCAAACAGACACCCCTTTGGTTATGCGGCATTCCAGGAAACCTGCATAACACCGATGTAGCTGCTATATGGGGGTATCTCCGCACAGGCCCTCGGCAACTCGGTGCAGAGAGCTTGCCGGGCCTGGTTTGGCGTGCAATGACCTTGCACCTTTCCTGGGAAGGCGCACCCGGACACACCACCATGGTGCCCTGCGCTTGTGACCTAGCCCCAAGGGCGCATGCGGCATGCCTGCATCTCCGTAGTGCAGTCAAGAGACATGTTTGATTGTCCACAATGTGCCCGTGGGACGACAGCCCTACAACGCGGCCATGCTTGTCTGCCGTCTGGCCGTCACTTGAAAGGGCCACGCAAGGACCAAGCGCTCTACATCCAGCTTCACGGGGTATATTGTTCCCTTAGGACAAGCGCAAACCGTGATTTCGCCAGTTGAAGGCATACTCCCACGCGCGAAAATGGGTTGCGCACTATGCGTGTTTCTTGCCGTATATGCAATGGTCATTCCAGTCTGATGAAACTACCATAAATCGCTCTGCCCTGTTGCCCAGTGCGTGTAGGAGCGCCATGGGGCAGGGCCTTTCTTTGGCCGCAGGATGAGGGCGACGATTGGAGGGATAGGCTTCCCCGCATACTCGGAAGACAATTTATGCCCCAGTACTGTTAGGTTCTTGATTTTGTGCGTGTTATAGTATGGAGCTGCTCCGGTTGCGATGAGGAGGACTTTACTTGGGCGGCGGTCTTCCTGCGCCCAGGACAGGGTTAACAGGTAACTAGTGATTCTGGAGGCACTCATAGCATAGTCCAATTGAACTCGCACTGACAAAGTCGTGGTTATTGGTGTGCCACTTGCAGGCGCTGTCGCCCTGACTACAGGCTACCCGCGCTTGCCCAGCGAGTCCATCTCAGCGCATACAACCAAAGACATCAACTTACATGCCAGAGCCGCTTGTCTTCAGCGGTCGATGTTGCCCTCGAACCCACGTGGGCTCACCGCACCCCTGAGCAACAGCACTCCCCTGCCTCGTCTCCTTCAACCAGCAGCTACAGTAACGCTCCAGGTAGCCGGTATAGCAGCAGTGAAAGCAGTAGAGGCAGCAGCGTTGGAAATGGGTTGATCGGGCACACTGTGAACGGCCGCTACTACGAACACAGCGTGCAGCTGCAGCAACACTCCAGTCCCAACGGCCATGTCCCGCTGCAGCAGCATCACACCAGGAGCCAGCACCGTGCACACCATAGACCCCAACGCGACCCAGGGCATGACCAGCTTCCTGCAAAATCCCTCGACGCCGTACTCCAACGCATCCACAGCGCAACCAACTGGTACGAGCTGCGCGCATCCCTGGTCAGCGGCACCCCCGGCGCCCGGCCTGACCTGGTCGCCCGCAGCCCCGATGTCGTGCTCGCGGTGCTTCGCCGCTTCGCAGCTGTTGTACAGTACGACATGTCTCCCGCGGAGGGCACGACGCTGCGGGCCTTCCTGGAGCGCTGGCTGCTGCAGCACGTGGAGGCGCTGCAGTTCATGGGGCCACAGGAGTTGGGCACATGCTTGCACGCGGTTGCCAAGCTGCAGGGCCGCATGGCGCTTCCCCGGCACCGCCACCACCACCAGCAGCAGCAGCAGCAAGGCTCGCACCGGGGACGGGGCCTGGGGAGCATGGACGGCGAGCAGCGTCTTCGCGGAGGCGGGGTGCAGGAGCCAGGTTCGGACTCGGACGCGCACGGTTGGGACGTGGACGGCGCGCTGCCGCCGCGGCGCTGGACGCAGGCGTGGTTCTCTGCCGCCCAGCCGTACCTCCTCCTGCTGCTGGACGGCCCGGGTGCCCCTGCCTCGAGTGACTCGCACCAAAATGGGACGGGCAGCAGCGGGACGGGCAGCGGGGCAAGGGCAGGACTGGTCGACGGGTACAGCGGACAGGGCCCCAGCGGCGGAGCGGAGGTGATCCTGGGGCCCGCCCGCGTCAGTCAGGGGCCGTACGGCGGCGCCGCTGGCCACGCGGGCGTGGAGGTGGCGGTGGGGCCGGGCCTGGGACGGGGGCCAGAGGGGGACGCGGAGGACGGGGCGGGTGCGGCCAGGGGCTGGGCGGGGTCGGGGGGCTTCCGGCCGCGCGACCTGGCGACTTGCCTGTGGGCTGCGGGCAAGCTGCAGCTGCAGCGGCAGCTTCCGCCGGCTGCCATGCAGCTGCTGCTTGAGGCGTGCGTGCCGCACATGCACCGCTTCAACCCGCAGGACCTGGCGATGGTTGCCACGGCGCTGTGCGCGCTGCGGTCGGGTGCGAGGGCGGGGGTGGGGCCGGCGGGGCTGGGCTTGGGAGGGGAGGACGGCGACGTCTCGCTGCAGCAGCTGCTGCGGTCCCCGGCGTTACAACGCTATGGCGGCAGCAGCGGCAGCAGCGGTGGTGGGGTGGCTGCGGTGCCGCTGCCGTCAGGCGTATGGCAGGCGGCGTTCGCGTCCCGCTGCGCGGCGGTGCTGCGGCGGCCGGACTGCGGGCCGCAGGCCATCAGCAACCTGCTGCACGGTGCCGTACACGCGGGGCTGGAGCTGCCGTACTGGCTGCTGGGGGAGTTTTGCGCAGCGGCGTACGGCAGGCTGTCGGAGTTCCAGCCACAGGTACTGCTGGGCCGGGGATGGAGGGTCGTAGGATCGGCGACATTATAGGCACGGGCACAGCCTGGCACGGGCACAGCCTGGCACGGGCACAGCCTGGAAAGCCGAAGAGCGCATCTGTAATGTTGCTTGCATTGTTGCCGCTTGTGTCATGGGCATGCAGTTTTACGCACCTTCCGTTGCGGCTTTGGAAGCAAAGCGCCATGGAGTCCAGGAGCTGCCAAGTCCCCGAGCGCACCTGGGGTCATCACGCGTCACATCCGTTTCGGGCACCCCCACCTTTCCTTCTAGCGACCAAACAGTTACGCCTACTGGCTGTCCCTCGTCACCGCAGGCCCTTGCCAACGTGCTGTCGGCTCTGGCGGTCCGGCGGCACCGCCCCTCCGCCGAGTGGGCGGAGCGCTTCTTCGCCGAGTCGGCGGCGCGCATGGGGCCCAGCCTTGGACCGGGCAGGGGCAGCGGCGGTGGGTACGGCAGCAGCGAGCACGTGGCAGCTGAGGTAGACGAGGGCGAGGCGGATGAGCCCAGCGGCGCGCGGTGGGCGGAGAGGCAGGGCTGGGGGCAGAGGCAGGGCAGGCGGGGCGAGTGGTGCAACGCGGAGGACCTCGCGCACTTTGCGGCGGCGACGGCGCGGCTGCAGCTGCTGCCGCCCCGCTGGTGGCTGGCGCGGTTCATGGCGGCGGCGGAGCAGTGCGCGGCGGCGACGGTGGGAGGCACGTTCCCTGGCTCGCAGGGCGGGGGCCCCTCCCCTGCCTCCGCCAGGCGGCTGTCGCAGCTGCTACAGGGCGTGGCGCTGATGCACCGGCACGCGGTGGCTGAAGCGGCGGCAGCAGCAGCAACAGCGACAGCAGCAGGGAGCGGCGGTACCGGTGGGGGCGGCATCCCTAGCTGGGCCGCGTACGCAGCCGCGTCGGCAGCGGCGTCGCGACCGCCGCAGTCGCTCATGCGCGCCTGGCACGGCGCCGCTGCCGCCGCCGTGCCGTACTTCAACCTCGTGGATGCGTCGTACAGCCTGTGGGCGCTGGCGGCGCTCGGCGAGCAGCCGCCGGCGGGGTGGCTGACGGCGCTGCTGCAGCGGTGTCGGCCGCTGCTGGCGGTGGCGGCGGCGCCGGGGCCGGTGGCGCTGCTGCTGTGGGCGCTGGCGGCGTTGCGATTCCGGCCGAGCTGGTCGTGGCTTAGCGACGTGCTGGACGCCACAAGTGGGAATACCAGCAGTAGGTGCAGCAGCGGCGCTGGCTGCGGGAGCGAAGGGGCGCCGGCTGGCAGCGAAGCACTCGGCGCTGAAGGCGGCGGCGGCGGACCCGCGGGTCTGCTGCAGCGGATGGACGGCAGGGACGCTGCGATGCTGTGCGGGGCACTGGTGCGGCTGGGGTGCAGGCCGGGGGGCGCGTGGGGGCGGCAGCTGCTGGCAGCACTGGCGGGCCGCGGCGGGGTGGGGCTGCGGCGGCTGGGTCTGCGTTGCCTGGCGCAAACATGCTGGGCGCTGTACCGCCTGCGCGTGCAGCCGCCGCCGGAGTGGCTGGAGGCGTGCGTGGAGGCGGCGGCCGGGGAGATGGGCCGGATACGGGGGAGCGAGGACGAGGGGGAGGACGGTGAGGAGGAGGTGGACCCTGGGGCAGTGCGGCATGGCGTGCTGCTGGCGTGGGTGGTGTCGCGGTGGCTGGGGCCGCAACGGGCGGGGGCACAGCGGCGGCGGCTTGGGCGGATGCGGCCCGAGCGGCGGTTGCGGCTGCAGCTGCGGCCGGCCGTCCTAGCGCCGTCGAGCGGCGCAGTGGGGCTAGGTGCGTGTCCTTTGGAGCCGCCTGCGGCAGCAGTGCGACCACTCGCCACAGGGCACGTGGAGCCCATGGCGAGGGCCGCTGCCCCTGAGCGTGCCGCACCTGCAGGCCTCCTGCGGTCTGGCAGCTCTGGATCGCTGGTCATGCTGGAACGGCCGGTCGCAGCTTCCGCGGCAGTAGTGTCCGCGGCGACTGCAACTGCGCCTCCCCCATGCACGACGGCCCCTGCAGACCCGCAGCCGCAGCAACCGCACAGGCGCTGCCGCCTGCGCCTTAGCCCTCGCGCGCTGCGCCGCCGCCGCGCCACCGCCACCGCCGCCGCCGCCGGCCGCGGCGGCAACCTCGTGGCCAACCTGGACGGCGACACCGCCGCCGCGGCCCGCCTCCGGCACCGCCTGGGTACCCGGATTCTAGTCGCCCTCGCCAGCGTGCTCACGGCGCCGGCTCCCGCCTTCCCCTTGTCGGGACACCAGGCCCGACGGCCCTGCCTGGTGGCTGGGTGCAGCGCCCAGGACCTGGCCATGCTGTCAGCGACCGTGGCATCGCTGCCGCTAGCTGCCCGTGCGGCAGCCCGCGCGCACCCCTCCTTGCCGAACGCCCTGCTAGACGCCGCACTGCCATTCCTGCAGAGCACCGCCCCATCATGCTCACCGTCACCGTCGCCCGCACCCGTCGCCCTGCACGACGCACATCAGGCCCACGAGCCTCATGGCCCTTTCGCCATCGCCTCCGCTATGCCAGCCACAGCTATCACCGCGGAGAGCCTGCACACGCTCCTACGGGGCGTCTCCGCGCTAGGCGTCGCGCCCGCTCCCGTTTGGGCAGATGCGTGTGCGGCTGCAGCGCGTCGCCACTTGTTGGGCGCCCCCCTGCGGCCTGCTACTGCACGTGTCGCACTGCTGCGGCGGCTGTGCCGTACCGCGCTGCGGTCCGCGTGCCCCGGCCTGAGGGCAGAGCTCGTGGCGGCCACCGCGGGCGAGCTGCGGCGGGTGTCCTTTGCGCGGGTGCAGCTGGAGCAGCTGCTGCTGGTGCGCCTGCGAGCGGGGCTGTGGCTTAGGAGGCTGGGCCAGGCGGGGGTGCTGCAGCGCCGCCCGGGCGTGGCGCACGCGGCGGCGGCGCTGGCGGCTGCGCTTCGGGCCCCGCCGCTGGCGTCTGGTCTGGGCGCAGGGCGTGAGCAGACGTGGCGGGGACAGGACCAAGGGCAGGGCCGGTTGCGCATGGAGGTGCTGGCGGAGCTGACAGCGCTGAAGGAAGGCGTACGGCGGCTGGCGGCGGCGTGCGGGAGCCGGGGGGTGCCGCAGCTGGGTAAGGACCAGCTGCAGTGGACTGCGGCGCGGGCGAGGCGGGCGGCGGGGGCGCTGGTGCTGGACAGGAGCCCCTTGGCGGTGAGCCAGCTGGTGGTGATGCTGGCGGGTGGGGCTAGGGGGCAGGGGCGGGGCCAGCGGCAGGGACAGGAGGCGGAGCTACTGGTAGGTGGCGGCAGCGGCGGCAACGGCAGCAGCAGCCGTGTGGTGCTTGCCGAGGAGGGGCAGGAGGTGGCGTTGCTGCTGCCCTGGCTGGCGGCGTGCACGCGCGTGTCGTGGCGGCGCATGCCACGTGCGCACAGGGCGGCGTGCCGGCGCGCGTGGGGCGTGCTGCTGGCCAGGGAGCTGCCCGCTCACGCGAAGGCGGAGGCGGCGGCTTGGGCAGGGGCGACAGGGGCGGCTGGGGACCGGGCTGCGGGACAAGAACCTGCAACGGCCAGGGACGCTGCATTGCGGGCGGCTGTGCTTGAGCGGTTGCCCTTTCGGACGGGTGAAAGCGGTGCGTGGGGCCGCGGTGCGGCCTGAATAGATGCAGATACATTAAGCAGGGATTCCCACGACAACGACCGCGACGACAGAAGGTAGTTCCGGGATAGCTAGAAGCCTTACAGTTGTATGCAGGCCCCGCAGCCGTACTGGACGTGGTCGGACAGCAGTTTAGGCCAGTGCCGGAATTGTAAGAGTCGTTTGTCGGTGTGTCTCTTGTCAATACGCAGTTCAGGGCAGGAGAAAGGCAGGTTGCAGCACTGAAGCTGTTGTATTGGAGCAGTGGGTAGGCGAGGAACGGGCTTGTGCGTCAGCACCTGAACAGGCACGTGGCACACGGGTTGGCCGGGTGTGGGGCTATCGTAAGAACATGAAGACATGTGCATTGCGTGTGTGTAAGGGCTCGATGCGTGCATTGGTGACTGCAGACGCTGGTAGGGGTAAGGCAGAGGAGGTCAAGTGGGAGCGTGGCTTCGAATGGGGGCAGGGCGGCGTTGGCCCAGTCGGTCGATCACTGTGATCGGTGTGGGTGCAGGTGGGCTTCATGGGTGAGTGAGCTTGCCATTGACCTAGATTGGGCCAGGTTGTCTGTGAACACTGACGCTGCCAGGTTGGCAGCCTGCTGGGAGCTGAGGCGAGGACGACAGGGCTGTATGCTTGACAGTTTCTGTCCCCTTCCATGATCCAGAAACCCAGTCCCGTTTGTCATGTAGCACAGGGCTGGACCATGGTCCCAGCCATTCGGAACACGGGTTTAGCACCCTTATGCCCGTCTTACTGTACCGGTAGGGGGCTTGGGTGCCCCCTGCAATTGGCGCCCTTGCAATGTAGGGCCTAGGCCGTGGGTGAACGAAGGGTCTGAAGCGCGCTCGCTACCATGGCGCCTCTGTGGCAGCAGTCTGCGCACTGAATGAATGGCTACTTGCCCACGAGAGGATAGGGCAGTGCAGCTTGGAACTAGCGAACGGGTTGGGGCCAACAACCACTGGGAGCTCCGGGCCCGGAGGGCCTTCTGCCTGCCCCAACGGATGACCTCGTTTGGGAGGGTGCGTCCAGATGCCCCTATTCAGCTTAGCACCAGCGTGGTCTTAATGCCATACGTACCGACACTGTGGTGGTTATGCACCCGTAAGTCGTAACTGCGTCTCCTTCCTGTTGTCGTGCTGCGGCCAGCTCGACCGTTACCCGCGCTTTCAACCGTCGTCGCCCTTACCGATCGAGCTATATGCTCCTGCAACGCAAGCTAGCAGTACATCAGTGTATTGACATCGGTACAAAATACTGGAAAGCCTCATAGTTCGGCCCCCCCAAAATGGGCTTGGAGGCACTGCTTTCGCTGCTGCTGGCGCTCCTTGCGGCGCCGGCCATATTCATTGCGATCACATCTAAGCAGCAGGCTAAAAGGTAGGGTCCACACGGAAGTATGATACGCACGAGGGGGGCATCGGGACGCTGTTCGGGTCCATAGGATGCAAGCCGGTACACCTTTCCTCGCGTTGCCTCAGCAATGTGACCTCATGGAACTGCAATTTGATGCATGCTACCTTCAGGGCTGAAGAGGATGCCCGTGTGGCGGCCGAACAGGTGCGCGGGACGCCCAGCGCGTGTCTCTAGAGCAAGGCCAAAGAGCTGCAGTTTACACAGAGTCTCTAAGTACATTGATTTAGTCTCTGGAAGTGATCTGGGGCCAGATCGCTAGTTCTGTTCCTGGGCACGGGACGACACTCGACCCTTGCTGCTGCTACAACCGGGCCGCAGGCGGCTGCCGCAAAGCAGCTCAAGGCCGACAAGGAGAAGCTTGAGGCAACGGTTCGCGACGCAACTGCCAAAGCGAAGGCCAAGGATGCGCTGGTGGCCGAGCAGGTATGCACGTGTGGTTGGGGTGGGAAGTCGGTCGGGCTTGCGTTCTCCCTGGCCCAGCCCAGCGCCGACAGTGTTTGCAGTGTTTCTTCACTTACAATGCCTAGTGCGATACGAAATCCTGGCGGCAAGCGCCCTACGCTGTATGTACACTGTGTACCACACTTGCCACCTTAGTTGCGCTTAGAATACCTATGGGCGGTGCCCTTCGGTATCCACCAGGCTACCGCAGGGCAGCACCCTGCTACACACAAGGTGTATGCGACACCCAGATGTGACGCCCCTGCTTCTGGCCACTGAGCTCCGTGTTGCCGCATGCTGGAGGCGCACGTGCAGCGTACCTAGGCAGTTGGTACCGTAGTGCCCATGCCAGTCGTACCGTACTTACCGCTCCAACCATGCCGCGGCCTCCACTCGCAGGCTGACACCATTAAGGACCTGAAGGCCAAGAGGGAGCAGCTGGAGCAGGAGAAGGAGAGGCTGCAGCGCGACAAGGACCAGGTGGGCCGGGACACGGATTAGGTGCCGCGGTACGAGCAGCGTTGCCAGCGCCACGCAACCAGCTGCCCCCCCGCGGGCGACGTATCACTGTGGCGCCAGTGCGAGGCTACACAGGTGTTCGCAACCTCCTGGCTAAGGAACTGGGCCGCCGGGGACATGCGTGCTGGAGCTTGGGGGAAGCTTGGCGCCAGGATTTGGGGCTTTGGCGTCTGCGAAGAGCGCTGGTCTTGTTGTACAAGTCGTTTCGCCACCGAGGAGCAAGAGACGCCTTAGGACTATGTACGCCATGTGACCTGAGCAATGTTGACGCCGGCCGCGTGCCTCCTTGTTTTGGCGTCGCAGGCTGACAAGGAGCGCCAGGCCGCCAGGAAGGAGGCCGAGTCCGCCAAGAACACTGCCGAGGCTGCGAAGAAGGAGGCGGATGCGCTGAGGAAGGAGGCAGAGGCTGCTAAAAAGGAGGTGGAGGCTGCCAAGAAGGATGCGGAGGCTGCCAAGAAGGATGCGGAGGCTGCTAAGAACCAGGCGGCCGCTGCTAAGGACCAGGCGGCCGCTGCTGCCAAGGACGCCAAGACAGCACAGGTGCGCGCGCAGGACTCAAACAACCTTCTTTGCAGGATCTTACGCGACATAACACGCAGCGCCGGGAGCCAGGAACGCTAGGGGACTGCCTTCAAAGCCAGTACTTACATTGCGGTGCAGCAACAGAAGTATCCCGTAGCAGTGCCGTAATGCGGCCATCTCAGCATGGCGAACGTAGACGGAAGCCACCCTCGCTACGGCACTTGCTTGCCACGTGCCTACCACGTGCCGTGTGCGCCGCGCAGGAGTCCGTCAAGACCCTGCAGGCCGACAAGGCCAAGCTCGAGGCCGACAAGAAGGCGCTGGAGGCCGACAAGGCCAAGCTGGCCCAGGAGAAGCAGCAGCTGGAGGGCGAGCGGGCGCAGCTGCTGGCCGCAAAGACACAGCTGGACGGCGCCGTGAAGGAGGCGCGGCAGCAGGCGGAGGCGCAGGCGGCGGAGGCGTCGCAGGCCAAGGCCGCCGCTGCCGCTGCCACAGCTGCCGCCACTGTCGCCGCCGCGGCTGCTGCTGCTGACGCCAAGGAGCAGCTGGCCCAGCAGGTAACGGGTAACGGCCCGCAGATGGCAAGGACGTCTGCAAGTTTCAGTTACGTACATCACGAAACGCCGTGCGAGGGCCTGCACGCCGTGCCATGCGCAACACGGTGATGCCCTGTTGTCGCCGCCGTAGTACAGTGTTGTTTCGTTGCGCCCGCCGCAGCACGGTGGTGCCTTGTTCCCCCCGTCGCAACAGTGTGGTTTCTATGTGCCCCCCGCCCGCAGGCTGCTCAGGCGGCGTCCGAGCGGGAGGCGGCCCAGGCGGCGCTGCAGGCGCAGCTGGCGGCGGCGCGCGAGGAGGCGGAGGCGCGGGTGGCGGCGGCGGAGGTGCAGGCGGCCAACGCTCAGGTGCGTTTGGAGGGGTGCAGCGGCACTGGCAGTAAGGCCGTGTGCGCTCCCTGTCTTGGAGTGACATGGCAGCACTGATACATGGAAGCTGCTGTTACAGCGAGGTCATGCCTGCAGTGTCACGTGTTGACGTGGGCGTCCGACGTCCCGCCTGCAGGCCGCCGTCGCCGAGCTGTCGGCGGAGAAGGGCCGCCTGGAGGCGGCGCTGGCGGCGGCGACGGAGCGCGCCGAGGCCCAGGCGGAGGCAGCGGCGCAGGCCGCCGCGGAGGCAGCCGCTGCCGCCGAGGCAACCGGCTCCCAGGTGGGACGAACGCCCTGCCCAAGGTGGCTCCCATGCCAGTCCACATGTTGCCTGTGTCCAGCTTGCACCCCTAGCTGTCACGCGCATGCACCTGTGCAAGACGGACGGCAAGCCTTGTCTCGCGGCTTCCATGGCCATGAGACCTGTGCCCTTGTTGACCTGTACCATTGTTGACCCTGGTTGCCCCGCCCGGACCCCCCTGCCAGGCTGCCGCCGTGTCGCAGCTGCAGGCCGCCCTGGCCGCCGCGCAGGCTGAGGCGGACGCCAAGGCCGCTGCCGCGGAGGCGGAGATCGCCAACGCCAAGGTAAGCAGCTGCTACTGCAGGGCTGTGCTGGACTCGGACGCATGCTCGTGCGCCTGCGCATCGGCCTGCAGTTGCTTCACGCGATAACTAGCATTTGGTGCAGGGCTGTATATCCTCTACTCCAAGTCCACATACCTCCACAGTAATTCCCGCTGCGTTACACGGCGCAGGGCGGCCTGCAGGCGGCTCTGGCCGACAAGGCCCGGCTGGAGGGGGCGCTGCGGGAGGCGCACGAGGCCACGGAGGCGGCCAAGGCGGCAGCGGCAGCCGCGGCGGCCTCCGCCACGGCCGACAAGGTGAGACGCCTGTCAGATGCAACTGTATTGTGGAAACGCAATACTATCTCTGGACAGATCCTTGATGTGTGGGTTGTTGAGCTTGGAGCATGACCGTGGGCAGCGTGATTGCACGGTATGAAAGGCTGGCCAGCACTTGATAAGGAACATGTCCTACATAGGTGTCGATGCCTGCCTCTTACTCGGTGGCGCTGTGTTTGTGACCGGTCCTCAGGCTGCTGCGGTGGCGGCCCTGGAGGCGGCTGTGCGCACCGCGAAGGATGAGGCGGAGGCGAGGGCCGCTGCTGCTGCCGCTGCGCAGGTGACCGCTGTGTTACAGGGCACGAAGGCTTGCAGAGAGGCCCGCAATGACTGCGGTATTCACGGCTTCCCACCTCCGCAACGGACTAGGTGTCGTGATAGGCCTTGCAAGGTGCTGCACATATCGCCTGGGTTCCATAGTGCTGCATTGGCCCGCGGCTTTCTGTAATTTAGTCTGTTTCTTTGTCTCTTGCAGGCGTCGCTGGCGGAGGTCCAGCACCGGGAGGCGGAGCTGGCCTCGCGCGCCAAGGCAGCGGAGGCGGCGCGGGCTGAGGCTGAGGCGGCCAGGGGCCAGGCGGAGGCTGCGAAGGCGGAGGCCGAGACGGCTCGGGCGAAGGCGGAGGCCGATAAGGCTGCCGCCGAGGCCGCAAAGGGCAAGGCCGAGGCTGCGAAGGCCGAGGTGGAGGTGGCCAAGGCGAAGGCTGAGGCTGCGAAGGCCGACGCGGAGGCCGCAAAGAGCAAGGCGGAGGCTGCGAAGGTGGAGGCCGAGACCGCAAAGGGCAAGGCAGAAGCCGCGAAGACGGAGGCGGAGGCCGCCAAGGCCAAGGTCGAGGCTGCGCTAGCGGAGGCGAAGGCGCAGGCGGAGGCTGCGCAGGCCGCCGCGGCCAAGGCGCTGGCCGACGCGCAGGCCGCACAGGTGCGCCGATGTCAGGGGGATATGCAGGGGCGTTCGGGGGCATATCAGCGCAAGTGCGAAGCCTTATGAAGTTGTTGTGGCGGACGGATGTCGCTGCATGCCGGTGGAGCAAGACAGTTGCAGACGGCCCTGGCTTGCACTGACCGGGGACACGTGGAAGTCCTCGTCCTGACTGACGCGTTACATCCCTTGCATTTTTGCCTGGCTACGTGTTTCCGCAAACTCGCAGGCCGCCGCTGTCGCTGAGGCCAAGGCGCAAGTGAGCGCCAACGCGGAGCAGGCCAAGGCCTCGGCGCAGGGCCGCCAGGCGGCGCAGGAGAAGGCGGAGGCGGAGCTGCAGGAGGCGCGGCGGGCGGTGCAGCAACTGCAGACGGAGCTGCAGGCGGCCAGGGAGGCGGCGGACCGGGCCGCCAGCAGCGCGCAGCAGCAGGCGGAGGCGGACGCGGTGGCCAAGGTGGCCAGGGCCGGGGGCGAGGGGGCTGGCGGCAAGGAGGCGGTGCCCAACGCGGCGGCCATCTCGGCGGCCGCCACGGCGGCGCTGCTGGCGGCTGCACGCGTCCAGAAGGCGCAGGTGGGCAGCGGGCCGGGCTCTTTGCACCATTGCGGCGCAGCAGGGCTCAATGGCGCGAAACCTGGGTCTTTATTGAGGAAGATGCATCGGTATGTCGATTGATCGTTTGGTTGTTCGTCTGTGCGCAGGTCCAGCTGGAGGCTGCCTCCGCCAAGCGCGACCAGTTGGAGGTGGAGCTGCTGGCAGCTGCCGCGCCTGCCGGGGCTTCCGCCACCTTGTTCCCGGCGGCAACCGCCAACGGCAACGGGCCCTACGCGAAGGGCGCCCAGGTGGGTTGTCGTACAGGTCAGATGCACGACTAGCATTTTGCCTTGTTGGGTGGCGGCGCGTCTTGCAGCCGCTGCTGCAATTTCTGCCAACACAATCGCAACGCTGTTTGCTTGGAGTTCTTGCATCCCTGCGCAATGCACAGCGGGGATCGGGGCCGGGGGGAGGGCTCCTGCCCTGCAGCGCTGCGTGTCGGTCCGCCCGCGGCCTGCCCAGTCCGCGTGCGCCCGCTGCCCTCCTCCCCCTCGCCCTCCCGCCCATGCCCCTCCCTGCCCTGTGCCCCAGCCGCCCCTCCCAACCGCCGTCCCGCCCAACACCATCAGGCCGTCGACAGCCACTGACCCAGCCGCCGTGGCGGCGCCCCAGCCGCCACCCGCCGCGCCCGCCGCCGCCTCCCCGCCGCCGTCGCAGCGCCTGCCCTCTGCAAGCGCGCTCCTCCCAACCGTCTTTGAGGGCGCCGCCAGCTCGCCCGCTGGACACGTGTCCATGTCGACGGGCGGCTCCCCTGCGTCCTTCACGTCGCCGCAGCGCCGGCTCATGCGTGCCATGTCGCGTTCCGTTGAGGTGGTTGACGACACGTGTCAGCACGACGCGGTGCGGCGGCTCATGAGCCGGCAGCTGACCGCCGCGATGGAGGTGGTGGAGAAGGCGGCCCTTCGGGTGTTGGAGGGGTCGGGGGGCTGCCAAGGGGACGGGTTGGATGAGGGGCGGTCCAGCGGTGGAGAGGGCGGGGACGACGCTGAGGAGCAGCAGGGCGAGCGGATTATTGTGGAGGTGGTGATTACGAAGGCCGGGCTGGCGGCGGCGGCGGCGGTGGCGGGCGGGGAGCAGCTGCAGCAGTGGGGCGAGAGGGCGGAGCCGGCAGGGGCGTACGACGGCCGGGGGGCGAGAGACACGGAACAGGTATGCGCGTCACCTTGCGTCTGTAGTGTACCTCCCATGCAGGAACCTGCTGCTCGGCTTCCATATCCACGTAGATAGGCAAACGGGCGTTTTGTCGCACGTAGCAACGCAGGCTTCCATCCGTGTGTCTGCAGCGTGCGATACACTGATGCGCCGCTGCTGCTTGCGATGCGCGCAGGGCCAGGAGGGTGTGTGCGACGGTGGCGATGGGGACGGGCAGCCGCACCTTGAGCTGTACCGCAGCCCCAGCGGCGGCCTGGGCGGCTGCTCGGCGTGGCACGACACCGAGGCCCTGCCGTGGCCCTCGCCCCCCAGCTGGGTGAGACGGAGCGCCGCCGCCAACGAGCAGTGCGCCGGCACTGGCGGCGGCGGCGGCGGCTGGGACGGGGCGGGGGCAGGTCAGGAGAACGTCTTCAGCAGTGGTACAGTCGAGGGCTCGGGGACGGGGGTGCAGGATAGCAGTAGCAGTAGCGGGATGGATTCAGGCAGTGTTGGCGTTGGCGTGGGCGCTGGATGCGGGGCTGGGGCGCAGCAGCACAAGTGGAAGTCGCGGTCGGTGCGGCAGGACCGGCGGGCGCAGGAGGGTCTGGGCGGTGGTGCGGCGGGGGCCGGCGGCGTCGGGGTGTGTGGCTCTGTGGCGGGCGCGTTGCTGCCGCAGGCGGCCACCATGCCGCGGCGCACGGTCAACGTCAACACGTACCGGCAGCGGCTTTTTGGGCCCAGCTGGGCTGCCGCTATCTGAGGTAGCGGTGTTTTGGGCGACTCGGTTGGGCTGCCGCGATCCGAGGGCTGTGGATGTGGGGATGTGCCCCCTGAAATGCATGCGTGTGTTAGCTGTGAGGTCTGGTGATGAGGGGGGCGTGCAAGGAATCCTGGCGAGCCCATTTGCGGTTCTGAAACTTCGGTGGCTGTGGACCAGATAGTAGCTCTTGCGTGAATTGTACGACGCAGCCTGCCGTAGTTGTTTCCACATAGGGCAGGCAGACAGGTTAGCAGCAGTGAAGCGCAGCGGTATTGAGATGGCAGAGTACACTGAGGCTTAGTTAACCAGGTTGCCAGGTGGCAGCACCGTAGGTAGGACACGGTTGGGATGTCAACATGTACATGGGGTGCCTCCGGCGCCGCCGTTTTAAGCGAGTCGCTGGAGTTTTGGGGCGAACCCCGATGGCCTGAGTCCTTTCAAGGCTCGCTGGGTCGACGATCTCGTGTACTTTGCACTGTGGATGATACCGATTCGTCGCCAATGCGGGCAGGCATGTAATGATGTAAAGGAGGAGTGGACTTGGAGTTCAGTAACCCCCACGTCACGTCCCGCGGGGTCCCCTGTACCGCTGTACGGTACCGACAGCTCAACACCCTGCAACACCCTACACCGCTCGCTTTGCCCACGCCACAATTATCGATATGGTTCCCATGAACGCTACGCGAATCGGACTCCCTCAATAGGTCGCATTGTGGTATAAACGTAGTAACGTACTGTCGAACACCCCTACCAGACATAACCCTTCTCCTGAAAATAAAAAAGACAGCAAGGCTCTCAGCTTGCCCTCCCACTCCATCTCTCCATGCGAGGTTGGCAACCGCCCTAGCAAGCGTTTGCTTTGCACATGCAAGCTCGTCAGGTGGCGTCCGGGTGGCAGCTCAGCCGTACCTGCGTTGCCGTACGAAGCAAGGGTCGGTGCTTATCCAGCGCGCATGTCCAAGCAGGTCCTCCGCCTCCCCCAACCTAATACACCCTGGCCAACCAGTACCGTATCAACCCAAGCCCGGGATCTGCTTCACGAGCTCCGGGTCTGCAAACACCTCCGACACCAGCCGCCCGATCTGCTCGTACTGCAGCCCCGTGGCCCCAAGCGCCCCCAGGCCGCCCGCCCCCGCCCCTGCCTGGTAGGCCCGCAGCAACGCCTGCACCTGCGCCAAGGCGTCCCTGGCCCCCGCCCCAGGCGCCCCTGCTGCTGCTGTCGCTGCCGCCGTCCCTGCTCCTGCTGCCCCCACAGGGAAGCCGCCGACAGCGCCTTGGGCGAACACGGGCACCGCCACGGGTACCCCCGTGGCCGCACCGCCTGCGTAGCCCGTGGCGCCGTATGGTTGTGCGACTGCTGCAGGATGCAGGGTGGCGCCTGGCTGGGCGTACCAAGCACTGTTGCCGAAAGCAGCGGCGGCTGGTTGTGTACCGGTAGGCCAGGGGGTGCCGGAAGCCGCGGCAGCTGCTCCTGCCAGGGTTCCTGCGGCGGCCCCAGGCCCCTTGGCGCCAAACACTGCTGCCAGTTGGTCCGCGCTGAGCGATGCGGTGGAGTTGGTGGAGTTGGAGGGCCTGACCGTGAGCGACAGCGTGTCTTCCTGCAGCAGAAGCAAACACATGCAGCGCGACGGCGCGGGGCCAGGAATGTCAGTGGGCTTGTCTGCGGGCTTGTCTGCAGGGAGGGCCATGCCAGTCGCGGTGTGCACTCAACCACGAGTTAATGCGGCTGTTGTGTATGTTTACAGCTTTATGGGATGGGTTGCAGCTAAAATAGGAGAGGGGATAGGGCGTAATAGCTGGACTGGTCCAGATGGTGGAAGTTGCATCAGGTTCCAATGACGGAGAGCTAGCGCGCGGTCAAGGTTGACGCTTGACGGCTGAGTGCAGAACAGGGCCTCCAGACCGGCAGGTGGGGAGTTGATGCCACGTGCATGCCTGCACTTAGGAGGAGACACCAGGCTACCGTATTCCATTGTAGCTATTAGCTCTATGTGCAGGTAGGTGCTGACCAGCACGAAATGAACGCTTTACGCCTGACACGTGCTGGAGACCTTCCGGAAACCCTTTGCCATGTGCGTCAAGGGGCCCTGGGCGTCCTGTCCGCTATCACAAGCAAGCAGCCCTACAGGCAGGCACCTGTGTTGCGGCTCATGCCCCGATACACCCCGCACCCACCGCACCTGTGTCGGGCGGTACGTGAGCGACAGCGTCGGCTGCTCTGTAGGAGAATATGAGTACTGGGTAGTGGGCTGTACCGTCGGCGAATAGATCTGCAGCATATGCCGTAGCAGGATTGTAATCGTTAGCAAGTCCCGCTTGTCTTCAGCTCGGTGCCCACGTCGCCAGCCTGCTGGTGCCCTCCTGCTGCGCTGCCAGGTCCACTTTCACCATTTACGCACACATGTCACTGTGTGCCTAGAACTGTACCAAGCATGTGTGCCCAAAACTCGGCAAAGCACGAAGCCAGCATTTACCGTCACTACCAGATGTTGCAGTTGGACCCATACGGGCTACGATGCCACCCAAGGAAGATGCCTCAGTGCTGCGGTGCGTGCCGCAACGCACCTGTGCGGCTGTGGGTTGCATTGTAAGCTGCAAGATGTCCGCCGCAGTGGGTTGGTGGGTGAGCTGCGCCACAGGAAACGGTCGGACACGCAAAGGGCATATATACGGTATGTCAGTCCCTGCTTGTTCTTGTGGCCCTCTGCTGCATGTCAGTCATACAATCTCATACTGACGCAGTTGTAATGTCGTGGCACACATCCAAACATGCCAGAGGCGGCTATCATCAACACACACCAACCGCGAAAGCACACCTGCAGGATTGACGCCTCTGTCGGTTGCCTGGTGAGCTGTGTTCGGGGAGGGAGATACGGGAAAGGGAGCAGGTTATGGCGAGGGGGTCTGGGCAAGGTGAGGTGCAAGCTGCGCCTACCCGGTCAGCTTACCCAGGACATGCACCTGGGTGCAACCGGAACTTAGGGACGACGACCCGGCAGGGAAATGCTTCACGTCAAACGTTGGTAGCCAGTAGTTACTGCTGTATGTACTTGCCTGCAGGATGGGCGCTGCCGTGGGATTCTGGCTCAGGCCCAGGGTGGGCGCCAGCGTCAGCGTCAGCGAGGGGCTCAGGTCGAAGGTGAGGCTCATGCTCTCGTTGGTCTTGGTGCGATTGACCTTGACGTTGGGCAGGCCGTTGGGGAGCGGCTGCCTGTTGGCCCCACCTAGATCGGCAGGGCCGCCTGCGGATGTGCGGAAGGCGGCAGGGCCCACAGCACCGCCAGCACCACCATACACCCCCGAGCAGCCGCCGGAGGTTTGTCCTGCCGTACCGTTTCCAGCGGCCGCCGGGTAGCACGGCGGGGTAGCTGTATCGCCGGAAGAGGAGCCTCGGCCCTGGCCGGGGTCCTCCGCGCCGCCGCTGCTGCTTCCCCCCGCTTCCCCTTGGTCCTGGTTCTCGGTCGGCTGCAGCCGCACTGTGAAGACGACTCGCGAGCCGTCCGGTGCCATTGTGGACTCAAGGTCTAGGTCCTGCATGCAGCGGTGAAGTACGGTACGATTGGTGATTTGATGTAGGAGTGGATGGGCCAAGCAGCCTGCCGGTGTCGTGGTTAGCAGCCGCTACGGTACGATGCACAGGCAGCACGCCAGCCAGCGGGCACGAGCAGCCACGCATGTTTCCCTGACACCCTGACACCTTCACGCAATGCCGTCCACGGGGCCGGGCGGTTGAAGGACGGTGCGCATTTGGAGTGGCTGGGGTAAAGCATCGTACCGGTACAAGGCCTGACCATAGGAGCAGGGCAGCACAGCTAATGCCCCCTTCCTCCGCGCCCGCTGCGGCCGCCCGCCCGCCCTTTTCGCTTCAGTCTCACAACCCCGTACGACGACTTGCACTACCCCTCTTACTCACGTCACTGGCTGAAAGTCTCTGCCTCCTCCCCGTCCACCAGCCCCTTTCCGGGCACACCTTGCTGTCCAGGAAGGGCCCAAACGGACCCTCCCCCCGACTGCCGCCCGTGGTACCCGCGCACAGCCCCTCCACGCCCCTGTCCCCTACACACCTTGCCGTCAACGAGGCCCGAGAGCAGCGACACCAGGAAGCTGCCGTCCATGCGGGGAGTGGGGATAGCGCCACCAGCGCCACCACTGCCGCTGCCACCAGCGCCCTGTGCCCCTGGGGCTGCACCAGCCGCCGCCGTTCCAGCGGCAGCCGTCGCGGCAGCGGCTGCTGCCCTGTTGGTCGCGACAGAGGCGGCGGACAGAAACAGGTCCATCAGCGGAGTCGGTGCAGCAGCGGCCCCTGTCGCCGACTGCCCAACGCCAGCGCCGTCGCTGGCAGCGTATGGGACCTGCTGGCGCCAGCGCCCTGCCCCCGCCAACCCATCGCCGCCGCCCCGTCCGCCACCGCCTCCTCCCCCCAACAGGCGAAATGCGGGCGCCCCCAGCCTTGAGCCCCTCAGCACGGACCATATGCTGCTGGGCCGCCAAGGGCGGCCGGCAGCCGCCGTCGCCGCTGCCACCGCCGCCGCCGCTGCTGCTGCAGCGTCCGCAGAGGGCGCAGCTCCTTGTGTGCCCGAGGCTGCTGCGGCTGCCGCGGCCGATGACCGCAGGGGAGCAAGCAGCGCTGCAAGGCCTGCCAGCAGGCCGTTGGTGGGTCGCTGGCTTTGCTGCCCCGCCTGTTCCGTCACCTGGTCCGGCCGTGTGTCCCCCACAGCAGCGCCCGATGGGGACGTGTCCGCCGACCTGAAAAGCGGGGCCGCTGCAGCAGCGGCCGCCGAGGCACTGCCCCCAAGGTTGATAGTGATGGGCATGTTGACGTTGACAGTGCTGATGGTCGTCGCGCCGTGCACACCCCCGCTGCCTCCTGCACTCGTGCCACCGTTCCCGCCCGCCTTGGCTGGCTGGCCCGCTCCCTCGGCCTCCTCCCCCTTGCTCGCCTCTCCGCCCTCACGACCCGGTCCCTCGCCTGCTGACGCGCCGCTGCTAGGCCCCTGACCCGCCGCCCCTAGGTTGCCGATAGCCACGTCCAACAGGCCCTGAATGGCGCGCAGGACGTGCAGAGCTGCCTCCTGTTGCTGCACATGGGTCCCCGTGCTGGGGGCAGCTCCAGCTCCGTCCACAGCTCCTAGTCCGCCAGTACCGCCGACAGCTGCCTCCTGCTCCTGCACCGCTGTTCCATTGCCACGTTTGCCGTCCACTTGTTTGCCGCCGGCTGCGTTGCCCTCGTTACTTTCATTGCTGCCATTGCCGCTCGTGACACTCTCCGCTCCCCGGACTGCTGTAGCGACATGGGGCGCGAGGAGGAGCACTAGGGCAAGCGAAGTGAGGGTGAGCAAGCGGTTCATACTGTACAAAGCGTTGGAGACATATTGGACCAGCGCGTACCGTAATGTTGCACGGCATCCCTCGCACATGGCCCGCTGGCCGGTCATGAATTGCTCTCGTGCATCGTTATGGGCCGGGTCCAACCGACAGACGGGTGTTCCCACGGGCCAGTCCCAGTCGGGCAACACGACCCGCGCGCAGTTAGGCCACCTGCGCGCACGTGACTTCATAAGCACACCCCTCAAATCACGCTTGGTTTTAGCCGTTTGCGTCCGAATGGGCACAAGGATGACCAGTCAAAGCCAAGTAGGTGAGTTCCGCAGTAGACGCCAACACCCACGACCCACGCACGGGCCGTGCCGAGCTGCCGACTCCAGCACATCTTTTCGGTTGGCACAAGCTCGTTGCGCAATGGCACACGTGCAGATACATGCAAGCAAGCAGACGCCCCGTCCCCTGCCAGTCACTAACCCCGTTCTTCGTCCCTGCTCCTCTCTCGCAAACACTCGCTTCGCCGCAGCCTTCAGGCAACGCTCAATGTCCACCGCAACACTCACTATTCCTAATGCTTCAGCGTGTACGTTTGCCATGAAAGATAAACAGTAAAACTCCCGCCAAACCGTGGACAACCAACATGCACACGGTGCCGGTACATATGGGGTCAACCGTGGTGCCCCAGCCCACGCTGAGCCGTTGTGTGCGGACTAGCCTTGAGCTCAGTGCAAGAGCTACCATACCGGCACCAATCAAGTCAGCGCGATACGCTGTGCAGCACACTGCCCTGCCGCCGAGGGGTCCACACAGCACCGACTACGAGCAGCACGCCTTACGTTCCCGGTTGCTCTGCACTCATGCACCACACCACATACACGTGCACTCTGCCACCACGGACGCTCCCCTACGAGGCTCTTCACTTTCACATACCAGCTTTGTCCTGGCTTATCTTTCATTGAGCATCTACTTGATATTCCCGGGGGGCCCGGAGGATGGTGCACTCCACTCGGTCAGCAGCGGGAGTAGGAAGTGCCCGTAGATGCTGAGCAGGATCTCGAAACCGATAAGCCAGATGATGGTGCGCTCGGCTTGGCGGGTGTCCTGTTGGGTCCGGCGAGGTGTACGGGGCGGCGCATTACGTCAGCAGGCAAAGCGGACGAGCACCCAATGTGGGGCATGGCCGCGCCCCGATGGCGAGCACGAGCACCACCTGCGTCAACAAGCTTCCTAAAACCTCATCGAGATACGCCAGTCGACGGTGGCCTACGGAGGCCACAGCGTAGCAGATGTGCCCGCCCCGTAACCCCGCTCTGCGTAAAGCACACGCGCATAACGCCAGTGGAGCATTGCGGCAATGCAAGCAGTGCGCTTCCTGCTAGGAGGCCATAGCAGGAGGTAAGTGTGTACGGTAACCCATGAACCACATGTTCCGTGTACCGTACGTGCTGGCAGGGTGCGCCGTTACAGGGGAGGCCCCTGTGTGATGCCCCTGCGTTGTGTACACCATGCACACCTTGCTCCGGATGGCGTCCCTCAGCTCCGAGCAGTGCCGGTGGATGAACTCGATCTGGACGGGTGGGCGGTGTGCAAGCGCACGTAGGGAAAATAGCATGTCTCTGGGCGTAGTGGTATCTTGACATGTGCAGAAAGGTTTGGGCGCCGACTGCTGCACCCGTACCATGCCAGCACGCAGCGAGCAGCAGCTGGCCACAACCTGCCTCCAGTGTAGGCAGCTCTTGGCCGTGGCCAAGAGGCCGAGACATACCGTACCGACAGGCGCGAGCTGCCAACACGAACGACGCGAGCGCGTTGGGACCCACCCTGTCGTTCAGCATCTCCACCCGGTCGTCCACCTCGAACTCGGACCGCATGGCCTCCCACACCGCCGAGTGGCGGTCCGACTCCCACGCCGTGTACGACCGGTCTAGCGCCGCCAGGTCCGTGTACACCGCGTACGACAGCGATTGGCTGCATGGGGCATGGGGAACCAACCCACAGCGTCAGTCCCAGAACACCGCACCTTGTGCACACGGACTGGTAGGCTAACAGGACTGCCGCCCACAACCGAAGCGTGCTGGAGGTGGTGCAACTGGTGATGGGTGCAGGGTTCCGAGCCCAGGACCCCTTGACGGGAGCCGCTGCGTGCCTCATGATCAGCAGCAGCCATGCATGTGCGCACCGCAGTGCTGCACTGGCCACGCCAGGGGTGGGGGACAGGAGTCGGCTCCATGACACATGGTGGCACGTGGCGCGTGCCCCACAGCGCGGTGCAGCTGTCCCCCGGTACGGCCGCCACTCACGCGTCGAGGGCCAGGCCCTCCAGGCCGTGCTCGTGCCTGGGGCGCGGGTCCTCCCTAAACACGCTCTTCACCCGGTGCCAGGTCCTGCGCGCTGCGCCCATGTCCAGCAGCTCCCCGTCCGCCTTGTGCAGCGCCTTGGCCTGGTCCAGCAGACGCCGGTAGCTGCAGGTAGCACCAGGACAGGAGCGCGTATCGAGGTCGGAAAGACCCAGGGCGGGGCAGAGCGCGTGCAAGGCGTGAATTGGCGTCGGTCGGAGGCTTAGTTGCCGGGTGATTATCGTGGTGCACGCACGATAGAGGTAAGGGCCTAAGGCGCGAAATGAGGGCAGGCCGTGTTCCGGGAGCAGGCTGCACAAATCGCTGTGCACAAGGCTTGTCGCGCTTCCTGGAGATCACGAGGTCACGAAATCCTGAGATCACGTGCAGCGCGAAGTAGCCACGCGTGTGGCACCCACTCTGCCAGGGTGAGGTTGCTCTGGGCGTCCAGGTAGTGGATGGCGGACGACTGCGCCACGGTGCGGGCCACGTTCTCCAGGTGCTTGTGGTCCCAGTCCTGCAAGCACAGTTGTACACTGTGGGCATCAATATCTCGTTCATATCCAGGTCTCGTTCATAACCAGGCCAGGCGTTGAGCAGCGTGCACCCGGTCCGCACCGGGCAGTATGCCGTGCGGGGGATAGGGCACCGTGGCAGGCCTTTGCCCTTGCCAAGCTGGTTACACCGTCTGACCATGCCGTCTGACAGTGCCTGTTGCGCTGACTTGTACATGGGTGTGAACTACTGGGGCGCGGCGAGCACCGAAAAACCCTTGTTCCCTCTGGACGACTGCGCGTTCGTAGCAAACGCACAGCGGCAGTCCCTGGACATGCCTACCAAGCACACAACAACACCAATAACGCCTGACGAGCGGCCCCAGTGCAACACGATCCCATACCTTGAGCACGTACATATCCTCAGCCTTGGTGATGATGTTTTCCCGCGGCTTGGCCCTCCCAGCCCGGTTGCTCTGCTGTTGCTGCTGCTGCTGCTGGGCGGGGCTGGAGCCCAGCGGGTGGCGCAGCGCCAGCGTCAGCTCTTCGGGCGCACAACGGGAGGAGAAGCGTGCATGGCTGTCAGTCGAAAGCGCGGCTCAGCCCACTTGCCAAGCACCAGCCATGGAGCACACGAGTTGTTCACAACAGGACAGCCAGATGGTGCTTCCTGACAGACGTGGAACCCAACGAACTCTACGCATACGTCCTTTGTCCTATTTGAACGGTTACAGACACACGTGATGGCTCCTGGTGTCCGGCACCCACCCACCCACCCTCGCGAGTCGTGCGGGCCACGTGCGCGAGGGCGTCACCACCGCCGTTGCCGCCGCCGCCGCCGCTGCTGTCCGCCGCCACCTTGGCGCCACCACCAAGCCCGCCTGCCGCTGACGCAGCGCTGGCGCGGTGCGCCTCCTGCGCTTGCTGCAGCGCCTGCAACACCGCCGCCTGGTGCTCCTCCGGCGTGTTGAAGAACGCCACAGCGCCGTACTTGTACAGCACCACTGCCGTACACCTCCCGGGTCCCTGCCACACGGCACGGCCGTGTACGACAACGGGGCGGGGGCCCGGCAGGTGGAGGTGCAGGGGCGGGGACGGGGACGGGGACGAGGGTCGGGGCGGGGGCGGGGGAGCGGCCTGTGGGTCGGTGCCGTACAAACGTGTGCGAGAAGGAGCGAGAGGAGGGCCGGAGTGTGTTCCAGCTGCCGTGCTTTTGGGACAGCGCTTCGTGGCGTGCTTGCGCAAAGCAGTAGCCAAACAGAGGAGGTGACTGGGTCAGGTCCGTTCCCTGGTTTCTGTGTAAGATAATGCCCAGAAACGGGATGCGTGAATGCCGCAGGTACCTGGCCGCCCCGTATGCCCCCAGACGCATATGCTTGCATAAACCTGCAAGTTACCGGCCTCCACAACCAACGCGCGGCGCGCGGCGGTTTCAGATTAGCGCGACAAGCCCACCTGTGTGATGGCGTGTGTAGCTGCGTCAACCGACGGAGGGTTCTCCGGCCCCTGAGCCGCTGCGGCCGCTGCGGCCTCCCCTGGCCCCGTCCCCGCGGGTTGCGGTGCCGCAGGAGCAGCAGCGGCCCCGGGCGTGGCAGCCTGCTGTGCGGGCGGCCTCACCCCCGGCAGCAGCGGCAGCACCACAATGGCGTGGTCCCCCGCCATGAAGGTCTCCCCAGCCACCTGCGCCTGCTTCGGCTGCTGCTGCTGCTGCACGCCTCCTTGCTGCTGCTGCTGCTGCTGGGGCTGCTGTTGGGACTGCTGCTGCTTGCGGCTGGCGGCCCCCGGCAGGATGCTCGGCGCCAGGGCGCGCACACGCTCCGCTGCCGCCTCCAGGGGAAGCTCACCGCCTGAGAGACGTGCAACATCACATGGTATCATTGCCGGTAATGATGATGGAGTTTGAGCGCAAGCGGTGGGAAACCATGCGCTTGCAACCACAACCGGCTGGTTCCAGGCTAAATGCGAACATATCCACACACCGGATAAAACGCGAGCACCAAATATTGCACGCCAACACTGCTGCCGCACGTTCGCCATCCGCTGGGTAGCAACATCAGTACAGCGTAGTGCCCCCACCCGTGTAGTACGACACGACGCGGGTGCCCAGTTCCGGCCCGGGCCTGCTGCTCTCGCCCAGCGGCGCCGTGGCCAGCGGCGCGGGCAGGCAGCGCTGCAGCAGCCAGTCCAGCCGCTCCGACTGAGCAGCGGACAGCCGGTCCAACCTGCGTGCAGGCAAGCAGGGCTGCGCCGTGTTATGTGTTGCGGTGCGGTGTGGGAGTGAGTGTGGCGTTCAGCGTACGCTACGGCTCGGCGGGGGTTGTAGGCTGTGCCTTATTAGGTGTCCTGGGTAAGTGTTGGGAGCTGGGGACATGATGCCGTCGTGCCCTTCGCAGGCCTAAGCGCGCAGGCATGGATTGATAATGCCTGGACCGCAAAGGCAGTACATACGCACATGGGCGCGATATAGCGTGCTCTGGCGGTGCCTCACGTTCCGGGTTGCGCTCACCGGCTGTACTTGCTGCTGATGTGCGGTGCCACAGACCGCGGGGCAGTTGCCTGCCGCGCCTTCGCACGCTGTTGCTGCTGCTGCTGTTGCTTGGCTGCAGCCTTCTTTGTCGTACTCTGCTTTGGAGGCCTGGGCGTCGTTGGGGGCGTGCTCCGGGCGCCTGGTGCTGCCGCGGCCTCGGAGCTTGCAGAAAAGCCTCGGGTGAGGAGCAGCAGCGGGCGAGTCCCATTTAGGGAGGCCCCCTGAAGGGCACCATCTGTGGAAACGCCATGCGGCAATTTGCTGTGCGCCAAGGACGCAGTGCGTAAAAGGGGGGAGTTGGATGTGGAGCGATGAAGCCAAGGGAGCGCCGAGTCCTGGAGGGCCTGCGCGTGGGTGGCGCAGCCCTGGCTCCGCGTGCTAGTGAGCAACTGGCTCAGCGCAGAGAGCAGCCTGGTGGATCTAGAGCGCATCTTGTAGACACAATATGTCAGAGTGAAATGCCGCTGCTCAACAGCCTCTAGGGGTTTCGCGTTCTGTCAGTCGGTACAGTTGATGGCCTCTTTAAACCCAGGGTGTGGCCTAGCTCCAACCATCGTAGTTGCATTCCTAGCAGGGCATACATGTAGTGTAAACGGATGCCCAAAGCATCAAACCCTACAGTCAGCGTGCCACTCGAGTGGCACGTTGCAACCACCTCGCATGCGCACAACGACCTGTTCGGAGACCCTTGAGCATGCGGAACCTGCCTGCTGCAAGCCTCACGATTAATACCTTCAGCTTTTACATATTAATGCATCGTACCGCATAGCTCCCTTCCATTTCGCCATTGTATCCTTCGGCTTTCGTCTACGTAGCCCAGCTACCCATCATTCCGCTGTTGTGAGAACGCTGCACATACCAGACAGCTCTTACCATCGATAACACCTGTGCTTAAGGAAGGCCGCCGCAGGATCGTCGTCACTTGGTAAGCCTGGCTAATGCCCCGTATGTTCTAATACTCTTATGTAAAAATGTACTCTTGAGGAAGTCGTGATCTGCTTATGATGACGGCTCCAGAAGACAAGTCCACAGTCATCGCGCCGGAGACTGAGGGTGCCTGCCTGTGCTCCACTTGCAGGCAGGCCCGCCTTGCTAAGGCAGCATGGCCACCTCGGCAAAGGGAATCGGCATTCCCGTTAAGCTTCTGCACGAGGCTGAGGGGCATGTTGTTACAGTGGAGCTGAAGACTGGCGAGATGTATCGCGGAGAGCTGTTTGAGGCGGAGGACAACATGAACTGCCAGCTGAAGGACGTCACGTGCACTGGCCGCGATGGGCGTGTCTCACAGCTGTCGCACGTCTTCATCCGGGGCAGCCGAGTGCGTCTGGTGGTCATCCCAGACATGCTAAAGAACGCGCCTATGTTCAAGCGCATTGACCCGAAGTTCAAGAACAAGAACATGGCGCTGGGTGTGGGTGGCCGTGGAAGAGCGGCCGCTGTGCGTGCAGCAGCCAAGGCGGGAGCAGGCCGGGGGCCAGGGGGGCGCGGGCGCGGGTGAGGCGTGTGGTAGCAGGCCTGCGCTGGAGTTGAGATCAATTACTCCTTGCTGTTGTAGCCACGCAAGTGGTTTAGTTGGGCAGTTCCTTGCAACCATGCAAGACATGGCGTGCAATGCTTTCGTTCAGACGTGTGTGCTTAAGGTCCTTGCATGAGACCCACAGTGGGCGATGCGCCGTGGGGCCTTGTTCTTGATACGGTGTATCGTGTGTGGATGGGGTGTTGCGTTACTCTGAAGTTTGGATGGTTGCTTCCCACGGCACAGTACACCCTGCTTTTGGCGGTTAAGACCAGTCACGCGCGGGATTAATGACGACGTTGCTTGTGAGTGCGGGCGCTGCTGTGTGGCGCAGCCTTGCCAGGGTAGTTGGTGCACTCGTTTGGAGAAGCATGGGCACACAAGCTGAAGATCGTGCTCAAGGTGTGCTCGCATGGCCACGGACGTTGGCGGAAGGCTGTGAGCACGTGTCGACCTACCGAGTGCTTAGGGCCCTGTTTCTGTGGCCGTCGGCCTTGCTGCAATGCCACTGGCCGTGCCATACGAACAGTGTAATGTATCCCTGGTGCCTGATGGTGCCTTGCCGTAGCTGTGGTATGGAGCGAAGCCTTACAATGCGTACCGGTAGGTGTGTTGCACGGAGGGCGAATGCGGCGTCCTCAGGAGGAAAAGCCACTACTCCGCAGTTTCACAAGTGGAGCAGGGGTGGAAGGACCTAGCCTGCATTGACACGGGGCGTCCATGGGTTTTGGCTCACAGTATGTGTAGTACAGCAGAGTACAGCCGTTAGCTACTCCCTGCCGCACTGCGAGGGTTCTGCAACGCTCTGCCTCCATCCAACGCCATGGCAGGGCCTGGCAGGGCCCTGGGCAGGACGGGTGGGCTTTCCCAAAATGCTTGCATCGCATCAGGCCCACGCGCGGTACGGTTGGCGGTTACGATTGACGCTGACGACTGGACTGCGAAGCTAGGCATTGGTTTATCTCTGTCAGTAGGTGCGAGGTTACCCTGTAGGCGAAATGGCTAAGCACAATGGGGTAACTGTAGTGGGCAGCGACGTGCTTTAGGGCAATATCGCACTAGTTTCGCTGCGAAGTCATTGCTCCTTGTATCGGTTCTACTTCCTAATTGATTTTACAAAATGAGGCAGAGAGCTTCGCCTGCAATGCCGAACACGAGGCAACTGAGCTCAAAAGCATGGCGCCGGGTGGAGCAGCTGCTCCACGGAACGATCCTGGACTTCAGGTACAGCACGTTCTTGTTTATATTGCTTGTCGCTATTGGTATACATGGACACTGTCCGGTTCAGGAGTTGTGCCGGTCAAGCTTGCCTTTCGGTGTGCATGCAACACTTGCGTGCTGCTCGCGACAGGGTTGCGTCGATCTCAGGACCTGAAGCAAAATAAGCAAGCCTTTCAGGTCTTCCCTGAGCGTGCATGGTCCCTGGGCCCCATGGCAAAGTCACTAGTGTCCCTTTCTCGGTGCTGTACCTCCCCCGTGTACCCCAGGCTGAGGCTTGTTATGCTGGCCGCGTTGACGCTGCCCTTCATCCTCCTGGGAGGCGTGCTTCACAAGGTGGTCAGCGGCAAGTCCTGGTCCACATCCACGTACCTCATATACGGCCTCCTCTTCAGGTAAGCATGTGGCGGCTGACACTTGTCCCTTCTTCACCTTCCCTCCTTCACAGTCTACAGTGCAGATCACCGGCAAGCGCACAGCAATGTTAGTACATCGCGTTACACCTGCTTTCGCCTGCTTTCTGGCCGCAGGGTGCCAGCCCTGGGTGCCGTACGGTTGGACGAGCCACCCGCCAGCGCGCTGGTGCTCAACGTGGTGTTCCTGTTCGGCACCTTCGTGTTCGCCATCCTGCTGGGCCTCATCAGCGAGGAAGTCAAGGGGACAGTCAAAGCGCTAAGAGCAGGCGAGCCCCGTGATACTCGCAAATCGTAACCGCCGAGTGAGCAGCGGCTCTGGGTACCAAACGCCACACCCCACACGTGACCCTCCTTGCTGCCTGCGCCCCTTACAACCCATTTATTCCTGTTCCGCCGTGGCTTCCGCGACCAACTGCTGCAAGCATACATGTTGCGCGCCTGCTTCTTCTCACTGCGTGTCCATCCCTTCAGGTGGTCGGCAGCTGGACCTCAGCGGCCACATCGTGCTGCTCAACTTCTCGTCCGACCCCACCGCCGTGGCGCTGCTGCGACTGCTGGCCCGGGACGTGGCGGGCGCAGGCCCAGGGGCCGCTGGCGGTGTGGGCGCCGGGCCCGGGGGCAGGGGCCGCGGCGCCGCCTCCCCGCTACAGGGCCGGCCGCTGGCCATCCTGGCGGCTCCGGGCGGAGGGGCAGGCGGCGGCGGAGGGGGCGGCGGGGGGTCGGGCGGCGGGGGAGGCGACGCAGAGGCGGCGCTCAAGCGCATCGTGGCCGACGTGCTGCGGGTGGGTGCCAGGGTGGGATTGCAGTATGATAAGACGCATCCGGTGGGACCGTTGCTGGCGTAGTTTATGCAGCGACATGATTGTTTCTGGCACCCTTGTGGCACCCTTGTGGTGTATGCATCAAGAAGCAAAGCAAGGGAAGCACGCACTCCCACGCGTGCCCTCAACCTCCCAGCCCACGACGTCACGACTACGCAACCGCTACCTGTGTCCAGGTCCCCGCCTGTGAGTGGCACCTGCGCATGGGCTCCGCGACCCGCGAGGACGACCTGGCGCGGGTGTGCGCTGCGTCCGCCGCCTACGTGGTGCTGCTGGCCGACCCGCGGGTCGCCCCGGGGCCGGGGGCGGCAGGGGGGAGCAGCGGCGGCGGCGGCAGCGGTCCCGCCGGCAAGGGCGCTTCGGCTGCAGGGAGCGTCGCCTCGGGCGTGGCGTCGAGCATGCAGGTATGCAGGCCTAGCAAGCCAGATGTGCAGTTTGTAGGGCTTGCGACGTGGGACACAGGGACTTGCATGGCGTGGTTGTGGGACACAGCTCAGCTCAGCTGACCACTGCATGCGCTCTTTGCTATGCCGAGAGGTCCAGGAGCCAGGAAGGCCCTTCACATCCGCGTGCGCATTGGGAGCGCCCCGGTTGGTGTCAAGGGGCTGCTACAAGGTCCACTCAAAAGCGTTGCATGTTTTTATTGGTGCCGGCCCTCGCAGGCGCAGGCGCTCATGTGCCTTTCAGTCCTCGCTGCGCAGCAGGGCGCGGGGAGTGGAGGCCCCTGTGCTGGGCCGCGCGCCGGCCCCCGCCGTCCGCAAACGGTTGTGGTGCAGGTGGGCCGGGACTGCACCTTATTGCAACCAGTTGACGCACGCAAACACCCTTGCCATCCACCCTTGCCAGTGTGGTGCCCCTGCCAACAGCTAGATAGTAGCAATAGCCTAGCGCCAGTACGAGTCGACCAACACGTGGCCGTGTCTGCTGCCCACACGCCCCCAGGCGCCCGCCGGCTCCACGCCCCGTGGCGGCCCCGTGGCCACCTTCCGCGCGGTGTCGGCGGCGGAGGCCGGCCGCCAACAGTCTGTCATCGAGGTGCGACCCGGGTGATAATCCTTGCCGAGTTAGCTCGGTTCCTGCGCCCTGCCTGTGTTTTTGCGCAGCCTGCCCCTCATTCGCCGTTTACTGCCTCCATTGCCCCTCTTGGTGTCTGGTTGAGTACAGCTCGTACAGACAATTCAATGCCGTCACCACTGATCGCGCTGCCCCTCTGCTGCCTGCTCCCCAGGTGCGCGACCAGGGCATCGTTGACCGCCTGGTGGCTCAGACCGTGCTGCAGCCCGGGGTGGCCACCGTGCTGGGCCGCCTGTTCGGCAGCGACGGCGGCGGCCCCGCATTCCGATGGGTCCAGTGGCAGGGCCTGCCGTCACAGCGCAGCGCTCAGGGCGGGCCTGCCGCCGCGGCGGCCGTGCCGCCGTCGTCCGCTGCTGGAGCCTTCTGGAGGAGGCCCGGCAGGCGGGTCCGGGATGCGCGCAGCGCCGGACGGGGAAGTAGTGATGTTCCCAACGGCGGCGCGCCTTTGGTCCACGGGGGTGTGTCCTTGGGCGGCAGCGACGGTGGCGGCAGCGGCTGGAGGCAAGCGGTGCAGGAGGGCGGTGGCGAGGGGAGCCTGCTGGCGGAGCAGCCGCAGGCGCCCTGGGGGTGGCAGTGCCTGTGGAGCGTGCTGGGGGCTCGGGGGCAGGAGCGTGCAGCTCACGTGGGTGCAACAGTGGCTGGCAGTGGCGAGGGCGAGGGCGACGGTGACGGTGGTGGCGACAGCGCCGCCAGCAGGTCGACGGCGAATGCAGGCGGCCTGTCTGTGGGCGGCCTTCGCCGCCGCATGGTGCGGACCCGGTCTTCGTCTGCAACCGGGGAGCACGGGCGGCTGGGGCCCCAGCACACAGAGCCACTTCCCATGACCGGCTCCGTTGCACGGGAGCACGGAGACGGCGGCGGTGGGGAGGACGGGGAGGGAGGCGATGGCGGTGAGGGGCCGGAGCTGAAGGCAAACAGCAGTGGCGAGGGTCGCAGGCGGCTGAGCCCTGTCTTCCTGCGCACGATGGTGTACCGTGGCAGCGGCACCAACCTGCTGCGCAGGTCTTCGGCGTGCACTCCAGAACCAGTGCCGGGGCCGCAACCGGGCGCCATCCCCCACGGCAGCTCAGAATCTGGGAAGGCGGCGGGCGGTGAGGACGTGCTGGCGGCGGCTGTTGGCCGGGAGTCTGGCGGCGCGGTGGGCGCGTTGCAGCTGCAGGTTGGAGAGCGGCGGGGAACGTCAACGGTCTTGCCGAGCCACGACGGACTGGATGCAGGCGGGGCGGACAACGGAGTGGCCCAAGCTGCCGCGGTGGCCAGTGCGTCCGGGGGCGCGGGCAAGAGTAGCAAAGCCGCTCTGCCGTCCTTGATTTCAGGGGCATGCACGTTTGCTGAAGCAAAGGCGGCCCTCGAGGGCTACGGCGCCTTTGGGTCGGGGGACGTGGGCAGCGGGCTGGGGGGAGGCATGGTGGTGGTGGGGTACCTGAGCAGGGCGACAGGCACCTTGCGGCTCAACCCCCGCGATGGCTCACCTGTGTTCCCTGGGGACCTGATGGTCCTCATGGTCTCGGAGAACTTCCGTGGCCTGCCCGCTGCCGGCGCTGCCACCGCCCCCCGCAAACCGACAGTGGCCCCTCTGCGCGGCGGCGCAAAGGCCGTTGCAATCAAGGGCAGCGCTGGCGTCAGCGTGGGGTCGGCTGGCAACCTATGGAAGCTGGACACAGGGCCTTCAGCGGGCGGCAGCGGTGTTGCCACTAGCTCGTCAGGGCTGCGGAGTAACGCCTTTCAGGAGGAAAGCGGCGGGCAGGAAGGGGAGGCTGCGTGCAGGCCGCTGCTGCCGGCCGCAGCTGGCGGAGCAGGAGGCGGAGCCGCAGCCAGGCGGTTGGGACGGTTGGGCCGACAGCCCGAAGTGGAGTTTTTGCGGCAGGGCGTTACCGTCGGCGGAAATTCGGCTACAGGCGCGCTGACGTACTCGGTGCACAGCGACGCGCGAAGCGCTCAGGGAGAGGCAGCTGCAGAGGGCCTGGGCGGATATGAGGCTGAGGGCAGGGGCAGACAAAGCGACGGCGGGATCAGGGCTTGGGGCAGGGGTGGTGCGGTAGAGACGGAAGGACAGGAGCAGCTGGAGCGGTCCGAGAGCGGTGAGGCGCCGCTGACGGCATGGCACAGCGAGCCGTTTGGGGACGCAGCTCGCTGCCTGGAGTCTCCCACTGGGCCGCCAACTGCGAGGGCTGGCGGCGGCGTCAGCGGGGACGGCGGCCCTGGTACACACAGCCAAGGGCTTGGAGAGCCGTACGCACTGAAGGGCGAAAACGGGGGGCGGACGGAGGCGCGGCCAGGTAGCGAGGCGCAGGTTCCGGATTGCACCGCACTCCTGGGGCCACAGTGTGCTACGGGACCGCAGCTTCAGCACCAGGCAAGCAAGCAGCAGCCAGCAGCCGTTCCGCGCCCTCTGGCGGCGACTGCTAGGGCTGCTGGGACCAGCCTCCCTCCCGCCCCTCCGCAGCACATCATCGTCATCAGCCGCACGGCGGAGGCGGTGTCGGAGGTGGTCTCCGGGCTGCAGGAGTTCGCACCCTCTGGCAGCACCATCTCCCTGCTGACCCACGGGTCGCCGCCAGCCCCGGAGCGGGCACCGCCCCGGGCGCCGCCGCACTCGCTTGGCGGGGCAGCGGAGGTACACAGCCTTGCGTCGCAGCTTCCCGGCACGTCCCTCCAGACCAGCCCCACACCGTGTGCCCCCGACACGCTGTCACGGCCTACGCCAGCAGACGGCAACGCACCGGCCCCTGGCCTCACGATTGCCAATGCGTCCAACGGTTCTCACAGCTACTCCGGCGTACCCCTGCCTTTCGACCTCCCCCCTGCAGCAGCAGCAGCAGCAGCTGCTGCGGCCGCTGCCAGCAGTGCCACACGCGTCGTGCACCACGGCAGCAGCCAGTGGCCGGTGTGCGAGGAGGCCCTCATAGCCGCCGGCCTCAAGTCCGCCACTTCGGTGCTGGTCGCGCGCGACAGGGGCATGGGCGCGGTGGAGGCGGACGCCGCCGCCCTGTCCACCGTGCTGCAGCTGCACCACACCCTCACGGACCCCACGAGGTCGCCCCTGCGCGCCTCCAACGCGCGCAGCCGCAGCCCCTTCGAGTATCACCACAGCCGTGGCCACCACAACGCGCATCTCGGGTCAGGCCAGGCCGGGGGCATGCGTGCCCCACACGCTCGTGCTGACGGCGAATCTGGCGCAGATTTGTCCAGTGCGGATGCAAGTGGGGCGGATGAGGCGGGCAAAATGGGGGCTGCAGGGCAGGCGAGAGGTGCCCGGGGTACTGCGTTTGTGGGCGCCTTTGCCGCCGCCGCTGCCGCCGCGTCAGTGGTGGAGGCTGAGGTTGCGGACCCATCTGCAGTTCGCGTGGACGCTCTCGCCGCCACGGCCCCTGAAGTGATGGACCAAGCACGCCTAACCAGCGACGGCAAGGCCGGGTTCGCTGACGTAGACGACTGGCCCGTGGACGCCGCCCCGCCGCCGCTCCACGTGGTGGTGTGTCTGTACGGCACGCGGGTGCGGGCGACGCTGCGGGAGTTCTTCTCGTCGGGCTTGTGTGCGCAGGTGCGGGACCCACAGGTCGGGCACACATTCCAAGCTCTCCCACGTACCCTACACTTCATTTGCAGGTCCGCCAGGCTACCGTACATTGCACCTGGAACCCAGGACAAACCCCGGCGCATCCAACGTAGCTATTCAGGAAGACCGCAAACTTGACAGATACCACTGAGCTGCTTACACACACCTACATACCCCGTGCCTTGCCCTCGCACCGCAGCCCCCCGCCTTCACGCTGGAGGCGCTGGTGCCCGAGGAGTACCGCGCGCTGCTGATGGGTGGCGTGGTCAGGGAGCCGCAGGTGCGCGGGCCCCCCCCGCTACGTGCGTGAGCGTCACACCCAACCAGCCGAGAGCTGATCCTGTGCACGCCCCCAAAACCACCAGCGTTAACCACGCACAGTGTGACTTCTCCGTTGCATGTCCTGTGTCGTTTAGCTTCTCCCTTAGTATTCGCACGCTGCTGCCTGTTAATCGGTTTCACGTAAGACCGGAGCTGCCTGCTGACCGCGCGCATCGCCCACATGCGCCGTGCACCTTGCAGTCGCACGCCATCATGACGGACCTGCTCAGCGACAGGCCGGGGGCGCCAGAGGTGCGTCCGTGTGAGATGGGTGGGATGGGTGGTCATGGTTGCTGTACACAACACGCAGGGGGAGTTCCAGGAGCAAGAGGGTCCCATTGTGGTGCGCATGCGTTGTCTTACACCCTGCCTGCCGTAGACATCAAGGCATCCACCCTTGCCCTGGCTCTGGCGATGTTGCAGGTGTACCTGGTGCCGTCCAGCCGCCTGCAGACCGTGCACCGCTACGCCGCAGCGTCACGCGCTGCCGCTGCAGCAGCCTCAGCAGGTGCAGTCTCGGCAGGCGAAGTGCGGCCGGGGGCTGACAGCGGCCCAGCTGCAGCGTACACAGGTGCAGGTGGCACGGCGGCCACGTGTGAGGACCTGCTGGGGCGTGCACCCACGGATGCAGCGGGGACCAGCTCAGCGCTGTCCACCTTCCGCCAGGTCTCGCGCATGGCTCGCGTGTGCGGCTGCACGGCGCTGGGGGTGCTGCGTGCCTCCGTGGGCCCGGGGCTGGCGGCCCCGGGCGTGGAGGTGGGCGCGTCAGGGGCTGCTGACGGCGGAGGCGGCTCTGGGGGCCAGACGCCCTCGGGCTGCATGCCCGGCGGGGTGGCGGGCAGGCTGCAGCTGGCACCGCCGCCCGACTCCCCGCTGGCTTTGGGCCCAGGGGACAGGTTGGTTGTGCTGGCAGCTGATCCGGTTTGATGACGCGGCGGAGGCTGCCGTACAGGCAGTGCAGGCTGCACCCTGGTGCGTCCTGGTCGGTGGTGTATGTCTTGGTGGCTGCCTCGCATGACTGCGCCACTGGGGCCAGGACAGCACGGCATTGCAGGCTTGAGGGCCCACCTGCTGCCTGCGGCCGTCTGCGGCTTGCTCGCTCGGCACGGGGTCTGCGTGTCGACCCTTGGCACTGAAATTCGCGCCTTGCCCAAGGCCCACACGTGTACACGCAAACCGCTAAATCGCGAAAATTTGATATCAGTCTGGTTTACCTTTTCAGTGCGGGTGAGGGTTTGTGTATATCAGTACTTTCCTATTAAATAGAGGGCGGAGGGCTTCTTCATGCCTGGGTGTGGTGTGTTGGTTATGATGCTCGCACAGCTGCCTCGGTTGCAGCATTGCCTGGATTTGATGTAAGGATGAAACGATGAGGAGCTGTTTGTGATCGCTTACACGCAACTGCCGTGTCGTCAGGGGCATGCATGGATGGAGGTCTTGAGATGGCTTTTGCTACAAGAAGGGCTGTGACCAGGCTGATTCGACTGCCGGAGCCGACAGGTGGAAGGGCCCTCATCAGGATACCGTAGCTTTCACGTGTAAGTTGTGTGCTGCATGTCATGCTCTTAAGAGCGCTTGTGTCCTGGCAGCATGCATGGACACCGTACGCGTGAACACGCACGCCACCGGTGGTGATGTGTGAGGGCCGGACGGGGAGCCTGAGCTGCTCTAACCTCTGAGCGGAGGTAATGTTGGGGCTTGGCAAGGCTGCGTGACCAAGCAAGTCGCAAGCACTCTTGCACTTGATCAGACTTCGTGATTATCCTGCTATCCGCATCTACTGTTACAGCGTCCTGATGGTCCTGAGGAGCCAGCACTACAAGACTACATACGGACTGCAAGAACGGAAAGATTCCACCAGATTCCACAAGAGGTACACATGTATACTGGACCAGCACCTCCATCCCCACAGACAGCAGGGACCCCCACTCGTTGCCGTACGACCAAGCCACCTTGCCTTCCTGCAAACCCAAGTAATTACATCACATTGCCCCTACGTAGATGGTTGGTGCGGCA